>ENA-UOUJ01001815-UOUJ01001815.1-activated-sludge-metagenome-genome-assembly--contig:-NODE-1815-length-10549-cov-7.694492_pt1 | contig 10549 bp, 8 predicted proteins | sample MGYA00249839_ERZ747224 | MGnify/ENA primary metagenome ERZ747224 (study PRJEB28782, sample SAMN03220277) | activated sludge metagenome | biome: wastewater; feature: sewage sludge; material... | reverse complement strand
GCGCACGGCACCCTCTGGAACATGGTCGGCTTCCAGACCAAGCTCAAGCATGCCGAGCAGGTGCGCGTGTTCCGCATGATCCCGGGGCTGCAGGACGCCGAGTTCGCGCGGCTCGGCGGCCTTCACCGCAACACGTTCCTGAATTCGCCGAAGCTGCTCGACGGCGGCCTCAGACTAAAGGCCGAGCCGCGGCTGCGGTTCGCGGGGCAGATCACAGGCGTCGAAGGATACGTCGAGAGCGCCGCTATCGGCCTGCTTGCCGGGCGCTTCGCGGCCGCCGATCGCACCGGGCGCGATGGGGGGCCGCCGCCCGCAACGACAGCGCTCGGCGCCTTGCTCGCGCATATCACGGGCGGGCATCTGCTCGACGGGAACGAAGGGGGCTCTTCCTCATTCCAGCCGATGAACATCAACTACGGCCTGCTGCCGCCGCTCGACGAGGCGCCGACGACGGATGCCGAAGGACGCAAGCTCAAAGGGAAAGCGCGCGGCGCGGAGAAGAAGCGTCTCATGTCACGCCGCGCGCTCGCCGACCTCGACACTTGGAAATCCGCGGCCGATCGCGCGGTCGCTTGAGACCTTGAACGGCTGCGGACGAGGAGGAGATCCATCCTGGGCGACGCCGAACAGATGATCGTGAAGGTGGCAGGGCGGATCGAAACGATTTCCGCCGACGCGTGGGACGCGTGCGCCAATCCCGAGACGCGCCCGTACGATCCGTTTCTCTCGCACGCCTTCCTCAACGCGCTCGAGCAATCGGACTCAGTCGGAGACGGAACGGGGTGGCATCCGCAGCATCTCGTGCTCGAAGGGCCGAAGGGCGCAGTTGCGGGCGTCATGCCGCTCTATCTCAAGACGGACAGCCACGGCGAATACGTGTTCGACCACGCGTGGGCCGATGCGCTGGAGCGGGCCGGCGGACATTACTATCCGAAGCTGCAAAGCGCGGTGCCGTTCACGCCGGTGCCCGGCCGCCGCATCCTCGCGCGACCGGGGCCCAACGAAGAGCAGATCGAGCATATCCTCGCGGCGGCCTCCGTCGCCGTGGCCGAGCGCATCGAAGCGTCCTCCGTGCACCTGACGTTTCTCACCGACGGCGAATGGAGCCGCCTCGGAGAGACGGGATTTCTCCAGCGGACGGGGCAGCAGTTCCATTGGAGGAACGCGGGCTATCGGACGTTCGACGATTTCCTTGCGACACTTTCCTCACGCAAGCGCAAGGCGATCCGTAAAGAACGCGAAGAGGCGCGGGCGGGCGTCGAGATCGTGAGTGTCACGGGACGCGACATCACCGAAGCGCACTGGGATGCCTTCTTCGATTTCTACATGGATACGGGAATGAGGAAATGGGGCCGACCCTACCTCAACCGCAAATTTTTCTCGTTGCTCGGCGCTAGCCTCGCCGAGCGCTGTCTGCTGGTGTTCGCGCGGGAGGGCGACACGTTCGTGGCGGGCGCGCTGCATCTCATCGGCGGGGACTGCCTTTACGGGCGCTATTGGGGTGAAACCCGGCATCACCCGTTTCTGCATTTCGAGCTCTGCTATTACCAGGCCATCGACTATGCGATTGCGCATGGGCTGGCGCGTGCCGAAGCCGGGGCCCAGGGCGGGCACAAGCTCGCACGCGGATACCTCCCGGAGACGACCTATTCGCTGCACTGGATTGCCGATCCCAGGCTCGAGGCGGCGGTCGCACGCTATCTCGCGGAAGAGCGGCGCGAGATTGCCGCCGTAAATGCCGTACTGCGGGACCGCGGACCCTACAGGAAAGACGACCCCGCCTAGTTTGCGCCCGCGCGCTCTTGGAGGTTGCGGACTTGGGAGTCGCCGACTTGGGGGGTTGCGGAGCGCGGACGCCGATGCTCTTAGAGAGGAGCATCGAGGCATGAGAGAGCGACACGCGATGACCTACGACACCAACAACGTCTTCGCCAAGATCCTGCGCGGCGAGATTCCGTCTCACAAAGTGTTCGAGGACGACGACGTCATCGCATTCATGGACGTGATGCCCCAGGCGCCGGGGCATACGCTGGTGGTGCCGAAAGCCGCGTCCCGCAATCTTCTCGACGCGGATCCCGACGTGCTCGGCAAGCTCTTGCCCGTCGCGCAGAAGGTCGCTCGCGCGGTCAAGGAAGCGTTCGCCGCCGATGGCGTCAGCGTCTTCCAGTACAACGAAGCGGCCGGCGGGCAGAGCGTCTTCCACCTCCACATCCATGTGGTGCCGCGCTACGAGGGCGTGGCCCTTCGCCGGCACTCGGACACGATGGAGGATCAGGCGGTGCTCGCAGCCAACGCGGAGAAAGTGCGCACCGCACTCGGCGGCTGAGTGCAATACCGCGTCAGCGGACCGGCGACAGCTTATCGTCGATGGTCTCGCGCAGGCGGATCGGGGGCGTCCAGTCTTCGACGGAGACGGCCGGCTCCGCAGGCTGGGGCACCAGCGCCGGCGCGGACGCAACAGCCTTCGAGGTTGCCGCACCGTAGCACCCGGCGACACAGGCCACCTCGTCGAGCGGCACGGAACGGCCGTCGCTCGCCGACGTCGGGACCATCACGCTCTCGCTCTGCTCCACGACGGGGGGAATTTCAGGGCGGACGAACACGACGTGGGGCGCGCGCGCATCGGCGCAGCCCGCCTCGCAAACTACGATTTCCTTGCCGGGGTAGGACGCCGAGAGGGCGTGCGGTTGCGGTAGGGCGGCTCTCTCCGCTTCCAGCACAGATCGGGCGCGACGGGTATAGTAGTCCGCTTCCGGCGACGAGGCAGTGGCCGAATCCGGAGCGCCCTCGGCTCGTGCGCTCCGGGGAAGGGCGATCAGCATCACGGCCAGCGTCATCACTGCCAGCGTCCCGGCGCCTGCCAGGATCGCAATCGGCGAACGCACCAACCCAACGCTTCGCATGATCTCATCCCGCTCTGAGACTATCGTTCGGCGCAATTCGAGTCGCGCATTAGGACAATCTCAAAGCCGGGTTAACGAATTGCTGCCGGATCAGCGCACCGCTTTCGGAAAGCGCCAGTATGCGCCGCGTTCGGTCGTGACCTCCTCGAGCCGCGGCGTGCGCAGCTTCGGCGGGCGCGTTCCCCGCTCGATCAGGACGGCGATGTCGTCGAGCAGATCGTTGTTTTCGGCATAGCCCGAATGATTGAGACCCAGGCTGTCCATGCTGGCGGCCGTGACGTCGATGGTGTCGATGCCGGGCAGGACGAGCGGGCCGGTCAAGGGCACGTCGCCCGCGCGCGGGATGCCACCATAGAAATTTCGCGACACGATGAGCGCGCGGTCGTTGCCGGCCGCGTAGAGCGTCACGCCGCTGGCGAGGCCCTTGATGTCGCGCGCGATGTTTTCGAAGTTGTCACGGTCCACGTCGGGGGCTGCAAGGATCACCTGGCTGATGCGCACGTCGTCCGGCTTCGAGCGGCGAAGCTCGCGCAGGACCTGGAGCGTCGGCTGGTTGCCCATGCTGTGCGCAATGACGCTGACCGACTTGGCGCCGGTCTTGTTGATGACCATCTCCATGAATTCGCGGAGATAGGGCTCCGCCTGGCCCGAGCTTTCGCGGTCGTAGGTGTAGCTCGCGATGCCGCCGCCCGAGGGCCAGCTATACGCGAACGGGGCTCCGTCGAACTTCAGGTCGTAGGCGATCTGCGCGGTGCGATAGATCGCGTAGTCGAAGCTCGTGTTGTAGCCGTGCACGAAAATGAAGGCGTGATCCTTGTAGCGCTTGGAGGCTGCCAGCCGTTCGCGCACCAGCGCCAGAAAGTCGTCTTCCGAGAGCGCCTTCACCTCCTGCATGGTGAAGTGGCGGTTGGGGTCCTCGGCTTCCTCGTAGAGCGTGATGTTGAACATGCGGATCGCCCACGGCCGTTCGATCAAGGGCTCACGGTGTGCCTTGGGCACGGTGACGAGCGCGCGCCCGAGCTCGAGACGGCGACCCCGATCGGTGCCGTAATCGAGGCGGTCCTTCGTCCTCCTCTCCGCGCGATCGGTGCCGTAGTACACGGGGACGACATCCCATTCGCCCCCGACCGCGGCGCCCGCGACTTCAGGCGGCGGAGGCGGTGCGGCTTCAGCGGGTGGCTGATACTCGGCCGAAGGTGGCGGCCGTTCGCCGGGAGCCCTTGCGGACGGCGGAGCAATCCGGCCGGCGGGGGGCGGAGGCGTGGGACGGAACGAGGGCGAGGGCCGCCCGCCGCCGCTCGGATCGACCTGCTGGCGCTGGCGATAGTCGGGCTCCACCGACGGCGGCGGAGGTGGGACAGGGGCCGGCGCAGGCGCGGGCTCGGCAACGATGTCCGTGTCGTCCAGCATCCCGCTGTCGGGCGCGCCGGACACGTCGGGCGACGGCGATCCGACCGTGGGCGGCTCCGGCGCTTCCGAGCGATCGGGGGCCTCGCCGCACGACGCCAGGGCCAATGCCGCGAGACATAGAGGCAGCAACCCGAATCTGCGCAAAGCTCCCTCCCACACTCTGCTCGCCGACGCCGCTATTGAAGGATTGCCATCGCGTTCCCAGGTCTTTCGCGTGGCCACCATCGAGAGCTGGCGGAGCCTAGGCCCGAACGCACCACAGATCAACGAGATCGCGCGGGCGCTCGGCGTGACCCGGCCCGCTTTTTTGCATAGCTAGTCTGAGCGGTCCTGAAACCGATGCGGCAGAGAGACACCATCCTCTTGACGGGATTCGGTCCTTTTCCGGGCGTGTCGCAAAACGTGAGCGAACGGTTCGTTTCGAAGCTCGCGCATCTCGCTGCCCGCCGGTTCAGCGCGCACCGGGTTGTGGCGCGCGTGCTGCCGACCGAGTGGGAGCGCGCGCCTCAACGGCTGGAAGCGCTCTATGATCGGGAACGGCCGAAGCTGGTGCTGCATTTCGGCGTCTCGGCGGAGGCGAATTCCTACGTCCTCGAAGGCGTCGCCCGCAACGCCTGCAAGCTTGCGGAAGATGCGGCAGGGGCCTTGCCCTCCGCCAGCGTCGTCGTGCAGGGCGGCTCGGAGACGCTCGACGCCAAGCTGCCGACTGCGGACATCGTCGAGCGACTGCGCGCGATGCGCGTGCCGATCGTCACATCGGATAACGCGGGCGGCTATCTCTGCAACGCCCTCCTCTATCGATCCTTGCTTCTCGCCGACGCGCTCCGTGACCCGCCTATCGTGGGCTTCTTCCACATTCCGCGCATCATTCCTGCGGCGCAGGCGAAACCGGGCAAGACGGACGAGCCGCGCTTCGACTGGGGCACGGCGCTGACAGGCGGGCTCGAGATCATTCGCACGTGCCTCGGCCGGCCGCCGCCCCGGCGGCACCCGCGGGCCAAGGCGCGTTAACGTCCTTTAACCGGCTCCGGTGCATGATCTCCGATCTGGAGATCCCCCATGCCCCTCGATCGGCGCACACTTCTTTCGACCGGCCTCGCCGCGACCGGATTTGCCGCAACGGCCGCTGCTGCCGCTGCGGGCCCGCGTGCGCGTGCCGGCGCGTCGCCTCGGACTGCGATCCCGCTCGCACCGACCGGCAGCGACCAGACCGCGGAGATGCAGACGGCCATCGACCAGGCAGCGGAGCGGGGCGTGCCGGTGGCGCTCGCACCCGGGCGGTTTCTCGTCGGCCCGCTTACGCTGCGCCCCCGCACCCACCTGATCGGTGCGCCGCGCCAGACCGTTCTGAAGTTCACCGGCGGCGCGACGTTCCTCGTCGCCGAGGGCGCACCCGACGTGCGTCTCGAAGGCATCGTCGTCGACGGCGACCGGCTTGCGATGGACGCGGCGCGCGCAACCTCGCTGATCGCGCTCGTCGATTGCGAGGCGGTCGTGCTTTCGGAGGTCGTGGTGCGCGACGGCCTGCTCAACGGCGTCGGCCTCACGCGCTGTTCCGGCCGTGTCAACGACTGCACGATTGCGGGCATGTCGGAAGCCGGCCTCCTCAGCCTCGACGCGCTCGGGCTCGAGATCGCGCACAACCGCGTCACCGATTGCGCGAACAACGGCATTCAGGTCTGGCGCAGCTCGCCCGGAGAGGACGGCACGATCGTTTCTGGAAACCGCATCGAGCGCATCGCCGCGAAGGGCGGCGGGACGGGGCAGAACGGCAACGGCGTCAATGTGTTCCGCGCAGGCGGCGTTCTGGTCGCGAACAATCGCATCACCGATTGCGCCTATACGGCCATTCGCGGCAACGGCGCCGGCAACATCCAAATGATCGGCAACTCCTGCGCGCGGGCCGGCGAGGTCGCGCTCTATGCCGAGTTCGCGTTCGAGGGAGCGCTGATGTCCGGCAACGTCGTCGAGAAGGCTGCGAGCGGCATCTCGGTGACCAACTTCAACGAGGGCGGCCGCCTCGCCGTCGTGCAGGGCAATCTGATCCGCGACCTGTTCCGGCGCGAGCACGAGCCCGTGGACGTCCGCGGCATCGGGATCGGCATCGAGGCCGATACCGTCGTTTCCGGCAACGTGATCGAGAACGCGCCATCGGCCGGCATCAGCGCGGGCTGGGGGCCGTACCTCCGCGACGTCTCCATTTCCGGGAACCTGATCCGCAACGCCGGCATCGGGATCGCGGTATCGTCCGATGCCGCAGGCGGCGCCTGCCTGATCAGCAACAATATGATCTCCGGCACGCAGGATGGCGCGATCAGGACCATGGAACACGCCGTTCCGCATGGGCCGGATCTTGCCTCAGCCGACGTGCGGCCGCCCGCGCGGATCGTGGTCAGCGGGAACGTCGCTGTGTAGCGGGATTATTCCTGCGGCTCGGCCGGAGGATTGGCGCGGATCAGCGTCAGGAGCTCGCTGTCCTTCGAGATCTGCGTCGTGTCGCGACACTGATCCTTCGCCTCTTCCGAGCACTCGACCGTCACCGTATAGGGCACGCCGAAGCGCGTGATCGTGTACTCGGCCAGGAAGCCTTCCTCGCCGCCGTAATCGGTCTCGTCGAACACGGAAACGGCTGGACCGGCGGAGGGCGCTGCGCCGCGGCTCTCGTCCGTGTAGAGCTTGATCGCGCCTTCCGGGAACTCGTGCTGGACGCGGAGATCGGCGGACACCGAAACTGTCACATCACCGTAACGTTCGACGAGCTGGTACCAGACGGGCTCCGCCTCATCCATCACCACGTCGCGCTCGACGGCGGGACGCGGGCCGATGTTCAGCGTCTTTTCCACAATGCCGGGCGTGCTGTCGAACGCCAGCACGGGCAGCTTGAGCTTCGCGAGCTGATCGTCGGCCGTCGGCCCGAGCGACCGGGCCGCGGCATCGCGATGGGCACTGACGAAGCTCTTGATCTCAGGATCGGACCACTCGACCGCAATGAGCTTGCCAGCCGAAAATGCAGAAGACGCCGCGACCGCCGCAAGCGCGGGCGCGGCCATTGCCAGAGCGGCCAGAGACTGCGCACGGGCGCACAAGCCCTTGATCGACATGCGTTCGTTCCCTCTGTTCCTCAGCCGGCTCGCTCCCGTCCGGAAGTCTAGCCATGCCGTCCGTTTCCAATCAAGCCCGACGGCGCCATCGTCTCTTGCTTGCCACGCCTGGATGCCTGCGTTCCGTCGCCGGGTTGAAGGGCGGAGCCTCGCATAGTATCCCGACATCCAGGCTCGCGTTGCCGTGGGCTGCTCCCTCGGGGGGAGACGACCGCAGTTCGTTTTCGTCATCGGTCACGATCTACGCCGTATCAGCAGCATTCGGCGCGATCGTGACCAAGCGTTGCGTGGAGGCCCGCATGGTCGGAGATACCGGAGCGCCAACCGCCACGGCGGCGGCAGCGGGACCCAGGAAAAAGCGCAGCAGGGGCTGGCGGATTTTCCGTGTCGTTCTGATCGGCATCGCCGTTTCGGCAGCATTGCTGCTGGCCTTCCCGCCGCTCGGGCTCATCAAGGACCAGATCGCGAGGAGCGCTGGAGACGCAACGGGCCGCACGGTGACCATCGGCGAGATGGACTACCGGGTGAACCCGTTCCTTACACTCGAATTCAGAGACGTCCGCGTCTCCAATCCGCCCGGGATGGCGGAGCGGGATCTCTTCCATGCCGACACCGCCAGAGCGACGGTCGAGTTCTTCCCGCTTCTGAAGGGACGGATCCGGCTGGAAAGCCTTGTGCTGATCAACCCCCTGCTTTCGCTCGAAGAAGGCTCGGACGGCACGCGGAACTGGGTCTTCACGTCACAACTTGCGACGCCAGGGGCCGCACCGGAAGGCACGACCCCGCAGGCGGCGCAGGCAGCCGAATTCCGCCCGCCCTCCGTGACCCTCATCGAGAACGGCGGGCTCACCTATGCGAGCGCCGTGACCGGCAGCCAGCACGCGGCGAGCCGGATCAACGGATCGGTGCTGCTCGACCTTGCGACGGGCGGAGCGACGGCGAAAGGCAATCTGGACGCGGGCAGCGAGACGGTGACCTTCGACATCGCGCTCGGCGACTATGACGCGCCTTTGACGGGCGGCTCCTCCTCCCTCAAAGGCTCGCTCGATGCACGCCTGCTCCGAGCAACACTGGACGGAGACGCCGCGTTCGCATCCGATGCCGAGTTCAAAGGCGCGCTCGCCGCATCGACGCCTTCGCTCCTCGATTTCGTGCGCTGGCTCGGCGCCGACGCGGCGCCGGGCGGCGAACCGCTCAAGACATCGCTCGAAGGCCACGTCGTCGCCACCACGGGCGACATCGCGTTCACCGATACCGACGTGATGATCAACACTACGGCGAGCCGCTTCAACGGCACCGTGGGCTTCGCGGGCGAACGGCCGAAAATCGCGGGCGATATCGCGAGCGAGCATCTCGACATCGACCGCATTCTCGGCACGACGCGGCGCACCTCGTTCATGCCGCTCGAGCCCGAGACGACGTTCGAGCCGCTCGTGGCGCCCGGCTGGGAGCAGTTGCTCGCAGACCTCAAGGCGCTCGAAGCCGGACCGCAGGCACGCGCGGACGCCGCACCTTCCGCGGCGGCGCCAACCTGGAGCGAGCAGCCCTTCAATCTCAAGGCGATCCGCGCCGTCGATCTCGATGCCACGATCAGCGCGGCTCAGGTGAGCTACGGCCAGCTCGATCTGAGGCAGGGCAAGGTGAAGGCGGACATCGCGGACGGCGTGCTCGATGCCAAAATCGAAGAGCTCGCCATCGGCGCGGGACGCGCGGTCGGCACGCTCAGCCTCGACACGCGCGCGGAGCCGCCAAAGGGTGCCGTCGATCTCACGCTCAGCAATGTGGCCGCCGAACCGATTGTCGTCGAGCTGACCGGCAATCCCTTGCTCAGCGGCACGTCGAACGTCGAGATCAGCGCCACGGCGGCGGGCCAGAACCAGAGCCAGCTCACCGCCACGCTCGACGGCAAGGCCCGTTTCCAGATGGGGCAGGGCGCGCTGCGCGGCTTCAACGTCCGGCGCATGATCTTCGAATGGTGGAAGAGTTGGAAATTCGATCTCGCGCAGCGCACGAGCTTCGAACGGCTCGACGCGCAGTACGACATCCGCCGCGGCATCCTGCAGAGTCGTCCCGGGCTTTCGATGGGCGGATCGGAAGTCGAGATCAACTCGACGGGATCGGTCAACGTGCCGGCGCGCAGCCTGAACCAGGAAATCCGCGTGAAAGCGATCCCGCCGCCCACGGCGCTGCCGATCCCGGTCAGGATTTCCGGAAGCTGGACGAGCCCCTCCATCGGCATCGACTGGTGGGGCCTCTTCTCGGCCGCGCCCGATCTCGGCGGCCCGCAGGCGCTTCAGCCTGCGCCGGAACCGCCACCGGCGGAGGTCGAAATTGCCATCCGGCGCGTGCTGGCGCTCAACCTTCCTTCCGACCAACTCTCGCCGCAGGCGCGGGATATGCTCCGCTCTCTGCTGCCGAGGGAAGACAATCCGAATGAAGACTCCCCTTAAAGGGGGGCCTGCGTTGCCACGACAAGACAGTTTGGGCATTATCCGGCGGGGGACCCAGATGCACAGCCAAGCTGCAATGGATACAGGGGGGACGGCGTGAGGGTAGCTCGTGGACTTGCGTTGTGCGCCATGCCGGTGATCGGCGGCGCATTGCTCGCGGCCTCGGCGCCGACGCCTCAGGATCGCGCCCATGCGGCGGGGCCCAGCGCGCCGCCCTCTCATCTCATCGGCCGCGATATCGCCACCTACGCACTGATCCAGAGCATCGCGGGACCGAGCCTCGGGGCCGGGACGATGCCGGGACCCACGACACGTAAAGGTTGGCCCGCGTTCGACCCCTCGTGCCTCGCCGAAAACGGCGGGACAGGCGGCGTGCACCTTGCGCGCTGCAGCCTGCTTCCGCTGCCGGGCGAAGAGACGCCCGAGCCGGAACCGCCGCCCGGCGGAGGAACCGGCACGGAAGCGCCTCCGCCCGCAAGCGGCGGCAAGACGCCCGAGGAAGCGGGCTTCGCCTACCATCCTCCAGGCAAGATGCACGCCAACGACCTTCGCCAGGGCCGCATCGGCGACCGCTACGTGTACCTCCCCAACATCGTGTTCCCGCTCAAGCTCGGGCAGGGCCAGTTCCCACACATGAACTCGCAGATCTTCGGATACGGCGGCGGCGGCTGGGGCGGCAAAGGCA
>ENA-UOUJ01001814-UOUJ01001814.1-activated-sludge-metagenome-genome-assembly--contig:-NODE-1814-length-10549-cov-8.016486_pt1 | contig 10549 bp, 11 predicted proteins | sample MGYA00249839_ERZ747224 | MGnify/ENA primary metagenome ERZ747224 (study PRJEB28782, sample SAMN03220277) | activated sludge metagenome | biome: wastewater; feature: sewage sludge; material... | reverse complement strand
CCCCCGCCGCGCCGGAACTCGAGCGGCCCGCGCCCGCGGCCGGCCGCCTGGCGCGGCTCCGAGCCCGGCTGGCCAAGTCCAACAACATCTTCGGCAAGGGGCTGCTCGCCCTGCTGTCCACGGACAACATCACGGACGACGTCTGGGACGAGGTCGAGGAGACGCTGCTGCTGGCCGACCTCGGCACCGAGCCCACCATGGAGCTGGTGGACAGGCTGCGCGAGCGCGTCACCGTCGAGGGCTCCCGGGACCCGCAGCACGTCAAGGGCATGCTGCGGGAGGAACTGGTGCGGATGGTCGACCCGACCATGGACCGCCGCCTCGACGCCTCCCGCAAGGACGGCCGCCCGGCCGTGATGATGGTCGTCGGCGTCAACGGCGTCGGCAAGACCACCACCGTCGGCAAGATCGCCCGCGTGCTGGTGGCCGAGGACCGGCAGGTGGTGCTCGGCGCCGCCGACACCTTCCGCGCCGCGGCAGCCGAACAGCTGGCCACCTGGGGCGCCCGCGTCGGCGTGGACACCGTCCGGTCCGAGGAGGACGGGGCGGATCCCGCCTCGGTGGCCTTCGACGCCGTGAGGACCGGCATCGACCAGGAGGCCGACGTGGTCATCGTCGACACCGCGGGACGGTTGCAGAACAAGGCCAACCTGATGGACGAGCTGGGCAAGATCAAGCGCGTCATCGAGAAGCAGGCGACCGTGGACGAGGTCCTGCTCGTGCTGGACGCGACCACCGGCCAGAACGGGCTGAGCCAGGCCAAGGTGTTCGCCGAGGTCGTCGACGTCACCGGCATCGTGCTGACCAAGCTGGACGGCACCGCCAAGGGCGGCATCGTGGTGGCCATCCAGCGCCAGCTCGGCGTGCCGGTGAAGCTCATCGGCCTCGGCGAGGGCCCGGACGACCTCGCCCCGTTCCAGGCCGAGGGCTTCGTGGACGCACTCCTCGAGGACTGAGCCGAAACGAGCCGGTAACGCGATCCCCCGGTTCGTCACACACCCGAAACACCGCTGCGGGCACCGTGAAACACGGTGCCCGCACTCTTTAACCCAAGCCCGGTGATGCCACCCCCGGCCCCGGAACAGGTGAGAGAGGAACGTGCCGTGGAAGCGATAGAACTGACAGCCGGCCATGTCTGGACGATGGTGTGCGCCGGACTGGTCCTGCTGATGACTCCGGGACTGGCCTTCTTCTACGGCGGCCTGACGCGCGCCAAGGCCTCGCTGAACATGATGATGATGTCCTTCATCTCGATCGGGCTCGTCGCCGTGGTCTGGGTGCTGTGGGGCTACAACATGAGCGGGGGCGAGGGCATCGCCCAGATGTTCGGCAACCCCCTCACCGACGTCGGGCTCTACGGTGCCGTCGGCACCGAGGACCTGATCGGCATCGGCTTCGGCGCGACCTTCGCCATCATCACGGTGGCCCTGATCTCCGGGGCGATCGCCGACCGGGCCAAGTTCAGCACCTGGGTCGTCTTCGTTCCCGTCTGGGTCACCCTCGTGTACTGCCCCCTGGCCTTCATGGTGTGGGGCGGCGGGCTGCTGGGGGCTGAGGGTGCCATCGGCGGTGCGATCGGCGAGGCCGTCGACTTCGCCGGCGGCCTCGTGGTGCACATCTCCGCCGGCGTGGCCGCCCTGGTCCTGGCGCTGCTGCTGGGCAAGCGCCAGGGCTTCGGCACCGACCCCGGCCACCGCCCCCACAACATCCCCTTCGTGATGCTGGGCGCCGCCGTGCTGTGGTTCGGCTGGTTCGGCTTCAACGGCGGTGCCGCCTCCGACGCCGCCCAGGCGGGCCTCATCTGGGTCAACACCCTGGCGGCCCCCGCGGCGGCCATGCTCGGCTGGACCGTCACCGAGACCCTCCGCGGCCACCGGGCGACCTCGATCGGCACCGCCTCGGGCATCGTGGCCGGCCTGGTGGCCATCACCCCGGCCTGCGCCTACGTCGACCCGGTCGGCGCGGTGATCATCGGGCTGCTCGCCGGCGTGGCCTGTGCCCTGGCCGTGGGCCTGAAGTACAAGCTCGGCTTCGACGACTCCCTCGACGTCGTCGGCCTGCACCTGGTGGCCGGCATCCTCGGCACCGTGTTGATCGGGTTGCTGGGCCTGCCCATGGAGGACGGCCGGGCCGGGCTGTTCTACGGCGGCGATGCCTCGCTGCTGCTGGCACAGGTCGTGGCCGTGCTGGTCGCCGTCGTCTACGCCGGCGTGGTGACCCTCGTCATCGGCGCCCTGCTCAAGGCCGTCATGGGCTGGCGCGTCACCCCGGAGGACGAGGAGATGGGGATCGACCAGGCCCAGCACGCCGAGATCGCCTACGAGTTCGGCGGTGGCGGCATGGGTACCGCCTACGCGGCGAACTCCCCGGCCGAGGCCGCCGAGCCGGTCACCGCCCCGGCGCCGGGCGCCGTGCCGCCCGCGGCACGGGAAAGGGTTGATACCCTTGGAAACCGGTAGTTTCCGCCCACGGCGGTCACGGCCGCGCTGAGGCACCCGCTCACGGGGCGGGCCGCACGTCGCGGCCCGCCCCGCCGTCGTCGCCGGGAGCCGCCGCCCGCAGCATGATTCCCAGCGCGGGTCCTCCCGGGCCCGCACCGCACACCGAAGGAAAGTGCCCCGCCGTGTTCAACTCCCTGTCCGACCGCCTGGCCGCCACCTTCAAGAACCTGAAGGGCAAGGGGCGACTGTCCGAGGCGGACATCGACGCCACGGCCCGCGAGATCCGGCGGGCCCTGCTGGACGCAGACGTCGCCGTCCCGGTGGTGCGGGAATTCATCGGCCACATCAAGGAGCGCTCCCTCGGCGAGGAGGTCAGCCAGGCCCTGAACCCGGGCCAGCAGGTCGTCAAGATCGTCAACGACGAGCTGGTGAACATCCTCGGCGGCGAGACCCGCCGGCTGCACCTGGCCAAGAACCCGCCGACCGTCATCATGCTGGTGGGCCTGCAGGGCGCGGGCAAGACCACGCTGGCCGGCAAGCTCTCCCGGCACCTCAAGGGGCAGGGGCACACCCCGATGCTGGTCGCCGCCGACCTGCAGCGGCCCAACGCCGTGCGCCAGCTGCAGATCAACGGTGAGCGCGCCGGTGTCCCCGTCTTCGCCCCGCACCCCGGCGTCTCCAGTGAGTTCGAGGACGCCACGGGCGATCCGGTGCAGGTGGCCCGCGACGGCGTGGCCGAGGCCCGGGCCCGCTACAACGACATCGTGATCATCGACACGGCCGGCCGACTCGGCGTGGACCAGGAACTGATGCGCCAGGCCGCGGACATCCGTGCCGCCGTCCAGCCGGACGAGGTCCTGTTCGTCCTCGACGCCATGATCGGCCAGGACGCGGTGGCCACCGCACAGGCCTTCAACGAGGGCGTCGGCTTCACGGGCGTGGTGCTGTCCAAGCTCGACGGCGACGCGCGCGGCGGTGCCGCGCTCTCGGTGCGCTCGGTGACGGGCAAGCCGGTCATGTTCGCGTCCACGGGTGAGAACCTGGACGACTTCGAGGTGTTCCACCCGGACCGGATGGCCTCGCGCATCCTGGACATGGGCGACGTGATGAGCCTGATCGAGCAGGCCGAGCGCAGCTGGGACAAGGCCGAGGCCGAGAAGATGGCCCGGAAGTTCGTCGACCAGGAGGACTTCACCCTCGACGACTTCCTGGACCAGATGCAGCAGATCAAGAAGATGGGCTCGATGAAGAAGCTCCTGATGATGATGCCCGGGGCCCAGGGCATGCGTCAGCAGCTGGAGCAGTTCGACGACCGCCAGGTCGACCGGATCGAGGCCATCATCCGCTCGATGACCCCGCACGAGCGGGTGGCCCCCAAGATCATCAACGGTTCACGCCGGGCCCGCATCGCCCGGGGATCCGGGGTCCAGGTCTCAGAGGTCAACGGCCTGCTGGAGCGTTTCGGCCAGGCCCAGAAGATGATGAAGAAGATGGCCGCCGGCGGGGGCATGCCCGGGATGCCGGGAATGCCCGGTGGTGCCGGTGGCGCGCGCAAGGGGAAGGGCAAGGGCAAGAAAGCCAAGCCCCGTTCGGGCAACCCGGCCAAGGCCGCCCAGGAGATGCGCGAGCTGGAGGAGCGCCGGAAGCGCTCGGCCCCGCAGGTGCCGGGGTCGGCCTTCGGCCAGGGTGCCGACGGCGCGGGATTCGACCCGTCGTCGCTGAACCTGCCCAAGGGGTTCGAGAAGTACCTCGGCGGTGGCCCCGGGCAGTGACCCGGTGGCCCGGTCCGGGCGGGCCGGGCCGATGGGCCGGTTCCGGTGCGGACGGACGGTCAGCGCACGCCCTGGGCGCGGGTTGCCGGTTCCTGGTGGGGGTGCTGCCGCATGTACTCGTCGAGCACGTACACGATGGGCACCTCATGGGCCGCGGCGATGGACCGCAGGTCGATGACGGTGGCGTGGATGGGGATAGGCGGTAGGCCGCTCACGATGGTCCTCCTGGGGATAGGGGTGTCAGTGCCTCGGTGATGAGGCCTGCATCGCAGATGGCGGGATCCGGCGGACCGGTCTCGCCACCATTGAAGCCCGAGAACGCGGAGTTGGCCAGCAACAATGCGGCAACGGTGGGATCGCGGGGAGAGGGTCGTCACACCCGGGTCACGACGGAATAGTTGAAGCATCAACTGCGTTGTGAGGGGGGATGGCGCGGTTCCCGAGAGGGCCGGCGCCGGACCCCCGCAGCCGAGCAGATCCAGGAGCCCAGCATGTCCCTCACCGTTGACCCCGCGACCGCCTCACGGAACCACCGGCCCATCAGCGGCCGGCCCGTGGACGAGTTGCTGCCGTCCGGCCTGGCCATGGGCATGGTCACCCTGAGGACGGACGACGTCCCGCGGCTGCGTTCCTACTACGAGCAGGCCCTGGGCCTGGTGCCGGTGGCCGAGGACGGCCCCAACGTGGTCCTGGGCCGGGCCGGCGTCCCCCTGGTCGGCATCGAGGAGGCGCGGGGCCTGAAGCTTCCGGCCGAGGGTGAGGCCGGGCTGTACCACGTGGCCATCCTCTTCGAGCAGGCCGCCGACCTGGCCGCGACCGTGTACTCCGCCCTGCGCCACGACCCGACGAGGTTCGTGGGCAGCTCGGACCACTACGTCTCCGAGGCCTTCTACTTCCAGGACCCGGACAACAACGGCATCGAGCTCTACATCGACCGCCCGCGCGAGTCCTGGACCTGGCGCGCCGACGGCCAGGTGGAGATGGCGACCGTCTACCTGCCGTGGGACGGCTTCCTCGACACCCACCTCACGGAGGACGCCGTGGCGGGCCTGCGCACCACGCCGGCCTCGGTCGGTCACGTCCACCTGCAGGTCGGCGACGTGCACCAGGCCGAGGACTTCTACGTCGACGAGCTGGGCTTCGAGAGGACGACGACGCTGGGTTCGATGGCGCTGTTCGTCTCCGCCGGCGGGTACCACCACCACATGGCCATGAACACCTGGAATTCCACCGGCGTCGGGCCGCGCCGCAACACCCTGGGCCTGGGCAGCGTGGAGCTGACCCTGCCGCGGGGTGACGGCCTGGAGGCCGCCGAGGACCGGCTGAGGACCGCCGGGCGCGCCACGCGGCGCACCGACCGGGGCCTGGAGGTTCGCGACCCGTGGAACACCCTGCTGGTGCTCTCCGAGTCCGGCTCCGCGGACGCGCCCTCGTCCGAATAGGAGAATCCGCCGCGAATCTGGCAGAATGTACGGGTACTGAACCGCCGTCCGGGCGACCCTCTATCCACCGGACGGTCGTTCTGTCAGCAGGGCAGGGACCCGTGCCAACCCCACGGCCGGCTTCCGCGCTGCGCCCAGACTAAGAACCAGGAGCTACCACACCCGTGGCCGTTAAGATCCGTTTGAAGCGCTTCGGCAAGATGCGCGCACCGTTCTACCGTATCGTCGTCGCCGACTCCCGCACCCGCCGGGACGGCCGGGCGATCGAGGAGATCGGCAAGTACCACCCCACCGAGGAGCCCTCGTTCATCGAGGTCAACTCCGAGCGCGCCCAGTACTGGCTCTCCGTGGGCGCCCAGCCCACCGAGCAGGTCATGGCGCTGCTGAAGATCACCGGTGACTGGCAGAAGTTCAAGGGTCTGCCGGGCGCCGAGGGCACCCTGAAATCCCCCAAGGCCAAGGAGCCCTTCGTGGCCCCGCAGAAGGGCTCGGTCATCATCCCCGAGGCCATCACGCCCAAGAAGGACGCCGCTGAGGCCCCGGCCGAGGAGTCCGCCGAGGCTCCGGCCGAGGAGACCACCGAGGCCCCGGCCGAAGAGAAGTCTGAGTGACCATGCTGCAGGAGGCGCTGGAACACCTGGTCCGGGGAATCGTGGATTCGCCCGATGACGTCCAGGTGGACCTGCGCACCAACCGGCGCGGCGAGGTCCTCGAGGTCCGCGTGGACCCCGCGGACCTCGGCCGCGTCATCGGCCGCCAGGGCCGTACCGCCACCGCACTGCGCACCGTCCTGGACGGCCTGGCCGGCCACCCGGTCCGCGTGGACGTGGTGGACACGGACCGCCGCCGGTAGCCACCGGTCGGTCCCGCCCCGGCCCCTGCCGGTTGCATGACATGATGGCCCGTGTCCGGATCCGTCCGGGCGCGGGCCATTGCCGTCCCCGGGCCGGACCGTCCGGCCGCCCCCGCACCACCAGTGAGAGGAACCCGCGCCATGCCCGAGAGCACCACCAGCCCACAGGACAGCGTCCGGGTGGCACGGATCGGGAGGCCGCACGGCATCCGCGGTGACGTCACCGTCCAGCTCTACACGGACGACCCGGAATCGCGCTTCGTGCCCGGGGCCGTGCTCGAGGGGCGGAGGGGCTCCGGCGGCCGGGACGGGAACCTGACCGTCGTCCGGGCGCGCTGGAACAAGGACATCCTGCTGCTGGCCTTCGACGAGGTCACCGACCGCAACGGTGCCGAGGAGCTGCGCGGCACCGAGCTGTTCGCCGCCCCGGACGAGCCGGGGGAGGACGAGGGCTGGTACGAGGAGGACCTGATCGGCCTCTCCGTCGTCGTCGACGGTGCGCGCGTCGGTGCCGTGAGCGGCCTGGTCACCGGGGAGGTGCAGGACCTGCTGCAGGTGACGCTGGACTCCGGGGCCGAGGCCCTGGTGCCCTTCGTGGAGGAGATCGTGCCGGAGGTCGACCTCGATGCCGGCACCGTCACCCTGGACCCGCCGCCCGGGCTGCTGACCCTCAACGAGCAGGAGCCCGGACAGCCGTGAGGATCGACGTCGTCACCATCTTCCCGGAATACCTCTCGGCCCTGGACGTCTCGCTGATCGGCAAGGCCCGCCGCGACGGACTGCTGGACATCCACGTCCACGACCTGCGCGAGCACACCGTCGACCGCCACCGCACCGTGGACGACACCCCGTACGGCGGAGGCGCCGGCATGGTGATGAAGCCCGAACCGTGGGCGCTGGCGCTCGAGTCCATCGCCGAGGCCGGCCGCGCGGCCTCCCTGGACCGTCCCGTCCTGCTGGTCCCGACCCCCTCGGGCCGGCCGTTCCGTCAGTCCCTGGCCCAGGAGCTGTCCGGCGCGAGCCATCTGGTGGTGGCCTGCGGGCGGTACGAGGGGATCGACGAGCGGGTCTTCCACTGGGCGCGTGAGCTGTTCGACGTGCGCCTGGTGTCCCTGGGTGACTACGTCCTCAACGGCGGGGAGGTCGCCGCGCTGGCCATGATCGAGGCCATCGGTCGCCTGGTGCCCGGAGTGGTCGGCAACCCCGAGTCCCTCGTGGAGGAATCGCACAGCGACGGCCTGCTGGAGTACCCGGTCTACACCAAGCCCGCCTCCTGGCGCGGACACGAGGTGCCCGAGGTGCTGCTCTCGGGAGACCACGGACGGGTGGCCGCGTGGCGCCACGCCCAGCAGCTCGAACGTACCCGGGCCCGCCGCCCCGACCTCTTGCCCGCCGCGGAGGCCGACGCCGGCTGACGCCGGCCGCCGGCTGACGCCGGCTGGATGCCGGCCCGCGGATCTGGCATAATGGGCCGCTGTGTCAACTGGACATCCGACCTGCCACAGGGGGCGGATGCCGACAGTATGGCCAGCCGGCGCCCAGCAGGGGCAGACCGGTCGACAGCCTGGGCACGCCCATCCCGTCACCCCGCACCGGGGTCACGGCCGGCGCGCCACCGATCACGTGGATGACCTGTGGCGTCCACCAGGAGTATCAGCATGCATATCCTCGACTCCCTCGATGCCGCCTCGCTGCGCAACGACGTCCCCGACTTCCGTCCCGGTGACACCGTCAAGGTGCACGTGAACATCGTCGAGGGCAAGACCGCCCGCGTCCAGGTGTTCCAGGGCTTCGTGATGGGCCGCCAGGGCCACGGCGTCCGCGAGACCTTCCGCGTCCGCAAGGTCTCCTTCGGCGTCGGCGTGGAGCGCACCTTCCCGGTGAACTCCCCGGTCATCGACAAGATCGAACTCGTCACTCGCGGTGACGTGCGCCGCGCCAAGCTGTACTACATGCGCGACCGCCACGGCAAGGCCGCCAAGATCAAGGAGAAGCGCGACTTCGCGACCTCCAAGGGCAACAAGAAGGCCTGATCGGCCCCACGTGCCTGAGTCGCCGCGCACCGGGCGCCGGTCCCCGTCGGGGGGCCGGCGCCCTTCGCGTACCCCGGCCAGCGCCGACCGTCGTCGGGCCCCACGCTGGGCCCTGCCCGTGGCCGCGGTGGTCCTTGCGGCGGTGCTGGCCTCGGCCCTGCTGCGCAGCACCGTCGCGGAGCTGTACCTGATTCCCTCCGGTTCCATGGAGCCCCTGCTGCGCGAGGGGGACCGCATCAGCGTGGACCGGGAGGCCTATGCCTCGGCGCCGGTGGAGCGCGGCGACGTGGTCGTGGTGGACGGAGAGGGCAGCTTCGCCCCCTACGACTCCCGTCCGGCCCCGGTGCGATGGGGCGGCGACGCCCTGCAGTGGCTGGGGCTGGCCCCGGACACCACCGCCTACGTCAAGCGGGTGGCCGGCGTCGGGGGGGACACGGTGAGCTGCTGCACGGCGGCCGGACTGCTCGAGGTCGACGGCCGCCCGGTCCCCGAGTACTACCTGGCCGGACCGCCCCCGGCCTCCCGGATCGAGTTCACCGCCGAGGTCCCCGAGGGCCGGCTGTTCCTGCTGGGGGACAACCGCCACGCCTCCGAGGACTCGCGGTCCCTGCTCGGCGCCCCCGGCGGCGGGATGATCCGGGAGTCGATGGTCCTCGGCAGGGTCGATGCCGTCGTCTCGCCCCCCGGCCGCCGGGAGGACATTCCGGCGGGGGACGGGCGGTAGAGTGGACAGCCGGACCAGCGGAGAGGACAGCGAGATGGCCCAGGACAGCAGCGACGGAACGGCCACTCAGCCGTCCTCCGGTCGTCGGCTCTGGCTGGCCGTGCGCGAGATCGTCCTGATCGTCCTGATCACCATCCTGGCCTCGTTCCTGGTCAAGACCTTCCTGTTCCGCGCCTACTACATCCCCTCCGGTTCGATGGAACAGACCCTCCAGGTCAACGACCGGATCTTCGTCAACCTCCTGGTGCCCGGTCCCTTCGAGGTCGACCGGGGGGACGTCATCGTCTTCCAGGACACCAAGGGCTGGCTCGGTGAGCCGGTCCCGCAGCCCGCCAACCCGGTGCGCGAGGGCCTGGAATTCATCGGCCTGATGCCGGACTCCTCGGAGCAGCACCTGGTCAAGCGCATCATCGGCATGCCGGGGGACCGCGTGGAATGCTGCTCGGACACCGGCCAGCTGACGGTGAACGGAGAGCCCGTCGAGGAGCCGTACCTGCACCCGGGGTCAGCGCCCTCGGACATGCCCTTCGACGTCACTGTCCCGGAGGGGCACGTCTGGGTCATGGGCGACCACCGGGACGCCTCCGCCGATTCCCGCCTGCACCAGCAGGGACCCGGCAACGGCTTCATCAGCCTGGACGATGTCACCGGCCGCGCCGAGGTGATCGCCTGGCCCCTCAGCCGCTGGGGGGACGCCGGTGGCGACCGGGACGCCTTCGACTCCGTCCCCGAGCCAGACCCGGCGCTGACCGGAGCCGGCGGCGGGACGGAATGAGCACGACCCCAACCACCCGCACCGCCCGTCGGCCCGCACGCCGCCGGACCGTGACGATGCCCGGCCTGGACGTGGAGTCCTCGCTCGTCGCCACCCGGCTGGCAGGGGACACCGTCCCCGGGGCCCTGGTCGCCGGCATGGACGAGGTCGGCGCCTATGAGGCCGCGAAATCCGCCGGCCGCCTGCCGCTGCGCATGTGGCAGGTGCTGGCCGGCAATCCGGAAGGCATCGCGCAGGCCGCCTGGGACCAGGGGCTGCGCCCGATGGCCGGCGACGATTCGCTGCGCTGGGGCGCGGTGAAGGTCTTCGCCGACGGGTCCGCCGGCGGGCTGACCGCGGCCTTCTTCGAGCCCTACCTGGCTTCCGCGGGCGGCGGCACCGGCGTCTTCACCTTTCCCGACGCGACGATCCACGCGCTGCTGAAGCTCTATCACGAGCAGGGCTGGCAGCTCGACATCCACGCCATCGGCGATGCGGCGATCCAGCAGGTGCTGCTCGGCATGGAGGCC
>ENA-UOUJ01001813-UOUJ01001813.1-activated-sludge-metagenome-genome-assembly--contig:-NODE-1813-length-10555-cov-8.160571_pt1 | contig 10555 bp, 10 predicted proteins | sample MGYA00249839_ERZ747224 | MGnify/ENA primary metagenome ERZ747224 (study PRJEB28782, sample SAMN03220277) | activated sludge metagenome | biome: wastewater; feature: sewage sludge; material... | reverse complement strand
GCGGTGCGCCATCTCGAGAAGGGCAGGGTGGTGATCTTCGCCGCCGGCACCGGCAATCCCTATTTCACCACCGATACCGCGGCGACGCTGCGCGCCTCCGAGATGTCCTGCGAGGCGCTCTTCAAGGGCACCCAGGTCGACGGAGTCTACGACAGCGACCCGAAGAAGAACCCGGACGCCCGCCGCTACGACCGGATCAGCTACGACCAGGTGCTGCAGAAGCACCTGAAGGTGATGGATGCCTCGGCGATCGCGCTCGCCCGCGACAACGGGCTGCCGATCATCGTCTTCTCGCTCGACGAGCCCGACGGCCTGGCGGGCATCGTGCAGGGGCGCGGGCGGTTCACGGTCGTCGAGCGCGGGTGACAAGGGGGGCCCCGGGCGGGGAGACTGGCATGTCCGACGTGGAGATCGACATCGCGGCGCTCGAGCGGCGCATGGACGGGGCGCTGCACGCGCTGCGTTCGGACTTCGCCTCGCTCCGGACCGGCCGGGCGTCGGCCTCGATGCTCGACCCGGTCACGGTGGAGGCCTACGGCAGCTCGATGCCGGTCAGCCAGCTCGGCACCATCACCGTGCCCGAGCCGCGGCTCGTGGTGGTGAACGTCTGGGACAAGGCGCTGGTCAACACCGTCGACAAGGCGATCCGCAACTCCGGCCTCGGCATCAACCCGCAGATGGACGGCACCATCCTGCGTCTGCCGATCCCCGAGCTCAACGAGGAGCGCCGGCGCGACCTCGCGCGGGTCGCCGGCCAGTATGCCGAGCAGGCGCGCGTGGCGGTCAGGAACGTGCGCCGCGACGGCATGGACCATCTGAAGCGCGCCAAGGCCGCGGGGATGTCCGAGGACGACGAGAAGCTCTGGCACGACGAGATCCAGGAGCTGACCGACGCCGCGATCAGGAAGATCGACGCGGCGCTGAGTGCCAAGCAAGACGAGATCATGCAGGTCTGACGCCGGAGCCCGCGGCGACGTTTGTATCGGGCGCGAGGGTAGAGAGTTGACGATGTACTTGAACGAGCAGGCGATGCGGGTGCCCGGTCCGGCCCATGTGGCGATCATCATGGACGGCAACGGCCGCTGGGCGACGAGCCGCGGGCTGCCGCGGATCGCCGGTCACAAGCGCGGCGCCGACCGCGTGCGCGAGATCGTCGAGAGCTGTCCCGATCTCGGGATCAGCTACCTGACGCTGTTCGCCTTCTCGACCGAGAACTGGAACCGGCCGGAGACCGAGGTGCTCGGGCTGATGCGGCTCTTCCGGCGCTACATCAAGAAGGAGGGGGCGCGGCTGGTGGCCGAGGGCGTGCGCGTGCGCTTCATCGGTGGGCGCGAGCGGCTGGCGCACGACCTGCAGGCGCTGATGGGCGGGCTCGAGGCGCAGACGGCTGAGAACGACCGGCTGCACCTGACGGTCGCGATCAACTATGGCGGGCGGGACGAGATCCTGCGCGCGACGCGCCGGGTGGCGGAGGCGGTGCGCACGGGCAAGCTCCGCGCCGACGACATCGGGCCGCAGACGATCGAGGCGCATCTCGACACCGCCGGCATCCCCGACCCCGATCTCATCCTCAGGACCTCGGGCGAGTATCGCGTCTCGGGCTTCCTGCCCTGGCAGTCGGCCTATTCCGAGTTCGCCTTCGTCGACACCCGCTGGCCGGACTTCACGGCCGAGATGTTCGCCGCGCAGGTGCAGGGCTTCGGCCGCCGCGAGCGGCGCTTCGGCGCGGTCGCCCGATGACCGGCTTACGATGACGGGCTTACGATGACGGGCCCGCGATGACAGGGGCCGCGCCCCGGCCGGTGCGCTTCGCCGACCTGGGGCTGCGGCTGGCCTCGGGGCTGGTCCTGGCCGCCATCGCCCTCGTGCAGCTCTGGGCCGGCGGCGCCTGGGCGGCGGGGTTCCTGGCGCTGGTGCTGGTCCTGATGCTCTGGGAGTACCACCGCATGGTGACCGGCTCGGAGGCGATCGCCGTCCCGAGCCTCCTCGTCCCCTGCGTGGCTGGCGTGCTGTCGCTCGTCGCTACCGCGATCTGGGGCCCGCCCGTCGGGCTGCCCTGCCTCGTCGTCGCCGCCGGGCTGGTCGCGCTGGCCGGGCGGCCCTGGTCGGGCTGGCTCACGGCTGGCTTCGTCTACATGACCGCGGCGATGGGCGCGCTCCTCGTCTTCCGCGACCGCGAGCCCGAGGGGGTGCTCCTCATCCTCTGGCTGGTGGTGGTGGTGGTGGCGGCCGACGTCGGCGCCTATTTCGTCGGCCGGCGGGTCGGCGGCGCCAAGCTCTGGCCGGCGGTCAGCCCGGGCAAGACCTGGTCGGGCGCCATCGGCGGGCTGGCCGCCGCCGGCCTCGTCGGCTGCTTCTTCGCCTGGCTCGTCGTCGGCTGGCATCCGCTCCGCATCGGGACCCTCAGCCTCGGCATCGCCGTCTGCTCGCAGTTCGGCGACCTGCTCGAGTCGGCGGTGAAGCGGCGGTTCGGGGTGAAGGACGCGAGCCGTCTCATCCCCGGCCACGGCGGGGTCATGGACCGGCTCGACGGGGTGATGGGCGGGGTCTGGTTCTTCGCCATCGCCGATTCCCTGGGCATCGGCACCTACGGGAGCTGAGATGGCGCGGCGGCGGATCAGCATCTTCGGGTCGACCGGCTCGGTCGGCCAGCAGACGGTCGAGCTGATCGACGCCGCCGGCGGCGCGGAGCATTTCGAGGTCGTCGCGCTGACCGGGGCGGGCAACATCGAGCTCCTCGCCCGGCAGGCGATGCGGCTCGAGGCGGAGGTGGCGGTGACCGCCGACCCCGACCGCCTGGCCGAGCTCGAGCGGGCGCTGAAGCCGAGCGGGATCGCGGCGGCGGCCGGGCCGGAGGCGCTGCTGGCGGCGGCCTCCGAGCCGGTCGACTGGGCGATGTCGGCCATCGTCGGGGCGGCGGGGCTCGCGCCGGGGCTGCGCCTGGCGCGGCACGGGGGCGTGCTCGCGCTCGCCAACAAGGAGAGCATGGTCTGTGCCGGCGAGTTGGTCAGGCGGACCTGCGCAGCGCACGGCACCAAGCTCATCCCGGTCGACAGCGAGCATAGCGCCATCTTCCAGGCGCTGATGGGCGAGCGGGTCGAGGACGTAGAGCGGATCATCCTCACCGCCTCTGGCGGCCCGTTCCGCGACTGGCCGCGCGAGCAGATGGCGAAGGTCACCCCGGCCGAGGCGCGGGCGCATCCGAACTGGGACATGGGCGAGCGGATCTCGATCGACAGCGCCAGCATGTTCAACAAGGCGCTCGAGGTGGTCGAGGCGCATGAGCTCTTCGGCGTTAACCCCGAGAGCATCGAGGTACTGGTGCATCCGCAGTCGATCGTGCATTCCATGGTGGGGTTCCGCGACGGCTCGGTCATCGCCCAGCTCGGCCCTTCGGACATGCGCGGTCCGATCGGCTTCGCGCTCAACTGGCCGGAAAGGCGCCAGCTGCCGGTGCGGCGGCTCGACTTCGCCGCCATCGGGCGGCTCGACTTCGCGCCGGCCGACCCGGAGCGCTTTCCGGCGCTGCGCCTCGCCGGCGAGGTGCTGGCGATGGGCGGGCTCGCCGGCGCGGTGTTCAATGCGGCGAAGGAGGCGGCGCTCGACGCCTTCCTCGCCGGGAAGGTCGGGTTCCTTGATATGGCGGTCATCGTTGAACATGTACTGGGCGAGCTCGGGCCGGAAGCCGCGGCGCGTGGCGCCGGCTACGATCTCGAAACGGTGCTGGCACTCGACGCCGCCGCCCGCCGCCTGAGCGGGCAGCGGGTCGAAGGCCTCCGCGGAGCATGATGCCGATGGACGTGATCGCGAACATTCCCTTCTTCGGAGGCTTCCTCTCCACCGTGCTGCCCTTCGTGGTGGTGCTCGGCATCGTCGTCTTCGTGCACGAATACGGCCACTACATCGTGGCCCGCTGGTGCGGGATCAGATCCGAGGTCTTCTCGATCGGCTTCGGCCCGGTCGTCTGGTCGCGCACCGACCGGCGCGGCACGCTCTGGCAAGTCGCCGCGCTGCCGCTCGGCGGCTACGTCAAGTTCAAGGGCGACAGCGACGGCGCGAGCCGCAGCGACCCCGACGCGCTGGCGCGGATGGACCCGGCCGAGCGCCGCGCGAGCTTCCATGGCGCCAGCGTCGGGCGGCGGATGCTGACGGTGCTGGCGGGGCCGGCCTTCAACTTCCTGCTCACCATCGTCGTCTTCGCCGGCATGGCCTTCTGGCAGGGCGTGCCGACCGACCGCCCCACGGTGGGCGAGATCGAGCCGCTGCCCGGCGTGGAGCAGCCGCTCAGGCCCGGGGACGTGCTGCTCGCGGTGGGCGGCACCGAGGCGGCGAGCCTCGAGGATCTCTACCGCCACGCGCTCGACATGCCGGCGCCGGGGCCGATCGAGGTCAGGGTCGACCGTGCCGGCCAGCCGCTCACGCTGAGCGTGCCCTATCCGCTGCCGCCCAAGGTGCAGGGGGTCGAGCCGCTCTCGCCCGCCAGCGCCGCCGGGCTGCGGGCCGGCGACGTGATCGTCGCGGCCGACGGCAAGCCGCTCGCCTCGTTCGAGGGGCTGCGCTCGGTGGTGCTCGCCTCGGGCGGGCGCAGCATCCCGCTCGAGGTCTGGCGCGACGGCAGGACGCTCGAGCTCGCCATCACGCCGCAGGAGCGCGACACCGACGACGGCCAGGGCGGCTTCGAGCGGCGGGTGATGATCGGCGTGGCCGGCGCGCCGCTCTACCGCCCGGCGACGGTGACGCCGGGCCCGCTGACCGCGATCGGCTTCGGCGTCGAGCGGACCTGGGCGGTCATCACCCAGTCGCTGAACGGCATCCGCAGCATCCTGAGCGGCGCGATCGGCGCGGATAACCTGCAGGGGCCGCTCGGCATCGCGCAGATCTCGGGCCAGACCGCGGCGCAGGGGCTGACCAGCTTCATCGCGCTGATCGCAGTCATCTCGACGGCGATCGGGCTGCTCAACCTCTTCCCGGTGCCGATCCTCGACGGCGGGCATTTCGTCGCCTTCCTGATCGAGGCGGTCCGCGGCCGGCCGCCCAGCCCGGCGGTCATGCAGGTCGCCATGTCGATTGGTCTTGGCTTGATCCTCCTGTTGATGGTATTCGCTACCTACAACGACATCATGCGAATGGTGAGTTGAGAACAGGGCGGCGAACCGCCCGCGAGCAGAGGGCAGTACGCCGATGGGGCAGCGGCAGCGGAAACGGGGCGGGGCCCGTCTCTTCCTTCTCTTGGCCGTTCTGGTCCTCGTCCTGCCGGTCTCGATCGCGCTGGCGCAGGGCACGGCGGTCTTCAGCCGCATCGACGTGGCCGGCAATCAGAGGATCGAGGCGGACTCGATCCGCGCCTACGCGGGCATAGAGCCGGGCCAGCCGGTGACGCCCGAGCAGTTGAACCTCGCGGTCAGGAACCTCTTCGACACCGGCCTCTTCGAGGATGCGACCGTGATGCCCGAGGCCGGGCGGCTGGTCATCACGGTCAGGGAAAACCCGACCATCAACCAGATCGCCTTCGAGGGCAACGAGAGCCTCGACGACGACGAGCTCGGCCAGGTCGTCCAGCTCCGCCCGCGGCTCGCCTACTCCGTGCCGGCGGCGGAGGCCGACGCGCAGCGGATCATCGAGGCCTATCGCGCCGCCGGACGCTATGCGGCGACGGTCACGCCCGTCATCATCCGCCGCTCCGAGAACCGGGTCGATCTGGTCTTCGAGATCTCCGAGGGGCGCCGCACCGGCGTCGAGCGGATCAGCTTCAGCGGCAACCGCGCCTTCTCCGACCGCCGGCTGCGGCGCGTCATCCAGACCAACCAGACGAGCTGGCTGAGCTTCGCCTTCGGCGGCAACACCTACGACGCCGACAAGCTCGAGCTCGACAAGGAGCTGCTGCGCCAGTTCTACCTCGAGCGCGGCTACATCGACGTGCAGATCCTGTCGGCGACCGCCGAGATGGTCCGCGAGCGCACCGGCTTCTTCCTCGCCTTCACCATCTCCGAGGGCCAGCAGTACAGTTTCGGCAACGTCTCGGTCAGCTCGCAGATCCCGGGCCTGCCGGCCACCGACTTCCAGCCGCTGCTCGCCCCGGTGGCGAACCGCGGCGTCTACAACGTCAAGCTGGTCGACCGGGTGGTCCAGCGCATGAGCTACCAGGCGGGCCAGGCCGGCTACGCCTTCGTCGAGATCCGCCCGCGGGTGACGAAGAACGCCAACCGCACCGTCGACATCAACTTCGAGATCGTCGAGGGCCAGCGGGTCTTCGTCGAGCGCATCGACATCACCGGCAACACCCGCACCCTCGACCGGGTGGTCCGCCGCCAGTTCCACATCGTCGAGGGTGACGCCTTCAACTCCCGCGAGATCCGCGACGCCGAGGACCGCATCCGCGGCCTCGGCTTCTTCAAGACCGCGAACGTCAACGTGCGCCCCGGCACCGCCTCCGACCAGGCGCTGGTCGAGGTGGCGGTCGAGGAGCAGCCGACGGGCAGCCTGACGCTCGGCGGCGCCTTCTCCTCGAGCGAGGGCCTGACCGCCCAGATCAGCCTGACCGAGCGCAACTTCCTCGGCCGCGGCCAGACCGTCTCGGCCACGGTCTCCGGCAGCAGCCAGTTCGCCAACACCGAGTTCGGCTTTACCGAGCCCGCGCTCTTCGACCGCGACCTGCTCGCCGGGTTCAACATCTACTATCGCAACCGCAACTTCGACGAGCTGTCGTTCCAGACCCGCAACATCGGCTTCCAGCCGCGCATCGGCTTCCCGCTCAGCGAGAACGGCCGGCTGACGCTGCGCTACCAGATCTCCAAGGACGACATCTACGACGTCCAGGAGGACACCTCGCGCATCATCCAGAACGAGGAAGGCGCGCTCATCACCTCGCTGATCGGCGCGACCTACGCCTACGACCGGCGCAACTCCGTCGTCGACCCGACCGCCGGCTTCATCCTTACCCTCAACCAGGAGTTCGCCGGCCTCGGCGGCGACAGCCGCTACTCGAAGAGCCAGGCGCGGGCGCGCGCCTACACCAGCTTCTTCGAGGAGGAGCTCGTCCTCTCGGCCGAGCTCGAGGGCGGGGCGATCTTCAGCCAGGACGGGACGCGCATCACCGACCGGTTCAACACCGGCGGCGACAGCTTCCGCGGCTTCGCCCGCAACGGCCTCGGGCCGCGCGACTTCTGCGACGTGCCGGACTGCACGGTGCCGCAGCAGGACGTCGACGTCGACGACGCGCTCGGCGGCAACTACTACGGCGTGCTCCGGCTCGACGCGAGCTTCCCGCTCGGCCTGCCGCAGGAGTACGGCATCCACGGCGGCATGTTCGCCGACATCGGCTCGCTCTGGAAGCTCGACGAGACCGACGGCAGCATGGGCGAGGTCGACGACGGCTTCCACATCCGCTCCTCGGTCGGCGTCAGCCTCTTCGTCGAGACGCCGCTCGCGCCCTTGCGCTTCAACTACGCGATCCCCCTGCAGTACGAGGACTACGACCTCCTCGAGCGGTTCCGCTTCACCATCCAGACCCGGTTCTGACCCATGGCCGGCGGCCGGACCGCGCGGCTTGCGCTCGCTCTGGCTTTGGCCCTTGCCGCTCCGGCATCGGCGCAGGTGGTGGTGGGATCGCCCTTCCTCATCATCAACCAGGAGCGGCTCCTGACCGGATCGAAGGCCGGCCAGGAGATCCTCGCCGAGGAGGAGCGCCAGCGCGACCAGCTCCGCGCCGAGGCGCGCGCGCTCGACGCCTCCTTCGAGGCCGAGGAGCGCCAGCTCACCGAGCAGCGCCCGACGCTTCCCGCCGAGCAGTTCCGCCGGCTGTCGGACGCCTTCGACGCGCGTGTGGTCGAGGCGCGACGCAAGCAGGACGAGCGCGCGGGCGCACTGGCGCAGGAGTTTGACCAGCGCCGCCGACAGTTCTACGCTCGCATCGCACCGATCCTGGTGACGCTGATGGACCGCTACCAGGCCAAGGCGATCTTCGACGAGACGAGCGTGCTCCTGGCCGACCAGTCGCTCAACATCACCGCGGCGGTGATCGCCGAGATCGACGCCCGCGGGGCGGAACCCGTGCCCCCGGACGCGCCGACGCCGGGCGAGAAGACCGACGGAGGAGACTGATGGCGCTGGCGATCGACGCGAACCTGCCGCAGGCCGACATCGTCAGGATCAAGCGGATGATCCCGCACCGCTATCCGTTCCTGCTGATCGACCGGGTGGTGAACATCGAGCTCAACCGCTACGCGGTCGGCCTCAAGGCGGTCACCGTGAACGAGCCGCACTTCGAGGGGCATTTCCCGGTCATCCCGGTGATGCCCGGCGTTCTCATCATCGAGGCGATGGCGCAGACCTCCGCCGTCCTCGTCGTCGAGACGCTCGGGGTGATCGACCAGGATCTGCTCGTCTACTTCATGAGCATCGACACCGCGAAGTTCCGCAACCCGGTCGGCCCCGGCGACATGCTGGAGCTGCACGTGACGGTGATCCGCGGGCGCGGCAAGATCTGGAAGTTCCGCGGCGAGGCCCGCGTCGGCGACACGCTCTGCGCCGAGGCCGAGTTCGCGGCGATGATCCTGACCCAGGAAGAGGCCAGCGCGAAAGGCTGAGGGCATGGGCATCGACCCCACCGCCGAGCTGCATCCGACCGCGATCGTCGAGCCGGGCGCCGGGATCGGCCCCGGCTGCCGCATCGGCCCCTATTGCGTCGTCGGCCCCGAGGTGGTGCTCGGGCCGCGCGTCGTCCTGCACAGCCACGTCGCGGTCGCCGGCCGCACCCGGATCGGCGAGGACACGCAGATCTTCCCCTTCGCCTCGATCGGCCACATCCCGCAGGACCTGAAGTTCCACGGCGAGCCGGTCGAGCTGCTGATCGGGGCGCGGAACCGCATCCGCGAGCATGTCACGATGAACCCCGGCACCGAGGCCGGCGGCAGCGTGACCCGGGTCGGCGACGACAACCTCTTCATGGTGGCGACGCACGTGGCGCACGACTGCATCATCGGCAGCCACGTCATCATGGCCAACAACGCCACCCTGGGCGGCCACGTCGTCATCGAGGACAACGTGATCCTCGGCGGCCTCTCGGCGGTGCACCAGTTCGTCCGCCTCGGGCGCGGCGCGATGATCGGCGGAATGGCCGGCGTCGTCGCCGACGTGATCCCCTACGGCTCGGTCGTCGGCGAGCGGGCGCACCTCGCCGGCCTCAACCTCGTCGGGCTGAAGCGGCGCGGCGCCGGGCGCGCCGACATCCACGGCCTGCGCGCCGCCTACGGCGAGATGTTCGGCAGCGAGGGGGCCGCCGAAGGCAGCCTGCAGGAGCGGGTGCGGCGGGTGGCCGGGAAGCATGCGGGCAATCCGCTGGTCGAGGAGGTGGCGGCCTTCGTCACGTCGGAGAGCGCGCGCTCCTTCACCATGCCGGCGGACTGACGCCGCGGTGCCGGCCGAAGGCATCGCCATCGTCGCCGGGCGGGGCGACCTGCCGCGCCTCATCGCCGAGGACTGCGCCCGCCGCGGCCTGCCCTACCGGGTGGTCCTCCTCGGCGACCTGACGCTCGACTGGGCCGACGCGCACCCGGCGATCCACGGCCAGTTCGAGAAGCCCGGCCGGCTCTTCGCCGATCTCCGCGCCGCCGGCTGCGGCCAGGTGACCTTCGCCGGCGGCATCGTGCGGCCGAAGCTCCGGCCGCTCGGCTTCGACCTCACCATGCTCCGCCTCGCCCCGCGCGTCGTCCGCGGGCTGGCGGCGGGGGACGATTCCACGCTTCGTATGGTCGCCGGCATCTTCGAGGCCGAGGGCTTCCGCGTCCGCGCCCCGCACGAGATCCTGACCGACCTCCTCGCGCCCCCGAGTGTCCTCGGCCGCGTCCAGCCCTCCGACGCCGACCGGCGCGACGCGGCCCGCGCTGCCGTGATCGTCGCTGCGCTCGGGGCGGTCGACGTCGGCCAGGGGGCGGTGGTGGCCGGCGGCATCTGCCTCGGGCTCGAGTCGATCCAGGGCACCGACGTCATGCTCGACTTCGTCGCCCGCACCGCCGGCCCGGTCCGCCCGGCCGGCGCCCGCGGCGTCCTCTACAAGGCGGCCAAGCCCGGCCAGGACCGCCGCATGGACCTGCCGGCGATCGGCCCGGGCACCCTCGAGCGCGCCGCCGCCGCGGGCCTCGCCGGCGTGGCGGTCGAGGCGGGCGGGGTGATGATCCTCAACCGCGCCGCCGCCGTGGCCGCGGCGGACGCGGCCGGCCTCTTCCTCTGGGTGCGCGAGGCATGAGCCTCCTCTCGATCGAGGCGCTCTCGCTCGCCATCCACGGCCGCCCGATCCTGAGCGGGGTCTCGATGGCGGTCGACGCCGGCAGGGTCCTCGGCGTGATCGGCGAGAGCGGCTCGGGGAAGTCGATGACCGCGCTCTCGGTGATGCAGCTCCTGCCGCCGGGTGCCGTCCTGACCGGCAGCATCGGCTTCGCCGGGGAGAACCTTCTCGCCCGGTCCGAGGCTGCGATGTGCCGGCTGCGCGGCCGCGACATCGGCATGATCTTCCAGGAGCCGATGACCGCGCTCAATCCGCTGCAGACGATCGGCGACC
>ENA-UOUJ01001812-UOUJ01001812.1-activated-sludge-metagenome-genome-assembly--contig:-NODE-1812-length-10563-cov-4.305957_pt1 | contig 10563 bp, 10 predicted proteins | sample MGYA00249839_ERZ747224 | MGnify/ENA primary metagenome ERZ747224 (study PRJEB28782, sample SAMN03220277) | activated sludge metagenome | biome: wastewater; feature: sewage sludge; material... | reverse complement strand
CTTGCTCGCGTTGACGAAGAGGATGAGCAGCAGTCCAATGCCCAATCCGATGCCGACCATCCACTTGCCGGTGGTCACATCGGAAGAGCTGTCGCTCTTTCCCTTGGGCGGCTGAGGCGCGGCGGATGCGACCGGGGCTTCCTCGGCTCGCGCGGGCGGAGGTTCTGGCGGCGGTGAAGTGCTCTGCGACGGGGCGACTTGGGGCGCGGGTTTGCTGGCAGGACGGTTGTCTTCGACATCCGAGATGAGTGTCGAAAGACCGGAGAAGCCTTTGGCGTTTCCGTTCTGCTTATCGTCAGCCACGGCCTCTGACCCTCATTTCAAAGCCGCAGCTTGGTGTAAACGCCTTCGACCATGCAGTCGTCGCCGTCCTTGAAGCGCAGCCTGCCAAAGCCGGAGGGCGAGATCGTCAGGTAGCCCTCCTCGCCGAGAGCGAGGGACAGACAGCTCGACGTTTTGATGTAAGAGTTCGTTCTGAAGACCTCATACCAGTCATCGTCCTCACGGCTGACCGTCACCACGTATTTGCCCGGCTTCTGCTTCGACAGGCCAAAAACCGCCTTCACGTCGCACTTGTCCTTGCTGTCGAAGAAGATGACCTCGCCGCCGTAGCCGGACGTTTTGAAGATCGCCTCCTCGGAGTAGGCATAGACGTAGCAGGAGCGCGCCTGGATGATGATGTCCTTGCTGTCGATCTTGTAAACACTGCTGCCCTTGCGGGTCAGGTTCACCTCATAGTTCTCGGCCAGAGCAGGCGTTGCCTGAAGGCCGATCATCGAGGCGAGCGTCGCCAGAAGAATTTTTGTCATGGGCATGCCTACTGGGTTTGCACGCTCGACAGGCGGCTCTTCACGAGTTCGAGCTTGGCCTTGTGGGCCAGCGGCCTGTTGAAAACACCATTCTGGATTTGGTCGGACACCTTGCTGATGGCGATGTACGCCATACTCAAGCCTGACTCGCGCTGGGATGCCTTCTTCTCGACGAAGTCGTAGGGAAAGTTCTCGCAGAACTTGAGGAATCCGGAAAACTGGGCGACGTCCTTCGTGAACCGGAAACCGTCCGGCGTGAGGCGCGAGCGCCGGGGATGGTAGAGGTCGACAAACAGAATGAACCACTCGGCTCCGTTGAATGACGCTGCCTCGAATACATCCACCGTGCCGATGGCTCCGAGGCGGTGGAACAGGATGCGCTGGCCCGACTGCGTTTCGAGTCTGGACAGATAGGCCAACTGGCCGATTGGCCCGTTCACCGGGATCGGGTTGGTTTCTGTGAAGCCAAATGGCCCGGTGCCATTTGGGTCTTTGTCGTAGGCCGGGGCGGACTCCAGCATCGCCTTCATCGCCGGATGCACAAGTTCCAGTTGAAACTGCTCATCGTCCAGGATGCGGTGGATGTGCGCCATTGCTTCCCGCAGCGCCTTGTCTTCTTTGTTGCCCCCGAATAGGTTGGACAGGAATCCCATAAATGCTGCTCCGCTGGATGCTTGGTTGAATTACTGCAACAGTTCGCTCAAACGGCGCAGTCCCGGCTTCTTGAAGCCCATGCGGATGGCCTGCTCCAAGACGTGGGTGTTCGCTCCGTGGATGTAGGAAATCCCGGCATTGATCTTCTTGTCGTCCTTGGCACCAATGCAAAACGAACCATCGGCGCTCCACACGTGGACTCGATCCCATGAGCAACGAACCTGCTCGTTGGAGCCGAGGAACTTGCGCTTTACCAGCGTGATGCCATCGTCGTGCAGGAGCGCGTCGCCGAAGTGCAGGCTGCGCCCTTCTTTCAAGGCTTCGAGCATCTCGGTGAGCAGACGCACGCAGACCGCCCGCCAGAGCTTGTCGATGAATGTGGAGTAGATGTCCTGCTTCTTCAGCTCCACGACCGCTTCGGAATTCCGGTTGCCGAACGCAATCGTGTAGGTCGTCCCCGTGGGGATGCCATTGACGGAGTGGCTCACACCACCCCAGCGAACGCGGGTGATTGAATCGAGCGGGAAGTTCTGACCCTTCCATGAAACACCCTGGGGCGAGATGCTCAAGGTATCCTTGAACATCACCCCAATCTCGGCGCGGTATGTGATCTCGCGCGCCCACTCGTCTCTGCGGGCCGAGGCCTGCTTGCGCTGCTGAAAGATATCGGTTAGTGCGTCCGCATCCTGCTCGACCCGATCCGCAATTTCTGGAACCTCGGAAAACAGCTCCTGAATCAGTCCAATCAGTCGTTGCGACTGGGCGAGCATGTCGTGCTTGTTGAACAGATCGATCGCGAGGCTGCGAATCTCGTAGGCCAAATCGCGGCTCGCTTCGTGGTCGATGCCGCGCGCCTTCGAACTCAGTTGGATGGGCTGCGCGATCTTGTCCCAATTGCGCGCGACCGCATCGAGCTTGTCCACATAGGGCTTGACGGCCACCTCGCCGGAGCCCGCATGGTCTCTGGCCGCCTTGATCAGCTTGTGAACGTTCTCGCCCTCCTGCTGCAGAATGCCTTGGATTTCCACCTCGTAGCTGTCAACGAGGTCATCGATCAGTCCCGGCGCATGATCCTCACCGCCGGAGGTCACGCCGTCCACCGTTTCCGTCATCACCTGAACAAGCGTCATCGGCGGGAGTCGGTCGAGCGCATCTTTGATGGCCCAACGGTAGTACCGCTTGCGCTCCGTGAGTTCGGCCTCAATCTGATCGAACGCGCGCACCTCCGGAAAGCCGGAAACGGCACGATCCTCGTTGATGTCGCGCAGCACCACCTCCGGAGCCAGCTCTTCGGCGAGGTAGGCCGTCTCCATGATGAACTCGGCCAAGTCGTCCGCGTCGTGGTTGCCATCCACGGCTTCGAACGCAGCGGCCAACAGATTCAGGTGGGCCAGCGTGGGCAGGCCCGACTCCTCCCTGAGGGCCATCGGGTCGTGAAGCAGGTTCTCGACCAATTGGGACGCCTTGCGTGGCGAAACGCCGGGAAGCCATGCGACCTCCGCGCTCAAGCGGGTGCGCGGGTTCGTCAGGTCAGAGCGCGCCTTTTGGCAGACGTCATGATCCAGTTTGAGCGACTTCTCTTCCGCCAACTCGACGATGCGCTTGCGGTTGTCGCGGGTCGTCACACTCAAGACCGCGAACGCGGATTGATGCAGCGCGGTTGTGGTGAGGCGCGGTTCCGGTTTGCTTGGTGGCGGAGCCGAAGCAGCCCGCTGTGGGGCTACCGGCGCAGCGGGCGGTGGCTGGCGGATAGGGGCAGGGGCTGCGGGTGTTGGGGGGGAGGCTGCTGATTGAGGTTGCGCACCGAGCATGGCCAGAAGCTGCGGGTCTTTCAGCGCATCGAGCGCCTGCACGAGTGCTTCGCGTGGCACGGACAACTTCTTGCCATTGCGCAATTCGTGGCTGTATTGCGCAAGCTGATCGCTGGACGACAAATGGTCGGACAGGGCGAGCGAAACGGCGTATTCGCTGTTCGTGCGCGGGGCAGCGTTGCAGCTGCGGCAGGCAACCAGCGCGCCGGACTTCGCGGAACCGCATTTGAAACAGATTGCCATCGCCATATTGAACTCGCTCCTACCTGCCCAATGCGCGGAGTTGTGCAACGACGCATCTGTTGTAGCTCGCTGCACCGTCAGATTTTTTAAGAATGCATGCCTGCTGTATCGCAGACCGCTCTTCATAGGACAGGGTCGACAAATCTGGCAGTCGTGGTGCATTGGCCAGTTCATGGGTTTGAGCGACTACACATCTGTTGTAGCTCGCTGCACCGTCAGACTTCTTAAGAATGCATGCCTGCTGTATCGCAGACCGCTCTTCATAGGACAGGGCCGATAAATCTGGTAGTCGTGGTGCATTGGCCAGCTCATGAGTTTGAGCGACTACACATCTGTTGTAGCTCGCTGCACCGTCAGACTTCTCAAGAATGCATGCCTGCTGTATCGCAGACCGCTCTTCATATGACAACTTCGATAAATCTGGCACTCCGCTTGCATCCGAACTAAGACGTGACGGCGTTGGTGCCGACAGTGAGTCCGTAGAAGGGCTGCGACCGAATCTGCTCCTTCCCTCGGATTGAAGCTGACTCCGGAATGGCTCAATATCTCGTTGAGCACTATTCAAATCATTGCGCCCTCGATTATTGGTCTGATATTGAAATGAACTGCAGCGACTATTGTAGTCCGCCACCATCGCATTGAAGCGATCCACATCGGAGTCGATGTAGTTGTTGACAGCCGATTTCGCACTTTCCAAGCGAATATCTTCAGCTAGGCAGTAATGAATTTGCGCAATTGAAAACACAAGATTGGAAGCAATAGGTGGTTTCTCTTCATTCGGCCTGGGATGCTCCTGTGGCTGCGCCGAAGGTATCAAACTGCCCGGTGTTTGGATTTGTACTGGTGATGAATCCGTTGGGGCTACAGTTGCAGGTGACAAGATCGAGGAAGGGGGGCTAAGTTCATCCTCTTTGATTGGTATCGTCTTAATGTGAATAAACTCATTATTCTTAAGTTCATAAAAATGTGCGCCATGCTGCCCATTTTCATTTATCAACCCCGCAAGAACAAGAAGTCGACTATTTTTTTTGAAAATCGTTCTTTCGCCAGCACCTTTCCAGCAACAGACAGACCCAGGAAGCTCAACTACTTGCCCAGTACGAGCATTCACCGCGACCCCCATCAAGCAGGATGTCCCGCATCCCCACGTTGATAAAATATATTCGCCTGCAAAATTGATGGGTTGCGATTGAGTATTTCTAATTCTTGTGCGGAAGTTTTTGTCAAAATCAGTAAGTAAATTTACCTTCGCACGCGGCCCATCATAAATATCAGATAAATATTCGCTGAATTTCGGGGGCAACAATTCCGTAGTTTTGTTCGGCCCAGCTCCTCTGTCAGAATCTTTTGTTTGACTTGATGGCTCATACGCTGGAGCCGTAGGTGACTTGTTTCCATTAGAAAAATTGATCAACCAGAGCAAACCGATGACGGCGGCGATGCCCAGCAGCCACTTGCCAGACGATCCGGAGGACGGCTGCGAAGGCTCTTGATACGTTTGCCGCTGACTGGGCTGCGGCGGCGGTTCAGCAGGCTGCGGCGATGCCGGGCGCTCGACACTCGGTGCGGCGGCAGCAGGCGCCCTCTTGGGCGCAGGGGGCGGCGTCGTGTCCACGTCGGACACGAGTGAGGACAGGCCGGCAAAGCCTTTGCTTTCCTCCTTCTTTTGTTCTTCTCCCTCCGTCACTACCATCTTCCCTTAAACAAATCCGATGCGCCGTTTGGTTTCCCCACCCTCACGTTCCCGCGCCGGTGACGAGCGCAGCGCCGCCAATAGGCTGGCCTGATCCAGCCGTTCCTTGCCGGAGCGCGCCGCCAGTCTTGCGCCTTCGCGCACCACAAAGGAAACGTCGGAAAGCGGTCTGCCCGCCAGTTCCTTCGCCAGTGGCTTGGAGTCCACGTCTGGCTCCTTCGGCAGGGAGGACAGCAGCTTGTCCAGCAACGCCTGCACTTCGACCTCGCTGGCGAAGTCCACCTTGATGACGTGGTCGAAGCGTCCGCGACGCTGGATGGCGGGGTCGATCATCTCGATGCGGTTCGTCATGGCGATGATCAGCACGTCGTTCTTCACCGCTTCCGGGATGCGACGCAGGAACTCGGCCACTTCCTCGACACGGTGATGGCCAGACCCCATCTCGCGGTCGGCCAGGAAAGCTTCCATCTCGTCGATCACGAGAACCGACGGCGCGTTCTCCATCGCCTTGTCGAAGACCTGCGCAACCTTCTTGCTGGTCTCGTGTATGTAGGGGCTGGCGACGCTGGAGGCATCGATCTGGAAACTTGGCCAGCCGAGGAAGTCCACCAGTCGGTCGACAGCGAAGGTTTTGCCGCAACCCGGAGGGCCATGCAGGATCAGTGCTGACGGGAACTCGATGCCGAGCGCCTTGTAGCGTTCGCGGTGCAGGATGATGTCAACGATGTGCTCGTTGAAGAAGGCGGTCAGTTCGGGACGCCCGGCGAGTTCGAAGACCGTGTTAGGCTCCGGCTCGGCGCGTTTTACTTCCTCCAACTTCTCGGCGGGAGCGACTTCAGTTTTTTCTGCCGCAGCCGCTGGCTTGCGCGCCAACGGCATGACTTCCGCAACTTCGAAGCCTGCCGCTTGCACGACGTCCTTCAGGTGGCTCGCGCCCAGCCAGCTCATGGTCTGGCGCAGACGGCGGAAGGAGGTGGCCGGGATGCTCGCGCCGCCCGTCAGCCAGTAGCCGAGGACGACATCGTCTCCAGCCCGGGAACTGATGCTGTAGGTCGGCAGCAGGCGGGTGATTTTTTCGACATACAGGGCGTCTTGCAGCGCCGACTCCGAATCGATGTCGCGCGTGGCTTTCAGCGCCAAGGCGAATGAAAGTGCCTCGGCCTTGTTGTCCGGAGACTTCGCTTCGCTGATGGGCAGCAGGGCCTGGCTTGGGCTGCACGAGATGGCACGCAGTTGATGTTCTCCGAACTGGAAAGCGTCGAACGTTCCATCGTCGATCAGCCCCGCCTCATGCCAGCGTGCGCCCAGTTCATCATGGGCGACCAGTGCGCGGCCGCCGCCTTGGGTTTCGTACACCTGCCAATCTGCGCCCTCGTACAAGGCGATACGGGCTCTCGCGCCGTCTGGCAGCTTGAATCCGATGGGAAGCCATGCGTCGAGGGCCATGAGCATCAACTCCGAACGATATTGGCACCGGCCATCATGTCGTCGTCACCCGCAGAGCCGACTTGGATCGAGAAGAGTTGGCCGACCACTGCGCGCAACTTGTCGATGTCGTTGGCCTTGATGGCCTCGGTTCCCATCGCCACAAGCTGTGCATGCTCTCTGGCGTCCGAGAAAAGGTAGCTCGCTTGTGCCAAGCGTTTGAAGTGATCAATCACGAACCAATCTTGACGCCACAAAATCATGAAGTTGCGGCTGCGCAGATCGTCCAGATGCGACTCGAAGTCGCTGCTGTTGTTTTCGAGCGCGCGCTGAGCGGTCTTGACCAAGCTGTCGAATGACGACGCCTCTGTGGGGCGGGCGTGCTGGCGCACGGCCTTCTCGAAGAAATCGATAGCCCTGTCCAGTTCAAGCTGACGGATGTCTTTCAGGTGCTCTTTACGGGTCAGCGCCAGCAGGCGCTTGGCCTCCTGCACGTTGTCCATTGCCTGCTTTGCCGTTTCAGGATCGGCCTCGCCGGACTCAATGGTGTTGGCCTGCTCCAACTTCTCGCGGGCCTGCTCCAGGCGCGGGTCGTCCACCTTGGACGCCATTTCTTCGAGCCGCTCCAGGGTATGTTCCGACTGCTCCTGAATATTTTTGGCTTGGTTGGAGTAGTCGATCTTGCCTTCCTGGCTGGAGTAGAAGTTGCGCCCACTCTGGAACGAGCCACTGATGGATGGCACCGAGACTTCCAGCTGAATGTTGCCAGAGTCGAGGACTTCGTACTCGCAGACCAAATCTGCACCGGCGGCGATCACGCCGTCATCAAAATCCGCCCCCTTGATTTCGAACAAGCCGATGAAACGGTTATCACTGATCGGGTCAGAGATCTCGCCCTCCCACAGCTTGAATTTGTACGATCCAGCACCACCGGACTTGAGGGATTCGCCTGCCTTGAAGGTTTTTTTCCCCTTCTTGGGCAACTGATCGCCTTCATGCACGAGATAGTCCAGCACCAAGCGTCCACCTACCTTGTCACGGACTTCGACACCAATAGAGTGCGATGCTGGGATGGCGTCGATGCTGGCGGCAGTGCGCGCGATGACGCTCTCGTCCTAGCCCAGCGCAACGGGTGCGCCGTTCGAGTCGAACACGAACACCTTGAAGGTGTTGTCACCGGGTTTGGACAGGCTGAGTTCAAGACTTGCACCATCCTTTAGCGCGATGCGCCCTGACGACCAGCCCGTATCAAGGCTATCTATCTGAAATTCGACGCCAGCAGGTGCACGTGACAACTTGGCAACGATCTTGGCCTTGTGCTCCGGCGTGCGCGCGATGTAATTGAATGAAAGATCGAGGGCGCCACCGGCGCTGAGTGCGCCACGAGAACTTTTACGACCACGACTTTGCGAGGCCCAATCGATGGACTCGGCAAACACAGCCGCGCCTTCGGCAACGGCAGTCATCGGATTCACGTCGGTGGACGGTGCGATGCCGAGTTGGAAAGCCACCTTGTCGCGCAAGTTTTTGTACTGCGCTGGCCCGCCCACGAAGACAATTCGCTCAACGTCGTGCGAACTCAGACCTGCTTTTTCGATGCTCTCTCGGGTGGCCTGAATGGACTCATCGACCTTGGATGCAATCAAGTCGTCATACAGACCCCGGCTGATGGGGATGTCGAGGTAAATTTCTTCACCAGCCTGGTCACGTACGCCCAGCTCATTCTCGGCAAGGCTGATGACGGATTCCTCGCTTTGCGACAGCGCAATCTTTGCTTTTTCAGCGGCCCACGTCGCAATGGTGCGCAGCGATTTGTACTGTGGATTGGATGCCAGGTCCTCCGGCAAGTCGAAGTTGTCGAGCAGCCATGGCTTCACGACGTTGTCGAAAAGAATCCGGTCGAAATCGCGTCCGCCGCACATGGCAATGCCACCATGCGCAAGGAGGTTGACACGGCCACCGATACTCTCGGCGATGGCGACATCCAGCGTGCCCCCACCAATGTCATACACAACAAAAATGCCATCGTTCTTGCGCTGGCGCATGACGCTCATCACCGCAGCGACCGGCTCTTGCATCAATGCGACACGCCCAAGGCCCGCCGCGTCGGCGGCTGCCATCGTGGCGTCTTTCTGCATTTGGTTGAACGCGGCCGGCACCGTGATAACGGTACCGGTGTCGCCATCACCCCGAATCTCTTCGGGCAAGTAGCCGAAGAGGGAGCGCAACACCTCGGCGGAACATTCTTCCGGAGTCATGCTGAGATTGACAGCGGGCAGCTTCACAGGCGTGCTCGTGCCCATGAGCCGCTTGAACAGCACGGCAGCGTTGTCGGGATTCTTCGCTGCGCTGTTGTAGGCGCGCGAGCCGACGTACTTGTTACCGCGCCGGTCAATGAAGATGGCCGATGGCGTGACGTCGTGTTGCTCAGGGCTCTTGTAGAGATGAATCTTCTCTCCGTCGTAGGAGCAGATGGCACTGTTGGTCGTGCCGAGGTCGATACCGACGTATTTCATGCTTCCACCTTCCTGAGCATTACCGTGCCTTGTTTGCGCAGCCCCTTCGGGCCCATGATGATCGGCTCCAGCATCTGATCGACGAGCAGCACGTCGTCAGGGCCGAAGTCGCCCAGGTTCAAGGCGGATGCCGCCATTCCGGCGTCGTAAGGCTGTCCTTCGACGTTGACCAGCTTGAGACCGTTCGAGTCGAGGTTTTCCTCGACCTTCTTCTGGAAGTAGCGAAGCTGGTTGACGTAGCGTCCGGACTCGCCTGCATCGAGCTTGCTGACGACCTTCCCGAATAGACGGGAGAAGCGCCAACTCTCGACTGCGATGTCGATCAGCGATTGCTCCATTTGCTCGTTGCCTTCGGTCTGCTGGGTCATCAAGCCCTCCTTTGAGTTACGTCTCGTCGTTCTTGCCGCCTTCTGACTGGCGCTGAATCCATTGATTGATCTCCGCCTTGGAGAATCGCCACGTCCCACCAACCCTGAACGCAGGGATCTTCTTGGCCGCCGCCAGCCGATAGATCGTCCTCTCCGTGACCTTCAGGAAGTCAGCGACCTGCTTGAGGGTGAGGATTTCGCCCTCGTCGTTGCTTGTCGGCATGGTGACGTCCAAGTTTGTCAAACCGTTACATCGTAGTACAAAATTTTCAAGGTTTCGGACTCCTCGGGGGATGCAAACTTCGATTCATGATGAGTTCCTTTCCGAACGACGTTGCAACCTCCACTGCTGGCGCTCCAGCAGGGCCTGAAAATGGTCTTCACCGGACGCATTCCACTGCGGCCACTCGGGCGGCCGTTCGGGCTGCGGGCGCGGCGCCACACGCAAGGCCAGCAACTCCAGCCGCCCCGGAAAGTGCCGCAGCAGATCAGCGGCAAGGGATTGCTCCTGTCCCACGATGACGTTGACGCACAGCAGCAGGTCTTGTGCGGCCTTGCGCAGCTCGGCCGCCAGCTCGGCGGCTTCGGTGGTGTTCATGGATGGCCTCCCTCGGTATCAGGTGACTGCATCCGCAGCCCGGCATAAACGTTGGCGCGGGCCTCGGGCGCGTAGGCAATGAGCTCGCCGCCATCCCACAGCGGGAGGGTGCAGACCGTTTTGCCCATGCGCAGGAATTCGCGGCGCACGTACTGCGCCAGCGCTTCCAGGTCATGCAGCGCAATGTTTTCGGGCTGTTCTGCCGCAGAAATCACCAGATTGGTGGGTGCCACATGCACCAGCTCCAGGCCCACGCGCTGAAACGCCAGCACCAGCAGCGAGCGTGACGGCTCCTGGTCAAGATAGCCCGGCAGAGCGGCCAGCGTTTCTTCGTAGTGCAGCGGCTTGCGCTTGGCCATGATGAACTCGCGCAGCCGCGCAAACACATCGTCAAGCGCCTGCAGGCCTTTGGTGTTGATCTTGGTGCCGATGTCCCTGTCCTGGTT
>ENA-UOUJ01001811-UOUJ01001811.1-activated-sludge-metagenome-genome-assembly--contig:-NODE-1811-length-10566-cov-4.281610_pt1 | contig 10566 bp, 6 predicted proteins | sample MGYA00249839_ERZ747224 | MGnify/ENA primary metagenome ERZ747224 (study PRJEB28782, sample SAMN03220277) | activated sludge metagenome | biome: wastewater; feature: sewage sludge; material... | reverse complement strand
TGTTGATCCGGTGAGTAGCGCAACCTCTATGGGTAATACTGCTAATAAATCAATAATCGTTTGAAAATGTTGCTTTGCCAAAATTTCGGTTGGCGCCATCATCACTGCCTGAAAACCATTATCCACCGCCAGAAGCATAGTTAACAATGCCACGATTGTTTTACCACTTCCCACATCTCCCTGTAGCAGCCTGTTCATCTGCCTGCCGCGTACAGTGTCTGTCCTTATTTCTTTCAAAACTCTTTTTTGGGCATTTGTGAGTTCAAATGGCAGGTGGTTTTTGTAAAAGGAATTAAACAAATCGCCCACTTTATCAAAAACAACCCCCTTCGAAAAACGGTGTCGTTGAGAGCGAAGCAGGTTCATCCGCATTTGTGCAAAAAAAATCTCTTCAAACTTTAATCGCCTCATTGCCGATTCACTTTGATGCAATGTTTTAGGGAAATGTATTTGTTGGTAGGCTTCCAATCGAGGCATCAATCGAAGCGATTGAATCATTTTTGATGGGAGGTTCTCTTGTAAATCGTTGATTTTCAGGTGGGCTAGCAATACTGAGCTAAGTCTGCCTATTTGCCTGCCTCCCAACCCTCTTGCCTTCAATTTTTCGGTAGAAGGATAAACCGGTTCCAAAAAATCTTTTCCCTCCGTTTTTTCGGAATGCCATTCTTCCATCTCCGGATGTACAATCTGGGGCTTTCCCAAAAAATAAGTAACCTTGCCGTAAACCAAATATAGGGTGCCGGGTTTATAAATCTTTTGAATAGCGCTGATTGCACTAAACCAAACCAAATCTAATGTACCGGTACTGTCTTCTATGTTAGAAACCAATCTTCTGCCGGCTTTGGCGCCAATGATTTCAAAAGAACCCAATATCCCAATAAACTGGGCATAATCTTCGGCAGGATTGATATTACCAATAAGGGTAATTTTGGTTTTATCAATATACCTAAACGGAAAATGATGTAATAAATCATTAAAGGTAAAAATACCTAATTCCTTTTGAAGGAGTTCGGCACGCTGCGGCCCTACACCCTTCAGATAGCTAATGGGACTGTTTAATATGGTGGATGGATAAGATATCTCGAACGATTTTTGACAAAAATAATCAAGCATTTTCATCTTACCAATGATGTGCTTTTCCTAATCGTATTAAATCGTCCTTTTTTACCCAAATATCATTACTAAATATCTGCTATTTGAAATTCCGTCAGAATTTCTTTCATAAACTTTTACCATTTTGGCTGTTTGGTATTCAGTTTTTACCTCAGCCTATTTGAAAAATTTGATTTCGATCAAAAAATTAAACCAACTATTGTTTAAATGAACTTGTGGTCATAATTTTGCAAATTCATTTTAAATGAATGAGTATTCACTCATCTTAAAACAAACAAAATGGCACGATCAATTGACAAAACAAAAATTGAAAACATCAGAAACAGCGCCATGGAGCTGGTAGTAGAAAAAGGATATGGTGGCGCTTCAATTTCTGAAATTGCAAAAAAAGCAGCAGTAGCAGATGGTTACCTATACCGGTTTTACAAAAGCAAATCGGAGCTGGTGAACGATCTTTTGTATTCTTTATTGAAAGAATTGGTGGACAATATGGAATTGTTCATTTCTGACAATACACTCACATTAAAAGATGCCGTACAAAAATTGATTCGTTTATTATTTGAAATGGCGCATCAGCAGCCGGAGAAAATCAAGTTTTTGTTTGTACTGATGCATGATTACAATTTTGAAGTGCATCCGGAGCAAAGAAAAAAAATATTTGACCTCTGCAGAAAAGCTAAAAACAAAGGCATCAAAACCAAAGAAATATCATCTGCTGTAGATGAAGAAGCCATCTATCTTTTTACTGTTTCAATGCCCATTCAGTTTCTCAATTTAAGGCTCAAAAATTTCTTCGGTAAATCATCTATTGGTGAAAAAGAAATCAAAACAGCCATCAATTTAAGTTCAAAAATTTTACAATGACTATGAAGAAAGTTCAGCTACTATTCCTTTTCGTCTTTTTAGGAATTACGCAGGAGGCGCTATCTCAACAAAAAACAATCAACGGACAAATGACATTTGGCGAGGCGGTTCAGATCATGCTTACCAACAATCACGGCCTCAAACAGTCGGAATACTTATTAAAACAAAAGCAATCAGAAACCAAAGCTGCCAAAAGTTACTACATGCCACAGGTGGGACTCTCAGGAGGCTACATGGCAATGCAAAAGGACCTGAAATTAGATTTAACTCCGGTAAGAGATGCCATTACGCCCTTGTATAGCACATTGGCACAGTATGGAAATTTTTCAGGTGTACCCAATCCTGATCCTAATACGAATAAAGTGATGCCGGTACTACCCGACAATATCTCCACAAATGTAGTCAGAGAAAAAATGCTGGAAGGATTGAATAAGGTACAATCGGCAGACTGGGAGCCGGTATTGCAGGACAAATATTTTGGTTCAGCTATGGCTACAGCACAAATACCATTATTTACAGGCGGTAAAATAAAAGCAGCCAATAAGGCCGCCTCAATCGAAGAAAAAGAGGCCATTGAACAGATTAACCAAAAAAAAGCAGAACTGATCAGCGAATTAGCAGAGAGATATTTTGGGCTGAAGCTGGCACTGGAAGCCGTTACGGTAAGGCAGGAAGTTTATGATGCCATGCAAAGGCATCTTGAAGAAGCCAAAAAAATGGAACAACAAGGTTTAATTGCACGTGCCGAAGTACTAAATGCTCAAGTGAAATTTGCCGAAGCCGATCGGGAATTGAAAAAAGCTAAACAAAATGCAGCTATTATACGTCAGGCTTTACTGAATTCACTTTCCTTATCAGAAGAATCAAACGTTGTACCCACTACAGATTTGTTTTTTCTAAAGAATATTGAGTCAAAAGATTTCTTCAAAAATTTAGCAATGGAAAACAGTCCGCTCCTGCTACAAATCAATACCAAGAGAGAACTGGCTGAACAGGGTGTGGCTGTAGAAAAATCGGCATGGTATCCTACAATTGCTTTGCAGGGCATGTACAATATCGCAAAGCCCAACGAACTGATGCCCAATTGGGTAGCCGGAGTAGGCGCTAAATGGATATTATTTGATGGTTTTTCGAGAAAAAATAAAATCAGGGCTGCTACTTATAAAATAGACCAGGTGAATGAAGCAGGATTAAAAGCAAAAAACGACATTACCACCATGATAGATAAATTGTATGGCAACCTGATGATGTACAAAGATCAATTAGAGGCTTTGAACACTGCTCAGAGTTTTGCAGAAGAATATGTACGCATTCGTGAAAAAGGATTTAAAGAAGAAATGAACAATACCACCGATGTAGTGGATGCAAGATTGGCGCTGTCTAAAGTTAAAATCGAAAGACTGGAAGCCATGTATGGCTTTGACAAAACCCTGGCTGAATTGCTGAAATTTTCGGGCATGGTTGAAAAATTTGAAAACTATTATTTACAACATCAAATTATTACTGAGAACAATTAAAATCAAGCAAATGAAAAAGAAAGGATTAATTTTTGTAACCATCGGTTTACTGGCATTTATAACTTTTATTATTTTTTCTTTCGTGGTTATCAATAAACCGCAACCATTAGAAGTACAGGGCGAAGTGGATACCAAAGTTGTGAAGGTTGCCTCCAAACTTGTAGGGCGTATCAATGAGTTATCAGTACATAAGGGTGATTCCATCACAGCAGGACAATTGCTATATACCTTCAGCAGCCCCGAACTGGATGCTAAAATGATGCAGGCCAATGCCGCTTTGAAAGGCGCTGAAGCACAAAATCAAAAAGCATTTAATGGGGCACAAACAGAAGATATTCAGGCTGCATTCGATATGTTTCAAAAGGCACAGACCGGAGTGGACATTGCAAAGAAAACTTTTGACCGCGTCAACAATCTCTATAAAGACGGAGTAATTCCGGCTCAAAAAAAAGATGAAGCCGAAGCTAATTACAAAGCATCCGTCCTTACTGCTAATGCTGCAAAAGCTACTTGGGAAAAAGCTAAAAAAGGTGCCCGGCCCGAAGACAAAGCAGCTACCGGGGCAATGGTGCAAAATGCCCATGGCGTGATTCAGGAAATAAATACCTACAAAAAAGAAACAGCTATTTATGCACCCATATCCGGCGAAATAGCCGACATCATAGCCGAACAGGGCGAGCTGGTATCAGCAGGCTTTCCGGTAGTAACAATTGTAGATTTAAGCGATAGCTGGATAACCTTTAACCTGAGAGAAGACTTGCTGGCCGACATTAAAATGGGCAGCATTTTACCTGCCAAAATACCGGCATTAGGCAATAAGGTTATCAACCTTAAAGTTACCTACATTCATGCATTAGGACAATTTGCAACCTGGAATGCCACCAAAACTTCGGGTGATTTTGATATGAAAACTTTTGAAGTTCATGCAAAACCTGTAGAAGCTGTTGCGGGATTACGCCCCGGCATGAGCACTATTGTGAACTGGGATGACGTACGTAAAAAACATTAGGAATCCCATCATTATTGAGGATCTGGTTAAATCAACTAATATTCAGATTGAAATTTAATATAGTGAAAGAATTTATTGACATCATTATCAGAGAGTTAAAAAGAATCAGAAAAGAACCTGTCGTTTACGGAATCATATTTCTTGCACCTGTTTTTTCCTTTTTCCTCATTGCGTCTATCTTCAAAACAGGCGTACCGAGAGATCTTCCGGTAGGAATCGTGGATTTGGATGCAAGCAGCCTGTCAAGGAAAGCTGCAAGAATGGTAGATGCAACACCTATTGCAAAAATCAACAAAAATTATATCAGTCTGCTGGAAGCCCGCGAAGCAATTGAACACGGTGAAGTGGCTGCCGTACTCTATTTTCCGAAAGGCACCGAAAGAAATATACTGAGAGGGCAACAATCATCAATTGTATTGTATGTAAACAATGCCAATGTGATAAAGGGTAGCCTACTGAGTAGCGGCATCCAAAAGACGATACAGACCCTGAGTACCGGCATCAAAATACAAACGCGACTTAAAACAGGAGAATCCGAAAAAGAGGCCCTGGCTAAAACAATGCCAGTAAAAATCAATTCGGAGTTATTATCAAATCCGTTTCTCAATTATTCTTATTTCATCACGTTTGTATTGTTTCCGGTGATGCTTGTTCTGTTTTCGATGTTTGCAACTATTTATGCTATCGGCTCTGAGTTTCACAATGGCACAACCATTGAGTGGATGCAAACTGCGGGAGACAGTATTGTCATCGGCCTTACGGGCAAACTGTTATTATATACATTATTCAACTGCGCCACGGCCATGTTTATGAATTATGTGCTGTTTAAGATTATCGGAGCGCCTTTGCACGGAAGTATGGCTACACTTTTCCTTTCCGAGTTGTTACTGATTTTCAGTTATCAGTCAATGGCCATCATACTTGTGGCATTAACGGCGAACCTGAGATTGTCATTATCTTTGGCCAGCGCCTACTCGCTATTGGGTGTAACCTATGCAGGCTTTTCATTTCCGATTTCGGCAATGCCGGCTGCAGGTAAGTTTTTTTCCAGAATATTTCCAATCAGTTATTGGATCGAATCATTTGTAGGTCAATCCTTAAGAGCTGCTCCTTTGGCAGATAGTTTTATATATTTCTTCTATCTGGGATTTTTTATTATTCTGGGCATTTTCTTTTTACCCAGACTAAAATATATATCATTTAACAAAAACTATTGGGGGAAAATATAATATGAGAAATATATTTCGTTCTTTAAAGTTTGCTCTGATTCAGATCGGAGGTTATTTTACCGGAGAGGTAAAAGAAATTTTCAGGGATGGAGGAACAATTGTAGTCTTTCTTCTGGCAATGATTGCCTATCCGATAATCTACGCATTGGGGTATATAAAAGAAACCGCTAAAGAAATACCGGTAGCACTGGTGGATCTGAACCACAGTGCTACCAGTGAAAAATTAGGCAGAATGATTGATGCGACCGAGCAGATCAAAATCAGCTATAAACCCACCAGCCTGAATGAGGCAGAAAAACTGTATTATAAAAATGAGGTAATGGGCGTTATCGTCATTGATAAAGATTTTGAAAAAAATATTTTATCTGCCAACCGGGGAGCGATAAGTGTTTACAGTGATGCCGGACACTTTTTGCTGTACAAACAAGTATATAGCGGCGTGGTTTATGCCTCTCAGACTTTAAACGCCGGAATTGAGGTAAGAAACCTGCTTACCAAGGGCAAGACAATGGAGCAGGCAATGGAGCAGAGAGACCCCTTGAGCCTAAAGGTAAATAATCTGTACAATCCTTCAGGAGGCTATGCTTCTTTTATCGTGCCGGCCATATTAATAATTCTCATACAGCAAACTCTACTGATAGGTATCGGTATTTTATATGGCAAACATAACGAACGAAACAATTTTCACTACTTAAAAGAAGGAGCAAAACGACCTTTTGAAGCCATGAAAATTGTATTGGGGCAAACCCTGGCGTTTATGCTTATCTATTTATTTACTTCTTTTTTAATATTGGGTTTATTTTATCATATCGTAGGCTTCCCGGACAAAACCGGTTTTCTGAAGACTTATTATTTGCTCATTCCTTACCTGGCTGCTATTTCTTTTCTGGGTATAGGTATCGGTCTTTTATTTCCAAAGCGGGTTTATGCCTTGTTATTTCTGGTATTCCTGTCGCCGCCCATCCTGTTTATCAGCGGGGCAGTATGGCCTGCAGAAGCTTTGCCAAGAGCGCTTTATTATGCTTCTTACCTGCTACCAAGTACGCCAATGATTAATGGTTTCATAAGGTTGAGAATCATGAATTCAGGTCTGCATGCAATAAGCACGGAATATAATATTCTTATAATACAAATGGTTGCTTATTTTTTAATGACCATTTCTATTTATAGGATTAAATTGAAAAGATTAAGAAAACAATTGGCATGGTAGCATTGATTTTCAGGCATTGTTAAAAAACTATTCAGTTTTTAAGTAAATTCTCCACCAAAAAAACAATGTATTTGCACCTCATGCATATTTTTTCCTAATTGCGTAAGCCGGTTTTCCTGATTTTGAAAATGAAACAGTTACAGATTTTCTTCCTTTGCCGACATGAAAGAAAGAAGTATTGCAAAGAGAGGATTCTTATTTATTGGTTTATTTTTAATGATTATAAATGCTTTTGGGCAGACTAACACCGGAAACATTGAGGGAACAGTAACCACTACTGATGGGAAGCCGGTACAGGAAGTAAATATTTTTTTAAAAGAACTGAAAAAATACGCCCGGACTGACGAAGAAGGGCATTTCAAATTCAGACACATACCTTTTGGCAGATATACCATCCTTTATTCTTTTGCCGGAATGTCGAGCGGACAGGTAAATATAACCGTACCACCCGAAGAGGGTGTTACCACTGTTTATCAACTTCCATTGAATACTAAAGAGTTAGAAGAAGTAACAATTACTTATAAAAAGGGAATGAATCGTGGCAAAATAGATATCGGCAAAGCAGGTATCGCCATAATGGATTTGCCACAAAGCGTTACAATAATTGGTGAATCTACTATTGCTATGCAGCAGGCACAGCGACTGAGTGATGTAATAAAAAACGTAAACGGCGTGTATCAGGGCAGCCAGCGTGCCGGCACTCAGGAAACTTTTTTTGCAAGAGGGTATAACTTTTCAAGTACCAATATGTTTAAGAACGGATTCAGAGTGAATACCGGCTCGATGCCTGAAATGAGCGGCCTTGAAAGCGTGGAAATACTCAAAGGCAGCGCTGCTATTCTTTATGGGAATGTGGCTCCCGGCGGCGTAATTAATATGGTTACCAAAAAACCGAAATTTGAATTTGGCGGCGAAGTAAATATGCGTGCAGGAAGTTTTGACCTATACAAACCGGCAATTGATATTTTTGGGCCGTTGTCAAAACAGGCAGCTTTCCGACTGAACAGTACCTACGAAACAGTCAACAGCTACAGAGAAACGGTTCACTCCAAAAGATTCTATATCAATCCATCCTTACTTTTTAAGTTGGGCAAAAAAACTGATTTATTGGTTCAGGGTGATTACCTGAGGCATCATTTTACTCCCGATTTTGGAATTGGCATCATTGCCGATTCAGTAATTCCAAATGTGCCCCGCTCAAGGTTTATGGGTGCCGGCTGGCAATATGCCAAAACACAACAATCGACTGCATCCGCAGAACTGAATCATCAGTTTAATAGCAACTGGAAATTGAGTGCCGGCCTGGCCTATCAGGATTATTCGAGAGATTATTTTGCATTGGAACGGATTCAGGCAAAGCCTAATGGCGATTGGGGCCGTCCGATTGGCAAAACTAACAATCATGAAAAATATTATAGCGGACAAATTAACCTTACCGGAAAATTTTCTACAGGAACCATCAAACACAACCTGCTTTCAGGCTTTGATGCCGACAGATATTACACCACTGCTTATGCGTCTGACATGGAACGCAAGATTTACGATTCCATCAATCTTCTTGATCCTTCAAAATTTGTAAGAAGAACCAACATCCCTGCTACAAAATGGGCTACCCGCACCGAAACACCACTGGTAAGAACAGGCATCTATGTTCAGGACTTGGTAAGTATTACTCATAATTTTAAAATACTGGCAGGCCTCAGATGGTCTAACCTGATTGCCGAACCTGTTAAAACCACCTATCTGTTGAAAAATGATTCAGTCGGCTTTGCAAAAAAACTGACCGCGAGTGCCTTTTCTCCAAGAGTGGGGTTAGTATATCAACCCTCAAAAAACACATCGCTATTTGCCAGCTATTCCAACTCATTTTTGTTGAATACCGGAACGGATATTTATTTCAAACCGTTGCCTCCTTCCATTGTTGACCAGTTTGAATTAGGAATAAAAAATGATTTATTAGATGGGAAAATTAATGCCAACATCACTTTGTACCGAATTATCAATAACAATCTGGTACAAATGGCGCCTTTTGCTGCCGACGGCAAGCCCAATTCAAACACTAACATCAAGGAACTAACCGGACAGACTACCAGCGATGGTGTGGAAGTTGATTTTAGGGCCAGTCTGATAGGCGGTCTGGAAGCAATGGCAGGATATAGCTATAACTATATGCGGTACACAAAAACTGCAGATGAAAGGGGTTCATATATTAAAGGCCAAAGATTGGTAAACACACCTGCACATACTGCCAACACCACCGTTTTTTATACTGTGCAGCAAGGCTCATCAAAAAGGCTGAAATTAGGTGCAGGAATTTATTACATCGGCGAACGCATGGCCGGTTGGAACTATACGGTGGACAATAAAAGACCGTTTTTCCCTGTAAAAGCATTCACCACCGTAGATCTTTCCGCAGGTTACAGCATTAGAAATATTTCACTGATGGCAAAACTGGCAAATCTGTTTGATACTTATAATTACTATTTGCATGAAAATTATAGTGTCAACCCAATCCCTCCCCGCAATTTTGTTGTAACAATGGCTTACAGGTTTTAGCAGACTACGGTATAGTTTTTAATTCATCAAAACAGTTATTCACTTTTCTCTTTTAACTTAACACTACATTGCAGCAAGATTGCCAAATTCAAAAAATTGCTTTTTGAGCATCCATTTTGTTATCGCTCTTTTTGGATATCAAAAGAAACGCTTTCACAATTACCACAGGCAGGGTTGTCTTTTATTACTTCTTGCTTTCCTTAGCCCAACTATCCTTCAAACCTACTGTTTTATTGAAAATCAATTTGTCGGCAGCGCTGTCTTTATCCAGTGTAAAATAGCCCTTTCTCAAAAACTGAAAACGGTCGCTTATTGCAGCATCTTTCAATGCAGGCTCCGCAAGTGCATTTTCATCCACCTTTAATGAATCGGGGTTTAAATAATCTCTAAAATCGCCTTCACCACCGGATGGGTCTTCCACTCTAAACAAACGGTCATATTCGTTCACCTGAACCTTTACACAGTCCTTAGCATTTACCCAGTGAAGTGTGCCTTTTACTTTAATGCCCGAAGTATCGGCCCCACTCCTGCTTTCGGGAAAATAAGAGCAGTTCAATTGCACAATATTTCCGGCATTATCTTTAACCACTTCATCACATTTGATGATATAAGCGTATTTCAACCGTACCATTTGCCCAGGAGCCAGTCTGAAATATTTTTTGGGCGGTTCTTCCATAAAGTCTTCATGCTCGATGTAAAGTTCATTACTAAAGCTGATTTCCCTTTCGCCTCCATTTGGATTTTCGGGGTTGTTTTCAGCCTGAAGCGTTTCACCTTCTCCTGAGTAATTGGTAATTACCACTTTCAATGGATCAAAAACCACCATTCTGCGCAAGGCTACCTTATTGAGGTGTTCGCGGGCACAAAACTCTAATAATCCCACATCTACCGTATTCTCTCTTTTGGCAATACCAATTCTGTTGGCAAAGTCGCGGATGCTTTCGGGTGTGTAACCTCGGCGGCGCAATCCGGAGATGGTGGGCATACGCGGATCGTCCCAACCGGTAACATGACCCTCATTAACTAATTGCAGCAACCGGCGTTTGCTCATTACGGTATGGCTCAAAT
>ENA-UOUJ01001810-UOUJ01001810.1-activated-sludge-metagenome-genome-assembly--contig:-NODE-1810-length-10568-cov-4.174451_pt1 | contig 10568 bp, 9 predicted proteins | sample MGYA00249839_ERZ747224 | MGnify/ENA primary metagenome ERZ747224 (study PRJEB28782, sample SAMN03220277) | activated sludge metagenome | biome: wastewater; feature: sewage sludge; material... | reverse complement strand
CATATCGAGGGTGGCATCGACGCCTGGTAGAGAGCCGGCGGACCGGTGGTCGCGGGCTGAACCAGCGGATGCCCTGGAGCCTCGTTCTCCTCCGGGTGGACGGGCGCATGATGGGACGCTTCACCACGGAAGCGCCCATAACCACGTCGGCGCCATCGCTCACGCCGTAGGTTGCGCAGGTTGCGATTGTGACCGCGAACTTTCGTACCAATCCGCCATGCGGAGAGCGCTTCTCAATAGCGAGTCATCGTACTCCACGCCAGTGTCGGTGTTCTTGGCTATGTAGAGAGCCTGGTCGGCAAGGCCCAGGAGTTCATCGAGATCGGCCGCTCCACGATAACACAGCGCGTAGCCGACGCAGGTCGTCACGCTGATCTCATGCCCGTTGACCAGTAATGGTTCAGCGATGGCGGCACGCAATCGCTCCGCCTGCGCGGCAGCTTCATCGGGATCGCAAAGATCACGCTGGATGACAGCAAACTCATCGCCCCCCAGGCGCGCGACAATGTCGCCGGGCGGGAGCGCCTGCATGAGGCGCATGGCGATAGCCTTGAGCAAGCCGTCACCGACGGGATGGCCGAACACATCGTTCACGGGCTTGAAGTTATCGAGATCAAGGCAATGCATCGCGAGAAGACGCTGACCGGAACCGACCGCGATATGGCTGTCGAACCATTCGCGCAATGCGAGCCGGTTGGGAAGCGTCGTCAGGACGTCCCGTCGTGCCAGCGCCTCGAATGTCAGCCGCCTGGCGATCTCGGTGCTGGTGACGCGCCAGCGCGCGAGCAGGCTCTGGCAGCCGCCGGCGAGCAACGCCGACGTCATCGCCGCGGTAATCCAATAGATCGGCTCATGGTGCCACGCAGCGACCAGAATGGTGGGAACGATCGCAATCAGCATGCTGGGAATGGCGATCCACGGTCGCAGCCCCACGCCCGTCGCCGCGCCCGCGCCATATCCGACGAGCAGGCATATCATCAACATATGAAACCGCGCGGGTTCGAGCGTGAAGACGTAGGCGGCTGACGCGCCAAGCACAAAGGCAAATTGATAATAAGTCAGCGCAAAGCGTTTCTCGAGCACACGTGCTCGGGTGGTCTCGAGGTCAGGCGATGCGGCCTCCGCGCCGCCCCATAGCAGAATCCAGATCCGCGCGGCATTGGACAGCAGGCCAACGAACGAAAAGACGGCGAGTACCCGATCACCCGCTTCGAAGGCCATGACGCTCAGCGACAAAACATAGCCGATGGACATGATCGTCGTTGGTATCAACGTGGTGTAGAGGCTCCGGACGAGCTCAACGTAGACGCCGTTCCGCACTGTATCGGTTTGAAATGGCATCCCCGTTCCGCCGCCTTCCTCGTGTCTTGCCACCCATACTACGGACCAGTTGATTAACGCCATTAGTTAGAAGTCATCCGACGTGAGGTAGCGGTTCACGCAGACCTAAGGCATCTCTTCAAATTGTGAACACTCGACCCGAAAACGTGAAGCCTGGTTCACCAGGAGACATCGGCAGGGTGCTGGTGTCGGCAGGGGATCGTGTTGGCGTCTGGGCTTTACCCGGGCTCCCTGTCCCTGGGTTCCCTATCCAATCCGTCATGGCCCTCAGGGGCCTATCGGAGGTAAACGCCCGCCGCCGGTGGGGTTCCCGAGAGCGATGTCCCGCGACGGCATCATCCCATCAGGCGATGATGAAACATCCACGGATGGAGAACGGACGGTTCCAGTGGCGCGCCGATCGACCGTCCCTCCATGAGAATCGTCCTTCGGTCCAACCCCATGTTCAAAACGGAAAGAGAAGAAGGAATGACGTTAACGGAGGTAACCAACGGAGGTGACCCCGGGAAGAACGGTAACCACGGGAAGAACCGCCGAGGCGTTGGTGAGCGCCTCAGCGGTCTTCGCCAGCACCAAAGGGACGAGTAAAATGGCGCTGGTCGCGGATCGATCATATCAAAACAAGTGAAGTCGCGCGTGCAACTCCGCGTGATTCAATCCCGGGGGTCAGTACTTGAACTCCGGCATCGATTTGAGCTGATCCTTGGTGACGTTCAGGACCGCACGATCCGGAAACCATTCCCGCTTTGTATCGGAGGTTTGCCCCGCACTCGCCTTGTTCGCCTTGTTGGCGAATTTCAGGCTGTCCATCGCGAGCAGGACGTAGTGCGTTCCCATTCCAAGGAAGCCGCCCGCCTCGACAACAACGCCCTTGACCTGGCCCTGTGCGTTGATGATGACGTCCGAAATCTCGCCGACCTTTTCGTTCGCCTCATTATAGATGTTCACGCCCGACATCTTGGATGAGCTCCAGTCTCCGGTGGCGGCGATCGGGGCAGCGGCCTGTGACGGCGTCTTTGCGGTCATTTCAGCGAATGATGCTGTTGGAAGAAAGAAGAGAAGTGCCGCAGCGATGCTAAGTGCTTTCAAGCGAACCTCCTTGGTTTTGAAACTTGAAAACACCCGGCGATCGCCTTCGTTCCTATGTCCGGAACGTAACACAGCAGCAGTTGTCCAAGCGCCCCGTGATCGGGAAACGCGACATCAGCGGCTCTGCTGCTGGAAGGCCTAGAGACCGTCGGCGGCGAAGCCGATTGAGTCCGATCGAACTCATTCGGATTGTTCGATCACTTTGAGGTCCCGAATTTTGTACGTCTTGCCCTCGACGCGAAACTCGACCTTGTCGCCTGGCTTGACGCCCTCGCTCAACGTCGGCGGCGCGACCTGAAACACCATTTCCATCGGCGGCATCAGGCCCACGATCTCTTCGTGATTGATGGTCAAGGATCCCGTCGCCGGATTGATTGCGGTTACAAAGCCGACTCCCTGAAACAGGGCATTGGACTGATCCTGGGACTGATCCCGGGATCGATCCTGGGTCTGGTCTCCGGCCTTGTGAAGCTGGGCCAGCAGAAACTCTATGCGCGACGCTCGGGCGGCGACCGCGCCGTCCCCGGAGGAGAAGGCGTGAGCCTCGCCGAGGTCGAGGCTTACCGCTGTCGCGGCGATGATCCATATGAAAATGCAACGTCTCATGACATGTCCCGAACTGGCAGGCACGGTCTTCCGCAAATTGCGCGGACCGCGCCGGATCAGCCTTACCTGAAACACGCCGGTTCAGGGAAGCGATGAGCGGGCGGCGCCTTATGCCTGACCTGATATGAAGCTATAGAAAATCATGCTACCTTGAATCGCCAAATCAGCATCGATTGACGTCAGTTCAATCCCAGGAGAAAGCAATGCATCGTCGTGAATTCGTGACCGCCATCGGAACCGCGGCAGCCGTCGTCTCGGCGGCTCAAGCCTTCGCCGTCACGGCGGATGCCGCAACCGGCGAATCGATGCACCCGGCAAAATACAAGGCTCTGGAGGAATCCATCGCTCATTGCATCTCGGCAGGCGACGCCTGCATGCGGCATTGTCTCGGCATGTTAAGCATGAAGGACGCCAGCATGGCCGGCTGCACGAACGCGACCTACCAGGTGATTGCCGGCTGCACTGCATTGCGAACGCTGGCGGCGGTCAACTCGCACCACGTTCCAGCCCTGGGCAAGGTCGTCGCGCAGATGTGCACGGATTGCCAGAAGGAATGCGAGAAATTCCCGGATGTGGCGGAGTGCAAGTCGTGCGGCGATGCGTGCAAGACCTGCGCCGAAGAATGCCGCAAGGTGGCGGCATAAGGCAGCCCCGGCCGGGGCATCTTCTCGACAAACAGACCCCGCCATGGTAGTTCCCTGCGCGAAAGGCTAAGGGATTATGCGCCGACGGCTGGGAAGATTTCTTCCGATCGTCATGTTTGCGATGCTGGTGCAGATATTCGCACCCGTCGCAGCCTGTCTGGCGTTCAACCCCGCCACGGCCGATCCACTGGCGGGCGCGATATGCTCTCACGCGCCCGACCCGGGTTCTCCGCAAGCGAGTTTTCCGCAAGACCGTGAGAACGATCCGCAGCAGATGCACGGCGCCTGTGCGTTGTGTTGCGTCATCCAGGCAGCAACCCCGCCCGCCGATCCGCAAGCCTTCGCGGTCGGCATCGAGCGTGACGCAAGCACCGTCATCTGGCGCGGCACGATGTTCGGGCCGCCGCCATTCCCCGTTGACGCCAACGCGCAGGCACGCGCGCCGCCTTCCATTTCCTGATCGACCAAATCTGCAATCACCGCGACTGCATCGTCGCGGCGAGGTCTGTTTGATTGAATGCCTTGTTTGATTGAATGCCGTGGGCGATCGCCCGCATCAGGAATATGTCATGTTTCGTTCTTGCATCCTTTCGAGCGCCAGCGCGCTCGCGTTATTCGCTGTTTGCGACGGGGCCGCGGCGCAGACCGCCGCCTCGACACTGCCAGCCATCACGGTCGACGCCCCGCGCCAGGCCCAGGCCAGTCCGCGCAAAAAGAGAGCGGTCGCCCACCGCGGCACTCCGAGATCATTCCGGCCGCAGCCATCCGTGGCGGTAATGCCGTCGCCGATGCCGACAGAGGCGATGCTCGCGACCCTTCACCAGGCGCCGATCGGACAGCCCCAGACCACCATCGGCCGCGATCAGTTCGACAACAGGCCGTCATTCTCCGTGGCCGACGTGCTGCGTGACAGTCCCGGCATCTCCGTCAAGCAGGGGAATGGACCCCGCGACTTCGGCATCTCGATCCGCGGATCAAACGCGCGCAACGGCTTTGGCATTCGCAACCTGGTGATCTTCGACGATGGCTTCCCGGTCACCCAGCCCGACGGACTGTCCCGCAGCGACCTGATCGATCCTCGTGCCTACGGGGCCATCGACGTCATCCGGGGTCCGTCGTCCGCGCTTTACGGCAATTACGCGACCGGCGGCGCGCTGAACTTCAGGACCCGCCGCGGCGCGGAGATCAACGGCTTCGAGTACGGTTCCGATGCGGGAAGCTACGGATACTTCAACAACTATCTGACGATCGGCCAGAAGACCGGAAACTTCGAAGCCTCGCTGTTCGCGAGCGACACCCGCAGCGACGGCTACACCGGCAACACCTGGTTCAACACCCAGACCGTGAACTTCCTCGGAACGTTTCAGGCAACCCCGGACGACCGCCTCACCTTCAAGCTGATCAACAATACGCTCGACGCGCGCCTGGCGATCCGGTCCTCGCTCAATCAGTTTGACGCCAATCCCTTCCAGCGCGGCTGCGCAACGGCCGCGACCGCCGCTCCCGGCTGCGGCACGATCAGCCTGTTCAATAACGGCTTCAACACAGCCGCCGGAACCACTCCGACAACGGCCGAGCAGGCCGGCTTCGGCCGCACCGATCGCCGGACGATCGTCGGCGGCCGCTGGGAACATGATTTTGATAATCAGACCACCTGGCGCAACCAGCTCGTGTTCGACGATCGCAACATCAGCCAGCCAACCGGCGCCACGGGCGCGATCGGCGACTATCCCTCCTATAACCTCATGAGCGATATCGTCAGACGAGGTCAGATCTTCGGGATGGATGCCACCGGCTATCTCGGCGCGTTCTACAACACCCTGAGCTGGTCCGGCGACACGTATCGCGTGACGCCCGGCGGTAACGCCTCGCGCGGCTCGCTGGTGTCAAATCTCACGGGCATGCACACCAATTACGGCGCGCGTGCGCGCGGAGAAATCCATATCAATGAATCATGGTCCGCGATCGCCGGCATCGGATGGGAGACGACGCATCTCAGGGGCGTCAATACCGCCTATACCTATGCGGGACCGACGGGAATCGCGAGCACGACGATCCGAAGCGTGGATCGCCAGCTCCAGAACACCGCGCCGGAGTTCGCGCTGCAATACCGCGCCGACAAGGACTGGCTCTTCCGTGGGCGGGTCGCGACCGGTTACGGAACGCCGCAGGTCGGCAACCTTTTCGTGCTGCCGAACGGCCAGAACGGCAACAACACCCAGCTCAATCCGCAAAAGAATCTCGGTTACGATCTCGGCTTCGACTGGACGCCGGATCCCACGCTCAGGATCAGCGCGACAGGATTCTACGAGTTCTTCCGCGACGAGCTGGTCACACAGGCAGCTCCCCTCGGCGCGCCGAATGCGAGCTATACGTTCAATGCCCCGAAATCCGAGCATCGGGGCGTCGAACTACTGGCGCAATGGCGCTTCCTGCCAAGCTGGCGTGTGACCGCCGCCTACACCTATCTCGACCAGATCTACACGAGCTACACCGAGAATATCAACAACGGCGCCACTTTCAGCTTCAATCGGGCGGGCAACAGAATTCCCGGCATTTCGCCGAACGAACTGACGGCGCGGCTTTCTTACGACCAGCTCTCGGGCTCCCTGCAAGGCGTTGGCACGTTCGTCGAGTTTCAATGGAAAGACGCATTCTACATGGACAACGCCAATCTGCTGAAAGCGCCCGGCTACGAACTCGTCAATCTCAATGTGCACTACGACAAGCCCCTGCAATCGGAGTATCTCAAGTCGTTTCATCTTTATTTCGAGGTGAGAAACGTCTTCGACAGGACATTCGTGGCGTCCGCCAACAACATCGCCAATACCGTCACCGCCGCGGGCCTTCAGAACCCCGCAAGCGTTCTGGCCAACACCGGCGGGTCGATCTATGCCGGACAGCCACGCATGTTCATCGCCGGAATGAGGCTTGCGTTCCGATAGCAAAGAGGAGCCTGACCATGATCAGAACAGCAGCCGTCGCTGCGATCGCGCTCTTCCTGCAAGGTGCTGCGAACGCGCAGATGAGCCATCACCACGTCTCGGAGGCGGCCTGCGATACGGCTGAACTGCGTTGCGCGTCCAAGGTCACGCCGGCATTCGCGCCTGACGGAACCTTGTGGCTGGCGTGGATGGCGGGCGGGCGCATTTCGGTGGCGCGCTCCAGGGATCACGGAAAGACGTTTTCAACGCCGGTCGCGGTGTTTGATCAACCGCTCAAGCTCGATTGGGGCCCCGATGCCCGCCCCAGCATGATCGTCGACCGGCACAATCGTATCGCCATCGCCTTTTCGATCTTCAGGGACAAGAACTTCAACGGCGAAGTGCTGTACACGCGCTCCGTCGATGAAGGCCGCAGCTTCAAAAAGCCGGAACCCATTACACCTAGCAAGGAGAGCCAACGCTTCGTGCAACTCGCGCTGGACGGCGACGGTTCGGTCTTCGCTGCCTGGATCGACAAGCGCAACCGCGCTCGGGCAAGCGCTGACAATCAAAGCTATAACGGAGCGGCGTTGTTCTTTTCCTGGTCGAAGGACGGCGGCGGCACCTACTCCGAAACCCGTCCAGTGAAGGACAACACCTGCGAGTGCTGCCGGATCGCCGTCGCATTCGCAGGCTCCGGCAGGCCCGCCGTTCTGTTTCGCAATATCTTCCCGGGCAGCGTTCGCGACCACGCGATCGTCACCTTCGGGGATCCGGCTGCGCCCGGGAAGATCCATCGCGTCAGCCACGACGACTGGAAGACCGACGCGTGCCCGCATCAGGGGCCAAGCCTCGCCATCTCGCCGAAGGGGACCTATCACGCGGTCTGGTTCACCAGCGGCGAAGCCCGAAAGGGGTTGTTCCACGCGCGCTCGACCGACGGCGGACAGACCTTTTCCGAGCCCATGGCGATCGGCAGGCCCGACCGGAACGCGTCGCGCCCCTACGTATTGGCGAGCGGCTCGGGCGCCACGATGGTCTGGAAGGAATTCGACGGCGAGAAGACCACGGTCAAGCTGATCACGTCCGGCGATGACGGAAAAAGCTGGTCGCAACCGCGAGACATCGCCGCGACGACGGACGCGTCCGATCATCCTTTACTTGTAAGTGACGGACGCGATGTCTTCCTGTCCTGGATGACCAAAGCCGACGGCTACCGCATCGCACCGATCAAGGACGCGCCATGAGGCGTCTATCGCTGGTCGCGTTCGTGCTTGTATGCGCATTTCTTCCCCAGGGTCTGGCGGCGCATGATGAATTGCGCGCGTTTCAGCGCGGAAGCTGGCAGGCCATCCTCAATGCACACGCCGGCCGTCCGATGATGGTCAACTTCTGGGGAGTTACCTGCGGTCCTTGCAAGGTCGAACTGCCGCTCCTCGGAAAATTCGTCAAGGACAATCCGGGCGTCGATGTCGTGACGGTCAATGCCGATCTCGTCCCGAACGCGCGCGAGGCGGCGCTGGCGATGCTGCGCAAGGCCGGATTATCTTCGACCGAGAACTGGACCTTCAGCGACGGTTTCGTCGAACGGCTGCGCTATGAGATCGATCCCGCCTGGCAGGGCGACATCCCGCGCACGATGCTGATCGCGCGCGATGGAAAGATCACAACCATTGAAGGCATCGTCGAGCTTTCCAGGGTCAGGGAATGGTTCGCAAGCCAGGCGATCGAGACAAGCCCGGAACGCGCGCGTCAAACGCACGATTGACGCGAACCGTCCGGGAGCTTTGTCCCAACGTTTGAATCCGTGATCTTCGCGGCGAAAGGCTAAGGGATTATGCGCCGGCGGCTGGGAAAATTTCTTCCGATCGTCATGTTTGCGATGCTGGTGCAGATATTCGCACCCGTCGCCGCGCACCTTGCGTTCAGCACGACCACGGCCGATCCGCTGGCGGGCGCGATATGCTCGCACGCACCCGATGCGAGTTCTCCGCAGGATCGTAAGAGCGATCCGCAGCAGATGCACGGCGCCTGCTGCGCCCTGTGTGGCGTCGTCCACCACGCCGCGGCGCCGCCCCCCGATCCGCAAGCCTTCGAAGTCGGGATCGAGCGCGACGCAACCACCATTATCTGGCGCGACCTGACTTTCGACCTGCGGCCGCTGGCGGCCCGTTCCAACGCGCAAGCGCGCGCGCCTCCTTCCATTTCCTGAGCGACAAAACTCAACCGCACCGAAGGTGCCTCTGTTCTCCGTTCTCGGGAGAGAAACCGGTCATGTCTATTCGTGTGTTTGCGCGCTGCTGTGCGGCGTGCGCGACGTCCGCTGTCGCGATTTCATTGATGGTCAACAGCGCTTCGGCGCAGGAACGGCTCGCGCCGCGAGGGGAGGGCGTCACGCTTCCACCGATCACGGTGGTCACAAGTCAGGCTCCCAAGCGCAAGCCGAAGCGCACGGCTGCGCGACCGGCGGCACACGCTACTGCAACATCCAGCCAGCCCGCGCGCACCAATGCTCCGGCCGCGACGATTTTCGAGCGAGGGACCGGCTTCGGCACCCGAACTGACAGCACCGGCAAGGGCTACGCGCTGCCCAACGCAACGACCGGCACCAAGACCGATACGCCACTGATGAACACGCCGATGAGCGTACAGGTCATTCCCCAGGACGTGCTGCGCGACCAGCAGGCCATTGGCCTGGACCAGGCGCTGCGCAATGTCAGCGGCGTCACTTCGGGGCGCGGAGTGGACGAAGAGTTTCTGATCCGAGGCTTCGAGAATATAAACTACTATCGAAACGGACTGCCCTTCCGTGTGGACTACACTCACACGCAAGACCTCGCCAATGTCGATCGCATCGAAGTGCTCAAGGGGCCGGCGTCCATCCTTTACGGGCAGGCGGAGCCGGGCGGCCTCATCAACTTCGTAACCAAGCAGCCTCAAAGGACCCCGTCCTACAACGTCAGGCAACGGCTCGGCAGCTGGAACCTGCGCCGCACCGATCTGGACGCCACCGGAGCGGTAGGCGACGGACCGTTCAGCTACCGGGTGGTCGGCGCACACCAGCGCAACGACAGCTGGCTCGATCACTACAACGAGGAGCGCAACTTCATCGCTCCCTCTCTTAGCCTGGACATCAACGAGCGAACGCGCACCACGCTGCAGATGGAATATAGCGATTTCAATTACAGGGGCACGGGCAGCCATCTTGGCAGGGCGATTCCAAATATTGACAATCGCCCCCCCGACATCCGCAGAAGCACGAACCTGTCCGACCCATGGTCGATGCAGAACACAAAATACCTGCTGATCTCTTTGAACACCGAACACAGTTTCAACGACAACTGGAGCATCCGCCACAATCTGAGCTACAGCAGGTACACCAACACGGTTTCGGTGCTTTACCCGGACAGTACCGCCGCAAGCAACGGCGATGTGAACCGATATCTCTGGATGGATAACGCCAACGGCGATGACAGCACAAAGAACCTGTACAATTCGCTCGAACTGACAGGAAAATTCGATACCTGGAACGTCAGGCACACCATCCTCGCCGGCGCCGACCACTCGTCACGATACGAGAAAGCAACCTGGGGCGAGCTTTATTCTCCGCCCGCCGGGAGCGATTGGAGCACCAATGTCTTCAACCCGGTCTATACGGCCGCGCCGCCAACCGTCACGGACGCGGACATATACCATGTCAATACGAGCATGCCATGGCACGGCATTTATCTGCAGGACCAGATGCAACTGCCTTACGACGTGTTCGTGCTGGCGGGGCTGCGCTACGATCACGCCTCGCGTTCGGGCATCACCGGCACCACAAATAATCTCAAACCAATCAGCTCAAGCTCCGACTCAAAAGTCACCCCTCGCTTTGGTGTATTATGGCGACCTGTTCAGCAACTCTCCTTCTACGGCAGCTACACCGAGAATTTCGGCGCATCCAATGGAGTTGATTCGTCCG
>ENA-UOUJ01001809-UOUJ01001809.1-activated-sludge-metagenome-genome-assembly--contig:-NODE-1809-length-10569-cov-5.240156_pt1 | contig 10569 bp, 9 predicted proteins | sample MGYA00249839_ERZ747224 | MGnify/ENA primary metagenome ERZ747224 (study PRJEB28782, sample SAMN03220277) | activated sludge metagenome | biome: wastewater; feature: sewage sludge; material... | reverse complement strand
TTAATGCATGAAAAGTAACCTTTGCATGGGCATTTCTTTCTATATAATAGGAGGTTTTATCCAGCTCGTGTACAATAGCTTCCAGTTGCTGCGTATTCAGAAACAGTTGAAGTTTGCCGGCAAAATCGTGTACATTTTCACTCTCTTTTTCTGACACACGGTTGCTTCCCAGGATAGAAATGTGTAATGCATGTTGCAATATCTGGATGAAATACCTCAAAAGTTGCTTTTGTTTTTCCCTACCAATTTTAGCGATTTCTTCAATAACCTTTACCTGCGCAGCCGGGCCTGTTCGTACAATGCTGTTCATCCACTCTTTCAGCATGGCATCCCAGTCATCGTCCTGATGTTGAATAATTTGTAATGCTTCGAGATAACTGCCATCCGACATGCCCGCAATTTTTTTTGCAGTTGTTTCCGGAAGGGATTCTCTCTCTACGAGCGCTGTGGTAATATCTTCCTTTGTAAGCGGAGGTATTTTTATAAGTTGAACCCGAGATAAAATGGTAGGTAATACCAACTCTTCATTTTCAGCCACTAAAATAAATACAGTATGTGGAGGGGGTTCTTCAATTATTTTCAGCAATTTGTTTCCCTCCTTACCCAGTGCTTCCGGCATCCAGATGATCTGCACTTTATAGGTGCTTTCAAAGCTCTTCATGCTCATGTTGTGTAAAATCACTTCGCATTCTTTAGCGGTGATATTACCTTGTTTATTTTCTGCCGAAATAAACTGGAGCCACTCATAGCTGTTTGCATATGGATTCGAAACGGCCCAGGCTCTGAATTGGGTTATAAAATCTGCACTTAATGGCGGTGTACCCGGCTTAGAAGAAATCACCGGAAATGTAAAATGGATATCAGGGTGAATGAGCTGACTGGCTTTTACACAGGCAGCGCACACCCCACAAGAATCTGTTTGAGCGGCCAATTCGGGTTCGTCTCCAAAGAGCGATGGCCCGGCACTTTTAACAGCAGCGGGATTGCTTTTTTCACAAACGAGAAATTGAGCAAACGCCCTAGCCAGGGGCAAACCACCGGCACCATCCCTTGCCAGAAAAAACAAGGCATGGCTCAGCCTGTTTTCTGAAAGCATTTCCCTGAGATGCTTCTTTACTATTTCCTGATTGATAACGTCTGCAAATCTCATCCGTAATAGAGGTAATGGGTTGGGTGGAAAATTTATTTCAGATAATTGAGTATAGCATCATCTAAAGGCGTTACCTGGCTGTTAAATGTTGCCAGTAGATGCCCATCTTCATCCAGCAAAAACTTAGTAAAATTCCACTTCACTTCCGCATCCATTTTTCCATTCAGGTTTTTTTGAGTGAGCCATTCAAATACCGGAGAAATGCCTTTACCCTTCACCGTTATCTTCTCGCTCAAAGGAAAGGTAACACCATAATTTTTTTCACAGAATGCAAGAATATCCTTGTTTTCGCCCGGCTCCTGCTGACCAAAATCATTGGCAGGAAAACCAATAATAACCAATTGGTCTTTATGCAGGTTGTACAGTTCCTGTAGTTGTGTATACTGTGGTGTGAACCCGCATTCCGAAGCTGTGTTTACAATCAGTATTTTTTTGCCTCTGTACGAACTGAGGGAAACGGGTGCTCCCTGGATATCGGTGTACGATAATGAATGGATAGATGGTTGCATTTGAACTGCGTTTTCAGGGTTTGACATGTTGTTTTTAGTTTGTTGCGTGTTGCAGGCAACCAATATGATTGCCAGCGAAAAAAGTTTTATCATATTTTATTGTTTTTCGTATGCTCCTAAATCCGGTAATCCTATGTTTCTGTCGTTGTCATCCAAATCCTTCGGCAAACCGGTCAAAATTCCCTGGTCAATAACGGGGGAGAGTGGATCGCCGATTCGGAAGTCAAAGATATCATCCGATAAATCTACTACGCTGAATTGCGGATCTGTGTTTGAAATACAATTGATGTTCGTAGCCGGCGCGGGTGCATTTTCCATCCGGTATAAACAATGTTGAAAGGTAACTCCAAAACCGGAAGAGGCATCTCTCCACAATTCAATTTCATTTTGTACGATTCCGGAATTTCCCCAGAAAATTGAATTCGTAAATGCGGCATTCAATGTACTGCTGCTGATTTGTCCGTTCTGAGTGATGTAATTCGAAGCGGATAATACCGGTGTTTGCCGAAAGAAATAACGGTTAGTCATAGACGCAACTGTACAATGAATGAAATTGTAATTCCCTCCTTTTAAAATTGAAATATTTGAAGCGCAATTGGTGATTAGTGTGTTGGTGACCTCTGCATCAGTTTCTGTAAACAATAATCCTGATTCAAATGCATTATTGATTGTGCATTGGCGTATATGAATTTTGGGTTGAGTGTTCACTGTGGGCCCGTTTACTGTAATAGCATTTACAGTATTGTGTATTTCGGTGAATGTGAGTACACTGTTTTTGCTGGTTTCCGTAAACAAAATACCCGGCCAGCTGCCCGGTAAATCCCGGTAATAATCATCGATCCGTTCTCCCCTGAACACTACCGGCCTTTGGCGTGTACCATTGGTTACCAGCGTACCATGGATGATGATGGGAGCAGTAGCCCGAACATACATGCGAGTACCGGCAGCCAGCGTGAGGTGCCCTGTTTCCCGAACGGTGAGTGAACCCAATACCACAAAAGGTAGAGGGTGGTTCCAAACCTGTGTGCTGTTAATGGTTTGATGGGTGATGAAGTTGGCGTTTTGTCCGTACGCCTCCAGTTGGATGTAGCGTGTTTGATTATTGAATTGAATTTCAATGCTATCCCGAACTAAAAAAGGGAGGTTTGCTTGAGATGGGTTAATAGTGACTACTACATATATATATATACTGTCGTTGGCAGCAACTTCCAGTTGAAACATTTCGGGTGTGGGCGTGCCGTTGATATTGGTTTTAAACGGAGAGCTGGAACCGCCCATGAGTTTTATTGAGGAGAGGAGGAGCTTCTGATCGTTTTCATTTTTTACTTTGACCATTCGAGTGGTGGAGCCCAGGGTGGTAAAAACCGTATCAAACTTAAGTGTGTCGGCTGAAAATGAAATACGCGCACCGGCACCGGTAATAAAGGATTCTTTTTTGCAGGATGTCATCCCCACGATAAGCCAGCCGATACAGCACTTCATTAAAACAAAACTACAAAACTATTTACTAGCATACGCAACCGAAACAATCCCCAACTGAGTGCCTTCCACCCGAAGGATACGTTGCCCGCAGGCTTCAAGGGTGGCACCGGTGGTAATCACATCATCTACGAGTAAAATTTTCTTTTGATATAATGCTTCCGGATCCTGTATGGTAAAACTATCTGCCACATTCTCCCAACGCTCTGTTCTTTTTTTTCGGGTTTGAGTGTCGGTTTTTTTATTTCGTACAACAATTTGCTCCAACAATGGAATCTGTGTTACGGTTTCTATGCCTTTACCAATAATCGCTGCCTGATTGTAGCCCCGCTGGTGCATTTTTTTGGGATGCATGGGTAAGGGAATAATGTAATCATATGGATGCCATCGTCCAGAATGTAACAATGCACTCCCCACTTGCTCGCCTAAGAAGTATCCTACCTGTGTGTTGTTATGGTATTTTAACTGATGAATCATTTGCTGTACCAATCCGTTCTGTGAAAAATAAAACTCACTGTGTGCAAATAGGATGGGGATTCGTCCTGCAAAAATTTTTTCTATTGGGTTGTTGGAATAAGATGCAAATCCGGTATGTGGTAGATGTAATCTGCAATGAATACAGATGGATTGCGTCGTTTCTAATAATTCCTGCCCACAACCTACACACAGATTGGGAAAAAACAATTTAAATACATCACGCAATGCCGGTAATATCATTCCGTGAAGCTAATCATCCAACTTACAAACGAAAAGGTACTTTATGGGTTAGAAAAGATATTGATAGAGTGCTTCCACTTTAGACATGGTCACTACTTCAATCGATGCTTTTTTAACATCAAATAATTTGGAATTGTATGTACTGATGATGATTTTTTCGAAGCCTAGTTTTTCAGCCTCAGCAATCCGTTGCTCAATTCTGTTCACCGCCCTGATTTCACCACTTAAACCTACTTCACCGGCAAAACAAATTTTCGGACTTAAAGCCACATCCTCAAAACTGCTTAACAGTGCACAAATCACGGCGAGATCAATTGCAGGATCTTCTGTTTTAATTCCACCGGCTATATTCACGAACACATCTTTCATTCCAAACTGAAATCCTCCTCTTTTTTCCAGTACAGCCAACAGCAATTGTACTCTCCGGGAATCAAATCCGCTCACGGTTCGTTGTGGCGTGCCATATACACTGGGTGTTACGAGTGCCTGGGTTTCTATCAATAACGGACGGATTCCATCCATGGTAGCCGCAATGGCAATGCCGCTCAAAGGCTCTTCCTTGTGAGAGAGGAGCAACTTGCTGGGGTTATCCACCGGGTGCATTCCGGTGCCATCCATTTCATAAATACCCAGTTCGGATGTAGATCCAAAACGATTTTTAATGGTGCGTAATAACCGGAACGCATAATGCCTGTCGCCTTCAAACTGCAACACCGTATCTACCATATGCTCCAGAATTTTCGGCCCCGCAATACTGCCTTCCTTTGTGATGTGGCCGATTACAAACACCGGGGTTTGTGTTTCTTTCGCAAAACGTTGAAAGGCGGCAGCACATTCTCTGATCTGACTGATGCTGCCCTGTGAAGAATCTATAAAAGGGGATTGCAGTGTTTGAATAGAATCAACAATGACTAACTGCGGCCTCAGTTTTTTTATTTCCTTGAAAATAGATTGAATGTTGGTTTCTGTCAGCAGATAGAAATTGTCGTTTGATAAACCAATCCGGTCTGCCCGCATCTTTATCTGCTGTTCACTTTCTTCGCCGCTGATGTATAAGGTAACCACCTCTTTCATGGCTAATGCATCCTGCAAAAACAAAGTAGACTTACCAATACCTGGTTCTCCGGCAACCAACACAATGCTTCCCGGTACAATTCCTCCACCTAATACACGGTTTAATTCCGGATCGGTGGTTAAGATTCTTTTTTCTTCTGCACTATGCACATCCTTCAGCGCGATGGTTTTTAATTTCGGTCCATAATCATCCCACAAGGTGGATGATTGTTTTTCGGTTCCTTTGGTGATGACTTCTTCCACCATGGTGTTCCATGCATGACAAGAAGCACACTGACCAGTCCATTTTGCACTTTCATAACCACAACTGCTGCAAAAAAATGCACTCTTTGTTTTGCTCATACCGTAAAAGTAATTGCAAACATTCAATCAGAATCAGAAAAGAAATTTCAAAAAAGAGGATGTACAGAAGATGGGAAATCAAGAAAAAATCTAACCGAATAAAAAAGTAAAAGGGCCAACTTTACGCTGACCCTTTGTACTTACTAACCCATAAATTAATAATTGGAGCCACAAAAAAAAATTAATTTTTGGTATGTGGATAACCAAAACACACCCAAAATTCAACAAATATTAAATTTATATATATCATAAATCATACTATATCAATTAGATAAAAAATTTGTTTAATTTATTCTGCATTGATTCTGGTAAGTCTAAAAATAATTATTCAGGAAGTAGTTTATTTTTTAAACTAAATAAAACATATAAAGTATATTTGTAAAGCGGGGTGAAAATCAACCCCTCATTCGTGGAAATCTAGACCCAGAATAACAACTGATATATGCTGAATGCCCCCCTTGACCCCTTGTTGCATGCCAGGCATCGGCTGGCCATCATGAGCCTACTCATGCGGGAACGGGAAGCAGAGTTTATACATATTAAAAACAAGCTAAATGTATCTGCCGGAAACCTGAGTGTTCAGTTACAAAAGCTGAAGGCTGCGGGGTATATCGACATTCAGAAGCGGTTTGGAGAGAGTTATCCGCTCACCAACTGCAAAATTACCTTTAAGGGTGTTCAGGCATTCAGAAAATATGCCCAGGCCATCCGTTCATATATCGGGGAAGCCATTTAATGGGATGTGATCAGGATTCGTCAGATAGTTTTTCATCTACGGCATTGGCCACGAAAGAGGAGCTCGCTTTTTTCAACGGATGGGCATTTCGTTCGTTAAAATCGCGACGCTTTTGCAAGATATCAAGACAGGCATAGAGTGATGCCCTGAAAGCAGTCTCATCTGCTATACCCTTTCCGGCAATATCAAAGGCAACACCATGATCCGGTGAAGTTCTGATGCCTGCAATGCCGGCTGTGTAATTCACTCCATGCCCTTTTGCAAGAGATTTGAAGGGAATAAGCCCTTGATCATGATACATGGCCAGTACCGCATCAAATTTTTCGTGCTGTCCACGCGCAAAGAATGCATCGGCACTGTATGGTCCGAAACAGAAAATATCCTTTTGTTTGGCATCCTTTACGGCTGGTTTAATAATCTGCTCTTCTTCTTTTCCCACCAGTCCTTCATCTCCTGCATGTGGGTTCAAACCCAGAACGGCAATACGGGGTTTCTGAATTCCAAAATCCTTTTTGAGTGATTGGTTCATCATCTGGAGTTTGGAAAGAATTTTCTCCCGTGAAATATGCTGTGCCAGCTCAGTTACCGGTACATGCTCTGTAACCAGTGCCACACGCATGTTTTCGGCAATCATCATCATCACCACCTCAGAAGAACCGAACAGTTTTTTCAGATAGGGGGTGTGGCCGCTGTACGGAAAATCATTGCTGTGTGTATTCTTTTTATGGATAGGGGCCGTTACCAAAGCATCCAAATCACCCGATTTTAAAGCTTCGGCAGCCGTTGTTAAACTGAGAATAGCGTATTTACCACCGGCATCGCTGATAACACCGGGAGTAATAACCACTTCCTCATCCCAGCAACTGTACAAGTTAATTTGTTTGGGGTTGATGCGTGAAGCGTCTTTCACCGCCTGAAATGAAAAATGCACATCCGGCAAACTTTTCCGGTAAAAGTTAATGAGTTTATTATTGGCAAAAACGACCGGTGTACATAAATCCAGGATTCGGGGATCGCCGAGTGTTTTAATGATCAACTCCGTTCCAATTCCATTAATGTCTCCGCAGGTAAATCCGATGAGCGGCTTTTTTTCCATGGTGAAATGTTTATCAGTGGTGTAAAATTACAACTTAAGGCCCATAACCCTTCTTTTGTATTTAAGGCAGGTTGCTTCAACTTGGTTAGCTTTGTGTGAATGTACACACTCAAAAAATCATTGGGTCAGCATTTTCTGGTCGATCAGGATGTTATACAGTCTATCCTTCATGCTTTAAAGGAACATCCTTTCAAATACCTGCTGGAGGTGGGTCCGGGTGGAGGCGCGCTCACCGCGCATTTGTTGCAGTTGCCCGATGTGGAATTTAAAGCGGTGGAAATTGATGATGAAAAAGTGGCTTATCTCTCCAAACAATTCCCAGGATTGAAACCCCAACTGATACATCAGAGTTTTCTGGACATGGATATTCCATTTGAAAATCCGTTCACCATCATTGGAAACTTTCCCTACAACATCTCTACGCAAATCCTTTTCAAAATTCTCGACTGGAAAGATCAGGTACCTGTGGTGATTGGGATGTTTCAAAAAGAAGTGGCTCAACGGGCAGCCGCCGTGCCCGGTTCAAAAGCATTTGGTGTACTGAGCGCGTTGCTTCAACCGTATTATGATATTGAATATTTGTTCAATGTGCCGGCAAGTTGTTTTCAACCGCCACCCAAAGTGGAAAGCGGTGTGATACGATTAACCCGAACAACCCAGGTATTGAACTTTCGGTCTGATAAACATTATAGATTGCTGGTTAAAACAGCGTTTAACCAACGCCGTAAAACCATGCGCAATTCAGTAAAAGGATTGTTTGCTCCTGAGGTATTGCAGGATGAAATTTTTTCAAGAAGACCGGAAACTTTATCCATTCAGGAATTTGCAGCGCTCACTTTTAAAATGAACTAATTTTGAGCCAGTTAATTTAAAACAGCTTTTAATTAAATACGAACAGATGACGGTTTCAACTGAAAAAATACGATTGGTTACAGCAGCTTCATTGTTTGACGGACACGATGCAGCCATCAACATTATGCGCCGGATTATGCAAAGCAAGGGTGCTGAAATTATTCACCTGGGCCATAACAGAAGCGTGGCTGAAATTGTGGAATGTGCTATTGAAGAAGATGTACAGGGCATTGCCATTACCAGTTATCAGGGAGGGCATGTGGAGTTTTTTAAATACATGAAAGATTTGCTGGAAGAGAATGGTTGCGGGCATATCAAAATTTTTGGCGGCGGTGGAGGCACCATCCTGCCTTCTGAAATTGAGGAGCTTCATGCGTATGGCATCACCAGAATTTATAGCCCGGATGATGGTCGAACAATGGGCCTGGAAGGTATGATTCAGGATGTCATTGATCAGTGTCGTTTTAACTTAAACGGTCATGGCAATTATGAAAAGCCTTTAACGCTGGGTGAAAAGGTGGATATCCGCAAAATAGCACGCCTGATTACAAAAGCTGAAAACGGAACATATACAGCGGATGGATCTGAATTACCAACACACCCTGTGCTGGGAATTACAGGTACCGGTGGCGCAGGAAAGAGCAGTGTAACGGATGAGCTTGTACGACGTTACCTGAACGCATATCCCGATAAAACCATTGCGGTTATTTCAGTAGATCCGAGCAAGAAAAAAACTGGTGGCGCTTTATTGGGCGACCGCATTCGAATGAATGCCATTTCCTCACCACGGGCATATATGCGCAGCCTAGCCACCAGAGAAAGTGAACTTTCACTGAGCCGGCATGTAAAAGATGCATTGAACATCTGCAAAAATGCCGGGTTCGATTTGATTATTCTGGAAAGTGCAGGAGTGGGACAGAGTGATGCGTCTATTCTAGATTATTGTGATGTAAGTATGTATGTCATGACTCCGGAGTATGGAGCACCTTCACAGTTGGAGAAAATCAACATGTTGGATTATGCCGACCTGATTTGCCTGAATAAGTTTGATAAAGCCAATGCGCTTGATGCATTACATGATGTACGCAAACAATATAAAAGAAACCACGGCCTGTGGGAGGCAAAAGATGAAGACCTTCCTGTGATTGGAACCATCGCCGCTCAGTTCAATGATACCGGTGTCAATGAATTGTTTTCCAGGCTAATGGAAATAATTACTGAAAAAACCGGTGTAGCGTTTCCGGTTGCTGAACATATGGTGCACTCCAAAGACACCAGCAGCAAGTCGGTAATCATTCCCCCTTCTCGCGTACGCTATTTGTCGGAGATTTCTGAAACGATTCGTCAATACGACCAGTGGGTGAACGAGCAAAAAAACATTGCCAGCTCTTTATATTGCCTGAAAGGCACCCTGCAACTGATGCAGGATGATAAAGGTGCTATCCATAAGAAAGTGGAAGAGCTGGAAAGCAAGTTGGATCCATCCTGCAAAAAGCTAATGGATCAATGGTCGTCTACGGTTCAACGTTATGAACAGGATTTTTACGAATTTCAGGTGCGCGACAAGGTTATTCGCCAACCATTAACCTACACCAGTTTATCCGGTACAAGGTTACCCAAAGTGTTGTTACCCAAATATGCCGACTGGGGAGATTTGCTGGAATGGCAACTGCAGGAAAATGTACCCGGAGAGTTTCCATACACGGCAGGCGTGTTTCCGTTAAAGCGGGAAGGCGAAGATCCTACACGTATGTTTGCCGGGGAAGGTGGTCCGGAAAGAACGAATAAACGATTTCATTATGTGAGTGTTGGCCAGCCCGCGAAGCGCCTCAGTACGGCATTCGACAGTGTAACTTTGTATGGTGAAGATCCGGCCTATCGCCCCGACATTTATGGTAAAGTTGGTAACAGCGGCGTGAGTATTGCTACAGTAGACGATGCTAAAAAATTATACAGCGGATTTAATTTGTGTGATCCGAAGACTTCAGTAAGTATGACCATCAATGGACCGGCTCCTATTTTACTGGCATTCTTCATGAACGCCGCTATCGATCAGCAATGTGAGTTATACATCCTTGAAAATCATTTGCGCGATGAAGTAAACCGTGTAATCGAATCGAAGTTTGATACAAAAAAATTGCCTAAGTATATGGGTACCGATGGCAAACCCGTGGAACCACAAAAAGGGGAATTGCAAGGGGCTTTACCCAATGGAAATGATGGTTTAGGCCTGCGTTTACTGGGCTTAAGCGGCAAGGATGTGCTGCCTGCCGATGTGTATGAAAGCATTAAAGCCCGTGCATTGCAAACCGTTCGTGGTACAGTACAGGCAGATATCCTGAAAGAAGATCAGGCTCAGAACACCTGTATTTTTTCAACAGAATTTGCGCTCAAACTGATGGGTGATGTACAGCAGTATTTTATTCAGCATGAAGTGCAGAATTTTTACAGTGTAAGCATCAGCGGATACCACATTGCAGAAGCCGGTGCCAATCCGATTACACAGCTGGCCTTTACATTGGCCAATGGTTTCACGTATGTAGAGTACTATCTGAGCCGTGGAATGAAGATTGATGAGTTTGCCCCTAACCTGAGTTTCTTCTTCAGCAATGGG
>ENA-UOUJ01001808-UOUJ01001808.1-activated-sludge-metagenome-genome-assembly--contig:-NODE-1808-length-10571-cov-7.654336_pt1 | contig 10571 bp, 6 predicted proteins | sample MGYA00249839_ERZ747224 | MGnify/ENA primary metagenome ERZ747224 (study PRJEB28782, sample SAMN03220277) | activated sludge metagenome | biome: wastewater; feature: sewage sludge; material... | reverse complement strand
AAAAAAGAAAAGTTTTTTGATTTTTTTTCTGTCTCATACCAGTGGCGTATAACGGTTTGCGGCTTTGCGAAGAAGCGGATTTCGGAGCACTAAACTGTCAACATACCACAAAATTTGATGCGAGGTAGAATGCTCAATTAACCACCGAACCCGCTTTTTTGCAAAACCGCTGTTACAAGCTGGCCTTCTGTCCACCGAGTAGTTGAAACGCTTTCCTGTCAACGGTTTTGGTGTCTGCATAGCAACTGATTTTTGTCTGGCCATGGGTTGTGCGGTTGCGTATTTTTTATTTTCAGAAGGGGAGGAGATTTTTTTTAATTCAATTTTGTCTGCGGTGGTAAGTTGCAAGCTCTTTTGCAAGCTTTGGTCTGTTCTTGGGCTCGTGCGGCTTGCAAATGTGCTTGTAACTGTGGGCTGGCTTCTCATTTTTTAGTCGATGTTTTTTACTTCAATTAGTTTTCTGTCGTGAAAGTTTAAGGCAAATAAACTTCCATAGCCGTTTCTATCTTTATAAACACAACCACCGTCAAGGTTTATTGGACTTTCAAATTTTTGAGAAATGATTTGCTCTCTTGTCATTGGTGTATGTCCATGAATTAATATTTTTCCTTTTAAGTAATCTTTGTCAACTGTATAGTTCCTTAGCCAAAGCATGGCATCTTTGTCTGCTAGTGGATTTTCTATTGTAAAGTTAAGCCCTGCATGAACAAGCATAAAGTCTTTGGTTTCTATGTAAAACTTTGTCCGCTTAATGAAATTGCGATAAACAGGCTTTAGCTTTTTAATCGAGTCTATTTTGAAACTTGTCAATGCTTTGTCACCGCCATTTTTTGTCCAGTGTAAAAATGATTTTTCGTCATTAACTGAGTTTAGCATTATCTCCTCATGATTGCCTCTAAGTGTATGGATGTTGTATCCTTTCTTCCGCATTTTTAAAATAAAATCAATAACTCCTTTACTGTCTGGGCCTCTGTCTACATAGTCTCCAAGGCAGTAAATTTTGTCGCTTTTTTTGATACTGATTTTTTCAAGAACAAGTTTCTTGAAAGTTTTGCAACAACCATGAATATCTCCTATGATAAAAACCCTTGCCATTAAAACAATTTACTTTTATCGTTGGTAAATTCATATTCAGTTTTACTTATTCGGATATTATTTCTGCCAATCAAAGGTGCTTTATTTACAACTTTATTTCCATTCACATAAGTACCTGTACTGTCAAGGTCATATAACCAAACATCATCTTTAAAGTTTACTATTACACAATGTCTTCGGCTGATGGCTGTTCCATTAGGAACTTTTACATCATTCACATCATAACTTTCTCTACCAAATTTGATAATTGCTTTTTGTGTTTCCGCTTCTTTAAATGCTTCTGAGTTGCCAGCGGTGCAATAGAGTGTTGATGGGCTATACTTATTAAACCGATAATCCATAAAAAGTAATTTCGATTTTAGGGTTGGTTCTTTTTTATAATTATGGCTTAAATCAGTTTCGAGTATTACACCATAATTGTAATTCAAAAAATGGTTTTCAGATTTATCGGCTTTTAATACTGTGTTCGGAAAAACAGTTTGTCCGATATGATGCATTGCCGAACAGACATAGTAATTGTTGGCAAAACATTTATTCGATGGTTCTACATCCAATAATATTCTTGCCAAGTCCATGGCAGGTTCATATCGATTGGTTTCATAGTAACATTGAAGCAATAAGTTGTATGCTTCATAATCTGATGGGTTACGATGTAAATGGTCGGAAAGCAATGAAATGGCTGTAGGATAATTTTTTAGTTCTAAGTTTATCCAGCCAAGTTCTTTTTGAACATCTAATCTCGGATTCCATTTTAACGCCTTTTCATAATAGGTTTTTGATAATTCTATTTGCTGTGCCATTAAATGATACTTCCCTTTTTGAAGCAATATATTCACATTCGGTTTTAATGTTCTTTCGGCATATTCGAGAACGGAATAAGCACTTTGCCATTTTTTCTTTTGTAAAAGGCGTTCTGCTTTTTCTGCCAAATCACCTGCCTGAATTACTTCTTTGTCAAAAATGATAGGAACCGATTGAGCCTGTATGGCTTCATTAAAATCTTTCATGCTCTGAAAGCGTTGCTCGGGAATTTTGGCAATTGCTTTCAGTATAATTTCTTGCTGCCAATTGGGTAAACCTGTTATGCCAAAATCTTTTAAGTCGTGTAGTTCTATAATTTCTTCTGCCGACTTGCCAATAAACGGATTGCGTTTCGTAAGCAATTCCAATAGAGTAACACCTAATGCGTAAATATCTACTCTTGCATCTTTAACTGCTGCTGTTTCCCAACCCAATGCCTCTGGGCTCATATATGGTCTTGTGCCTGCACCAGTATTGGCAACACCAAAGTCTGTTATTTTTATGGCTCTGTTTTCGGTAAAAAGAATATTATCTGGTTTTATATCGTGGTGGATGATTTCTTTTTCATGCACCAATTGCAATGTTTCTGTAAGTTCACTCATCCACTTCCAAACAAAAGTGGAAGTGATTTTTTCCTTTCGCATTAAATCCCGCAAACTACCCGATGGGCAATACTCCATTACGATGTACAATAAATCTTCCTGTACGAAATGATGCTTATATAAAACAATATTAGGATGATTAAACTTAGATACCATTTGCATTTCGTAAATGATATCGTCTTGTTTGGCTTTGTCTTCGTTTTTTAATTGTTTGATGGCAACCAAATTTTCCGACCGTTCTTCTTTGGCCAAAAATACTTTGCCAAAGCCTCCACTGCCAAGGTCTTTTACAAAGCGGTATTTATTATCAAACAATTCAGGCATCTTATTTTTTATTACATTTTATAGTTATTGTATTCTTCCTCACTCAGCCAAAATTCTTTGTCAATTATTTTTACTTCATCGTATGTGAGTTCATACAAGTGGTAAACCAAAACATCAATTTCCTTTTCTAAGGATGTGGTATTTATTTTTTTTGATTTTGCAGCAAGAATCTTTTCAACCCTTTCAATGAGTATCTGTTGAATATGTTCGTTTGCTTTTTTGATAGGCAATTCTGAAAGAGGTCTGATGTAAAGTTCAAGCATTTCTCCTTTTCTTTTTCCTTTATTATAAAGCCAATAGTAAAACAAATTGGAGTTGAGCAGCCCTAACAAGAATTTCAACTTCAGTGTGTGTGTTTTCTCTTTAATAAAATAAATGTCAGCACTTCCATAAAAACTGCCATCTGAATAGGCGAAAGTGTTTTGCTTACTTCTTTGAGGACAAACAATTTTTTCTCCTTCGAAAACTGATGATTCTCTTGGATAGGAAATGAAATGATAATCTCCTCTTTTAAATGCAGAAGCATTCATTACATAGGAAATATATTTTTTGTCGTTTACAAAATCATCATAGTCATTCTCAGAAATCAATCCTGTGCCTGACCTTACTTTTCTATTTATCAGAATGGATTTGAATTTTGAAAGGTGCTTCTTGATATTTGTTACATTTCGGTGGTTTCCTTTTGTAGTATAATAAATTAAATTCTTATCAGTACCATTTTCAATTACCCATTTATGAATATCAGAATTTTTAAACCACGGTTTTATTAACTCTGTCTCTTCTTTATTCAGGTTTAGTGATTCAATTTCCTTGTTGGTCAAAACAAATATTCCTGTTCCCTTTTTAAGTTGAACATTATATTTTGTTTTATGAGAGTTTGATAGTGTATCAGCTCCAGTATGTATTCCTTCAACTAAATCAAAATGGGTTGAAAGGGGTTCGCAGTCATTCAATATTTCATCAAGAACATCACTGTTGCTAGTACCAGTTAAATCAATCTGAATGTTTCCATTTTGAGAATCATAAATTTGAACATTATCCTTTTTGGAATAAATAGCATGAGGATATGTCTCTTTCAGAACTTCTCTTAGAATATCAACATCAAGGTTATTTGCTTTTGAAACAGCAGTTGTTTTGGCAATGACTTCTTTGTTAAATGGTTTTCGTAAAAGAATTACAGAGTTATGCTGCCCTAAAGCACTTTCAAATAATTTCAATTCATTAAAGTTTATGATTTTCAAAATGGAACTTCTCCTCTTTATATCATTTCGTAGTTTATCAGCATAAGTTGCTGTGAAATAATAATTCGTGGTTATCAAACACAAAGTTCCTTTACCATTTAAGAAGTCAAGCCCTTTATGAAAAAAGAAATAGAAATAGTCCATTCTTCTTTGATGAAATTTTATACCTAATGGAGAATTCTTAACTTCTCTAAATTTCTCATTGTTGTTCTTTTGTCCAATGTAAGGAGGGTTTCCAATTAGAACATCAAAACCACCATCAACACCAAACATCCATGTAGGAGAAAAAAATGAACTTGGATTACTGTCATCAAATGGATTCCAGTGTTTTATTTTTTTTGCAATTTGTTTCAGCACTGGTTCGCTGTCTGCTTCAATAGCTAGAACTACTTCATTACGTTTTTGCAAATACTCTTCTTTGAGTTTATCTTTTTCGGTGCTTGCTAATGCAGGTGTAAAAAATTGTTTCCGTAAATCTTCTAAAGCTTTTAACTGAGTTACCAATTTTTGTGTGAACCCTTCGTGCAGAGTACCTTTATTTTCCTGAATAAAAGCATCCAGTCCTAAATCAATCAAACTGTTTGAGCAAACAAATTTAAAATCAAGGTTGGGCAATGGCTTTACACCAAAATTATGTTTGGGGTCAGTAGGTTTATAATCTTCTTCTAATACCAAACTTAACCATGCTCTCAACCGTGCTATCTCAATTGCCATTGGCATTATGTCAACCCCGTAAATATTCTGACTCAGTATGTCTTTTTTTAATTCGTAGCTACTCTTTACTGTTCCTAATGCTTCATGCAGTTCAACCAACTTGTGTAATATGCCCATTGGGAATGCACCAGAGCCACAAGCAGGGTCAAGTATCTTTATTTGTTCTAAATAGCCAAGAAGCAATGTTTTTTCATCTTTCTTTAAATGCCCTGCATCAGGGTTGCTGGTAAACAAAGGTTCAAGTGATTTTTCAATCTTTTGTTTTTCTTCAGGTTTTAGTTCATAGCGTTTGGTCTCAATAGCCAATTGCTGTGGTTTTTTGTTGCCAAAAATATCGCCAATTGGTTCGGGGTTATTAATGTGTTTCGTTTTAACCGCTTCAAGATGTTGTTCCCATTGTGTTTGTAAAAATGCTTTAATGCTTTCATTCACCATATAATCCACAATTTCCCTTGGAGTATAAAAAGCACCAAATGCCTTACGTTGGTTGGCCAGCTTTTCGGTTTCTTCGTTTTGACTTGCCAATAGGTTTTCAAAAATGCGGCCTAACATTTCGGGGTCAACTGCTACCTGCTGGTATTGGCTGCTGCTTTCATCTACTGTAAAATCATAGCTTTCTAATATCTCTACAAAAGGCAAGAGCCATGCATCTAAATCTAATTTGGTAAATAGTTTATCTTCTTCGCTTTCATCAAACAAACCACCATTCAGGTAAGGAATTTTTTCAAACAGTTTATTATGTTTGAGTGGGTCACGGTCTTGAACTTTGGTGTTCAACGTTTCAAAAAACAGTTTCAGCAAAACGGTTTGATAATACTTGTCGGTGCTTTCAATAGTTTGTTTGCTAATTAATGAAAGTGGAATAATGCCTTTTTCCTTCAAGAACCAACAGAAAATATAACGGCCAATCATTCGTACCGTAAATTGCTTTACTTGATTTTCAGTGGCGGTGCTATGTTGTGTTTTTACAATGCCAAGCAAAGCATCAAAGCGTTCTTTAATTTGTTTGTAAAACTCTTTGTTTACTTCCTTTATGTCAAGCGATTTCCAAAGCAGGTCGGCAATTTCGGGTTTGGCTTTTGTGCCAATACCTTGCCATGCCTGAATGATTTTGTGGTATTGGGTGTTGGTTAATCTGTTGCGAAACGATACAATTCTTTTTTGTTCGCCTTGGTTAAATATCAGTACCAGTTTATCGTAATCAGGCGTAGTTACAAAATGAACAAAATAAGGTTGTGCAGGAATAAATGCTGTTCCTGTTGTAGGTGTAGTTAAACCTTTAGCCATTGCCTGATAACTGCCTAAGCCTGGGTCATTATCCACCAATTGAGAAATGTATTCCTTTTTCAGTTTTTTCAATACGGCAAAACGAACTCTTATTTGTTGGTTATCGGCAGAAAGCCTATACAACTGTGGCTGCACAGTTTGTGGTGCATTGGCCAAATAGTCTTTCAGCTTTTGTGTTTGTGGCGAAAGCAGTTGCGGCTTATTATCAGCATTGGGCGTAATATTCATCCAGTGCAACAACTCAAAAGAAAACGCAAGGATGTTTTCTCTTGTGGGCTGCTCCGCAAGATTTGAAAGTGCTTTATTTATATCAGTTAATGTCATGCAAATATTTGTATGATTTCGTTTAGTGGTGCTTTCTCTGTTTTTTCTTCGGGTTTGTATTGGTTTGCCAATGAAATAAATTGTTTGATTACATCATCGCCTATGTGTTCGCCTCTGCGATTCATGCGGTTAACCAAACGAACCAGTTTCAAATTTTCTTTATTGATGTAGGCGTTTTGTGAGTGCAAAACGGAATTGGTCACTTTATCAATTTCTGAAACAGCATAACCGTATTCCATCATTTTGTTAATTAAAAATGCAATGGCTGTTTGCTGTGGTTGGTTGTATCGCACTTGATGTTCTTCTTCCGAAAATTGGTAGCGTTGAATAAAATCTAAAATGTATGCTTCTGTTTCGGGCTTGTTTTTGAACTTGTCAGTAAAGCGTTCATTCTGTTCACTTGTGGCTTTTATTGAAAGTAACCCTTCGGTGGTGGTTAGTAATTCTCCAATTTTATCTCTAGTGAAAGCTACAAAATATCCCGCTTCAAAAGTCTCCTCTTCGCCTGCTGCCAAGTGAGCCAAATGCATATAATCATCATCTTCTTTTCGCATTTGTACTTTGCCCCATTTCCCTTTCGGTAAATTCTTTATTTTCTCTTTGTAAGAGGCTTCAAAAATTTCATCACGGTCAAATGCTCTTAGGTCGTCCATAAATAAATCCTCTGCTGCAAGCAATTCAGAGGTTTCAAATATTTTTTGGAAAGCAGCCATTCTTTTCTTTTCATCACGGCTATATAAGTCTTCTGTAAAATCTTGCGGAATGGGTTCTTCATCTAATACACTTTGGTCGCTTCCAATGGTGTAGCGTATCAAATTAATTTTGTCTTGGAGTTTGCTTACTAGTTTTAAGTAACTTTCTAATTGTTCCGTTGGTCTAAAATTGAAAATAAATATTTCTTCGTGTAAACTGCCTAAACGATTTATTCTACCATTTCTTTGAATCATTCTCACTGGATTCCAGTGCAAATCATAATTCACAATCATACCGCAATCTTGCAAGTTTTGCCCTTCCGAAAGTTTATCGGTTGCCATCAGAAAGTCGATTTCCTTTTCTCCTTGTTTTAGTTGGTAACGTTTTGATATAGGAGCAAAGCGTTTGGCGTAATCTTCAATTTCACCTTTTGTGCCTAATGCAAATTCAATGTTCTTGCCTTTTACCAAATATTCAGGAAGTTTTTCTTCTAAATATTTTAAGGTGTCAGCAAAGTATGTAAAAACCAAAACTTTTCTGTCCTCATTCTGGTTCAAGTGCTTTGCCAATTCCTGTATCTTGTCGTCCTTCTTGATTAAAAGTGCAATTTGTTGTTTTAGAATGGCAACAACGGCAAGGTCTTTTATAATATCCGCTTTAAGTTGTGCCACATTAAAAATGCCTTCATCAGCTACAATGGTTACAAATTCTTGTTCGGTTTCTTCAAAGGTTTCAATATCAAAATCCAGTTCATCTTCTTCTGCATTTTGTTCGTTGTAAGCATCAATAGCTTTGTTAAGTGCTGATAGATTTTTTACTGAAATAATTTTATTGAATTTTTCCAGTTTGGTTTGGAAGTCCTTTAACTTCCTTTCATAGCTGTCAATTGACTTATTGATGGAATACATGGAAGATTCCAAACGCTTCAAGAATACAGTTCTAAAAATCCCATAAATACCTATCTGTCTGCTCAACTCTCGGTTTTCATCTGCATTCAGTTCTAACTCGCCTCTTTTTCTACCATAGTAGGCATGGCGATAAATATTGTATCGGTAGCAAGGGAAGCCCAAGCCAAGTAAAGCTGTATAAATAATTTCAAGTGATGAATCAATTGGTTTTGCTCTCTCTGTATAATGCTCAAATAAGTCAAGCGGATGGGCCAAATATTCAAGTTCAGCCAAACTTGTTATTTCGTATTTAAAAGCCTGAGTAAGCGAAGCGTCTTGCTCAGCAAATTTGAGTAGTTGAGATTTAAACTGATTCGGTACTTCATATTCCAAATTGTCAGGATAGGATTTCGGAAACTTTTGAAGTTTGCCGTTTATCTCTAATCCCTCTGGATATTCCTTTTCTATTCCCTGTCTTGTTCGCCTTACGATAAATCTGTTAAGCAAAGGAGTAAGCTGTTCTTTAATTTGCTGATAATTGATAAATCCGCTTTCACGGATTTGTTTTCGCATATCAGTTTGTAAAAGTTCTAAGCGTTCTTTTAAAGTAAAATATTTTTGTCTGCTACGGTCGTAAAACCTACCCAATTTAAAAATGTCTCCACCTGAACCAAGCATAATTTGATTCGTCAAATCTGCTAATTGATTGTTGATAGGAGTTGCTGTAAGCAACAATGTTTTTGCGTTTTCATTCTCTTGTCTCCACTTAATGAACACATCAAAACGTTGTCCGCCCGCTGCTCTTAGATTGTGGCTTTCATCAAATACAAATAATCCAACAGGAATTGATTGTAAATTTTCACGAATGTCTTTTATCCTTTCAGTGTCTTGTAAACTGTAAATTTCAGGAATATGAATCATTCTGAAATCATCAAATGCCTTTCTCCACTGTTGAATTAGTCCGGCTGGTGCAATTACAACTACTCGTTGATTGAGGTTGTGTTTATAATACTCAATTACCTTAATTGCGGTATAGGTCTTTCCCAATCCTACAGAATCAGAAAGCATTGCAACACCTTGTCGTTCCAGTTTTTTAATTAGGCTGTTTGCGTTTTGAACTTGAAACTTTAGCATTTGTGGTTTACCTGACGCAGGGTCATCAATATCAATTTTGTTTTCCTTTTCATCCAACAAGTCTTGACCATAGATGCGATACAAAGCATGGATATACATTTCGTAAGGGCTAAATGCTAAATTTCCATGTTTACTTAATTGCAGAATTTCTTCTTTAAAAGTTTGTGACCATGCCTCGCTATCATTCCAAAGTTCTTCAAACCAAATTCTGTGTGAAGGATGTTGAGTTAAATTTTTTCGTAAAAAATTTACAGTAGCATTATTGTCCTCGAACTGGTTCAATTCAAGATTACCAAACATGCCTTGTTGAGTGAAATTTGAACTACCGATAATGCCAACGGCATTTTCTTCATCAGTTCCAAAAATGTAACATTTTGCATGAAGGAAATTTTTGCGGTAAACTTTGATTTGAAGTTTACCATCATTTTCTTTTGTTAGATATTTACCAAGTAGGTCTGCAACTTTTTGAAACTCTGCTTTAAGTTGTAAATCTTCTAAATCTCTCTTTAAATATTTCTCAGGAAAATCAGGGTCTTGCTTTGCAGGTTTCTTCACTTGATAGGCTCTTACAGATGGTTCTTCACCAAGTAGCAAACGAAAAGAAGTGTTTCCCTTTTCTAAAAATACACTAAGCTCTTCAAATATTTCAACCATTCCTGGCAAATCCCAATAACCAGTTGCAATGGAAATTTGAGAATAGGCATCGTCCTTTATCAACTCTTTAAGGACACTCCCAAGTTGATAGTCGTTTGATGAATTGTCTATAAGTTTTATGCCTTTCTTCATTTCTTTAATTTCTTGTTTGCGATTTTCATTGCCTGATATGCAATTGTTGGTTCTTCAACAATTGTTGATTCTATTTTGTCAGCAAGCCAAAGTGTTAATAGTTCTTCTTCGTTTGCTTTTAAGTATTTAGCAATCTCAATAACCTGTTGTTTAGAAGCATTTCTGTCGCCACGTTCAATCTTGCTCATTAAAGCAGTGTCTACTTCAAGTTCTGCGGCAACCTGCCTTAGGAGTAGGTTTTGGCTTTCTCTTAGTTCTCGTATTTTCTGTCCTAAATGATTCACCATATTGGTATTAAGTTTGACTTGTCAATATTTGTCAAATGTAAATAATTAAATTGAAACTGTCACCGTGCGGTGGGTAAATTTTGCTCTTTTGGTTTTGCGAAGGGTCGGCTTGTGTGTCGGGCAAAACCAAATGTGCAAAATGTGCGGCTGGCTAAAATTGAATTAAAAAAAATGTGCGGTGGGGAAAATAAAAAATACAGAAGGGTCGGCAATGAGTGTCGGCTCAGTTGCTGTCCAGTTGAAATATGGTCTGTATGTTGGTCACCTGTCAAAATTAGCGTTTCAGTTTATGTTTAAGGTCGTCCGTTTGGTCGTTGTTGTGTCGTCTGTTAGGCTTGCTTGTAACGTCCCATGCTTTGCGACCGTACGGGACAAAGAACGGTAAAACTACCTGAA
>ENA-UOUJ01001807-UOUJ01001807.1-activated-sludge-metagenome-genome-assembly--contig:-NODE-1807-length-10572-cov-5.431682_pt1 | contig 10572 bp, 6 predicted proteins | sample MGYA00249839_ERZ747224 | MGnify/ENA primary metagenome ERZ747224 (study PRJEB28782, sample SAMN03220277) | activated sludge metagenome | biome: wastewater; feature: sewage sludge; material... | reverse complement strand
CACCACGCGCACCGCCTGCTGCGCCGCCGCCGACAGCGCGCGCCAGGCCTCGGGATCGGCGCTGCCGTCATCGCGATGCGGCAGCGCACGCTGCAGGGCCAGTCGATAGGTCGGTCGCGCGATGCCGAGCACCGCGGCGGCGTCTGCCTCGGCCAGACCAGCGACCAGGCGCAGCAGCAGGGCCGCGCGCGGCCCGCTGCCTAGCCGGGCCACATGCCCGGGCACCCCGTCATCGTCGCCCGCATGCGCCGGGGTCCGCAGCTGCGGCGAGGCCAGCAGCATCGCCCAGAACCGGCGCGGCCATTCGGCGAACGGCACGCCCCCCGCGACTTCGCGGAATCCTCTCAGGGTGGCCGCCAGGGCCATGTCGCCCCTGTCCGCGTCCCCGCCCTGCCACTGCGCGAAGACCACCCCGCGACGCTCGACACCGCGCAGGAAGGCATTCAGGGCGGCCGTCGCCGCGGCGGGATCGTTCAAGGGGAAACGCCATCGCTTCCGGGCAGGGGGCGGCCCGATGCGCGCCATGATACGTGTGCGCTCAGGGGCGCCGGGGGCTTGACGAGCGTCTCATTCGTTGATCCACACCGGCTTTTGCGGGCGTACGTTGTGCACATGCGTCGCGGAACCGTCACATGCCGCGCCTGTGAAGCCATCCGCGCCAATGTGAAAGCTTTGTTTCACGGCCAAGTGTTTGATTTTTCGTGGAAAGAGGTCATTGGCGCTTTTTTCGCCAACCCGGCCCCCGAAGCAGACAGGCAGGCCAAAAACATGCGGCTTTCGCGCCCATGCACAGACTTATCCACAAAAATTGTGGATAAGGGGAAAACCCTTGTCCGCCATCGACTTGCAAGCGGAACGTCCACCGGCGGACAAGTCTGGCGTGCAAGTCGGGCAGTCCCGTTCGCCAGCGGCCGGAACGCCCGATCGGCCACGGGCAGTCGCTAGACTTCGGCGGTGTCCGAGCCCGCCTCCAACGTCTTCCAGGTTGCCCTGCCGCTGCCGCTGCCGCGGCTGTTCGACTATGCCTCCCCGGCCGGCACGGCGATGCCGGAGGACGCCGTCGGCCGGCGCGTGCGGGTGCCGTTCGGGCCGCGCGAACTGGTCGGCGTGGTCGCCTCGGCCGGGCCGCCGGCGCCGGACTCGCCGGAGCTGCGCCCGATCCTCGACCTGCTCGACGACCAGCCCCTGCTCCACGGCGAACTGCTGGCCTCGCTGCGCTGGCTGGTGCGCTACACCCATGCCCCGCTCGGCGAGGTGCTGGCCACCGCCCTGCCCGCCGCCCTGCGCCGCGGCGAACCGCTGCCCGACACCCACGCCTGGGCCTGGCGCCTGACCGAGGCCGGCGCCACCGCGCTGCCCGGTCTGCGCGCCGGCACCCGCCCGCGCCGCCTGGCCGAACTGCTGCGCGAGGCCGACCGCGACGAGGACGCACTCGACACCGGGCTCGACGACTGGCGCACCGCCGCACGTTCGCTGCACCGGCGCGGCTACGTCGAGCGCGTCGCCGTGCCCGCCTCGCAGCTGGCGCCGGTGCCACGACCCGGCCCGCTGCCGAACGACGAACAGCAGGCGGCGATCGACCACATCCGCGCCACCGACGGCTTCGCGCCGCTGCTGCTCGACGGCGTCACCGGCAGCGGCAAGACCGAGGTCTACCTGCACGCGATCGCCGACTGTCTCGCGCGCGGAAAGCAGGCGCTGGTGCTGGTGCCCGAGATCGGCCTGACGCCGCAGCTGCTGCAGCGCTTCCGCGCGCGCCTAGGCGTGCCGGTGCACGCGACGCATTCGGGCCTCAACGACGGCGAACGCGCGCGCGCCTGGGCGGCGGCGTGGCGCGGCGAGGCGCGGGTGATCGTCGGCACGCGCTCGGCGGTGTTCACGCCGCTGCCCGACGCCGGCCTGATCGTGGTCGACGAGGAGCACGACGGCAGCTACAAGCAGCACGACGGCATCCGCTACCACGCCCGCGACTTCGCCCTGGTGCGCGCCCGCGCGCTGGGCGTGCCGGTACTGCTGGGCAGCGCCACGCCCTCGCTGGAGACGCTGCACAACGCCACCTCCGGCCGCTACGGCTACCTGCGCCTGTCGCGCCGCGCCGGCGAGGCGACGCCGCCGCCGGTGCGCGTGGCCGACGTGCGCAAGCGTCCGCTCGAGGCCGGCCTCTCGGCGCAGATGCTCGACGCGATCCGCAGCGCGCTCGATGCCGGCGGCCAGGTGCTGGTGTTCCGCAACCGCCGCGGCTACGCGCCGGTGCTGCTGTGCCACGACTGCGGCTGGAGCGCGCAGTGCCCGCGCTGCGACGCTCCGATGACCGTGCACGCCGGCGGCCGCCGCCTGCAGTGCCACCACTGCGGCCACCGCAAGCCCGCACCACCGGCCTGCCCGGACTGCGCCGGCCTCGCGCTGCAACCGCAGGGCGTGGGCACCGAGCGCATCGAGGAAGTGCTGGCGGCGAAGTTCGACGACGTCCCCGTACTGCGCATCGACCGCGGCAGCACCCAGCGCCGCGACGCGCTGGAGAAGCTGCTCGGCAGCCTCGGCGACCGGCCCGGCATCCTCGTCGGCACGCAGATGCTGGCCAAGGGCCACGACCTGCCCCACCTCACCCTGGTGTGCGTGGTCGGCATCGACGAAGGCCTGTTCTCGGCCGACTTCCGCGCACACGAAAAACTCGCCCAGCTGCTGATCCAGGTCGCCGGCCGCGCCGGTCGCGCGCAACGCCCCGGCGAAGTGCTGCTGCAGACCCACCACCCCGAGCACCCGCTGCTGGCGACGCTGATCGAAGGTGGCTACCACGCCTTCGCCGCGGACGAACTCGCGCAGCGCGAGGCCGCCGGCTTCCCGCCGTTCGCGCACCTCGCCCTGCTGCGCGCGGAAGCAAAGCACGCCGGGGCGCCGATGGCGTTCCTGCAGGAGGCCCGCGATGCCCTGCGCGCGGCTGCCGACACGCTGGAGATCAACGGCCCGATGCCGGCACCGATGCCCAGGCGCGCCGGCATGCATCGCGCGCAGCTGCTGCTGTCCAGCGGCGAGCGCCGCCTGCTGCACGCCGCGCTGCAGGCCGCGCTGCCGGAAATCCACGCCCTGCCGGAAGCTCGCAAGGTGCGCTGGTCGCTGGACGTGGATCCGGTCGATCTCTATTGAGTATTTTCGTGCCAAGAGCACACGTTCCCGTCATCCCCGCGAAAGCGGGGATCCAGTGTCTTTGTTGTTGATTTGTAAGCTTGAATCCACTGGATTCCCGCTTTCGCGGGAATGACGAGATCGTAGATCGCTGAGCGAAGTTTGCTCTAAGCCGTGTCCCCGGCCGCGGCCTTGCCCGGCCGCCTGCGCGTCCGCGCCGGCTTCGCGCGCTCTCGGACCAGCACCACCTGGCCTTCCCGGCGCACCTCGAACAGGTCGACCGCGTCGATCAGCGCGCTCAGGCTGCGGTAGCCGTAGTTGCGCGGATCGAACGAGCCCTGGTTGCCGAGATGGCTGCCAACCCCCGACAGATTCGCCCAGCCCTCGTCATCGGCCACCGCCGCCACCGCGCCGCGCAGCAGCTGCGCCAGCGCGCGGTCGCCCTTGAGCTCACTCGCGGTCTTCGGCCGCGCCTGACCGCTGACAGCAGCATCCTCACCCAATTGTTCGAGGAACAGGAAGGTCGAACACGCCTTCACGAACGGCAGCGGCGTCTGCTTCTGGCCGAAGCCGTAGACCGCATAGCCGTCGTTGCGCAGGCGCATCACCAGCGGGGTGAAGTCGGCGTCGCTGGAGACCACCGCGAAGCCATCGAGGTTGCGCGCGTACATCAGGTCCATGGCATCGATCACCATCGCCATGTCCGAGGCGTTCTTGCCGGTGGAGTAGGCGAACTGCTGGACCGGGCGGATCGCGTACTCGTGCAGCACCTTCTCCCAGCTGTAGAGGTTCTGGCTCTTCCAGTTGCCGTAGGCGCGGCGCACGTTGACCACGCCGTGGCGCGCGACCTCGTTGAGGATCGCGTCGATCTTCGACGCCGGCGCGTTGTCCGCGTCGATCAGCAGCGCGATCCGCTTTTCCGGTCCGTCCATCGTCTTTCCCTGCGTGTGGAGGCCTCAGGGTAGCGTGTCGCGCCGGCGCCCGCGACGCCCCAGCCCGGCTCTTCGGCAGCGCACGGCGTGATCGGCGACAATGGACGTTTCCGCATCGACCCGCCCACACCGCCATGCCCAGCCAGCTCGAACAGCTCCGCGCCCTGTCCACCGTCGTCGCCGACACCGGCGACATCGAGGCCATCGCCCGCTTCAAGCCGATGGACGCGACCACCAATCCGTCGCTGCTGCTCAAGGCCGCATCGCTGCCGGCCTATGCCGCGCACCTCGACGACGCCTTAGCCAAGGCGACCGGCAGCGGCGAGGCGAAGGTGGCGGATGCCTGCGACCGGCTGGCGGTGGCGATCGGCGGCGAGATCCTCAGGCTGATCCCCGGGCGCGTGTCCACCGAGGTCGACGCGCGCCTGAGCTTCGACACCGAAGCCACGATCGCCAAGGCCCACCGCATCGTCGAGCTGTACGGCCAGGCCGGCATCGGCGCCGACCGGCTGCTGATCAAGGTCGCCTCGACCTGGGCAGGCATCCGCGCCGCCGAACGGCTCGAGCGCGAGGGCATCCACTGCAACCTGACCCTGCTGTTCTCGTTCGCACAGGCGGTGGCTTGCGCCGAGGCCGGCGTGTTCCTGATCTCGCCCTTCGTCGGCCGCATCCTCGACTGGCACCTGGCCAACGGCATGGAGCGTCCGGCGACGCCGCAGGACGACCCGGGCGTGCAGTCGGTCACCGGCATCTGGCAGTACTACAAGCGCCACGGCTACGACACCGTGGTGATGGGCGCGAGCTTCCGCAACACCGGGCAGGTGCTGGCGCTGGCCGGCTGTGACCGCCTCACCATCTCGCCCGACCTGCTCGCCGCACTGGAGGAGTCCGATGCGCCGGTCGAACGCGCCCTGGTCGACGGCGGCGAACGCGCCGCGCCGCCCGCACCGCTGGGCGAAGCCGCGTTCCGCTGGGACCACAACGAGGACGCGATGGCGACCGAGAAGCTCGCCCAGGGCATCCGCAACTTCGCCGCCGACCAGCGCAAGCTGGAGGCGCTGCTGGCGGCGCGGATCGGCTGATTCCGGATGTACAGGGACTGCCAGCACACGACGCGGATCCTCCTCGACGACTATCGCTCCGATACACAGTAACGATTGCACCGGAGCGCCCCGCGCCAGCCTTCGCGCACCTCGCTTCGGATAGGATGTCGCGTCACCCGCCGCGCGATCCGCATGACCGACTTCCCGACGGACAACCTGTGGATCGCGCTGGCCGTCACCACCGCCGCCGGCCTCGCCACCGGCCTGGGCAGCCTGCTGGTGTTCGCGTCGAAGAAGCCAAACGCGCGCATGCTCGCGTTCGGGCTCGCCTTCGCCGGCGGCGCGATGGTCTACGTGTCGCTGGCCGAGATCCTCAACAAGTCGATCGCCTCGTTCACCCTCGCCTACGGCGACCGGCTCGGCTTCACCTGGGGCACGCTGTCCTTCCTCGCCGGCGTCGGGCTGATCATGCTCATCGACCACCTCGTGCCCAACCCGCACGAGCGGCTGGAGGCCGATGACCCCTACTTCCGCGAGCACAACCGCGACTACATCAAGCGCGTCGGCCTGCTGACCGCGCTCGCGATCACCGCGCACAACTTCCCCGAAGGCCTGGCAACGTTCTTCGCCACGCTCGGCGACCCCGGCGTCGGCATGCCGCTGGCGTTCGCGATCGCGATCCACAACATCCCCGAAGGCATCGCGATCGCGGTGCCGGTGTATTTCGCCACCAACAACAAGACCTATGCCTTCCTCGCCTGCCTGCTGTCGGGCCTGGCCGAACCGGTCGGCGCGATCATCGGCTACGTGCTGCTGCGGCCGTTCCTGTCGGATGCGGTGTTCGGCGCCGTGTTCGGCGTCATCGCCGGGGTGATGGTGTTCCTCGCCCTGGACGAACTGCTGCCGGCCGCCAAGCGCTACGCCAAGGGCCACGAAACCGTCTACGGCCTGGTCTCGGGCATGGCCGCGCTGGCGATCAGCCTGATCCTGTTCAAGTGGTAATGAATTCTCGATCAAACCGATGAATGCAGGAGCGGGCCATGCCCGCGACCCGCACAACCCGGCCGCCGTCGTTCGCCAGTCGCGCCCATGGGGCGCTCCTACACCATCCCGTACTTTTGATTGGGAATTGGTACAAGGCGGCGGCGCTACTTCAGCTGCAGCTCCATCCGCACCACATCCTCGTGCGGAGCGGCCGCCAGGTCGAGTGCGACGAACACGCGCGCCGCATCGATGCTGCCGTCGGCGAGCAGTGCCTCCTGCACCGCTGCGGCGCGCGCCTGCCCGAGCGCCGCGAGCGCCTGCGGGTCCACCGCATAGCGTGGCCTGAGCTCGCTTTCCAGCCAGTCGATCTCGAACGCATCGCGCGCCTCGTGGCGTTCGGCGCGGGTGGCGTCTTCGGCAGGTTCGGCCGGCTCCGGCGCGTCCGGCGGTTTCGCCCGGCTGCCGAACTGCTGCCGGTACAGGCGCTTGAGCAGGTCCAGCCGATCGTCGGCATCGAGCGCGTCGTAGTCGAATTCCGCGGCATCGCCACCGGCGAGCGCGGCCAGGGCTTCGCGGAAGCCGCGTTCGCGCAGCGCGTTCGCATCCACTTCCCCGGCAGGGCCGGCGGGAACGTCGAGCTTCAGCTCCACCTTTTCCGACAGCGCCTGCGCCAGCGCGCCCAGGCCACCGGCAGCCCCGGCGGACAGTTCGGCCGAACCCGGCGCGAAGTCGACGAACTGCGCGTCCTCCGCGCCCGCGAACAGCGAGCCGAGCAGCGCGAACGGCGCGGTCACCGCCCGGGTCACGATGTTGACGATGATCTGCCACACGACCGGACCGATGCGGAACTTCGGGTCGTCCAGCGTGCCGCTGATGGGCAGGTCGAGGTCGATCACTCCGTGCCGGTCCTTGAGCAGCGAGGTCGCCAGCCGCACCGGCAGCGTCACCTTGTCCTGGCTGTCGGTCGCCTCGCCCCATTCGAGCTGGTCGACGACGACGTGGTGGTCGGCCAGCAGCGCGCGATCGTCGATCCGGTAGTGCAGCTCGGTGCTCAGCTTGCCCTTCGCGATCGCGTAGCCGGCGAACCGCCCCGAGTACGGATTGAAGATCGGCAGTTCGATGTTGCGGAACGCCATGCGCACATCGGTGTGCCGGTCAAAGGCGGCGAAGTCGGTCTCGCCGCTGATCTCGACCGGGGAATGGCGGTTGACCACGTGGCCGGCCAGCTCCAGCTTCGCCACGCTGCCCGGCGCGGTGGACACGCCGCGGATGGTGCCGCGCAAGGCTTCGATGTCGGCGCTGAAGTTCGGCTCGATCGAGAAGTCGGAGAAACCCATCCTGCCGGCGTCGATGACGATCCGGTCGACATCGACCTTCAGTGCAGGCCCGGGCGTGGAGCCGCCCGCCGCGCCCGCGCCCAGCGCGTTGGCGAAGTTGATGCTCTGGTCGGGCAGGATCGCCACCCGCGCCGACGGCGCGTGCACCGCCAGGGTCCGGATCGACACCGCATCCGGCCCTGCGGTGTAGCGCAGGCCTTCGGCGGACACGCGGCGCCACGACAGCAGCTCGCGTCCGTCCGTCGTTTCGTCAACCGCGAAGCCGGACAGCGAACCAGCACCGGAAAACTCGATTCCCGGTCCCGGATCGCCTTGCGCGCGCAGCGTCAGTGCGCCCTTGCCGGCCACTTCGCCAGAGCGGATGCGCAGCGCCGGCAGGGTCGGCAGGTAGGACTGCAGCTCACGCAACGGCAGCTGCGCGATGTCGACGTCAAGCGCTGCGGCGAACGTGTCGGGCACCACCGTGCCGGAGATGCGCAGCGGCGCCGCGCCGTTGACGGTGGTTTCGAGCGTGACGGGAACGGGCTGCGCCAGGTCCTGGCCCAGGTCTTCCGCGGTCAGCGACAGCGGCTGCAGCCGGAACGTCGCGGCGGGTGCCACCGTCCTGTCCTGCAGCGTCGCCTCGCCTTCGCGCAGTTCGAAGCGGGACACGGTGTACGTCCAGGCGGCGTCGTCCACGGTGGTGATGGCCGACTCGCCGTCAGCCGCGGCGTCGGCATCGGCATCGGCGTCCGCAGGCGACGCCAGCATCCGCGCGAGGTTCAGCGTGCCGTCCGCCTCCCGCCACAGCGTCGCGCGCACGCCAGTGGCGCGGACCGCTTCGACGGCGAGCTCGCGCCCGGCCAGCGACAGCCGCGCGTTCTCGACCAGCGCCCCGGGCACGTTGATCCAGTCCTCGTCCACGCCGCGCGCGCGCAGTCCGAGCTCCTGCGCCGCGATCCGCGGCAAGGTCGCGTCCAGTTCGAGGTTCGCCCCGCGCGCGGCGGAGAAGCGATACTCCATCGCCAGGTCGATGCGACCGCCGGACAGCACGAACGGCAGCGCGTCGCCCACGAACGCCTGCACCGTCTGCGCCTGCAGCGCGCCGACCGCGACCGCGCCCTCCGACGCCAGCGGCCGCAGCGACAGCCGTCCACTCCAGTCGAAGCGTTCGTCGCGCTCGCTGGCTGCGGTCAGCCGGAAGCCGCCGCCTTCGGCCGTGGTGCGGAAATCGGTGAGCTGGAACTCGATCGGCGCCAGCGTCTTCTCCGGTTTCCCGCTGCGCGCGTGGTCGGCGAAATCGACCCGGCCCGCCGCGACCTCGAGGCTGCGGACGAAGATCTCCGGCAGCGGCGCATCGGGATCGCCGCCTTCGGGCACCAGCTCGGCCAGGTTGAGCGAACCGTCGGCGCGGATCACCGCGTGCGCGTAAGGCGCATCGAGCCTGATGCTGTCGAAGAGGTAGCCGCGGCGCCACAGCGTCGCCACGTCGAGGTCAACGGACAGCCCGCGCAGCGCCACCAGCTGCCCGTTGTCGTCGTCGATGCGGATGTCACCGGCGTCCAGCCGCAAGCGGAAGGGATCGATCCTGATTTCGCCGATCGACAGCCTCTTGCCCAGCTCGGCCGACACGAAATCGGTCGCCATCGAACGCACCAGCCGGGGCGCCAGCCAGTAGCCCGCGAGCGCGTACAGCCCGACCGCCAGCGCCAGCGCGGCCGGCGCCATCCACCACCAACGCTTCGACAACGTCTTCTGCATCGGCTACCTGTCCCTTGTTGCCAATGGCGCGCAGCCCGCCGCAGGCAGCGTATCGCGTCCGCGGCCGCTGCGCCGCCGCCCAGTGCTCGATCGGCACAGGGTAGACGGTAGCGCAGGCATGAAAAAGCCCGGCGCGGGCCGGGCTTTTCGTGGTGCGCGGTAGCAGCGCGCCGGGGTGGTCAGGCCGCGAACAGCGCCTTCATCTTCTTCAGCGCGTTGGCCTCGACCTGGCGGATGCGCTCGGCGGAGACGCCGTACTCGTCGGCCAGTTCCTGCAGCGTGACCTTGGCGTCGGCGTCGAGCCAGCGGCGCTTGATGATGTCGCGCGAGCGCGCATCCAGCCGCGCCATGCCTTCGCGCAGCAGTTCGAGCTGGTCGGACTCGCTGTCGTGGCGTTCGTAGGCCTGCGCCGGATCCTCGTCGTGCGCGACCAGGTAGGCCGACGGCGACGGCGGCGCGTGGTCGTCGTCCTCGCTGGCGGGCGCATCGAAACCGATGTCGCGGCCGGACAGGCGCGACTCCATCTCCAGCACCTCGCGCTCGGAGACGTTGAGGTCAGCGGCGACCGCGCGCACTTCCTCGGCATTCAACCAGCCCAGGCGCTTCTTGCTCTTGCGCAGGTTGAAGAACAGCTTGCGCTGCGCCTTGGTGGTGGCGACCTTGACGATGCGCCAGTTCTTGAGGATGAACTCGTGCATCTCGGCGCGGATCCAGTGCACCGCGAAGCTCACCAGGCGCACGCCGACTTCGGGGTCGAAGCGCTTGACCGCCTTCATCAGGCCGATGTTGCCTTCCTGGATCAGGTCGCCCAGCTGCAGGCCGTAGCCGCTGTAGCCGCGGGCGACGTGGACCACGAAGCGCAGGTGCGAATGCACCAGCTCGCGCGCGGCGTCGAGGTCTTCGTCGTCGCGGAAGCGGCGGGCGAGGTCCTGTTCGTCCTCGACCGACAGCACCGGGATCTGGTGGACGGCGCCGATATAGGCCTCCAGCGAACCAAGCGGAGTCAGCCCGGTGAAGGCGGGAACCGGCAGGTTGTTGGCGACAAGGGCTTGGGTCATGGGCGTGCTCATGGGTCCGAGTTTAGCAGTCGGCGTATATGACTGCTAACGCGACGCAAAGTTCCCAGCGTTGCGCTGCTGGAACGGCTGGCGGCACCTGTCGAGTGCAGTTAACTCCGTCAGCAGAGCGGGAAACCATGTCAGTCGTCATATAGCCCTGTCAGTACGAACTTCCAAAGCCAATCAATCTATTATGAATCAATAGCTTACAGCACAGCGCCCTCAGATCCGGTTGGTCCTCATGAAGCGGGCCAAGGATTCCCGCTGACGGGGCCCAAGGAACCGGCAAATCCCTCCTGACTGTTGGCGCCGACTTAAAACTGACCCGCCGCGCCGATTTAAAACTGACCCGGGG
>ENA-UOUJ01001804-UOUJ01001804.1-activated-sludge-metagenome-genome-assembly--contig:-NODE-1804-length-10574-cov-4.898755_pt1 | contig 10574 bp, 6 predicted proteins | sample MGYA00249839_ERZ747224 | MGnify/ENA primary metagenome ERZ747224 (study PRJEB28782, sample SAMN03220277) | activated sludge metagenome | biome: wastewater; feature: sewage sludge; material... | reverse complement strand
ATTTGAGAGAGCATCGCTCTCAGAAGACCGGAACGAAACCGGTGCAGGTCCAGAAAGCCTGCTCGCAGAGTGCGTCGTCGGCTATCTCGACCGCAATCAGCCCACCCAGGAAGACATCATCAAGGTGGTCGAGGACCGGTTTGCCGCGGTGAACGCTGCCCGCTTGGCGGCTGGCACGACGCAGTTACCGGTGCCCTCTGCACGGACTGTGAGACGCCGGATCAAGGCACTTGACCCGTTCGAGGTCGAGGCGCAGCGCAAGGGGCTGGAGGCCGCGCGGCGCAAGTTCGGCTTCTATGAGGAAGGGTTGTCCGCGGACTATCCGCTGCAGCGTATCGAGATGGACGAGTGGCTGATCGATATCGCCAGCCTGCTCGGCGACAGCGGTGCTCTGGACGGCCTGCCAGCCGAGATCCGCTCCAGGATGGAGGTGGGCCGCAGATGGATCTGCGTAGCGCTCGACTGCGCCACGCGATGCGTTCTGGGGTTCCGGATCGTTCCCACCCCCAATACGGATGACGCCATCCGCACCCTGCACCTGATCACGCAGGACAAGACACGGCTCGCCGAGGCGGCGGGATGCCAGAGCAGCTGGGATCAGGCGGGCGGCATCGGTGTGCTGGTGACCGATCAGGGCTCTGCCTTCGCGGCAGGGCTGTTCCGGATGGCCGTCGTCGATCTCGGCGCGACTTACGAGGCGCCTCCGGCCGGCGTGCCGAAGCTCCGCGCCCGCATTGAACGCCTCTTCCGGACCTTCGGCCAGCAACTCGCGCCGATGCTGATCGGTAGAACCTTCGGCAACTCCGTCGAGCGAGGCGACTACCCATCAGAAAAATGGGCTGCGCTGACCGACGATGAGCTGGCCCGGATCTTCACGCTGTTCATCGTGGATATCTACCACAACACGCCGCATGCGGGTCTCAAGGGGGAGACGCCGGCCAACGCCTGGAAACGGTTGTCGGCAGAGCAGGGTGTCACGCCACCTCCGGATGCCAACACCCGCCGCGTCGTGTTCGGCCTGCCTCACACGCGCAAGCTCGATCGCCACGGACTGCGCGTCTTCGGGATCAATTACACCTGTCCCGCCCTGCAGGAGGCCTTGCTGCGCGGGCATGCGGGCGACGTGCAGCTGCGGGTCGATCCCGAAGACCTGTCCCATGTCTCGGTCTGCCTCGACCATGAGTGGGTGAGCGCACAAGCGGTGCCGCGCGCCGTGTGGGGCCTCTCACTGGAGGAATGGCAATCCATCGTCCGGGAGCTGCGCATGCGCTTCAAGGCCGAAGCCGTGGTGTCGGAGAGGATCATACGGGAGGCGCGCGCGAAGATCCGTGCCATCGACGCCCATGCCCGTCAGCTGCGCCGGCTTCAGCCGATGCAGCTGCCCGAGGGTGCGCTGCGCCGGGCCGAGAACCACCTGTATCTCGGCCTTCGGATCGGCCCCGAGGAGTCCGCTGCCACGGGTGATCTCGACCGGCGGGGAGATCGGCAGGCCGCCGGCCACGACAGTCTGCTGGCGGACGTCATCGGGCCCGACCAGCCGGTCGGCGCGCCTCCTGCCAGCGTGGTCCCAGTTCAACCGTTCTCCGGAAATGAGGAGTGGGATTACAATGCTTGACCAGATCACCAGCACCATCGAAGCGCGCGTCGCACCGCTGCGGAAGATCTTTCTCAAGAACAGCGCTTACCGGCACTTCGAGCAGGTGTTCACCGAACTTCTCGAGCGGCGGAGCAGCGAGATTGCAGACGGTGTCACGCGCGAGGCACGCTGCGTTGCGCTGATCGGCGGTTCCGGCAGCGGCAAGACCTCCGCCGTGAGACATCTGCTGGCCCACCACCCCCGATTGGTGTTCGGTGGGCCCGAGACAGAGCGGCTCGATGTGGTGAGCCTTGCGGTGCCCACGCCCGCTACACTGAAGTTCGTGGGGCAGACCACCCTCAGTGCGCTCGGGTTTCCCCTCCGGCGGGAACGCACGGCGCAGACGATCTGGGAGATGGTCAAGGGTCACCTGCAGGCGCGCCGGACCTTGTTCCTGCACTACGACGAGGCGCAGGATCTGGCATTGCACCAATCGCCACGCGAGCTGAAGTCCGTCGTCAACACCCTGAAGTCACTGCTTCAGCACCAGGCTTGGCCTGTCGGCCTCATCCTGACAGGCACGCCGGAGTTGAAGGGCATCATCAACCATGACGTCCAGCTGGCGCGGCGTGTGTTTCCGATCGAGTTTCCGCGCCTGAACGCCGCACTGGACAGTGAGCGGGTGCTGAGCCTGCTGTCGCACTACGCCGCCGCATCCGGACTGGAGCTCAGGTCGGACGTCATCCAGCGGGATCTTGTTGCACGCCTGATCCATGCGGCGCGTCGCGAGTTCGGATTGCTGATCGAGATGACCATCGCAACCATCGAGGGCACCATCCGTGACAGGCGGACGGACGTGGAAATTGCCGACTTCGCCCGGATGTTCCGCAAACGGTCCGGCTGCATCGACGGGCTGAACCCGTTTATTGCCGATGACTTCGAACGCATCGATGTCAGCCGGCTTCTTTATGGTGGGGAGAACGACTGATGTCTCTGGCACTGACGCTGCCTGCGTCGCCGCGAGAGATGCCGACGTCCTTCCTGTCGCGGCTCGCTGCGCGCAATCTCTACACCTCAGCCTGGGATTTCGCTGCCGATCTGGGGCTGGATGTGAATGCTGTCGCTTGCGGCGACACAGACGCGCTGCACCAGCTATGCACTCTGGCAGGGCTGCCCTGCGGCACCTTCTCAGCCACGGTTGTCCTCAAGACGAACTCGATGCGGTACCTCATCGCGGGCGAGGCGCTGCAGACCGCAACCTTCAACAGGGGGGCGGGGCATGTCTGCCCCCTTTGCGTGGCGGAGGACGTCGCGCGGGGCGGCGCTCTCTGGGCGGCCATCCACCAGTGGCACTGGCAGTTGCGCCATATCCGCACCTGCACCACGCATCACTGCCCGCTGGTGATCCTGCCGGTGCCCGCGGGGAGCGGTGGACGCTACGACTATATCGCGGCACTCCGGGACAATCCTGAAGCTTGGGCGAAATCGCGAAACACGGAGCCTCCGGTCGCTCCGACGTTGCTGGAAAGCTACCTGTCTCGACGCTGCTATGGTGAACACGCCCCCTGCTGGACCGATCAGCTCGGAATACCCGCGCTCTGCCGCGCCTCCGAACTCCTGGGGTTGCTGATCGATCATGGAGCCAGGGCGCGCTTCCGGGATCTGTCGGCCGAGGATCAGCGCCTGGTCGCCGGTACCGGGTTTGCCGTCCTTGCAGGGGGTCCGGACTGTCTGCGCGCAGCCCTGGATGACCTCCGGCGCAGCGATCCCGCCATGACCGGCAACCAGCCCCATCCGCAGTTCGGCGAGTTCCAGCGACTGCTCGGGTCGAACTGGAACAACAGCAGCGCGTTCGATCCGATCCGGGAGGTCGTCCGCCGCTACCTTGTCGATCACTTTCCCTTTGCGGATGGCGCGGATGTGCTGGGTGAGCCCCTGCCGAAGCGCCGCCTTCACAGCCTGCATTCGGCCCGCAAGGTCATAAGGCGGCGCATGCCGTTCTTCGAGGACGCCCTGATCGACAGGGGCCTTGCCCGACGCCGGGCGGACAAGAGCTTCGAGTTGCTGTCCGCTCTCACCGTCGAGCTTGTGGACGAACTGCGCGCCGAACGGGAAAGCCTTCTGCTCGAAAAGGAGGCGGCGCGGCGCTTCGGCCTGACCGTCGAGTCCTTCCGCACCCTCGTGAATGCCGGGTTTGTCCCGCACCGGACGCATGTGCGGCCCCACAAGCACCGGCAGTTCTGGGCGCATGAGGTCGACGCGGTGTTGTCGCGCCTCACGACTTCGATGGTCCCGATGGACGAGATCAGGGATGAAGACCTCGAGACGGTGACGCGCGCCACGGTCCGGGCCAACTGCTCGCTGGCCGAGATTGCCGTCGCGCTGATGTCCGGCAGGATCAGGCCAGCCGGCGTGCTTCGCGGCAGACGCCGGTTCGACCACATTCTCATCAGTGTCCCGGCGCTCAGGGCGGCCCTGCCAAGGGAAGCTGTTTCCGGACTGCCGCGCATTGCAACCTTCAGGAAGCTGCGGATCACCAATGCCACACTGAACTGGCTGCTGGCGGAAGGTCTGCTTCAATCCAAACGCGTGCGCTCGCCGGACAGCCGCGTGGTCATCGAGATCATCGACAGGGACGCGGTGGATGCGTTCCAGCGGGAGTACGTCTCGCTTGGAGAGCTCGCCTACGGCAGCCCCACCAGCCCGGCAGCGCTTTACGCGCGCCTGAACAAGGCGGGGGTGATGGCATTTCTGGATCAGAAGCCGCTGAGCCGGATCTATCGACGCGCCGACCTGCCAAGCGACGTCGACACGGTTATTCAGAAACCCGCATCGGCGCTCCGTCCGCCGACGAGGAGCGTTGGTCCGAGCCAGGCGTCCCGCAACCCGCCGCACGGCGAGCCTCCCGCCGCTGGAGAGGAAGGTGACGTGATGAACGATGCGGACACACGTTGCGGGACCATGCAACAGTTCGTAATCTCGCCCGCAACTATGAAGGATCAGGAATGTTCGAGAACGCTTTCAACAATATAGACCGCGTTCTGCGGAACGACGAGGGACTGGCGTCCGAACTGGACTACGCGGAGCAGACATCCTGGCTCCTGTTCCTCAAGTATCTCGACGACCTCGAGACCGAGCGTGAAGATACCGCCGCCCTCGAGGGGCAGGCTTATACTCCGCTGCTCGACCAACCCTATCGGTGGCAGAGCTGGGCCGCGCCGAAGAAGGACGGCAAGCTCGACCACAATGCAGCCCTGACCGGCGCCGACCTGATCGACTTCGTCAACCGCGATCTCTTCCCATATCTGCGCAGGTTCAGCCAGACGGCGGCGGGCCCGGATTCGCTCGAGTACAAGATCGGCCAGATCTTCTCCGAGATCGTGAACAAGTTCCGCTCTGGCTACTCGCTGCGCGATGCCCTCGAGATCGTCGACCAGCTCGACTTCGGCAGCTCGGCCGCCAAGCATGAACTGTCGGACCTCTACGAGACCCGCATCAAGCGCATGGGCAATGCCGGCCGGAACGGGGGCGAGTACTACACGCCGCGGCCTCTCATCCGGGCGATGATCAAGGTGACCGACCCGAAGATCGGCGAGACGATCTATGACGGCGCCTGCGGCTCGGCGGGCTTTCTCTGCGAGGCTTGGGAATACCTGCGCCGCGACGATCTGTCCTCGGCCGAATGGGACACGCTGCAGCGGCGGACCTTCCACGGGCAGGAGAAGAAGTCGCTCGCCTATGTGCTCGGAGTCATGAACATGATCCTGCACGGGATCGAGACGCCCAACATCCGCCACACCAATACGCTCGCCGAGAACGTGATGGACATTCAGGAGCGGGACCGCCACGACATCGTCCTCGCCAATCCCCCCTTCGGCGGGGGCGAGCGCAAGGAGGTGCAGCAGAACTTTCCGATCAAATCGGGCGAAACGGCCTATCTGTTCCTGCAGCACTTCATCCGCAAGCTGCGCGCGGGTGGCCGCGGTGCCGTCGTCATCAAGAACACCTTCCTCAGCAACACCGATGGCGCCAGCGTGGCGCTGCGCAAGGAGTTGCTGGAAAGCTGCAACCTTCACACCGTCCTCGACTGCCCCGGCGGCACGTTCCAGGGCGCGGGCGTCAAGACGGTGGTGCTGTTCTTCGAGAAAGGGGCGAAGACGCGCGCGGTCTGGTACTACCAGCTCGATCCGGGCCGTTCCCTCGGCAAGACCAACCCGCTGAACGACGCTGACCTTGCGGAGTTTGTGACGCTGCAGCCCGGACGGGCGGACAGTTCGAAAAGCTGGACGGTGGATGTCGCCGACCTTGACCGGACGACGTGGGACCTGTCGGTGAGAAACCCCAACGCGCCCGAGGAAGCGCCGCTGCGCAGCCCCGAGGAGATCATCGACGCCATGCTGGCGCGCGACGCCGAGACGGCGCAGATCCTCGAAGATATCCGGGGGATGTTATGAAGGATCAGGAATTCTTCGAACGCGCCGCAGGTTGGGTGACGGTCCCGTTGTCAGAAGCGGCCTTAATCGGTGCAGGAAACTCAGCACCTCAGAAGAAGGAGCTGTTCGAGAGCGGTCGTCATCCATTCATCCGCACGTCAGATGTTGGTCAGATCGGCTTCGGTGAGATTGGCGAAGCGCGCGATCTGTTGAACGATGCCGGGGTCGCGAAGCTGCGCCGCGTGACAAGTGGCGCGATACTGATGCCGAAGAGTGGCGCCTCGACATTCCTCAACCACCGCGTTCAGACCACGGTCGATGCATACGTCTCGAGCCATCTTGCAACCATAGAGGCTCGCAAGAAGAAGGCATTGCCGCGCTACCTGCTTTATTATCTCTCGACAGTGAAGGCGCAGGATCTCATTCAGGATCACAAGTATCCATCGTTGACCTTAGGCGTCATCGGGAACATTCCCATCCCCCTGCCGCCACTGGAGGAGCAGAAGCGGATCGTTGCGGTGCTCGATCAGGCATTCGCCGCCCTCGACCGCGCCCGCGCCCATGCCGAGGCCAACATCGCGTCAGCTGACGATCTCTTCGGGAGCATTCTTGACGCAACCTTGGCGATGGATACCGATGGTTGGAGCCGCTACGCGCTGAGATCTCTGGGGAAGGTGCAGACCGGCTCTACGCCGAAAACGTCAGAGCCGCAGAACTACGGTGCGCACCTGCCTTTCATCAAGCCCGGCGACTTCAGGTCCGATGGGTCACTTGTGCTCGACAACGAGGGTTTGAGCGAAACCGGCGCAGCAAAGGCTCGGCGCGTCCCCGCCGGTTCAGCCTTGATGGTCTGCATCGGCGCCACCATTGGAAAGGCTGGCTTCACCGACGCCGAGATTGCCACCAACCAACAGATCAACTCCATCACTCCGAAGGAGGGCGTTTCCGGCGAATTTCTCTACTACCAGTTCATCACTCCGAAGTTTCAGCGCGAGGTCACCAAGAGGTCAGGTCAGGCGACCCTCCCTATAGTGAACAAATCCAAGTGGAGTGAAATTGAGGTCGCCATGCCGCAGGACAAGGATGCTCAGTTGCAGGTCGTCGACAGACTTCGAACTGCGCGACGCCATACAGAGCACCTAATCGCCGCCTACCAAGAGCGCCTCTCCGATATCTCCAATCTTCGCCAATCCTTTCTGCAGCAAGCCTTCACCGGCCGCCTCACCTAATGACCGAAACCGAAGCCGACACCCGCGCCAACCGCATCGACCCGCTCCTCCGCGATGCCGGATGGGGCGTCGTCGAAGGCTCGACCATCCGGCGCGAGATGATCTGCCCCGGACGGATCACCGGCGACGGCGGGCGGGCAAATTCGCTCTCGGCCGACTACGTTCTCAGCTACAAGGGTCGCAAGCTCGCGGTGATCGAGGCCAAGCGCGCCGGTCTTGGCCACACCGACGGCGTCGGCCAGGCCAAGGACTACGCCCGCCGTCTGCAGACGCGCTTCGCCTATTCCACGAACGGCCTCGGCTGGTATGGCATCGACATGGCCACGGGGGCCGAGGGCAACCACGCGCTGCCCTTCCCCTCGCCCGAGGACCTGTGGCAGCGCTGCTTTCCGGACGGCAACGCCTGGCGCGACCGCTTCGGCGCCGTGCCCTTCGAGACCGGCGGCGGCAAATGGGAGCCGCGCTACTACCAGCACAACGCCATCACCGCCGTGCTGGAGGCGATCGCCCGTGAGCGGATGCGCATCCTTCTGACCCTCGCCACCGGCACGGGCAAGACCTCGATCGCCTTCCAGATCGCCTGGAAGCTGTTCCATGCCTCATGGAACCTTGGCGGAGAGCCCACGCGCCGCCCGCGCATCCTGTTCCTCGCCGACCGCAACATCCTCGCTGACCAAGCCTACAACGCCTTCAGCGCCTTTCCACCCGACGCGCTTTGCCGCATCAGCCCCGACGAGATCCGCAGGCACGGCAAGATCCCCAAGAACGCCAGCGTCTTCTTCACCATCTTCCAGACCTTCATGACCGGAGCGGGCGAACTGACCTTCCAGGGCTACCCGCCCGACTTCTTCGACCTGATCATCATCGACGAATGCCATCGCGGCGGCGCGAACGATGAAAGCAGCTGGCGCGGCATCCTCGAGTATTTCGCGCCTGCGGCGCAGCTTGGCTTGACCGCAACGCCCAAGCGGGATGCGAACGCCGACACCTACGCCTATTTCGGCGAGCCGGTTTACACCTATGCCCTGAAGGAAGGGATCAACGACGGCTTCCTGACGCCCTTCAAGGTGCGCCAGATGGTCAGCACGCTGGACAGCTACAAGTACAGCGCTGACGACACGGTGCTGAGCGGCGAGATCGACCTTGACCGCGAGTATCAGGAAGCCGACTTCAACACCCGCATCATCATCAATGAGCGCGAGCTGAGCCGGGTCCACGAGTTCATGGACCAGATCAACCAGCGTCAGAAGACGCTGGTGTTCTGTGCCAGCCAGGATCATGCCGCACGCGTTCGAAACTTCATCAACCAGATCAAGGAAAACCCGGACCCGCACTACTGCGAACGGGTCACGGCGGACGACGGAAAGCTAGGCGAACAGCACCTGCGCGAGTTCCAGGACAACGAGAAAACGCTGCCCACGATTCTGACCACATCGCACAAGCTTTCGACCGGGGTGGATGCGCGCAACGTCCGCAACATCGTGCTCTTGCGGCCAATCAAGTCGATGATCGAGTTCAAGCAGATCATCGGGCGCGGCACGCGGACGTTTGACGGCAAGGACTTCTTCACGATCTATGACTTCGTGAAGGCGTACCAGCATTTCAGCGATCCCGAATGGGACGGCGAGCCGCTGCCGCCCGAGGAGCCGAAGGGCACTCGTTCGTCAGCCGGCCCATCCGATCCTCCGCCGGAGCCGCCGGGCGGCGGCACAAGCGAGCCGCCTCCCACGATCATCGTGAAGCTGGCGGACGGCAAGGACCGCCACATTCGCTATGTCGCAGCGACCACCTACTGGTCCCATGATGGCCGCCCGATTACCGCCAAGGAGTTCATGGAGCAGCTCTTCGGTGATCTGGGATCGCTGCTGGAGTCGGAAGACGATCTCCGCCGGATCTGGAGCGATCCGGACCGCCGTGAAGCTTTCATGCGGCAGCTGTCGGATCTTGGCTACGACAAGGATCGCCTCGCCGACATGCAGCGCCTGATCGATGCACCCAACAGCGACATCTTCGACGTCCTTGCCCATATCCGGTTCGCCCTTGCACCGCTGGCCCGCTCGGAGCGCGCAGACGCCGCCCGGGCGACAGGCTTCTCTGGCTATGAGGCCGAAATGCGCGAATTCCTGAATTACGTCCTTGGGGCTTACGAAGCGCAAGGAATTAACGAGCTCGCGCCCTCTAAGCTGCCGGACTTCCTGCGCATCCGCTACGGCGGAACCAACGATGCCAAACGGCTGCTCGGCTCACTTGCCGACATCCGCAACGCGTTCGTCGGGATACAGGAACACCTCTTCCAGTAGGCGATGCTCGCCGAGCCGGCGCACCATGAAGCGCGTGCTCGCCTTCGCTAGCCGCGCCTCTGATGGAATTTGCGCGCTGTTCGCCCGCGGTGCAGAATGCCCCCACCCTGCACCGCCCTTGCCAACACGATTTCTGAGACATGGAGAGCAGAGCTACGGTCATCGCGGACCTTCACCGGCTGGGCGTCAGGCCCGGCGACCTGCTGATGGTGCATGCGTCGCTGAAGGCCCTGGGTCCCGTCGAAGGCGGGGCGGCCGGTATTGTCGCCGCGCTGCTCGAGGCCGTGGGGCCGACCGGCACGCTGATGGGCTATGCCTCGTGGGACCGCTCCCCTTATGAGGAAACCCTGAACGGCACATGCCTCGACGAGGAGAAGCGCCGCGCCTGGCCTGCTTTCGATCCGGACACGGCCGGCACCTGCCGCGGCTTCGGCCTGCTCAACCAGGTCCTCGCCGACACTCCCGGAGCGCGGCGCAGCGCGCATCCCGACGCCTCCATGGTCGCGCTCGGCGCCCGCGCGCAAGAACTGACCGAGCACCATCCGCTGGGTCAGGCTCTGGGGCGCGGCTCGCCCCTGGAGCGTCTGGTTCATCTCGGCGGCCGGGTCCTGCTGCTGGGCGCTCCGCTCGATGCCGTCACCGTCCTCCACTATGCCGAGGCGATCGCGGACATTCCCGGCAAGCGTCGGGTGACCTATGAGATGCCGCTGCGCGGACCGGACGGCGGGGCGGTGTGGGTGAGGGTCGAGGACTTCGACAGCAACGGCATCCTCGACTGCTTCGCCCTCGAGGGCCAACCCGATGCGGTCGAGACGATCGCCAAGGCCTATGTGGACCTGGGCCGCCACCGCGAAGGCCGGGTGGCAGAGGCGCATTGCCATCTGTTCGAGGCCCGCGAGATCGTCGCGTTCGGCGTGACCTACCTGGAGCAGCGCTTTGGCCACCAACCAGCCGTGCCCGACCGGCGGCTGCCGGGAGGCGTCTGGACCTGCACCGGTTTCGTTCCGGTCTTCTGAGAGCGATGCTCTCTCAAATG
>ENA-UOUJ01001803-UOUJ01001803.1-activated-sludge-metagenome-genome-assembly--contig:-NODE-1803-length-10578-cov-4.677183_pt1 | contig 10578 bp, 9 predicted proteins | sample MGYA00249839_ERZ747224 | MGnify/ENA primary metagenome ERZ747224 (study PRJEB28782, sample SAMN03220277) | activated sludge metagenome | biome: wastewater; feature: sewage sludge; material... | reverse complement strand
ATACATCGTATCTAGTAAACAGGCTAAGAAAAAAGGCCGTCAAGCCTTTCCTGGTCACTAGCAAGTCGCTTATGTTGCCGTCCGTTTCAGCCCTTCTGAACTGCACACGCCTCGGACTCTAGCCACCCTCAGAGCCAGTGTCAACCGATGTGGACGAATCCGCACGCCGATCTGTACCGACGAGCACCTTGATGAGTACCTCCTCATGCCAGTTGCAGCACCGGGTTGGCGGGCGGCACGGGCATGACCCAGCGATCGGGCTCGGTAAGCACGACCGCAGAAATCTTACCCACGGCGACACCACCGCGGCCCAGCACCGCATAGCGCAGGATGTTGAGCCGGCCGCTGCCCTGGGCGCTGGTCATGCGATGCCAGCCGGTCTTGATGACCTCACGCTGCACCTGCAGGCCATCGGTATCGGCATCCGCCTGGGGGCCGGTTTCGCTGGCGTACAGCTTGAAAATCAACGGTGACACCAGCGCCATGCCCTCGGACGTGAAATGCACCGGCGCACCAGCTTCGTTGTATTTGATCTGCCGGCTGGCCAGGCCTTGCTGCAGCCACTGCATGAAGGCCAGCGCGGTTGGGCTGGGCTCGGTCTTGCGCGCTGCGGTCTCCTGCGGCAACTCGGGCAGCTGGGGCGCCAGTAGCACCGGGCCGGGTTCCGCCGGGCCAAACATGGGCTGAACGAGATGCGGCTTGGCGCGCACTGGCGTCGAGGCCATTGCTGCAGTTTGGTGCTGCCAGGCTTCTGGCGCAGCTGCTTGCCGTTCGCGCGGTGTGCCTGGTGCAGGCTCTTGTGCCTTGGCTGCAGCTTCTGCCGCATGCTGATGGCCGTTCTGCCGGGGTTTGACACTTTGGCCGGCATGGGAAATGCCTGGCGCTGTCTTGTGCTTGTCGGGCAGTTGCCGCACATCATCGTCATCGCCCAGCAGGCCATCATCCACATCGAAGCCATCGACACCCCCGCCAACGGTGATCTCACCAACTGGCACAGTCCGGGAAGGTTTCGACGCAGCAGGTGCTGCCTGGCGCTGAACCGGCTCTGCAGCATGCTTGGAATTCTTGCCTGCAGGCGCTGCGCCAGCCTTGGGTTTGTTGAATGCCGGCGCACGCAGCTGGGTTCCAGCAGCTGCAGCAGGCTTTTTGCCTTGGATGGGCGCAGCTGTTGCAGCTTCCTGCGGTGCGGTTGGTTCTGCTTCAGTTTCCGGCTCCAAAAAGCGTGGCACAGGCTCCAGGGATGTGGTTGCCACAGCCTCATCGGCGCCAGCCTGAGCGGGCGGGTCTTCCTTCGGCCGCTTGTCCTTGACCTCGATGCGCCCAGTCATCACCGGCGGGTATCTGGCCTCATCCTCATAGAGACGCGCCAGCGGAAACCGGAGCATGGTCAGTTGGTGCGAGTAGCTGGCCCCTTCGTCAGCGGCTGCGCCATCCTCGCCCTGCGGCGCACCGGCGTTGCCCTGCACCACCACATACCAGACCGCCTGGCCGGTGTGTGGGTTGGGCTGGATGCAGCCATATTCCTGCCAGGTGTCGAACAGGCGATCGTTCTTGCTGTCGCCTGGAATGCTCTCCTCGGGTGCATGTTCGCGCAGCCAGGTGCGCACCGCGTCGGCCAGGCGCTTGGCGACGAACCATACCGATCCGTCATGCACCCAGCCGGCAGCGCCGGAACGGTTCAGCGGCAACGCGGTACCGTTGGCCAGCATGGCGCGGATGGCGCCCATCAATAGTTCGATCAGGGGCACGCTGCTGGCCGTGTCGAAACGCGCACGGCTACCCGTCATGAGCGCCTTGGCTGTCGAGGCCTGATCGGCGCGGCTCACAATGCGCGCAACCAGGCTGGTCTTATCCTGGCCGGACAGGTATTGCGTCAGTGCATCCATGGCCTGCGGCGTGCCAGCCAGAAAGGCCAGGGCCGAGGGTGGTGCAATCTGGCCCAGCAGCGTCAGGGCGAGCTTGCTGTGCGCGCCATAGTCGCGCAGAGACTTGGGCGTGAACTCCACGCGGTATTCCGCCTGCGCCCTGCCCTGGGTCAACTGCACCAGGTTGCCAGCCACGGGCGTCCAGCGCAGGTTTTCGCTCATGCCGGCTGCTCGCCACTGGATGCGCAGATCCGTGAGTGGCTTGGCAATGTCATGCAGCAGGGCGGCGTAGAACACCACATAAGTCCATACATCGCGCTCGGCATCGATCTGCTCGATCTGGGCACCCGAGGGCAGGAAATGCCCGTTGCGCCAGGTCACGGCCGCCAGCACCATCTCCAGCGTATGCGCGAGCAGCCCGCCGGCATGTGCATGGTGGTGCGATTCCGAGGCCGGCATCAGCTGCACATAGTCGGCAAACCGATGGATGGAGCCCAGCAGGTCGCGCTCCCAGACGGGCGCCGCCAGGCGTGACTGCCGCCAGGTGGCGTCGAGCGCCGATTGCGCATGCAATTGCGCCAGCAATGCCTTGGCATCGAGCACCCTGATCCAACCCTGGGCCGTACCCTCTACGTCTGTTGCAGAGCGACTGGGAGGTGCCGTGGCGTCGGCGGCTGGCCGGGCCTGCTCAGCGCCTGCGGCGCGCTGGCTGCTGCCGCGGAGCAGCAGGGCTCGATAACCACTGATCCAGCGCCGCATCATTGCCCTACTCCTGGTTCAGAAACACGCGATGTGTCTCAAGCGGAGGCGTGATCCGGCAGTCCGTCAGATAGACCATCAGCTCATCGCCTGGGCGCGCCAGTTCCACGAAGGACAGCCAGGACTGTTGCAGCGGCACCCAGACCAGGGCATTGCCATCCTGGGCCATTCTGCGGCTCCAGTAGGCGCGGTAGCGCAGGAAATCCAGGCACAACAGATCGTCGATGATGCGTTGCTTCAACTGGCTCGCATCCATTGAAGTCGCCGTATCTGCCTTGTGCGGCCTGTCCGCGCTGCGCAGGCACAGCACATAGGACGCCAGCAGATCACGCACACACAGGCAGGGCTCCTGCCCCGGATCGACCCAGCGCTCCATGCCGTCATAGAAGGACAGCCAGCGCACGATGCGCGGCGTCCAGCGTTCCAGCGCCAAGGTGCGCAGGTGTGCCGCAATCGCAAAGATGGCATGGCTGTGATCGAGCTCATCGCGCCCCCAATGCGGAAACTCCGGGTTGCACTTGTGTGGCTCGTGCTGGCTATGCGCCTTGGGTGTTCCCGGTTCATCGCCCATGGCCGCACCTCCCTGCCCTGCTCGGGCCGTCGCATGTAGGAATCGCCGGGTCAGCCTTGACCACGTTGCCATCGCACCATCGGTTTGATGGAACAAGTCCAAACCACCAGGACGGTACAACGTCCCCAACGTCATGCCCACGCCCGCTGGTAACGTGGTTCGGCCATGGGTTGCTGCACCAGCTCACGGTAGTTGGCCGCGACGATGGCGCGCATAGGCACGGGACTGACGGAATTGCCGCACATCCTGATCTGCGCCGTCTTGGACAGCGGCTGGCCCGCCGCGGTGCGGTCGATCACATAGTCCGGCGGGAAATCCTGCGCGTTGTACAGCTCGCGCGGCATCAGCATGCGCAGGGTGATGTCCACGATCACCCACGGCTCGCCCTGCAGCCATACGGTCACCAGCGCCAGGCGATCGCGCGTCGTGACGGTGGTCATGGGTTCGCGCAGATCGGCCCACTGGCCGCCGTTGGCGTGATAGCGCATCAGGAAGGCCGCACATCGCAGTGCGCCGGCCTCGTCGGCACGGCTCAGGCTCACGGTAGCCAGTTGCTGCTGGCTACCGCTGGTGGTCACCGTCGATAGGGGATCGCGCAGTTCACGGGCCGGCGTTGCATTGAAACCGCCGTTGGCCTGCACCATGAATGCGCTGGACACGCCGAACTTGTTGCCCCCGGCGGTCACGGTGCCCAGCGGTTGCGCCAAGTCCAGTGCGCGTGGCGCCTGGCCGTCGCGCTCGCCGTAGCCCATCTGCACCAGCGTCGCTGACACCAAGCCGCGGCATCCACCCTTCTCGGTGGCGATGGTGCTGAAGGGCTGCACCACGCCTTCCACCTTGCCGCCGTGCGCCATGTTGACGATGAACGGCTCTGCGCTTTCCAGCACGTAGCGCTGCAGACCGTGCGCGATGCGTCGCAGCGTCGCCTCGGCCAGCGGCCGCTTGCGCTCGAAGATGCTGGTGCCGGCAATGCTCCAGTCGATACAGTTCGCAGCCGGTCGCCAGGCCTTGCGCTTGCTGCTGGCCACCTTGGCATGCGTCAGCTCGGGCCAGGTGATGGGCAGGCCGTCACGCCTGGCGATCAGGTACAGGCGCCGGCGCGTGCTGTGCGCACCGAGATCGGCATTGCAGATCACGCGCCATTGCACGGCGTAGCCCAGGGCGCGCAGTCCCTCGACAAAATGCCGCCAGTTGCGCCCGAGCCGGGCGCGATCGGGCACCAGGTATTGCTTACCTATCGGCACCTGCTCACCCGGATCGGCGACGCGATAGCGGCTGGTGCCGGATGTGTCCGTGACGCGATCGAGCGTGACGATGCGCCCCGTGGCCGGGTCGCGCTTGGCCACCAGCGGCGACCATTGCAGCATCTGCTCGACGTTCTCCAGCGTGATGACCTCGGGGCGAACCTTGCCGGCCCAGCGATGCACCACCCAGGCCAACGAGCGGATGCTGCGGCAACGTGGCTGACCGCCCAAGGCCTGCGAATGATGCGTGCAGTCGGGAGACGCATGCAGCAGTCCGACCGGCCTGCCCTGTGTGGCTTCGAGCGGATCGACCTCCCACACGTCCGACAGCAGATGCCGTGTCTGCGGGTGATTGGCGGCGTGCATGCCTATGGCCTGCGGATCATGGTTGATGGCGATGTCCACGCAGCGGCCTATGGCCTGCTCGATGCCACAGCTCGCGCCGCCGCCGCCCGCGAACAGGTCAATCACCAGCTTGGCGTGCAGCGGCAGTTTGAGTTGTGGACTCAGCATGGATCAGTCTCTCTCAAGGGCTTGGTCAACATGGCCCTTTCGATACTGCCGATGGCCTGGCCGGCTGTCAGCCGACTAGCCTCGGAAACGTGACCGAGGGTTAGCGCTTGCAGGCAGGTCGGTCTTGTGCTAATCGCGCCGTCAGCCGATTGGCCGAGCGTCGGGTTGCGCGCGTTCTGCGCCGCGCCGCGCGATGCGTCGCCCTGCGGCAGGGCCGTCAGCGCCCGAGCGCCCCGCGCGGGTGCTGACCGATAGCCCGTAAAACACCCTTTCCCGTCCCCGTAGGCCATTTCCCGCGCGTGCGACGACTTTAGGAGCACGCGCGGCCCTTTGGATTGGGCCCTTAACCAGTAGAAGGCCGTTTACCCGTCGGCCAGCCGCCCCGGCTGGCCCTGCCGTTTGCCATTTCGCACCGACCATTTGGTACGGCAGGTGATCGACGATGTCTGCCAGGGCTGCGGCATTTTGATTTGCAAGCATGTTTTTATGCGCCTGTCAAGCGCTTAGCCTCGGTCACGTAACCGAGGGCAAGCGCTGGTTTCGCCGGGCCATCGCGGCAACACTTTTCTCACTGGCGACGCTTCCGGCTTGTCCGAAGTGTCTTTTGCCCGGTGACAACGGCTTGAACCCTCTTGACTGTTCCCTCCCTTGGCTTTGGTTCGCGCTGTCACAGCACTGGAAACGGTGCTGGCCGGGTCTTTCTATTCGGGTGACCCCATGACTCTTGCACGCTTTCTGACCGCCCTGGCCTGCACCGCCTGCACTGGCGCCATGGCGCAGCCCATGGGAGTCACCGATCCGCCTGGTGGTGCGGAACTCCCCCTGGGAGTTGTCCTCGCCGGCGGTCAGATGCAGGTCGGCCGCTACACCACCACGGTGGCGACACCCGCGCTCCAGGCCGCCGACCCTCTGGATGTATTCGTGCGCCTGAGCTATCCGCGCCAGACAGTGAGCACCGTAGGGGACGCACTGCGCCACACGCTGCTGCGCACTGGCTGGCGCCTGGTGGAGGCCAGCGCCCTCACGCCGCAGGCGGCCCACCTGCTGGGCCTGCCACTGCCGGAGTCACAGCGTCAGCTCGGCCCCTACAAGGCCCGCGCGATTCTGGAGGTGCTTACCGGCCCGAGCTGGCGCTGGCATGAAGACCCGATTCAACGCCTGGTGTGGTTCGAGCAGGCCACGGCGCCCCTGGCGGCGACCACCGATGCGCACGCCGCGTACTGAGACAGGGTGGAACTCATGCATACCGAACCGAACGATCAACTCCTGATACAGGAGCAGCAGGCCGAGCAACTGCGGCGCCTGCAACGTGCCGAGCAACAGCGCAGGCAAGAGCACCAGCAGCTGCTGGAAGATCAGGAGCGCGAGGAACAGCGCCTACTGGAGCAGCGCCAACGCGCCGAAGATCCGCGCGTAGATCGCGGGCGCAAGGCGGCTGCCCAGGCGGCCGATGGCGTTAGCGTACCGGAACAGCAGGCACAGGATGAGGAGCAGCAAGAACCTCGCACCGCTACATCCGGCTGGTTCAAGCGCCGCCTCCAGAAAAAGGACGTTGACGGCGATCAGGACGGCGAGGACGCCGAGGCTGACGATGATCAAGATCGGCCCGTAGCTCAGGAATCCACCAGCTCGACCGGTGGCACGGGTCTTGGCGTCGGTTTCGTGGTCGTTGCGCTGCTCCTGGCCGCCGGCGCAAGTTTTGTTGGCTACCGCTTCTTGAACGGCCAGGCCGACGACCAGCCTGCAGCGGTCGCCAGCGAGGCCAGGACTGCGCCCGCATTGCCGCTGGCAGAACCCCGAGATTCCCGTCCCGCCGTCGTGCAGGCGCCAGGCCATGCCGAGCCACGGCAAGCCGAGCCCGTGGCAGCGAAGCCGCCCGTTGCCCTGCCGGAACCCGCCGATGCGCCCGATGGTCTGGCGCCAGCCGCGACAGCAGCCGCCACGCCGGCCGGGCCTGCACAGTCTCCCGCAGCTGTTGTCACGGCTGATGCAAAGCCGGCAAGTTCCGACACAAGTGTTGGTGCAGCGGCTGCGACGCCCGACACACAAAGGGAGCAGATACAGGCCCTGGAGCAGCGCGTGGCCCACCTGGAGCAGCAGCTGCAAGGCCAGCAAGCAAACCCACGGCCGGCCCCTGCCAACGTCCGGCCCGCCGGGCAGTACCCGCGCGCAGCAACGGCGCAGGCGCCGACCAGGCCCATGGCCGTGACACCAAGAGCCACGCCAGCGGCAACACCTGCGGCTCAGGGGCAGTTGTTGGCGATCGATACCTGGGATGGCCGCCCTTCGGTCGTCGTGGGCACCGGCATGCCCGGCGACCAGCGCGTGCGCGTGCTGCAGCCCGGCGAGTCCTTCAACGGCATCAGCCTGCAGTCCGTCGATGTGCAGGCAGGCCGTGCCACCTTCTTGGCTGCTGGCGGCAAGCCGTTCACGCTGCAACTGCACGAGGCCGCTCAATGAAGCATCCCGCACGCACACCAACGGCCATCGTTGACCTGGTCTGGGCCGTCGCCCTGGTGCTGGTGGCATCCCTGATGGGATCGGGCCTGGCGCACGCACAGAGCGTGGCCCGTACCGAGCAGCAGCGTACCCAGGAAGCCGGCTCACAGAACAGCTACACCACCCTGAGTGACCGTGATCGACTGCTGGGACAAATCTGGGGCCTGTCGAACGAAGAGATGACCCGTGCCAAGGTGCTGCTGGAGGGGCCGCGCAAGAGCTTTTCCGTGGAGAACCTCTCGCCCGTGGAAGCGCTTGGCATCCACGCGCGCACCGACGCCGAGCGGCGCAAGTACGCCGAGATGTTTGCCCGGGCCTTCCACGCGGACGTGGAGCGCTCGCTGGCCTGGAACCAGGCATTCACCGAGGCCATGGGGCGCCTCTACCCCAACGAGCCCATCATCGACTACTCGGGAGGCACGCCGGTGGCCGCGCCCGTGGGCGCCGCCGATGCCCTGGGCGTGCCGCGCAGCCTGGTGATTGATCAGTCGCCATCGGCCCAGCCACGCCCGCGTCCCGCGAGCAAGCGCTGAGAACCACAGCACAGGCACAGCCATGATCGCCCACCCCTGCCCCTCCCAGCCATGCGGCGCAGCGCTGACACAGCGCCGCGGCCTGCTGGTGCGCGCTGCGGCCCTGCTCGCGGGCGCCGTGGCCTGGCCGGCTCAGGCGCGCGTCAGCGACTGGTTGCCTTACCGGCCGGATCAGGTGCGGCGCCTGGAGCCCAGGCTGTCCGGTGAGATGCATCACGCCGCCGTGTCCGGTAGGACGCTGCGCATCGACCCGGTCATTACCGACTTCGAGCCTGCCGCGCCACGGCACGCCGTTCATCGTCCTGGCAAGGCCAGTGCCACATCGGTGACTGCATCCGGCCTGCAGCCGCCCGGCGCCTACGTGCGCATCGCACGGCAGTACGGCGTTGATCCCTGGCTGCTCTATGGCGTGGCGCTGCAGGAGTCGCAACTCAAGTTCGGCGCGCGCACCCTGCCCTACCCGTGGACGCTGTGCGTGCGCGGCAAGGGCCTGCGCTATGCCGGCTATGGCGAAACCCTGGCCGCCCTCAAGGGCTATGTGGGCCGGGGCGTGACGAACGTCGATTGCGGCGCCATGCAGGTCAACTGGCGCTGGCATGCCGACAGGCTGGGCAGCTTCGAGCGCGCCCTCGACCCGTACCCGAATCTCAGCGTGGGCGCGCAGATCCTGCGTGGACACTTTGACGTGCGTGGCGACTGGCGCCGTGCGATTGCGCTCTACCACACGGGTTCCGATGCCACGGTGGAAACCCGCCAGCGCGGCGAACGCTATGCCGCGCAGACCCTGGCCAGGCTGGAGCGCCTGGGCGTGCGCCATGCCGCAACCATCGCAGGAGGGCGCCATGGCTAAGTCCACGCACATCCTCGGCATCCTGGTCGCAGGCCTGGCCGGCATGCTGTGCCTGCCCTGGCCGGTGCTGGCCGGCCCCGGCAATTCAGGCCAGCCGCTGCAGGAAATCAACGCCGGCCCTGCCGTTCCCGTGGCGCCCTATCTGAGCCATCTGCTGGCAGGGCAAGACCAGCCGCTCGTGGGCGTGGAGTTTCCGCTGGTCTCGCGCCTCAAGCCCGGACGTCTCAAGACCGGGCTCGGCCCGGTTCTCGATAGCCGCTGGCTCACCGAGCCGGTGTTTGTGATTGGCTCCGACGAGGCATCCATGGCCTGGCTCGCCCGCCACGCCGATGCACTGCGCCGTCTCGGCGCCAGCGGTGTGGTGCTGGCGGCGCAGGACGCCACGGCTTTCAAGCGCGTGCAGCAGCTGGCCAATGAGCACAGCCTGCCGATTACGCATGGCCCGGATCGCTGGCTGGAAGAGCGCCTGCTGGCCCGTAACGCCGGCGTCCTACCCGTGTTGATCCTGCTCGACGGCCATGCCACCCAGGAGCCCACCCCATGAAAAACCATGCCGTCCTGGAGGGCCTGCTGCGCCCGCCGATCGAGCTCTACAGCGCCGGCGTGGCCGGCGGCGTGGCCGTGGTCGCCGCAGCCGCGCCCTGGGCCTTGATGATGCCGCCTATCCTGGGCTGGGGCGCCGCCGCCATTGCCGGTGGTTTTGCCTGGGTACGCACGCGCCAGGCCCTGGAAGTCATGCACTACCAGCATGGCATGAAGTTCTACAAGGTCACGCGCGTGGCGCCCTCCAAGCTGCCGGTGAGTCAGGAGCTGCTGTACCTGGGCCAGGGCTTTGAGTGGACGCAGCAGCACACGCAGCGCAAGCGCGATGCGATACAGGTGGACGCCAAGCCCTTCGTGCGGCCAGGACGGCTGGAACAGTCGCTGCGCCGTCGCGGCGCCGCATGGCAGGAGGCGGCAGGCCAGCCCGAGGCCCGGCCTATGGTGCGCGCCCTGGGGGCGCTGGCCGGGGTGGACAGCTGGCTGAACCCGTTTCGCGCCTATCCCGACCTGGGCGGTTCGCCCATCCTGCACGGCGTGGGCGCCCCGCAGGAGGTTCCGGTGGCCCTGCGCCAGTCTGCGCGCACCGGGCACATGATCGTCATGGGCACGACGCGCGTGGGCAAGACGCGGCTGCTGGAGATGCTGGCGACGCAGGACATACACGCGGGCAAGGTGACCATCGTCATCGACCCCAAGGGCGATGCCGACCTGATGCTGCGCATGTATGCCGAGGCCAAGCGTGCCGGGCGCCTGGATCGCTTCTACCTGTTCCACCTGGGCTACCCGGATATTTCTGCGCGCTACAACGGCATCGGCAACTTCGCGCGCATCACCGAGGTGGCCACGCGCGCCACGAATGCCCTGCCCTCGTCGGGCAACTCGGCCGCGTTCAAGGAGTTTTCCTGGCGCTTCTCCAACATCGTCGCCCAGGCCCAGGTGGCCCTGGGCCGGGTGCCGACCTATGAGTCGCTGCTCAAGGACGTGACCGGCATCGATGGCCTGTTCCTGGACTACGCCACCATGGTGTTCGAGGGTCTTGCGGCCCAGGGGCGCTTTCCCGACTGGCAGGAGCGCGTGACCATGCTCCAGGCGCAAATTGGCGTCAAGGGCGGCATTCCGGTACCGCGCAGCCTGCAGGACAGGCCCGCCGAGCTGGTGGCCATGTTCCTGTGGATCAAGGAAACCCGGCTCGATGACAAGG
>ENA-UOUJ01001802-UOUJ01001802.1-activated-sludge-metagenome-genome-assembly--contig:-NODE-1802-length-10578-cov-7.049035_pt1 | contig 10578 bp, 9 predicted proteins | sample MGYA00249839_ERZ747224 | MGnify/ENA primary metagenome ERZ747224 (study PRJEB28782, sample SAMN03220277) | activated sludge metagenome | biome: wastewater; feature: sewage sludge; material... | reverse complement strand
CGGGCGGCAGCGGCGGGCCCTCGCCCGCCTCGTCGACGCTGTCGTCGATCTCGTCCGGCACCTCGACCACCGCCGCCGCGTCGGGAAATTCCGCCGCCACCGGCTCGAGCGCGCGCAGGAGGTCGTCCATGCCGATCCCGTGCTCGGCCGAGAGGGCGACCGGCTCGCCGAGGCCGAGCTCCCAGGCCTCGATCAACCCGGCGTCCGCCGCGCGCCCCTCGGCCTTGTTGGCGACGAGGATCACCCGCGGCGCCCGCCGCCGCAGCAGCTCGGCCAGCGTGCGGTCGAGCGCCGTCACCCCGGCGCGGGCGTCGATCAGGAAGAGGCAGAGATCGGCCGCGTCCACCGCCCGCTCGGTCAGCGCGCGCATCCGTCCGGCCAGGCTCGCGTCCGTCGCCTCCTCGAGCCCGGCGGTGTCGATGACGGTGAAGCGCAGCGCCCCGAGCCGGCCCGCCCCCTCGCGCAGGTCGCGCGTCACCCCCGGCTGGTCGTCGACCAGCGCCAGGCGCCGGCCGACCAGGCGGTTGAAGAGGGTCGACTTGCCCACGTTCGGGCGGCCGACGATGGCGAGCTTGAAGGACATGGCCCGTCCCTACCGGCTCCGGCGGTCATTGGAAAGCGAGAAGCTTCCCGTCCTGGGTGACGATGTACATGATCCCGCCCGCGACCGCCGGCAGCGCCGCGGCGCCGCCCGGCAGCGGCAGCTCGGCGAGCGGCGCCCCGTTCGCCGGGTTGAAGGCCCGCAGCAGGCCGTCCGCCCCGGCCACCCAGAGCCGCCCGCCGGCCAGCACCGGCCCGTGGTAGGCCACGGCCTTGAACGGCTTGCCGCGACCGAAGAAGCCCCGGTGGGGGAAGAGCTCGGGCAGCTGCACCTGCCAGAGCAGCTCGCCCGTCGCCGCGTCGGCCCTGACCAGCGCCGCCTCGTCCGAGAGCAGGAAGACCGAGCCGCCCGCCGGCCAAGCCGGCCCGTAGGAGCCCTCGGCGATGGTCCAGGCCCGCTCGCCGGTGCGCGCGTCGACCCGGATGGTGCGCCCGGCCTGGTTCGAGGCATAGACCACCTCGCCGTCGATGACCGGATCGCCGCTGATGTCGGTGATGTTGTTGCGCGCCACCTGCGGCCGTCCGCCGGTCACCGCCGTCCCCCAGACGGTGAGGCCGTTGCGCGCCAGCACCCCCAGCACCTCGCCCGAGGCGAAGGGGACGACCGCGAGCTGGCCCTCGATCGCCGGGCTCGCCCCGCCGAGGAGGCCGGGGCCGCCGACGCCCTGCACCCGCCAGAGGATGCCGCCCGAGCGCGCGTCGAGCGCATAGGCGGTGTCGTCGCGCTGCACCACGATCACCCGCCCGTCGGCCACCGCCGGCGCGGCGCGCACCGGCGCCTCGAGCGTCCGCTGCCAGATGGTCCCGCCGCTGCGCGGGTCGAGCGCCCAGACCTCGCCGAAGCCGGTGGTGACGTAGAGAACGCCCCCCGCCGCGGCGAAGCCGCCGCCGGTGCCGCCGTCCGGCACGCCGCCGTCCGGGACGAGGCTGCGGGTCCAGGCGATCTGGCCCGACCGCGTCACCGCCGTCACCTGGCCGGCCGCGTCGAGCGTGAAGACGAGCCCGCCGGCGACGATCGGCCCGGTGATCAGCCGCCGCCGCTTGGCGTCGCCCTGGCCGATGTCGACCGACCAGACGAGCTGCGGCACCGGGCGGAGCGCCGGGTTGACCAGCCGCCCGCGCGCGGCGCCGTTGCGGTGGGTCCATTCGGCGTTCATCACCGGCGCCGGCAGGCCGAGCGCCGTGCGGCTGCCGCCGGCGATCGGCGCATCCTCCGCCCGCACCGGGATGCGCTCGCCGGGTAGGATCGGGTCGCGCGCGGCGCAACCCGCCAGCGCCACCGACAGGGCGAGCGCGAGGCCGAGGGAGGGGCGCGGCGACATCGGACGCCCCCTCATCCGCCGGCCGCGACCGGTGCCGGCGCCGGCACCGTGCCGCCCGAGGCGACGATGAGCTGGCGCGCGCGCGTGCGCAACGCCTCGCTGGCGCCGGGCTCGGCCAGCGCCTCGCCGAGGTAGGCGATCGCCGCCGCCTTGTCGCCGGCATCGAGATGCATCAGCGCCCGCTGCTCGAGCGCCAGCGGCCGGAAGGGTGCGCCGGGGTTGGTGAGGAGCTCGAGCGTCGCCTGCCGCTCCGAGGCGGCCATCGCATTGCCGAGCAGCATCACCCGCTGCAGCGAGGCGAGCGCGCGGTAGAGCTCGCCCGCCGCGCCGTCGCCCGCCACCTCGGCGAGGAGGGCCGCCGCGCCTTCGGTGTCGCCCGCCTCGGCCTTCGCGCCGGCCTCGGCCAGCTTCGCCAGCACCGCCGCCCGCGCGTTGGAGGCGGCGAGACCGCCGAAGGCGGCCGCCCGCGCCGCGGCGTCGGTCTCGCCGTAGGCGGCGCGGAAGGCATCGCCCGCCGTCTGCGAGCGCGAGGCCCAGTGCAGCTTGCGCCACTCGTTCACCGCCGCCGCCCCGACGATCAGCACCACGAGCGCGATCAGCAGCCAGCGCCAGCGGCGGAGCCAGGCGTAGAACCTGTCGCGCCGGACCTCCTCGCTCACCTCTTCGATGAAGGAATCATTGTTGTGCAAGCGCGCGTCTCCGGCATGTCCGTCGCGCCGTCATACCGTCCGGCCCCCCCGGTGCCAAGACCGAAGCCGGCCGGGCTATTCCGTCGCGGTCGGCTCGGGGATGGTGAAGATCTGCCCGGGATAGATGAGATCGGGGTCGCGGATCTGGTCGCGGTTGGCGGTGAAGATCTGCGTGTAGCGCACCCCCGAGCCGTAGTGGATGCGCGCGAGCGTCCAGAGGTTGCTGCCCGGCTGCACGGTGATCGCGACGCTGCCCGGGACGGCACCCGGCCGGGGGGCGCCCGGCCGCGGCGGCGGGGGCGGCGGATAGTCGCGCTGGAACGGCGTCTCGACCCGGCTCGCCACCCGACCGTCGGCGGCGAGGAGGTCGACCCGCAGCCGGTAGATGCCCTCGGCGAGGCCGGCGAGCTGCATCCGCCAGCGCCCGTCGGGCGCCACCTGCGCCTCGCCGACGAAGCCGTCGTCCACATAGGCGCGCACCATCGCCCCGGCGGTGCCGGCCCCGGCGAGCGACACCTCGCCCGTCTCGCCGTAGGAGACGGCCCCGAGCGTCACCGGCCGCCGGCCGGAGGCATCGGGCGGGGCAGGCGTCACCTCGACCTCGTCGCGGCGGAGGATGACCGTCGCCGCCACCTCCGGGGCCGCGCCCGCCTCGGGCAGGACCACGGGGGCCGGCGCGACCGGTTCCGGCTCCTCTCCCGGCGCGGCGGCAGACTCGGTCTCGGGCGCGGGCTGCGCCTCGGGCTCGGCCGTACCGGGCGCCGGCGGGAGGAGCATCACCATGTCCTCGGAGGTCGAGGTCGCGCCGCCGGGCGCCACGGCGCCGAGGGTGAGCGCGCGCGGCTCTTCCGCGGGGTCGACCCGGAAGATCGCCACGAAGTTGCCGTCGGCGTCCGCCTCGGCCTCGGCGAGCGGCGCCTCGTCGGCGTAGATCGTCACCCTGGCGCCGGGCTCGGCGGTCCCCACCACCGCGGCGGAGCCGTCCGGCTCCACCCGCACCACGTCGAAGCCGGGCACCTCCGGTTCGGCCGCCGCGACATCCGGCGGCGTCTCTGCCGGCGCGGGTGCCGTGGGGGCGCGAACCGCCGCTGCGGTCGGCTCCGGCGCGGGCGGCGTCTCCGGCGGGCGGCTGCGGCTCGCGGCGTAGAGCAGCCCGATCGCGGCGAGCGGGAGCAGCACGAGGAGGGCGATCCTCTTCCGCTGCGGCGATCCTTCGGCCATCCTCGTGTCCTCCCGGTCCGCCGCCCGGTGCCTTCGCGGTCCTGGCGCTCGCGTCCGACGCGGCGACCTGCTACCGCCTAGATTGTCACAAAACGACTGCGACATGAAGTTGCAGCGAAGTCAGGAGCCTGTCCATGCGCCTTCTCCTCACCCGCTCGGTCTGCGTCTTCTGCGGCTCGCGCCGCGGCAACGATCCGGCCCATGCCGCCGCGGCGGCCGAGCTCGGGACGGCGCTGGCCGGGGCGGGGCTGCGCCTCGTCTACGGCGCGGGGGACGTCGGGCTGATGGGGGTGCTGGCGAGCGCCGCGATCGCCGCCGGCGGGGAGACGCTCGGCGTCGTGCCGGCGCACCTCGTCGGCCGCGAGCGCGGGGCGCGCGACCTGACGCGGGTGGTGGTCACCGAGACCATGCACGAGCGCAAGAAGGTCATGTTCATGAACGCCGACGCGATCGTGACGCTGCCGGGCGGGGGCGGGAGCCTCGACGAACTCTTCGAGGTGCTGACCTGGCGCCAGCTCGGGCTGCACGACAAGCACGTCTACCTGCTCAACGTGAACGGCTACTGGAACCCGCTCCTCGCCCTCCTCGTCCACATCGTGGCCGAGGGCTTCGCGCCGGCGGAGGTCCTCGGCTATCTCGAGCCCTGCGACAGCGTGCCCGAGCTGATGGGGAGGCTCGCCGCCCTGCCGATCGGGTGAAACCGCTCCGCCGGGCACGGGGTGGGCACGCGTGCCCACCCTACCCCGTCGTTGTATTTGCTGGATAATCTCCTTCTCCGTCAACCAGATGGAAACCTTCGTTAACGCGCCTCACGCCCGCCGCCAGCTGCCCCAGGAATAGAGCGCGAGCCCGGACCAGATGAGCGCGAAGGCGGCGGCGTGCCAGACCGAGAAGGGTTCGCCGAAGAGGGCGACCGCCACGGCGAACTGCAGCGTCGGGTTCCAGTAGAGGGTGAGCCCGACGGTGGCATAGGGGATCCGGCGCGCGGCATAGGCGAAGAGCACCAGCGGCCCGCCGGTCAGCGGCCCGGCGAAGGCGAGCGCCGCGCTCATCCCGAGCCCGTGCCCGAAGTGGCCCCCGGCCCGCCCGCCGAGATCGCTCCAGGCGCCCGCATGCAGCCCGGCCAGCCAGGCGAGGGCGAGCGGCAGCAGCACCAGCGTCTCGGCGAAGACGCTGACCATGGGCCCGAGCGGCACCCGCGTCTTGATGACGCCGTAGATCCCGAAGCTCCCGGCGATGGCGAGCGCCAGCCAGGGAACCGTGCCCGTCCCGACCGTCAGCACCACGACGGCAAGCGCGGCGAGCCCGATCGCCGCCGACTGCCGCGGCGTGAAGCGCTCGCCGAGGACGAGGAAGCCGAGCGCCACCGCCAGGAGCGGGAAGATGTAGTAGCCGAGGCTCGCCTCCAGCGCGCGCCCCTGCTGGATCGCCACGATGAAGAGGAGCCAGTTCACCGCGATCATCACCGCGCTGGCGAGGAGCGGCAGCCGGACCGCCGGCCTCGCCAGGCTGCGCACCGCCTCGCGCACGCGCCGCTGCGCCGCCAGGACGGCGAGGAAGAAGACCACGCTCCAGACCGTGCGATGGCTCAGCATCTCGAGCGGCGGCACCTCGGCGAGCGCCTTGTAGTAGATGCTGGAGAGCCCCCAGATCGTCGCCGTCGCGACGATGGCGAGAACCCCCTTGCGCTCCTCGGTCACTCCATCGCCTCCTGCCCGACGCGGCACCTTGCGCGAGGCGGCGGACGGCGGCAAGGCTGGCAGGCCGAAGACGCAAGCGGAGAGCGCCCCGATGAGCCAGGTCACGCCCGACGCCGCCCTCGGGGACTGGGCGAGCCGCCCGGCCCACCGCGCCTGGCTCGCCGACCGCGCCGACGAGCTCTTCGCGCTCTTCGAGCGCACGCCGAACCCGCGCGGCGGCTTCTCCGAGCTCGACCGCCGCGGCGAGCCGCTCGCCGACAACCCGGTCCGCCCGATCCACGCGACGGCCCGCATGGCGCACTGCTTCGCCATCGGGACGCTGCTCGGCCGTCCCGGGGCGCCCGAGATCGTCGACCACGCGATGGAGTTCCTCTGGCGGCGCCACCGCGACGCGGCGCGCGGCGGCTACTTCTGGTCGGTGGACGACGCGGGGCCGGTCGACGCCGCCAGGCAGGCCTACGGCCACGCCTTCGTGCTGCTCGCCGCCGCCTCGGCGACGACCGTCGGCCACCCGCTCGCGGCGCCGATGCTCGCCGACATCTCGGAGGTGATCGACACCCGCTTCTGGGAGCCCGCGCACGGGGCGAGCGCGGAGGAGTTCGGCCCCGACTGGACGCCGGTGCCCGGCTACCGCGGGCAGAACGCCAACATGCACCTGACCGAGGCGCTGATGGCCGCCTTCGAGGCGACCGGCGAGCGCCTCTACCTCGACCGGGCGGAGTCGATCGCCGACCTCGTCATCCGCCGCTCCGCCGGCGCGGCCGGCTGGCGGGTGCCCGAGCATTACACCGAGGACTGGCAGGTCGACCGCGGCTACCAGGGCAACGAGATGTTCCGCCCCGCCGGCACCACGCCCGGCCACGCGCTCGAATGGTCGCGGCTGCTGCTGCAGCTCTGGTGCCTGGGCGGCAGGCGGCTCGACTGGCTGCCTGGCGCGGCGGCGGCGCTCTTCGAGCGGGCGATGGCGCTCGGCTGGGACGAGGCGCACGGCGGGCTCTTCTACACGCTCGACTGGGAGGACCGCCCGCTCCGCCGCATGAAGCTCTGGTGGCCGCACTGCGAGGGGATCGGCGCGGCGCACTTCCTCAACGCCCACGTCCCCGCGGCCGGCGCCGAGGCCGACTACCGCCGGCTCTGGGGAGTCGTGTCCCGCGCCTTCCTCGACCGCCGCCATGGCGGCTGGCAGGAGGAATGCGCCGAGGACCTGACGCCGGCCTTCACCCTCTTCCCGGGCAAGGCCGACATCTACCACGCGCTGCAGGCCTGCCTCATCCCGCTCTACCCGGCGACCGCCAGCCTCACCCGGGTGATCGCGGAGGCCGGCTAGGGCGTCACCGCCTCGAGGACGGCGCGTCTCGGGCATCCCCGAGGCGCGCCGCGAGCCTACCCCACAGTAATTCTTTCGTGGGGTAGGGCGCGGAGGCGGCTCAGAGCCGCGAGGCGACGTTCTCCCAGTTCACCAGCTTGTCGAGGAAGTTGGTGAGATAGGCCGGCCGCTTGTTGCGGTAGTCGATGTAGTAGGAATGCTCCCACACGTCGCAGCCGAGGAGCGCGGTCTGGCCGAAGCAGAGCGGGTTCACCCCGTTCTCGGTCTTGGTCACCTTCAGCGCGCCGCCGTCCTTGACGAGCCACGCCCAGCCCGAGCCGAACTGGCCGGCGCCGGCGGCGGCGAACTCCTCCTTGAACTTGTCGACCGAGCCGAAGGCCTCCTTCAGCGCCTTCTCCAGCGCGCCGGGGATCGCCACCGGCTTTGGGCTCATCCACTGCCAGAAGTGGGTGTGGTTCCAGTGCTGGGAGGCGTTGTTGAAGATGCCGTTCTGGGCCACCGCACCCTTCTGGTAGGTGCCCTTCACGATCTCCTCGACGCTCTTGCCCTCCCACTCGGTGCCGGCAATCAGCTTGTTGCCGTTGTCGACATAGGCCTTGTGGTGGATGTCGTGATGGAACTCGAGCGTCTCCTTCGACATGCCGGATCCGGCGAGCGCGTCGTGCGGATAGGGGAGGTCGGGAAGTTCGAAAGCCATGGTGCGCTCCTCGCTTGCGGTTGCTGTGAAACCCGTGTGGTGAAACCCGTGCCGGGCGGCCTCGCCGCCCCGCTGTCCGCCCCCTTATGCGCCCCTGCCGGAGGGCTCGTCAAATCGGCATCAGGGCCGCCGCCACCCGGCGCCCCTCGGCGAGAAGCACGTTGTAGGTGCGGCAGGCGGAGGGCGTCGCCATGATCTCGACCCCGGCGCCTGCCGCCTCGAGCGCGGCGCGCGCAGCGGCGAATCCGTCCGGGGGCGGGGCCATCAGCGCCCCCATGCCCACCAGCAGAACGTCGAACTCCGACACCCGTTCCAGGAAGGGCGCGAGATCGGGCAGGCCGGGCCAGTCCACCACCCCCTCGGGCACGAGCGCGAGCGGCCCCATGTGCACCGCGCCCGCGACGCGGAAGCCGCCGGCGCCGTAGCTGTCCACCGGCAGCCGCCCCTCGTAGTCGACCTCGGTGGTGCGCAACGGCTCAGGCCTTGCTGCTGCCGAACTGCGTGCCGGCCTTGCCCTCGCCCTTGGTCGACCACTCGCGCTTGACCCCGAGCCGGAGCACGATGGCGCTCGCCACCCAGATCGAGGAATAGGTGCCGACGACGAGGCCGATCGTCGTCGCCAAAGCGAAGCCGAAGGTGACCGGCCCGCCGAAGACGAGCAGCGACACGACCGCGATCAGCACGGTGAAGATCGTCATCATCGTCCGGCTGAGCGTCTCGTTCAGCGAGAGGTTCAGGACCTCGCGCAGCGGCATCTTCTTGTATTTGCGCAGGTTCTCGCGCACCCGGTCGAAGACCACCACGGTGTCGTTGATCGAGTAGCCGATGATGGTGAGCAGCGCCGCGACGATGTTGAGGTCGAACTGGAGCTGGAAGAGGGAGAAGACGCCGACCACGACGATCGCGTCGTGGAAGAGCGAGACCACCGCGCCGATGGCGAACTGCCACTCGAAGCGGAGCCAGACGTAGACCATGATGGCGAGGAGCGAGAGGCCGACCGCGAGCAGGCCGGTGAAGACCAGCTCGTCCGACACCTTGCCGCCGACCTGGTCGATCTGCAGGTACCTGACCCCGGGGAACTCGGCGTCGAGCGCCGCGCGCACCTGGTCCGCGACCGGGGCGGCGGTGTCGCCGGCGTTCTCCGGGTTGCCGACCCGCATCAGGATCACCTGCCCGCCCGAGCCGCCCGAGGCCTCGGTCACCGTCGGCTCGCCGACGTCGAGCGCGGAGAGCGCCGCGCGGTAGGTGCCGACGTCGCGATGCTCGGGGAACTCGGCGAGGATCAGCGTGCCGCCGAGGAAGTCGACGCCGTAGTTCAGCCCGCGGATCGGCAGGACGGCGAAGGTGAGCACGACGCCGAGGATCGACACCGCCAGCCAGAACTTCATCGGCTTGAAGAAGTCGAAGTTCGGAACCTCGGAGAGCATCCGGTGGCTCATGCCCGTCTCCTCAGATGGCCAGCGTCTTCGGACGCCGCCGGTCGAACCACATGGCGATCAGGAGCCGCGACAGCGAGATCGCCGTGAACATCGAGCAGATGAGGCCGAAGGCGAGCGTGATGCCGAAGCCCTTCACCGGTCCCGAGCCCATCAGGTAGAGGATGATCGCGACGATCAGCGTCGTGACGTTGCCGTCGAGGATCGGCGAGAAGGCCTTCTCGAAGCCGAGGTCGATCGCCCGCGCCGGCCCGCGCGCGGTGCGCAGCTCCTCGCGGATACGCTCGTAGATCAGCACGTTCGCGTCCACCGCCATGCCGAGGCCGAGCACGAGGCCGGCGATGCCCGGCATGGTCAGCGTCGCCCCGAGCATGCTGAGGAGCGCGATGGTCAGCACCATGTTCATCACCAGCGCGATCGAGGCGATGATGCCGAAGAAGCCGTAGATGAAGACCATGAAGCCGATGATGCCGGCGAAGGCGACCAGCGTCGCGACGGTGCCCGAGCGGATCGAGTCGGCGCCGAGCTCCGGCCCGACCGTGCGCTGTTCGAGCACGACGATCTCCGCCGGCAGCGCGCCGGCGCGCAGCAGGATGGCGAGGCGGGTCGAGTCCTCGACGCTGAAGTTGCCGGTGATGATCCCGGTCCCGCCGGCGATATGCGCCTGGATGACCGGCGCCGAGATCACCTGGTTGTCGAGCACGATGGCGAAGGGGCTGCCGATGTGCTCGGCGGTATACTTGCCGAAGGCCGCGCCGCCCGAGGGGTTGAAGCGGAAGGTGACGGCCGGCCGCCCGTTCTGGTCGAACGAGGGCTGGCTGTCGACCAGCTGCTCGCCCGTCACCACCGACCGCCGCTCGACCACGTAGAAGATGCCCGGCTCGTCCATCGACGGCAGCACCATCTCGTCGAGCCCCGGCCTGACGTTGGGGTCCGAGGTGCGGTTGGCGACGCCGTGGAAGGAGAGCCGCGCCGTCTTGCCGATGATCTGCAGGAGCTCCTCGGCCGAGCCGACGCCCGGCACCTGCACCAGGATCCGGTCCGCCCCCTGGCGCTGGATCGAGGGCTCGCGCGTCCCCGCCTCGTCGACGCGCCGGCGGACGATCTCGAGGCTCTGCTGCATGGTGCGCTGGTCGAGCGCGGTCTTCTGCGCGTCGGTGAGCGTCACCACCAGCTGGTCGCCGTCCGCCCTGACCTCGAACTCGCGCGCGGTCGAGCCGGTGATCGAGAAGACGGGCTTGGCCACCTCGTTCGCCGCGGCCAGCGCCGCCTGCATCCCGGCCGGGTCGCTGATGCGGATGCGCAGCTCCTCCGGCCCGGCGTCGAGCCGCCGCACCGTGCCCACCTGGTCGCGCAGGTCGCGCAGGCGGTCGCGCAGCTCCGGCCAGAGCCCCTCGAGCTGCTCGGCGTGCACCTCCTGCACCTGCACCTGCACCAGCACGTGCGCCCCGCCCCGCAGGTCGAGGCCGAGGTTGACGAGGCGCGAGGGCATCCAGCCCGGCCAGCCCGCCATGGCCTGCTGCATCTCCGGCGTCAGCGTCTCGCCGCGCGCCAGCGCCGCGCGGGCGTCGTTGGCGCTCTCGACC
>ENA-UOUJ01001800-UOUJ01001800.1-activated-sludge-metagenome-genome-assembly--contig:-NODE-1800-length-10587-cov-5.930403_pt1 | contig 10587 bp, 10 predicted proteins | sample MGYA00249839_ERZ747224 | MGnify/ENA primary metagenome ERZ747224 (study PRJEB28782, sample SAMN03220277) | activated sludge metagenome | biome: wastewater; feature: sewage sludge; material... | reverse complement strand
CTTTTGTCCCATAACCATAAAGATAATAATAGCACCTCAAAAAAAGAATTAGCCTGTATAAACATTCAAAACATTAATTTTTTATTTAATTTTATAAAAAAAATTATGCAAACTATTTTAGGCACCGGCGGAGCTATTGGCACCGCATTGGCAAAAGAACTCTCACAGTACGATTCTGTAATTAGATTGGTAAGCCGTCATCCCAAAAAAGTAAATGAAACGGATGAAATCATGCCGGGCAATCTAATGGATAAACAGCTTACCGAAAGAGCCATTAAAGGCAGTTCTATTGCTTATCTGACCGTTGGATTGGATTACAAATACAAAGTATGGAAGGAGCAATGGCCGATAATTATGCAAAATGTGATTGATGCCTGCAAAAAGTACAACGTCAAACTCGTGTTTTTTGACAATGCTTATATGTACGATCCGGATTATTTAGAAAACCTGACCGAAGAAACGCCTGTGCGTCCGGTGAGCAAAAAGGGCAAGGTAAGAGCAGAAATAGCACAGAATCTGTTGTCCGAAATTCACAAAGGGAATATTGAAGCAATGATTGTCAGATCGTCGGACTTTTATGGGCCAAATATCAAAAATAGCGTTATGATTGAAACCGTTTTTCTGAAATTGAAGGAGGGGAAACCGGCAATATGGTTGGGCGACCCCTCTACATACCATACAATGACTTACTCTCCGGATGCAGCCAAAGCGACTGCGCTACTCGGCAACACGTCCAATGCTTATCAGCAGGTATGGCATCTGCCTACAGCACAGGAAAAAGTAACCGGTAAGCAATGGGTTGAAATGTTTGCAAAGGAATTGGGTAAGCCTGCAAAATTTAAAGCCATACCAGGCAAAATTGTCAAACTAATCGGGTTATTTGTATCCTTGTTCAGAGAGTTGACCGATGTGATGTATCAGAATGAGCGTAACTATTTTTTTAAATGCGATAAATTTAAAAATCGTTTTCCCGATTTCAGGATTACAAGTCCAGAAGAAGGAGTGAGAGAAGTAGTTAAAGCCGGGTAGAAATTATCATTCGTTACAAAATTCCCAATCGTTTCTTACATTTCCATTTGCTGAATTTGGAATATATTGCATTGCCGCAATGTCGGCATTGCATTCATAATGCCTGAAAAATTAAAAAAAATAAGAGTTCTGATTGCGCCGCTTGATTGGGGGCTGGGACACACCACACGCTGTATCCCAATCATTTCCGAATTACTTAATAATGATGTGGAAGTAATTATCGCGGGAAATGAAAACCAACAGGTATTATTAAAACAAGAATTTCCACATTGCACCTATATTTATTTAGAAGGTTATAACGTGAAGTACGCGGCTTCTGCCAAAAAACTGTTTTTCAAAATGCTGATGCAGATTCCCCGTATTTTATCGGCAATGAGTAAGGAACACAAATGGCTTAAAAAGACAATCAAAGATTACCGAATAGATGCCGTTATCAGCGACAACAGGTATGGATTGCACTCCAGTGGTATTCCTTGCGTCTTTATTACCCACCAGCTTTTAATCAAAAACCCTCTTGGCTCCCTCGCTGAGAAATTATTGCAAAAAATAAATTACAACCAGATAAACCGATTTCATCAATGCTGGATTCCCGATTTTGAAGATCATCCCAATCTTGCCGGAGACCTTTCACATCCTCAGAAGATGCCAAAAATACCTGCTTACTATATTGGTCCACTAACCAGAATGAAAAAACTCGAAACCAATATTGACAACAATCATTTACTCATCATTTTATCGGGGCCTGAGCCGCAACGCTCGGTTTTTGAAAAATTAATTACAGACCAAATCATTAATTATAAAGGAACCGCAACGATTGTGCGTGGACTGCCTGCCGAAAAAGAACACCCAACTTTACCTGAAAATATAAATATATATAACCATCTGAACAGCGGTCAACTGAACAAAGAAATGAACCGAGCAGGCATCATTATTTGCCGGAGTGGCTATAGTTCAGTGATGGATATCCATGCTGTTGGAGCAAAATCGGTTTTAGTACCTACACCCGGTCAAACCGAACAAGAATATCTGGCCCATTATCTTATGAAAAACCGTTTTGCTGTAAGCTGTCAACAGCAAAATTTTGATTTATTTCAGATGATTGAAAAAGCGAATGGTTTTGAATACCAAATCAACAATCGCTTGAATTATAGAAACTTACCTTACTTTATCCATGTTTTTATAGAAAAATGCTACCAGTATAAGCAAAAACAGTTACGGTCGGCTAAATTTCATTTTTTTTCAAAATAACTTACTTATCTTAGTGCAACTATGCAAACGAATCATCTTTTTGTTTACGGTTCGCTTTTAAGCGGCTTCCATCTAAGTTCTTATGAGTACATCAGAAGATATTTTCATCTGATAGGAGAAGCTACTGTAAAAGGCACCATGTACGACTTGGGCACCCATCCGGTAGTGGTCAATACAGATACCGGACGTTTTATTAAAGGAGAGCTTTACGAAATACGCAATACAGCCGAGTTTTCTTTTGCCCTGGCACAGTTGGACGACTACGAAGGCCTCTACCCCGAAGAAGGTCAGGAAGTATTTTACAGCAGGGAAATTACGGATGTGTTTATTGGCGATAAGGTAGTAAATGCCTGGATTTACTGGTACGACAGAGACGTGAGCGACCGGCCGGTGGTAGAAAGCGGCGATATGAGAGCGTATGCAAAAGGAAACCGGTAATTGATAACTGATAATAGATTGTTGACAATTGATAAGTGAAGGACTAAAAAAGATTTATTTTCTGTCTGATTTTCATCTGGGGGTTCCGTCTTATGCAGAAAGCCTCAACAGAGAAAAGCGGGCAGTACGATTTTTTGACGAAATTAAAAACACTGCTTCCGAAATTTTTATAGTTGGCGATATTTTCGACTTTTGGTTTGAGTATAAATATGTGGTACCCAAGGGCTTTGTACGCTTATTGGGCAAATTGGCCGAATTGGCCGATGCCGGTATCCGGCTCCATTTTTTTGTGGGCAACCATGATATGTGGGTCAAGGATTATTTTGAGCAGGAAATGAAAATGAAAACTTATTATGAACCTGCCGAATTTGAATGGAACGGTAAAAAATTCCTGATTGGCCACGGCGACGGCCTGGGGCCGGGCGATAAAAGATACAAACGGCTGAAAAAGATTTTCAGAAATCCTCTTAGCCAATGGCTTTTTGGCATCTTACCGCCACGATGGGGCATGGGTTTGGCCAATCTTATGAGCAAGCGAAGCCGTGCTAAAACCGGAACCGGCGATTCAAAATTCTTTGGCGAAGACGGCGAATGGCTGATACAATACTGTAAAAAGAAGCTGACCGAAAAAAATTACGATTTTTTTATTATGGGGCATCGCCATTTACCCATCGATTATCGTCTGAGTAGTAAGAGCCGATACATCAATCTGGGCGACTGGATTCATTATTTCACTTATGCGGTGTTTGATGGCAATGACGTAAGGCTACTGTCTTATCAAAATAATGATGATAAAATAATACGGAATTATTGAAACACTTACTTGCAATATTTTTATTTTCCATCCTGTTAACAGACATTGTCTCTTCGCAAGAGGAACTCATTTTGCAAAAATTGAGGACAATCTCCGGTAACTATGTTTCTTTTTCCATTGATAATATGGAAAATATTTACCTCCTCAGCGCGTTCAATCAGCTAAAAAAATTAAATGCCGATGGTGATTCCATCGCCATCTATAATAATCTTAAAAAACTTGGCGATATTTCAATTGTGGACGTGTCTAACCCGCTTAAAATTTTGCTGTACGCCAAAGACTATGCCACGATAACCCTTTTGGACGGTATGCTGAACCAGAAATCAGTGATTGACCTGCGCAAAAAAAACATGTTTAACATATCTGCTGCAGGATTGGCTTATGATGGCAAAATCTGGATTTTTGACGAAACAGACAATAATCTCAAAAAAATAGACGAAAACGGTAACACTATTTTGCAAACCGCCGATTTCCGTCAATTGTTTGATCTGGCGCCTTCTCCCGAAAGGATTTTCGATTATAATCAATACGTATATCTCTACGATTCCCTAACCGGTATTTTTGTTTTTGACTATTACGGCACATTTAAAACCAAAATTCCAATAACCCTGTGGCAAAATATCGGTATCTCCAATCAATATTTTTATGGCACAAAACATGACGGTTATTACAAATATGACTTCAAGTCAGCTCAATACAGTCATATTACGGTACCTCGCTCTGTTATCCAAAGTCGCCGGTTTTTTTATGGCAATAAATATCTATACGTTTTAAATGATTCTGGTTTGAATTTATTTCTCTTAAAGTAACCGGATACGACAATAAGTAATATTTTTGGGCAAATCAATTTTAAATGTACGAATTTTTGAATCGTGAAGTGCTGAATAACTTAGTGGGGCAATATATTCTGGTTGCCGCTATAATATTGTTTGTATTTCTTGTTAAAAAATATATCGCCCATTATATTGCCCAAATTATTTTTAGATTTGTCAAAATACAATGGAAAACCATTGATATCAAAACCTTCAGGGAACTGGTTACTAAACCACTTGGATTGTTTCTGGCGATATTAGTGACAGTAGTAGCGCTGGATAAATTAACTTTCCCCGAAATTCTGGACTTCAATTTATACCGTATCTCTCTGAAAGAATTAATACGAATGGTTACCAATGCAGTATTGATTATTACATTTTTTCGGTTTGTTACTAAATGTATAGACTTCATCGTATTAATTTTAAAAGACCACTACATACAATCAGGCGACACAGCCAATGCCCAACCCATTTTTTTCTTCAAAGATTTTATAAAGGTGTTGGCTGGGCTTATGGCAATTATTCTTGTATTGAAATACTCTTTTGGATACGATGTAAAAGGATTGGTTACGGGCCTGAGCATTGTGGGCGCTGCTATTGCACTGGCGCTCAAAGAAAATCTTGAAAATCTGATTGCTTCCTTTATTATTTTTTTCGATAAACCATTTGCTCCGGGCGATGTTGTAAAAACCAATGCCGTGAGCGGCACCATCGAAAAAATAGGTTTGCGAAGCACCCGCATTCGCAGTGATGCAAAAACTTACATCACCGTACCCAATAAACAGATGGCGGATACTATTCTGGACAATTTATCCGTAAGAACACAACGCCGTGCAGACCTGTCGCTCTCCATTTCGGTATCCACCCCTCCGAATAAAGTACAATCGCTGATTGAAGGCATAAAAAAGACGCTGGAGCGTGATGAAATTGTTGATAGCAGCGCCCTATTTTCGGATATTACCGCTTCTGCCTTTGTCATCAACTGCACTTATTATACCAAACCGATTCCAATGGCTGAGTTCAACAAGGCCAAAACACAGATTAATCTTGAAATATTGAATCTTCTTGAACAAACAGAAATTGAAATTTCAGGGAAATCAAGCGATATCAACATCATTAAGGTTAAAGATGGAGAATAAAATTATTTTTTGGGAGTAAGCAGCGCTGCCACTTCTTCGTCAAACCTTCCGGTAGTGCCGTACTCTACCACCCTGCCTAATTCCTTTCCGTTTTTATACGCGATAATTGTAGGTACATTTGTGATATGTAGCGTTTCTGCCAGATGGGTCAAATCCTTCTTATTACGGTCAACCGCCACAAAGGTTATTTTGTCTTTTGGGAAAGCGGCGGCATCCAATATTTTCATAATTCGGGGCACTACATAATGGGAGTCTTCGCACCAGGTACCCAAAAAAATAAGGAAACTGATACTGTCCTTATTTTGCTTAACCGTACTTACCACCTTTTCTTTGGGAGTATAAATATCCTGCGCTTCACTATACCATTTGCAGGAAGAGTCCGTTTTTAAAATACTTTCAGTAATAAAACCACGAAACATTTTGCTGTTATCTCTGTCGGAAATGACATCATAAAGTTGTGCCTGCGTCATATTCATAAAAATTGCAGATAAAAAAAGTAGAATTATTTTTTTCATAAAGAATAGATTAAGGATTAAGCAATAGGTTGCACTACAACCCCGCCTTTAATTCAAGAAAAAAATCTTTTATTCTTTGTAATGACTGAATGGCGGCAAATTTTTCTTCCGCCCTCTTATTATTTTTCAGATATTCCCTGGCTCCTTCGATGGTAAATTTCTGCCTACGCAAAAGATCATAAATCAGTTGAAGGTTTTTAATGTCTTCCGGTCTGAAAAAGCGGTCTCCCTTTTTGTTCTTTTTCGGCTTCAAAATATCAAATTCACTTTCCCAGTACCTGATGAGCGAATAATTTTCATTAAACATGGCTGTAACCTCTCCCATACTGTAATAATTTTTTTGAAACAATACATCATCATCAGGCATTTGTATTAATTCTGCTGCCAGACTGTGTTCTTTTGCTGATTTTCTACCGCGTGTGGATTTTTTTTCAGATTCATCTTTTTTTGTTTCATCTGTATCCTCCACAAAAACAACCTGCGATTCTTCCATTTTTTTCTCTTCGCCAACATACTCAATCACTTCCTTAACTTCGGCTTCTTCCTCCATATTTTGAACAACAGGCTCCTCTGCCAACATTTCTTCCGGTCTTTGTGTTTGTGCCGATGCGTCCTCCACTTCAATTTGAGTCGGAGGTTTCAGTGTATTTTTTCTGGGTTGAGGTACCGGTTCCTTTTTTTCGGTTTCATCAAAAAAAGAAAAGGTACCCTGAGTATGCGAATTATGTTTGGCCATAGATGCAAATCTACAAATTAATCAATTTACAATGAACCCAGAAGTACTAATTTTGCAGCCTTATGACAAGTACAGAAATCAGACAGGCTTTTTTTGACTTTTTTAAAAGCAAAGGACACGAAATTGTGCCATCGGCGCCGATAGTAGTGAAGAACGATCCGACCCTGATGTTTACCAATGCAGGTATGAACCAGTTTAAGGACTATTTTTTAGGCAATAAAACACCTGCCTTTAAACGGGTGGCCGATACTCAAAAATGCTTGCGTGTAAGCGGAAAACATAATGACCTGGAAGAAGTGGGTGTGGACACCTACCATCATACCATGTTTGAAATGCTGGGCAACTGGAGTTTTGGCGACTATTTTAAAAAAGATGCCATTGCCTGGAGCTGGGAACTGCTGACCGAAGTTTTCAAAATTGAAAAAGACCGGATTTACGTAAGCGTATTTGAAGGCGATGAGCTGGAAGGACTGCCCTTTGATGATGAAGCCTGCAATGAGTGGAAGAAACATATTGCCGAAGATCGAATCCTGCGAGGGAAGAAAAAAGATAATTTCTGGGAAATGGGCGATACCGGTCCCTGTGGTCCCTGCTCCGAAATTCATGTGGATTGCAGGCCTGATGAAGAAAGAAAAATCATTGATGGAAAGACCCTGGTTAATGCCGACCATCCTCAGGTGATTGAAATCTGGAATAATGTATTTATTCAATTTAACCGAAAAAAAGACGGAAGTCTGGAACCTCTGCCACAAAAACACGTGGATACGGGAATGGGCTTTGAGCGCTTGGTAAGAGTTTTACATGGCAAAACCAGTAACTATGATACAGACGTATTTTCGGGAACCATTGGTGAAACAGAAAAAATAGTAGGGAAAAAATATGATTCCGAAGCCACACCCGAATCAAAAAACTGGAAAACGGCAGTAGCCTTCAGGGTTTTGGCAGACCATATCCGCGCCATCAGTTTTACCATTGCCGACGGCCAGTTGCCTTCCAATACCGGAGCGGGTTATGTAATCAGGCGTATTCTTCGGCGTGCAGTGCGTTATTATTATTCGTATCTCGATTACAAACAACCATTGCTGCATAGATTGGTGGCTGTGATTGCCGACCAGTTTGAAAGTGTTTTTCCCGAACTCAAAAAACAGGAAGCATTTGTAAGCAAGGTAATTCATGAAGAAGAAGAAAGTTTTTTAAGAACATTGGAAAAAGGGTTACGCAGAATTGATGAAATCGTAAAAACATCAGAAAAAAATATAGACGGCAAAAGCGCATTTGAGCTTTATGATACTTATGGTTTCCCAATTGACCTTACCCGGCTGATTGCATCTGAAAATAATCTGAACATCGACGAAACCGGTTTTGAAGCCGAAATGCAGCAGCAAAAAAACCGCAGCCGTGCTGCCACAGCCATTGATGCCGAAGACTGGGTGCAGGTACATGAAGATAGTCCTGTAAAATTTGTTGGATACAATGATTTAAACGTATCCACCAAAATATTAAAATACCGGAAAGTAAAAGCAAAAGGCAATGAACAGTATCAAATTGTGCTGGAAACAACCCCTTTTTATGCCGAAAGTGGCGGACAGGTAGGAGATAAAGGCATTTTGCAGATTGGTAATGAAGAAATTGAAGTTACGGATACCCAAAAAGAGAATGACCTGATTATTCATTATACCAATAAACTTCCAGCCCCAATTGATAGTGAAGTGGTAGCAATAGTGGATTATGAAAAGCGATTGAATACCATGTACAACCACACCGGCACACACCTGCTTCATGCGGCGCTGCGCCAGGTATTGGGTACTCATGTGCAGCAAAAAGGTTCTTTGGTTTCGCCGGATGTGTTACGATTTGATGTTTCTCATTTTGCAAAAATCACCGATGAAGAGCTGCGGCAGGTGGAAATGATTGTAAATGCCAAAATTCGTCAGAATATACCCGTTACCATCAAAGAAATGCCGAAAGACGAGGCAATGAAATTGGGTGCTATGGCATTGTTTGGCGAAAAGTATGGAGAAATGGTACGAGTGGTCATTGCCGACCCCGATTTTTCGTTGGAGCTTTGTGGAGGAACACATGTAAGCCAAACCGGAATGATTGGGCTATTGGTGGTTACATCTGAAACCGCAATAGCCGCCGGGGTAAGGCGAATTGAAGCATTAACAGGACCAGCGGCTTTCCATTATCTGATTGATAAAGTAGAGCAAAGCAAGCAATTATCAGATATATTGAAGAGCAAAGAACCCCTGAAAGCTATTGAAAAACTGTTGACCGAAAAATCTGCTTTGGAGAAACGAGTAGAATCTTTGGAAGCCAGAGAGCTGGTAAGCATCCGCAATGGCTTGTTGCAAAAAGACGAAATTATTAATCAGATAAATTTTGTTGGAGACATTGTGGAGGTAGGCAATATGGATGCGCTGAAGAAACTGTGTGGCGATCTAAAGCATCATCTGAAGGATTTTGTAATCGTTCTGGCAGCAAATATAGGCGGTAAACCATCAGTGGCCATTGCCATTGCTGATAATGTAGTGGCAGCTAAGGGATTAGATGCCGGACAAATTATCAAACAGCAAATTGCGCCTCTAATTAAAGGTGGCGGAGGAGGCCAAAAAAATCTTGCCACAGCAGGTGGGCAAGATGCAAGTAATCTGAAGCAGGTTATCGAAAAGGTGAAATCATTAATTTGATAACGGTATAAAGAAGCAGTCAAAAATTTTTAATCATATTTCCTGTTATTTTACTTACATTCGTAAGATGAAAAGATTATTCTTTATTGTACTCTTTTTCATAGCCGGCATTTTTTCACCGGAGATGTTTGCACAGTGCTCCATCTGTACCAAAACAGCACAACAGTTAGGCGACGGGCCTGCCAGTGGTTTAAACACCGGTATTCTTTATTTGGGTTTTGTTCCCCTATTAGTCGTTGGTTATATAAGTTTCAGATGGTGGAAAAACGAAAAGAACAAAAATCATAATATTTAAAAACTGTAACCCTATTTTTCATATTTAAAACTTTTATCATGCTTGAGCAAATTTTAGAATTAGTAAAACAACAAGGACAACAATCTGTAGTAGAAAATCAAAATGTTCCCAATAATCTGAACAATCAGGTAATGGCTGAGGCAGCCAATACGATTACAGGCGGCTTGCAAAATATTTTAAGCGGTGGCGGCTTGCAAGGAATTCTTTCGCTATTTGGGCAGGGACAAGGAAAATCTTCAAATTTATTATCAAATCCGGTGGTAGCCATGATGGTAGGCCACCTGGCTAATAATCTGGTAAAAAAAATGAACCTCAGCCCTGCAGTAGCCAATGGTATTTCCAATAATCTCATTCCGGGAGTGCTCAACAATTTAGTTTCACGCACAGTAAGCAATGCCCCACAAGATAGCGGTTTCAATATTGGCAACCTTATTGGCGCTTTCACAGGTGGCGGTCAGCAATCTTCAGGAGGCGGTATCGATCTTCAAGGCTTATTGAACCAGTTTATGCAAGGAGGTCAGGAGCAACAACAAAGTAGTGGCTTGGAAAGCCTGATTAATACAATAACTCAAAAAGCCCAAAATAATCAGCAGTCCCAATCACAGCAAGGTGGCGGTCTTGCCGATTTGATTCAGGGATTCTTTAAATAATTAATAAATTGAACTTATTTGGCATGATTTATGTGCCTTTTTTATTGTTGTTCTTATACATTCTATTGGTAAAAAATTATTAATAATTCTTTAACATATAGGTTGCAACTATTCGAAAGTAATTTTCGTTTAAATGGTAAGAATAGTGATTAAAAAAAGATAGTCAATTTTCTCATAAGCAGTTAGTTTTGGTTGCGACCCCTGTTTCTACAGGGGTCTAT
>ENA-UOUJ01001799-UOUJ01001799.1-activated-sludge-metagenome-genome-assembly--contig:-NODE-1799-length-10590-cov-4.257428_pt1 | contig 10590 bp, 11 predicted proteins | sample MGYA00249839_ERZ747224 | MGnify/ENA primary metagenome ERZ747224 (study PRJEB28782, sample SAMN03220277) | activated sludge metagenome | biome: wastewater; feature: sewage sludge; material... | reverse complement strand
AGGCGCCGCCCGTCGAGAAACTGGGGGCGCTGCTGAATCTGGCGCCCTCGGCCATGCGCGACACAGTGCTGGCCGGGCTGGACCGGGAGGATGCGGGTTTCGCGGGCAAGGTGCGGCGGACGATCTTTACCTGGGCCCATATCCCCGCGCGCATCGACCCGCGCGACGTGCCCCGCATCCTGCGCGAGATCGACCCGCCCACCCTGACTCGCGCCATGGCCGGCGCGCAGGGCGATGACGCGGCGACCGTCGGCTTCCTGCTGGGCGCGATATCCTCGCGCCTGGCCGACACCCTGCGCGAGGATATCGAGGCCGCCGGGAAGGTCGGCACGAAAGACGCCGAGGCGGCGATGAACACCATCATGGCCGTGATCCGCCGGATGGAGACTGCGGGAGATCTGCTCCTGATCCCTCGGGATCAGGAGGAGGAGCCTGCATCATGAGGGAGTGTCTGAAACTCTGTGTATCTGACCTGGCCCATGCGGTTTTCAGATACGGTCAGGCGTCAAGGCGCCCGGCGAGCATTGTGGCCAGCTGGTTGCGGACGGCAACCCACTCCCGGACAGCGCGTCCGCCCCTCTCGAAGTTGCGGATGGCCAGGAAGATCAGCTTGGTCGCTGCCTCTTCGGTCGGGAACGAGCCTTTCGTCTTCAGTGTCTTTCGCAGCACCCGGTTCAGGCTTTCCACGGCATTCGTGGTATAGATGATCTTCCGGATCGCGGCGCTGAAGGCATAGAACGGGGTAACCTCGGCCCATGCCCGGCGCCAGGCGGGGGCAATGGACGGGTATTTCCCGGCCCACTTTTCCTCGAAGTCATTAAGCCGGCGGGCGGCCTCCCCGGCGCTCGGGGCCTGCGTCGGCTCGGGCGCAGGCCGGCGCACCGCCTTTGCGGTCCTTCCAGCTGTCCGAGTTCATCGAACGGCGGATCAGATACTGGTCTGGACCGTGGTTTCCGGAAAGGCGGCGGTGATCGCCTCGGGGAAGCCCTTCAGTCCGTCCACGACGGCAATCAGGATGTCCTGGAATGAGCCATCAAACGCCACCGGTCCGAGAGAGATGGCGAGAGATCCCCGAGATGGGTCGGGATGTCGCGCACCGACAGCCCGGCGGCGTAAAGGCCGATGATCCTGTTCGTCGGGAAAACAGTCCACTGGACTGTTTTCTGATCCTCCTCACTCCACCCCGTCGATCCGGGTCTGGCCCTTCCGGACCCGCTCGGGCGCGAAGCTGCTGTCCCGGTCGCGCGGCACCGCCAGCGGCGCCTCGCCGTCCGAGCCCTTCACCCGCTTCGCCGCGGTGCGATTGCGGCGGTTGGCCTGTCCGGGCGGCGGCTCCGTCCCGGCCTCATGGCCCGGATGCGCGGTCAGTTCGGCCCCGAGCATCCGCTCCATCAGCGGAACCTTCAGCTCCTTCATCAGCCCGGCATCGCCAGGCAGATCCTCGGGCCGCTTGCAGCCATTCAGCAACTCGTCCCGCAGTCCGTTGGAAATCGCCATCGTCCTTGCTCCTCTCAGGAAGCATGGACCGGATCACCGATACACAGAAGAACGGACACTCTCCATCATGACCCTGCACCGTCCGCCGCAAGGATCAGCGCATGGTCATCGAGACCGATATCCTGTCCTACGGCTCCCGAGGCCGCCGGAAATCTTGACGGATGCGGGAATGTGACGCCGTATTTCGTCACGCGACTGCTGATCCTGCGGATTTGAATGCGCCGAATGCCCCGGCCCGCGCGTCCCGCAGGATGGCGGCGGTTCGGCAGGCGGGCGGCGTGAGGTCATGCGTCCGTGCCGCCGCTGTTCCGGCTTCGGCCATGCGCCCCGGACCCTTGCCAGAAGCGCCGCCTTGCTGATGCGCGTGAAGACGGGTTGGGCGAATGCGGCCGCCCGCCCCTGCGCGCCGGCCGAAAGGCGCGGGGGGCCGGGACCTTCCAGCGCTTGCGGGCCTGCTTGCCCCCTGCCCCGCCTGCGCCTAAGCAGCGGGCCGCCGGCATGGACCGGATGATACACGAGGCGCGCATGACCAACAGCATCGCCCTGGCGCTTGCGCTGATCCTGCTGGGGCTGTTCGCCTTTGACGCCGCGGTGCTGGACGGCGGCCTTCCCGTCCGGATCGGGCGCCTGGTGACGCAGATGGTCGAATGGCTCAGCTTCTGGCGCTGACCCACGGGTTTGCACCCGCGGCCGGCAGCCGTCGCCTTCAGGTCGCGCACTGCCGGCTGCCGGCCGGGGCGGCATTGCATTCCGCGCCCGATTTCGGCATGGCGGGCGCGAAGGATTCAGCGGCTGGAGGGTTTCATGGCTGTCAAGGTAGCGATCAACGGGTTTGGCCGGATCGGGCGCAACGTGCTGCGGGCGATCATCGAATCGGGCCGCACCGACATCGAGGTCGTGGCGATCAACGATCTGGGCCCGGTGGAAACCAACGCGCATCTGCTGCGCTATGATTCCGTTCACGGTCGCTTTCCGGCCGAGGTGACGACGACCGCGGACAGCATCGACGTGGGCCGCGGCCCGATCCGCGTCACCGCCGAGCGCGACCCGGCCAAGCTGCCCTGGGGCGACGTGGATGTCGCCATGGAATGCACCGGCATCTTCACCGACGCGGCCAAGGCGGCGCTGCATCTGCAGAACGGGTCCAAGCGGGTGCTGGTCTCGGCGCCGGTATCGGGGGAATGGGCGACCGACCGCGCGATGAAGACCATCGTCTTCGGCGTCAATGACGACACGCTGGAATCGGGCGACCATGTGGTGTCCAACGCCTCGTGCACGACCAACTGCCTGGCGCCGGTGGTCCATGTCCTTGACAAGGCGGTGGGCATCGAGCGCGGCTTCATGACCACGATCCACAGCTACACGGGCGACCAGCCGACGCTGGATACGATGCACAAGGATCTCTATCGCGCCCGCGCCGCGGCGCTGTCGATGATCCCGACCTCGACGGGTGCTGCCAAGGCCGTGGGCAAGGTGCTGCCGGAACTGAACGGCAAGCTCGACGGGGTGGCGATCCGGGTGCCGACGCCGAACGTCTCGGTCGTGGACTTCAAGTTCGTCGCCAAGCGCGAAACCTCGGTCGAGGAAATCAACGAGGCGATCCGCGGTGCGGCGCAGGGGAAGCTGCGCGGCATCCTGGGCTTCACCGACGAAAAGCTGGTGTCGATAGACTTCAACCACGACCCGCATTCGTCCGTGTTCCACATGGACCAGACCAAGGTCATGGACGGCACGCTGGTCCGCATCCTGAGCTGGTATGACAACGAATGGGGCTTTTCCAACCGCATGTCGGACACCGCCGTCGCGATGGGCAAGCTGATCTGACCGGCGCCCCACGGCCATGACGAAAGGCCCGGCCATGTGCCGGGCCTTTCCTTTCACTGTCCGCCGTAAGCCGTCAGCCGAAGCGGCTCAACCGGCCGGCGTTGGCCCGGGTGCGCTTGCTATAGGGCTTCAGCGCAGCGGACAGCACCTGGTCCGCCCGCCTGCCGCGTGCGGCTGCACGCAGCGCCAGGGTGATCGCTTCGCGCGCCGCATCGCCTTTTTCCGAAACCATGCGGAAGTTTTCATCGGACGCATGGGGCAGAAAGCCCATCATCCCGGCCAGACGCATGCCGATGATGAACTGCGCTTCGCATCCCATCCGTACCATGTCGAACCACAGGCGGAACGCGCTGGCAGGGTCATAGGCCTTCATCATGTTCATGTCTTTCCCGCAAATATGCTGCGTTGCAGCAATATGTATGCTGCACCTGCAGCATAAGTTCCAGTTGAAATTTCGCGGCAGGTCTGCCGATGGCTGGATAACGCCGGCCGGGCTGATATAGACGCAAACCATGACCAGATTCCTGACGCTCCGCCGCCCCGACGACTGGCACCTGCATCTGCGCGACGGCGCGATGCTGGCGGCCGTGGCCCCGCATTCGGCCCGGCTGGGCCGCGCCATCATCATGCCGAATCTGGTGCCGCCGGTGGTGACGGGGGCGCAGGCCGACGCCTATCGCGCCCGCATCAAGGTCGCTTTGCCGGATGGAGCGACGCTGACGCCGCTGATGACGCTGTATCTGACCGAATCGACCGATCCTGCCGATGTGGTCGCGGCGCACCGGGACGGCATCATCGCGGCAGTCAAGCTGTATCCGGCGGGCGCCACCACCAATTCGGCCAGCGGCGTGCGCGATTTCGACAGGGTGCGCCCCGTGTTCGAAGCGATGGCCGAGGCGGGCGTGCCGCTGTGCGTCCATGGCGAGGTGACCGACCCCGCGGTGGACATCTTCGACCGCGAGGCCGCCTTCATCGACCGCGTGCTGGACCCGATCCGCCGCGCGACGCCGGGCCTGCGCGTGGTGATGGAGCATGTGACGACCGCCGACGGCGTCGATTACGTCCGCTCGAACGACGACATCGGCGCCACGATCACCGCGCATCATCTGGTCATCAACCGCAACCACCTGTTCGCGGGCGGCATTCGGCCGCATTATTACTGTCTGCCCATCGCCAAGCGCGAAAGCCACCGGCAGGCGCTGGTGGCGGCCGCGACCGGCGGCGACCAGCGGTTCTTCAGCGGCACCGACAGCGCCCCCCATCCCGACCGCGCCAAGGAATCGGCCTGCGGCTGCGCGGGCTGCTTCACGGCGCCGAACTGGTTGCCCATCGTGGCCCAGGTGTTCCAGGACCAGGGCGCGCTGGACTGGCTGGAAAGCTTCGTGTCGCTGAACGGACCCGCCTTCTATCGCATGGCCCCGAACGAGGACCGCATCCGCCTGGCCCGCCACGACACGCCCATCACGCTGCCCGGCCGCATCACCGCGGGGGACGAGACGGTGACGGTGTTCGACCCCGGTTTCCCCCTGTTCTGGCATGTCGAGGACGCCGCATGACCCTGCCCTTTCCGCCGCCCGAGGAGATCGCCCGCCTGACCGCGCGGATGCTGCTGGAAATCCGCGCCGTCCATTTCAACGCGTCCGAGCCCTATACCTATGCCTCGGGGCTGAAGGGACCGACCTATATCGACTGCCGCAAGCTGATCTCATATCCCCGCATCCGCGGCACGCTGATGGATTTCCTGGCGGCGACGGTCATGCGCAACGCGGGCTTCGAGGCCTTCGACAACGTGGCGGGCGGGGAAACCGCAGGCATCCCCTTTGCCGCGATGATGGCGGAACGGCTGGGCCTGCCGATGACCTATGTGCGGAAAAAACCCAAGGGTTACGGCCGCAACGCCCGCATCGAGGGCGAGATGCGCGAGGGCCAGCGCGTCCTGCTGGTCGAGGATCTGACCACCGACGGCGGGTCCAAGCTGTCCTTCGTCGATGCGATCCGCGAGACGGGGGCTGCCTGCGGCCATACGGCGGTGGTCTTCTACTATGGCATTTTCCCTGACACGATCGGGCGGTTGTCTGATCACGGCGTCAGCCTGCATCACCTGTGCACCTGGTGGGACGTGCTGGCCGAGGCGCGCGAATCGGGCGCATTCGACCAAGGCACGCTGGCCGAGGTCGAGACGTTCCTGACCGATCCGCGTGGCTGGCAGGCAGCACATCCGTGACGTTCCGCGCCCCGCCGGTGGACCGGTGGGCCGCGACGTGAGATAACACCGGAACAAGGATTCGAGGACAGTGGCATGACCGAGCTTCGCGCTCTCGAGCCGCGCCAAATGGCGCCGGCTGGCGACCCCGATTTGCCTTCGGTTCCGTTTTCGGTCGAGGCGGAACAGCAGCTTCTGGGCGCGCTGCTGACCAACAACGACGTGTTCGATTCGGTCACCCGCATCCTGCGGGGCGAACATTTCTATGACCCGGTGCATCGCCGCATCTTCGACCTGTGCTCTGAACGAATCAGCAAGAACGCGCTGGCAAGCCCGGTCACGATCAAGGCGTTCATGGAACATGACGCGGGGCTGCGCGAACTGGGCGGCCCCGCCTATCTGGCGCGGCTGGCGGGGGCGGCGGTGTCGTCCTATGCCGCGCGCGACTATGCCCGGATGATCCGCGAATTCGCCCTGCGGCGCGAGCTGATCGGCCTGGGCCACGACATATCCGCCCGCGCCGCGACCGTGACCGTGTCCGAGGATGCCGAGGAACAGATCAAGATCGCCGAACAGACGCTCTACAAGCTGGGCGAGCAGGGGGTTGCGGAACGCGGCTTCCAGTCGTTCCTGCAGGCGGTGTCGGGGGCGGTCACGGCCGCCAACGCGGCTTACGGCCGGGCCGGGGGCCTCTCGGGGATCTCGACCGGGCTGATCGACCTGGATGCCAAGATGGGGGGCCTGAACAAGTCCGACCTCATTATCCTGGCCGGGCGTCCGTCGATGGGGAAAACGTCGCTTGCCACCAACATCGCCTTCAACGTCGCCAAGGCGCACCGGATGGGCGACCTGCCCGACGGCACGCGCGGCACGGTCGATGGCGGCGTCGTGGGCTTCTTCTCGCTGGAGATGTCGGCCGAGCAGTTGGCCGCCCGCATCCTGTCGGAGGCCTCCGAGGTGCCCAGCGAGCTGATCCGCCGCGGCGACATGAGCGAGGAGGAATTCCGCCGCTTCGTCGAGGCCGCGAACGACCTGCAGAACTGCCCGCTCTATATCGACGACACCCCGGCCCTGCCGATCAACCAGCTGGCCGCCCGCGCCCGCAAGCTGAAGCGGACGATGGGGCTGGATGTGCTGATCGTGGATTACCTGCAACTGCTGCGCGCCGCATCCGCCAAGGACAGCCGCGTCAATGAGGTGTCGGAAATCACCCAGGGGCTGAAGGCCGTTGCCAAGGAACTGAACATTCCCGTCATCGCCCTGTCGCAGTTGTCGCGTCAGGTCGAGAACCGCGAGGACAAGCGCCCGCAACTGTCGGACCTGCGCGAATCCGGCAGTATCGAACAGGACGCCGACATCGTGATGTTCGTCTTCCGCGAGGAATACTACAAGGAACGCGAAAAGCCCGCCGACCACGAACTCGACAAGATGGCGACCTGGCAGCAGACCATGGAACATGTCCACGGCAAGGCCGAGGTCATCATCGGCAAGCAGCGCCACGGCCCCATCGGCACGGTCGAGTTGAGCTTCGAGGGCCGCTTCACCCGCTTCGGCAACCTGGAGAAGCACCGGGTTCAGCAATGGGGTTGAGCCTGCTGGTCCCCGTCACGACCGTCGGCCTGCTGATCGCGTCCAACCTGTTCATGACCGTCGCATGGTACGGGCATCTGAAGTTCAAGGCGGCACCTCTGGCCTTGGTGATTCTGGTCAGCTGGGGCATCGCGCTGTTCGAATATGTCCTGCAGGTGCCCGCGAACCGCATCGGCCACGGGTATTTCACGGCCGCGCAGCTCAAGACGATTCAGGAGGTCATCAGCCTGACCGTCTTTGCCGGGTTTTCCTGGCTTTATCTGGGCGAGCGGCTGGGCTGGCAGCACGGCGTGGGCTTTGCCCTGATCTGCGCGGGGGCATGGTTTGTCTTTCACGACTGGCGCTAGAACCCCGCCCCGCATGTTCACGCTGATCGTGCTGGCGGGCATCGGCGCGCTGGCGACGAACGTCTTCCTGCCCTCGCTGCCCGGCATGGCGCGCGATTTCGGTGTCGAATACGGGCGGATGCAACTGGCGGTGACAGGCTATCTGGCCGGGTCCGCCATCGTGCAGCTGCTGGCCGGCCCGATCAGCGACATCTGGGGGCGCAGGCCGGTGATGCTGGGGGCGCTGCTGGTCTTTCTGGCGGCAACGGCGGGAACGCTGCTGGCGCCGGATGCGGGCTGGTTCCTGGCGATGCGGATGGTGCAGGCAGTCGCCGCGGCCGGCATGGTGCTGTCGCGTGCGGTGGTGCGCGACCTGGTGGCGGGCGACGCGGCGGCCAGCCGGATCGGCTATGTCACCATGGGGATGTCGATCATCCCCATGCTGGCCCCGGTGCTGGGCGGGGTCATGGACGAGTTCTGGGGCTGGCGGGCCAGCTTCGTTCTGATGCTGGTGCTGGGGACGGCGGTGCTGGCGCTGGCCTGGGCCGACATGGGTGAAACCGCCCGTGGTGGCGGACTGCCGCTGCGCGCGCAGATGCAGGGCTATCCGGCGCTGGCGCGGTCGGGCCTGTTCTGGGGCTATGCGCTGGCGGCCACATTCGCCTCCGGGGCGTTCTTCGCCTATCTGGGCGGCGCGCCCTTCGTGGGCGAGACGGTATTCCAGCTGAGCCCGGCCGAGGTCGGATACTGGTTCGCCGCGCCATCGATCGGGTATCTGCTGGGCAATTTCGCCACGGGGCGCTGGTCGATCCTTGTCGGCATGGACCGGATGATCCTGTGGGGCGCGGTCGTGACAGCCGTTGCGCTGGCGGTCTCGCTGGCCGCCGATCTGGCCGGGCTGCATCACCCGCTGGTCTTTTTCGGTTCGGTCGCGGTCATGGGGCTGGGCAACGGCATGGTCCTGCCCAATGCGAATGCCGGAATGATGAGCGTGCGACCCGAACTCGCCGGCACCGCCAGCGGCCTGGGCGGCGCCATGGCGGTCGCGGGCGGAGCGGCGCTGGCGACGCTGGCCGGGTGGTTTCTGGTGCCCGGCGCCGGGGCCACGCCGCTGCTGGTCATCATGCTGCTGTCGGGACTGGGATCGCTGGCTGCCCTCGCCCCGATAATGCGGAAGCGTTGACGGAATCTTCAGCCTTCGGCTTCAGGCTGGGGGCATGTGCGACCGATTCGCCCCGACCCAGCCGAATACGACCTGCGCGCTTGCGCCGGCCGTTTTGCAAAGGCTATTCCCGGCTTTGCAACACGTGGGGGAAAGCATGGCCAGCCACAAGATCTATGCGGGCGCATCCCTGCGCGAAACGAGGATGCGCCATGGCCTGACCCAGCGGGTCTTTGCCGAACGCCTGGGGGTGTCGCTGCCCTATCTCAGCCAGATGGAAAACAACCACCGCCCGGTATCGGCGGGGGTGCTGCTGCGGCTGGCGTCGGAATTCGCGGTCGATGTGGGGGCGATGGCCTCGGGCGACGCCGAACGCATGGTCATCGACATGGCCGAGGCCCTGGCCGACCCCCTGTTCGACGCAGCCCCCCCGCTGGCCGATCTGCGGCTGGCGGCGGCGAATGCGCCGGGGCTGGCGCGCGCCTTCCTGGACCTTTACCGCGCCCACCGCGAGGGGCAGGACCGTCTGGCAGCACTCGACGAGGCATTGGGCGCCACCGGCCAGAACGCCGTGACCTCGCCGTGGGAGGAGGTACGCGACTTCTTCCATTACTGCGACAACTATATCGACGCGGTGGACCGGGCGGCGGAACGCTTTGCCTGTCCCGAAGGCCGCCGCGCCCGCCCGATGGCGCGGGCCCTGGCGGCGCTGGCTGATCGTGGCATCACGGTCGAACGGGGCGAACTGCCTTCGGGCGCGGTGTTTCGGCGCGAGGGTGCTCGCATCACGATGAACGCCTCGGCCGAACCGGCGACGCAGGCATTCCAGTTGCTCCATATTGTCGCGCGCGAGACGCGGGGGGATCTGCTGGATGCGACGCTGGATCTGGCCCGTTTCCGCAGCCCGGCGGCGCGCGACATCGCCCGGCTTGGGCTGGCCAATTACTTCGCGGGCGCGGCGCTTCTGCCCTATCGCGCCTTTCTGGCGGCGGCGCGGGCGGAACGGCACGATCTGGAACGGCTGGCCTATCTGTTCGGCGCATCGCTGGAACAGGTGGTCCACCGCCTGTCGACGATGCAGCGCCCCGGCGAAAAGGGGGTGCCGTTCTTCTTTGTCCGCGTGGACCAGGCCGGCACCATCACCAAGCGCCATTCCGCGACCCGGCTGCAATTCGCGCGTTTCGGCGGCGCCTGCCCGCTGTGGAACGTCCACCGCGCCTTTGAAACGCCCGGCCGTTTCCTGCGGCAACTGGCGCAGACGCCGGACGGGATGCGGTATTTATGTCTCTCGCGCGAGATTTCCAAACCCGGCGGGGCCTATCGCGCGCCGGTGCGCCGCTTCGCGATCTGTCTGGGCTGCGAGGTCGGACATGCCCGCGGCATGGTCTATGCCGATGGCCTGGATCTGGCCAATGCCGCCTCGTATGACCAGATCGGCGTCTCGTGCCGGATCTGCCCCCGTCCTGACTGTCACCAGCGCTCGGTCCCGCCGATCGACCGTGACATCCTCATCCCCGATGACCGCTCGGGTCCCCTGCCCTATGCCATCGGATGAAAGGGACGCGCCGCATGCCAGCTTGCCGGAGTGCCGAAGTGCCCAGGTTCCGGAAATCCGCCGATAAGGCGGCGATCCGGTGGCGGGGTTCCGCCGACCACGGCGGCAATTTTCCAACTACCGTTGCATCCATGCCACGCTTTTTCTAACGACCTCCCAGATTTGGCCAAGGCCGACGAGCCGCAAGCCACCGTCCCTTACATCGAAATGGATCGGATCAGTGCCGCGTCTTGCAAATCGCCTGAATCTTCGCCTGGACCCTGCGCCGCCTGAACAGGGGCTGAATCCGAACGCGACGATCCCACGGCGCGGGCCGGGGCGAATGTTCGTTGCAGGGGGCACGGCGCTGCTGGTGGGCTGGTCGATCACGGCAAGCGCCCTGCTGGTCAGCGACAGCCTGGGGGTCGGGGCTTCGCCCCTGCCGGTCCAGGCT
>ENA-UOUJ01001798-UOUJ01001798.1-activated-sludge-metagenome-genome-assembly--contig:-NODE-1798-length-10607-cov-3.664992_pt1 | contig 10607 bp, 7 predicted proteins | sample MGYA00249839_ERZ747224 | MGnify/ENA primary metagenome ERZ747224 (study PRJEB28782, sample SAMN03220277) | activated sludge metagenome | biome: wastewater; feature: sewage sludge; material... | reverse complement strand
CCGACAGACCCGCCGCCTGCAGCCGCCCCTCGGCCAACGCCTGCCGGGACAGGTCGGTCAGATCGCCGGAATTGCCGATGCAGGTCGTGCAGCCGAAGCCGACGATGCCGAAGCCCGCGGCCTCAAGGTCATCCAGCAGCCCGGCCCGTTCCAGATAGCGCCTCGCCGTGGGCGATCCGGGGGCGAGCGAGGTCTTGACCCAGGGGGGCGGGGCCAGCCCCAGCGCGCGGGCCTTGCGCGCGACCAGCCCCGCCGCCACCAGCAGCCGCGGATCGGTGGTGTTGGTGCACGATGTGATCGCGGCAATGGCGACGGCGCCGTCGGGCACCTCGCCCTCGGGCACCGCCTGGGGCGGGGCGCCCCGCACCTCGGCCGCGCCCGCCGCCGTGGCCGATGCAGGCAGGCGGTCCTGCGGGCGGCGGGGACCGGCGACGCTGATCTCGACCGAGGCGAGGTCGAGTTCGACCACCTGCGAGAAGCGCGGCGTCTGGTCCGGGTCGAACCACAGGCCCTGCCGGCGGCAACAGGTCTCGACCCGCGCCACATGGTCCGGGCTGCGGCCCGTGGCGGCAAGGTAGCCCAGCACCGCCCCATCGACGGGGAAAAAGCCGGTGTTCGCACCGAATTCCGGCGTCATGTTGGCGATGACGGCCCGGTCACCCGCCGACAGGGCCGAGACGCCCGGCCCGAAGAACTCGACGAAGCGGTCGGCCAGATCGATGCGGCGCAGCAGTTGCGTGACTGTCAGGGCAAGGTCGGTCGCAGTGATCCCCTCGCGCAAGGCTCCGGTCAGACGGACCCCCACCACGTCGGGCACGCGCAGCATCACCGGCATCCCGAAGAACACGCTTTCGGCCTCGATGCCCCCCACGCCCCATGCCAGCACGCCGATGCCGTTGACCATCGGCGTGTGGCTGTCGGTGCCGATCATCGCATCGGGCATCAGCCAGCCGTCCCGCGCTTCGACCACTGTCGCCAGCCGCTCCATGTTCAGCGTGTGCATGATGCCGGTCCCCGGCGGATGCACGCGGAAGTTCCGCAGGCTGTTCGTCGCCCATTTCATGAAGCGATAGCGTTCAGCGTTGCGGCGGTATTCGTTGGCGAGGTTCTGCGCCATCGCCCCCCTGCCCCCGAAGAAATCGACCGCCAGCGAATGGTCGGTCGAGACATCGACCGGCAGCACGGGGTTCAGCAGGCAGGGATCGTGCCCCGCCTCGGCCAGCGTGGAACGCATCCCGGCGATATCGACCAGCGCGGGCCCGCAGGTCGTGTCGTGCATCAGCACGCGGCCGGGCAGGAACGGGATTTCCGCATCCGTCGGCCCGTCCAGCGCCGCAAGGATCGCGTCGCGCGCGCGGGACGCATCCGGCCCGGCGGTCCGCAGCACGTTTTCCAGCAGGATGCGGTGGATATGCGGCATCTCGGCCAGCCGCCCCCCCGCGGCGGCTGGCAAATCGATGATGCGCCAGGCCGCACCGGCCAGTTCAAGGGTCGTCTCGTTGGTCATCTCGTGCCCGTCAGGTAAGTTGCGCGGCCTTGGCCAGCCCGGCCTCGCGGATGTGGCGGTAAAGGAAATCGGCGGCGGCGGTCATGTCGCCGCCCTCGATCATGTCCAGCAGCGCCAGATGCTCGCGGCACTGCTGCGGCAGGCGGGTCCGGTCGGTGGTGATGCGGTATTCGATCAGCCGCCGCACCCGGTTCAGCCGCCGCACCGCCTCCAGGAAGAAAACGTTGCCCGTGCAGCGCATCAGCATCTCGTGGAATTCCACGTTCTGCGCGAAGATCGCGCTGCGGCTTTCGTGGGGCCAGCTTTGCAGCAGCGCGGTCTGCGTGGCTCGCGCAGCGGCGAAGGCGTCGGGGTCGATGCGGAAACGCGGCTGCAGCAGCGCCTCGCGTTCGACCGAGGCGCGGAAATCATAGGCATCGGCATAGGCCTTGGGCGAGGTCAGCGTTTCCCGGAACTGCCAGCCGTTGCCGGGCAGGCGGTCGATCCAGCCCTCGTCCTCGATCCGGCGCAGCAGCTCCAGCGCCCGCCCGCGCGGCAGGCCATAGGTCCGCATGAACTCGCTGGCGCTGAAGCGGTCGGGAAGGCGGCCCGACAGCCGGTCGTCGGCCACCCGGAAATAGATCGCATCCTCGGCCTCCTCGCCCAGATGGGGCAGGTTCGACGCATCGCGGTTCAGAAAGAAGCCGCGGTTTTCCTCGGACCGGACGAGGCCGATTTCCTCCAGCTTGCGCAGCGCGCTGACCACCGGCGCGCGCGAGACGCGGAAGCTGTCGGCCAGACGCTGCGCGGGCAGATGCTGGCCGCAGGCCATGCCCTCGGCCCGCGCATGGTCGAGGATCTGCGACATGATCCTGGGCGAAAGACTCTGGCGTGCCATGGCGTGACCCCGGCGCAGGGCGCGCCGGGTTCCTGTCCCCTTTCTCAGTCCTCGTCCTGCCGGAAGCGGGCCAGCCCCTTGAAGACGAAGGGTGCGACCAGCGCGATCACCGCGATCGCGATCATCGCGGCCGATCCCGGATGCTGCAGCAGGACCATCGGGTCGCCCAGGCTCATCTGCAGGGCGCGGCGCAACTGGCTGTCGGCCATCGGCCCAAGGATCAGCCCCACGATCACCGGCGCGACCGGATAGTCGTATCGCCGCATGAGAAACCCCAGCAGCCCGAAGCCGGACAGCAGCAGCAGTTCCACCACCGACGGATTCGCCGCGATGGTCCCCATCGTGGCAAAGACCAGGATGCCCGCATAAAGCCAGGGCAGCGGGATCTTCAGCAGTTGCACCCACAGCCCCACCATCGGCAGGTTCAGCACCAGCAGCATGACATTGGCGATGAACAGCGACGCGATCAGGCCCCAGACCAGATCGGCGTGCTGGACGAACAGCAGCGGTCCCGGCTGGATATTGTATTGCTGGAACCCCGCCAGCATCACCGCCGCCGTGGCCGAGGTCGGCAGCCCCAGCGTCAGCAGCGGCACCAGCGAGCCTGCGGCGGATGCGTTGTTCGCGGCCTCGGGTCCCGCGACGCCTTCGATGGCGCCGTGGCCGAATTCCTCGGGGTGCTTCGCGAGCTTCCGCTCGGTCGTATAGCTGAGGAAGGTCGGGATTTCCGCGCCCCCCGCCGGCAGCGCCCCGATGGGAAAGCCGAAGGCCGCGCCGCGCAGCCACGGCTTCCATGACCGCGCCCAGTCCGCCCGCGTCATCCAGATCGAGCCCTTGATCGGTATCGGCTTTTCGGGCGCATACATATGGCGCGAGGCGACATGCAGCGCCTCGCCGATGGCGAACAGGCCCACGGCCAACGTCGTGACCTCGATCCCGTCGAACAGGTTCGGCACGCCGAAGGCAAGGCGCGTCTGCCCGGTCAGCTGGTCGATGCCGATCAGCCCCAGCCACAGCCCGATCCCGAGGCTCGTCAGCCCCCGCAGCGGCGAGGACCCGAAGGTCGCCGACACCGTGACAAAGGCGATCAGCATCAGCCCGAAGTAATCCCACGGTCCGAATTTCACGGCCAGCTTGACGAGGATCGGCGCCAGGAACGCCAGCCCGATGGTCGCGATCAATGCCGCCACGAACGAGCCGATGGCGGCGGTGGCCAGCGCAGGCCCGCCCCGCCCCTTGCGGGCCATCTGGTTGCCTTCCAGCGCGGTCACGACCGACGCGGCCTCGCCCGGCGTGTTCAGCAGGATCGCCGTGGTCGAGCCGCCATACATGCCCCCGTAATAGATGCCCGCGAACATGATGAGCGAGCCGCCGGGATCGAGCTTGAAGGTCGCCGGCAGCAGCAGCGCCACGGTCAGCGCCGGGCCGATCCCCGGCAGCACGCCGACCGCGGTGCCCAGCAGGACCCCGATGGCCGCAAAGGCCAGGTTCATCGGCGCGATGGCGATGGAAAATCCGTTGAGAAGCTGGATGAAAGCGTCCATGGCGACCTCAGAACAGGCGTTCCAGCGGGCCGGCCGGCAGCGCCAGTTGCAAAAGCTTGTTGAACATCAGGAACACCCCGGTCGAGATCAGCCCGCCGATGACCAGATCCGCGACCAGCGCCCGCCGCCCGAAGGCGCGCGCGGTGAACGCAAACAGCAGCGTCGAGCCGAGGATGAAGCCCAGCCCCAGCCAGATCGACCCCACCAGCCCGCCCAGCGCCAGCCCGATCCAGGCGACCGCGCCCCAGTCGGCCTCGTCCGCGACGATGCCGGGGCGCAGGGCCGTCACCAGATGCGCCAGCCCCAGCACGGCCAGGAAGGCCGCCACGAAATAGGACGCCGCATCGGCGCCCACGCCATAGCTCGCGCGGATGCTCATGCCCCTGGCGTCGAACCAGGTGACCGCGGCCACCGCGATCAGGCCGATGCCGATGATCGCCGTGGGGCGATGCAGGCCGCTGTGTCCCGGCAGGTTCACCATTCCGCTTCCCCCCTGAAAGGTCGGGACGGAGGATATACCCCCGCCCCGATCGGCTTATTCGGCCAGGCCGATGGATTTCAGCGTGGCGTGGACCCGTTCGTTCTCGGACTCGACGAAGGCCTTGAACTCGTCGGCCGGGGCATAATAGTCGGTCCAGCCGCGCGCCTTCAGCAGCTCCTGCCATTCGGGGGACTTGACCGTCTGCTCGATTGCCGCGCCCAGCGCCTGCTTGTCGGCGTCGGAAATGTCCGGCCCCGCAAAGACGCCGCGCCAGTTCACCAGTTCCACATCGACGCCCTGCGCCTTCAGCGGCTGGGCGGCGATGCCCTCGATCGGCTCGGGATAGGAGATCGCCAGCGCCCGCAGGTCGCCCGATTCGATCTGGCCCTGCCATTCGCCGTAACCGGAAATCCCGGCCGTGACCTGCCCGCCCAGCATGGCGGCCAGCGCCTCGCCGCCGCCGGAATAGGCGACATAGTTCACCTTGGACGGATCGGCCCCCGCCGCCTGGGTGATCAGCGCGGCCAGGATATGGTCCGCGCCCCCGGCCGAGCCGCCGGCCCAGATGGTGTTCGCGACATCGGCCTTGATGGCGGCAGTCAGGTCGGCCAGCGTCTGGTGGGGCGAATCCTTGGGCACCACCACGACCAGCGGATCGCCCGTCAGCCGCGCGATGGGGGTGACGTCGCCCAGGTTCACCGGCGCCTTGTTGGTCAGGATCGCGCCCACCATGGTGATGCCGCCAACCAGCAGCTGGTCGGGCGCGCCCTTGGCGCTTTGCGCGAACTGCGCCAGCCCCACGGTGCCGCCCGCGCCCGGAACGTTCACGACCTGAACGCTTTTCGCGGCCCCGGTCTTCATCATGACCTCTTGCAGCGAACGCGCCGCCGCATCCCAGCCGCCGCCCGCACCTGCGGGGGCGGTGATGGTCAGTTCAAGTTCCTGCGCCGCGGCGGGCGCCACCGCCGCCATGACGGCAAGACAGGCTGCCGCGAGCCTGCGGGTGAAAAACGACATGCGATCCTCCCTGATCGACCTTACTTGGTTCAGTCCAACATTGCAGGATAAGATGATGAAGTGCAATATGGCACCGACACCGCCTGCCAAGGAAAGACCGGACATGGTCGAAACCGGTCCCGAGAGCGCGAACACCCGGCGATTGAGGGTTCAGATCCCCCGAGGCATGGCAACCGCCCTGCTGACGCTGCTGATCGGAATGGCGGGTGCGGCGGCCTTCGTGGCGCTGGATCTGCCGCTGCCGTTCCTGCTGGGACCGATGGCGGCCTGCATCGTTGCCGCGCTTGCGCATGTGCCGATGCAGGGGCCGGGCAAGGCCGGTCAGGCGATGCGCACGATCCTGGGGGTCGCGGTCGGCAGCGCGATCACCCCCGCCCTGATCGAGCGGCTGCCCTCGATCGCGGCCTCGGTTGCGCTTGTCATTCCCTATATCGCCGTGATCGGGCTGATCGGCTTTCCGTTCTTTCACCGCATCTGCGGCTTTGACCGGCCGACCGCCTGGTATGCGGCCATGCCGGGCGGGTTTCAGGACATGGTGATCTTCGGCGAGGAGGCAGGCGCCGACATGCGGGCGCTGTCGCTGATCCATGCGACGCGGCTGCTGGTGCTGGTCGCGATCGTGCCCGCGATCCTGGATTCGCTGTTCGGCCGCCCCCTGAATTCCGCGCCGGGACAGGCAGCCGCGGACACCCCTTCGGGCGAACTTGCGCTGATGGTCGCGGCGGCGCTGGCGGGCTGGCAGGTGGCGGCGCGGCTGGGGATGTTCGGCGCCTCGCTGCTGGGTCCGCTGCTGGCCGCGGCGGCGCTCAGCCTGTCGGGCCTCATCGCCCCCCGCCCCCCGGCCACGGCGATCATCGTGGCGCGGTTGTTCATCGGCGGCGGCGTGGGCGTCCGATACACCGGGCTGACCCTGCGCGAATTGCGCGACGTGGTGGGCGCCGGTGCGGTCTTCAGCCTGTTCCTGGGCCTGGTTGCGGCGCTGTTCGCATGGGCAAGCCACGGCCCTGGCCGGAAGCCCCGCGGTCGAGGCGCTGCTCGCCTTCACTCCCGGCGGTCAGGCCGAAATGGCCGTCCTGGCCATTGTCGCAGGCGCCGACCTGGCCCTTGTCGTCGCCCATCACATCGTGCGGATCACGCTGGTGATCGTCTTTGCGCCCGTCATCGCCCGGCTGACCACCCGAGGCTGACGCAGGACGGCGCATCATCCGAAATGAAGAACTCCGTCCGCCCGCGGGCCATTCACTCTTTCCGCAGGCAGGCGCAACGGCATCCCGCCCCGCCGGGCGCGTCAGGTCCTCTGCGGAAGGAAGGTCCGACCGGATCAGGACCGGGGCATCCCGAGACAGCGCACGCGACCGCGTCCCGCCCGTCCGGCCTTTGCCACACAGGGCACCACGGTCGCGCCTGCGGGCCCGCGTCCTGGCCGCCCCACGTTTTCCAGTGACCACGGGTCCGCAAGGGAAGAACGCGTCACAGTTCCAGCCTGACGCGGACCCATTCCACCAGGCCGGCCAGCGCAGCCGTGAGAACCACGGTTCCGGCAAGGCCCGCCGCGACGGCCCTGCCGTCACGCTGGACCATCCCCCAGGCGATCAGCACCAGGCAGAGCGCCGGCGGCACATTGAACAGGGGCAATGGCGCCAGAAGCAGGGCCGACAGATAAAGGCAGACAAGCCCCAGCAGCCGCTCGCTGCGCGCCAGGGGCAACCAGCGCCGGCGCGACAGTCCCTCGGCCCGGCCGATGATATCCGCGATCCGGCCTCGCAGCGCACCCACGAGCCAGGACGGCAGGATCCGCGCGCGCAGCCGCCGCGGCAGGGCTCCGGCCTCTCCGAACAGTGCAAGATGGGCCGAGACGATGACCAGCGGGATGCCGAGGATCGCCGAGGCGCTGGGGAGAGGCAGCGGCAGAGCCTCGGGCAGGCTCAGAAGAAGGAGGGCAGCGCCATGGGTGCGTGTCCCGGTCGCGGCGAGCATGTCGCCCAGCGCCACGGCCTGCCCGTCGGGCAGATCCCGCAGCACCCCCGCAAGTGTCCGTTCGCCTTCCACCTTGCGTCCTTGTGCTCCATCTGGGGGTCTGCCTCTCCGGGTGCCGGGTCCGACATTGGATGGCTGATCGCGCATTCCGGCCAGGCGCCCGGCAGCTCTTCGAAGATGGGAGAGGACTCTTGGCGGGGCCAGAGGGGCCGGTCCGGAAGCCTCTCCGATCATCATTCCAGACGGCCCGCCCGCCGGCAAGCCGGCGGCCCATCCCCGGGAAGGCAGAGCCGGGGCACGGAACGGGCCAACCCCTGGATCGTGGCGAGGCCGAGCCTTTGGCAGCCAGAGGCCGCAATACGGGCTTCTTCCGGCATGTCCGGCAGTTCGGCATGAACCGGCGCAGGCAGAGCATCTGCGTGCCCCCTTCTGTCACGGCATGGCCTTCCTCGGGCGGACCTCGCGGTGCCGGAGGAGAGAGCGAGGTCATTCCTGCCCTTGGCCCGGATGCACCCGCTGCGAGTCCGGCCGGGGGGATCCGATCGGGGCGGCAATGAACCGCGACACCGGCATCGGCTTGTACAACGGGGCGCCGGCCGGGGGGCCACCAGGCCGGACGCGCCCCCGGCGCTGTTCTCCGGGGCGCTCGGGCATTTGCCGCAACGGCTGCTGACCTGCGTCCATCCGCGGTCGCGGCCCAAGTCGCGGGCACGGAGATCGGGTGTCCCGCCGCGCCGAAGTTCCCGGCGAAGATCGACTTCGAAGATCGACTTCAAGGAAGCAAAGGACCGGATGCGCCCCCGCATCGCAGAGCGGGTGGCAGAGCGAGGGAGTACCGGTCGCGGCGTTCCCGGTCCGTCGCGACCTGCCGGACGATGACAGCACCGCTTCTGATCGGTTAAGGTAGCTGACCCCCTGTCTTGCGGGGAAAGGAACAGCCATGCGTGCGATGGCGTTTACAGGCCGTTCTCCCCGGCTCGAAATGCGGGATCTGCCGCAGCCCGAGCCGGGCGCGGGCGAGGTGCTGATCCGGGTCGAGGCTTGCGGCGTCTGCCGCACCGACCTGCATGTCGTGGACGGCGATCTGCCCGCCCCCAGGCTGCCGCTGGTCCCCGGCCACGAGATCGTCGGCCGCATCGAACGGCTCGGCCCCGGCGTCAACGGCCTGCGGACGGGCCAGCGCGTGGGCGTGCCCTGGCTGGGGCATGCCTGCGGCCGCTGTCCCTATTGCGCCATGGGGCGGGAGAACCTGTGCGATGCGCCGCTGTTCACGGGCTACACCCGCGACGGCGGCTATGCCGAGGCCTGCGTGGCGGACGGCGCCTATGTCTTCCCCCTGCCCGAGGATGGCGATCCGGTTGCCCTCGCCCCGCTTCTCTGCGCGGGACTCATCGGCTTTCGCAGCTACCGGATGAGCGGGCAGCCGCATCGGCTGGGCCTTTACGGCTTCGGCGCGGCAAGCCACATCCTGTGCCAGATCGCCCGGCATCAGGGCGTGGAGGTCTTTGCCTTCACGCGCGGCGGCGACGGGGCCGCGCAGGCCTTCGCCCGCGCGCTGGGTGCCGTCTGGGCCGGCGGATCATCCGAGCCGGCCCCCGTCCCCCTCGATGCCGCGATCATCTTCGCGCCTGTGGGCGCGCTGGTGCCCCTGGCGCTGCGGGCGGTCCGCAAGGGCGGCCGCGTCGTCTGCGGCGGCATCCACATGAGCGATATCCCCGCCTTCCCCTATGCCGATCTCTGGCACGAGCGCGAGATCGTCTCGGTCGCCAACCTCACCCGTGCGGACGGCGAGGCCTTCTTTCCGCTTGCCCAGGCAGCGGGCGTCCGGACCGAGACCGTGGCCTATCCGCTCGAACGGGCCAACGAGGCGCTGGACGACCTGCGCCACGGCCGCCTTCAGGGCGCGGCGGTGCTGGTCCCCTGAGGAAGGCCTCTGCAGGCGCGGCGATCCCGCGCCGGAAATCCGCTGGCCCGGAAAGATGGCGCAAAGGCAAGCCATCTGGCAGAATGGGGCGGCAACCCCTGTCCGCAAGCACGGCGGTCCCCATGTCCTTTTCTTCCCCCCTGGTGATCTGGTTCGAGGACCTCTCGCGCGACGATGTCCCGAAGGTCGGCGGCAAGAACGCCTCGCTGGGCGAGATGGTCGCGCGGCTGTCCGGGGCCGGCATCCGCGTTCCGCCGGGCTTTGCCACCTCGGCCGACATGTTCCGCGATTTCCTGACCGCCAATCGCCTGAACGAAGGCATGGCCGAAACCCTTGCCCGGCTCGACGCGGGCAAGCTGGCCCTGGCGCAGGCCGGGCAGTCCATCCGCGCCGCGATCCAGGCCGCCGACTGGCCCGAAGATGCGCGGCAGGCCATCCTGTCAAGCTATCGCGAGCTTGCCCGCCGCACGGGCCTGCCCGAGCCCGCCGTCGCCGTGCGCTCCAGCGCGACGGCCGAGGACCTGCCCGATGCGAGCTTCGCCGGCCAGCAGGAAACTTTCCTGAACATCCGCGGCGAAGCGGCGCTGCTGGATGCCTGCCGGCGCTGCTATGCCTCGCTTTATACCGACCGGGCGATCACCTATCGCCGCCTCAAGGGCTTCGAGCACGCCAGGGTCGCGCTGTCGGTCGGCGTGCAGCACATGGTCCGGTCGGACATCGGCGGCGCGGGGGTGATGTTCACGATCGACACCGAATCGGGCTTCGACAAGGTCGTCCTCATCAACGCGGCCTGGGGTCTGGGCGAGACGGTGGTGCAGGGAACGGTCAGTCCCGACGAATACCAGGTCTTCAAGCCGCTGCTCGGCCAGCCCGGCCTCGTGCCCATCCTCGAAAAGAAGCTGGGGGCCAAGGAGCGCAAGCTTGTCCACGGACGCGGCGCGGGCTCTGCCACCCGCGACGTGCCCACCTCCGCGGCCGAGCGGGCGCGCCTTGTCCTGTCGGACGAGGAGATTCTCGACCTCGCCCGGCAGGCCTGCGTGATCGAGCGTCATTACGGCCGGGCCATGGACATCGAATGGGCGAAGGACGGCGACACCGGGCTGCTCCATATCGTCCAGGCAAGGCCCGAGACCGTTCGCTCGGGCAGCCAGGGCACATTCCTGTCCTATCGCATCGGCCAGCATGGCCGCGAGCTGCTGCGCGGCCTCAGCATCGGCGAGGCGGTGGCCGCGGGCACGGTCTGCCTGATCGAGAGCGTCCGCGACATCGGCCGCTTCGTG
>ENA-UOUJ01001797-UOUJ01001797.1-activated-sludge-metagenome-genome-assembly--contig:-NODE-1797-length-10609-cov-8.592477_pt1 | contig 10609 bp, 11 predicted proteins | sample MGYA00249839_ERZ747224 | MGnify/ENA primary metagenome ERZ747224 (study PRJEB28782, sample SAMN03220277) | activated sludge metagenome | biome: wastewater; feature: sewage sludge; material... | reverse complement strand
GCTGATAGGGCCCGAAGCGATCATGGTCTCCTTAGTCAGACCGATGATTCACGCTTCGGACTGATAGGGTCCGAAGCGATCATGGTCTCGCCGCCCGGACAGTGGCTCCCGCAGCACGCCGGGGCAGGAATATCTGCGACGCCGATGCCGCCACTTGACCCTCGGCCGAACCTTCTCATGATGGTAAAGAGGGAACGGTGAGGGCGGGGCAGCCCTCCCGCAGATGTGTTTCGTGTATGATCGCGCGTGCCGGGCCATGTCCCCCCGAGCCGCCTTGTGGGGGAATTTGATGGCAATCGGTGCCGACGACGCACAGCCGGTGCGGCATGACTCCTTGCCGCCGGTCACTCTCGGCTGGTTTCTCAAGCGTACGCTGCTCGGCATTGCCATTCTGATGGTGGCGATGGGTGGCTTGGCATGGCTCACCTATGCCTCGATCGAGCCCGATCAGGATGCCGCGCCGGCGACGGCGAACATGCCTGCGGACGCCCCCGCCCGGTTGATCCCCATCGACCTTTAGGCTCCAACCCAATCAGGATAGCATCACGACGCGAGGGCTTTTGTTCGGCCGGAAGGAGCGAGGGCGCCGCAAACCTGATGGTTTGCAAGCCCTTGCAACGAACCGGGCGGGCAAAAGAACCGCGCGGCTCCGCCGTGAGACGAGATTGGCCGATGGCGGCGTCGTGCTGGAAGCACGCCTCCGGCATGAACCGCTCGACCGATGCATTAGGCCTCCTGGCCCTCGACCAATCTTGTCTCATCGTGGTGCCATCCTGATTGGGTTTGGAGCCTAAGGCGCCGTGCCGGTCCAGATCGCGACGGGCCGCATCAGGTTGCGGAAAGCCCATCGGCTGCATTAGGGTTCGATCCGTATTTCCGCCGCGCGCGAGCTCGGCCCTGCCGCCTGCGCGACTGCCGACAGGATAGCCACGATGTCACTTCCGGATCTTGTTCCCTTCATCCTCATCGGCGCGGCTGCCTTCGCCGCCGGGTACTTCATCGGTCGCTTTCAGGCGCTCGCGGAGCGCGGCACGGCGCGGGAGCACGATGTCCGCTCGCCGCTGCCGGGGCCTGAAGACAGGTATGCGGACGCACCGTCCGCGCCGCCGCAGCCGCGGGGTGCGCCGCCTCCGGCCACCGCGGGCACGGGTGGGGCTGGCGGTCGAACGCCGCCGCGCCGCTCGACGACACCGCCTCCGGCCATCGCCGGCCTGATGGGCCGCGGCTCCACGGACAAGCCGGGCGACAGCCAAAATTAAGACGGAATTCCACCGTCAGCGTTCGCCCGCGCCTCCCGTAGGGCAGAAGACATCCGACAGGCCGTTCCATGCGCCTTGCCATGCTGGCCCGAAATCCGGGCCTTTACTCGCATCAGCGCCTCGTCGAGGCGGCTGAGACGCGTGGGCATACGCTCGACGTGATCAACACGCTTCACGTCCACATGAACATCACGTCGAACCGGCCGGTGCTGCGCTATGGCGGCAAATCGCTGCCGCTCTACGACGCGGTGATCCCCCGCATCGGCGCTTCGATCACGCACTACGGCCTCGCCGTGCTCCGGCAGTTCGAGATGCAGGGCGTGTTCCCGCTCAACGAAAGCGTCGCCATCGGCCGGGCGCGCGACAAGCTCCGCGCGCTGCAGCTTCTGGCGCGCGCCGGCATCGGGCTTCCCGTGACGGCGTTCGCGCATGGGCCGCGCAAGGCGGAGGATGTCATCAAGGAGGTGGGCGGCACGCCGGTCGTCATCAAGCTGGTCGAGGGAACGCAGGGCATGGGCGTGATCCTGGCCGAGACGGAAGCGTCCGCGAAATCGATCATCGAAGCTTTCAGCGCCGCCAACATCAACATCCTGGTGCAAGAATACATCGCCGAGGCGGAGGGACGCGACGTGCGCGCGCTCGTGGTCGGCGGACAGGTGGTGGCCGCCATGGAGCGCGTGGGCAAGACCGGCGAGTTCCGCTCCAACCTGCATCGCGGCGGCATCACGGCGGAGGCCAACATCACGGAGGAAGAGCAAACGGCCGCCGTGCAGGCTGCGTCCGTGCTGGGCCTCAACGTGGCGGGCGTCGACATGCTGCGCTCGAACCGCGGGCCGATGGTGGTCGAGGTCAACGCCTCTCCCGGCCTCAAGGGCATCGAGCGCGCCACGGGCGTGGACGTGGCCGGCGAGATCATCGCCTTCATCGAAGCGGCGGCGGCTCATGGAGCGACGGAAACCAAGGGCCAAAGGGGATGAGCCGCGTCTTTACCCCGACGGAACCGGCCTCTGGAAGTCGTTAACGGCTTGGGCCGGCGTTCCGCTTGATCGGCCATGGCCTGCTCGACTATCCTGATTGCTCGATTGAGATCAGCCCCCGCACCCGCCGGGCCGGCACCGCCGCTCAATCAGCGCAGCACGCGCGAGCAACTCCGAGCGGCGAGGATGGAATGGAATGACGGAGCAGCAAAAGCACTTTCCGGAGTTCTACGTCACCACTTCGCAGCCTTGTCCCTATCTGCCGGGCAGACTCGAGCGGAAGCTCTTCACTCACCTCACGAACGACAAGCCTCTCGCGTTGATCGACAACCTCCTGAAAGGCGGCTTTCGGCGCAGCCAGAACATCGCCTACATGCCCTACTGCGAGGGCTGCCACGCGTGCGTTTCGGTGCGCATCGTGGTGGACGAGTTCGCGCCCGGCCGCTCCATGCGCCGCACGCTCGAGCGCAACCGCGATCTCGTGAGCCGGCGCGTCTCCGCGATCCCGACGTCCGAACAGTTCAGCCTGTTCCGCAGCTACATCGACGCGCGCCATTCGGACGGCGGCATGGCGGACATGACGGTGCTCGACTATGCGATGATGGTGGAGGACAGCGTGGTGCGCACCTTCCTCACCGAATACCGCGCGAAGCCGGACTACGCGCTCGACACGCGCGAGGAGACGTGGCCGCTGACCGCCGTTGCGCTCTGCGACCGGCTCTCGGACGGCATCTCGATGGTGTACAGCTTCTACGAGCCGTTCGAGGAGGCGCGCAGTCTCGGCACCTACATGATCCTCGAGCATATCGACTACGCGCGCCGGCTCGGGCTGCCGTACCTCTACCTCGGCTACTGGATCGAGGGCTCACGCAAGATGAGCTACAAGACGCGCTATCAGCCGCAGGAACATCTCGGCTCCAGTGGGTGGGTGCGGGTGCCGGACAAAGGGTAGCGGCATCCAATCATGTCATCCCGGAAAGGTGAAGGCGCGAGCCGGAGCCTTATCCGGGACCCAGCGCAAGAGTCGTCGGAGACGCGATATTTCGCGGGAGGAGTTTCTCCTGGGTCCCGGCTCGGCGCCCGGTCATGCTGGAAGCATGCCTCCGGCATGACGCCTCGCTTAGCCGGTATGACAGATTGTCGGAAGGTTACTTTGCGAGCTCGGTGTCGAGCTTTTCGAACATGTAGGCCCACTTCGACGCCTGGGTCTCGATCAGCACGCCCATGAGGCGGCGCAGCTCTTCCAGCATGGCGCAGTCCGGCACTTTCGCGCTCGCGCCTTCGGTGCCCATGGTGGAAATCGACGCCAGGAGCTTGTTCGATTCTTCCTCGAACACCGAGATCCGGTCGTCCTGCACGATCGGCGCCGCCTCCTTCAGGAACTGATCGTCGCTCCAGCCGCGCTTCTCCTTGAGGGCGCGCAGGCGCGTCTGAAACTCCGGCCGATTGCGGTTGTTGAGATCCCGGAGCGCCATGGCGGCTTCGTCGACCGCGTTCTCGAACTCGGCCTTGTCGCAGACGGTGGCTTCCTGTGCCCAGGACTTGCCGACGGTCGCGGGGCTCGCCAGCCCCGTCGCCATCCCAAGCCCGGCAGCAACAAGCATGAGCCCGCGCGCTCGCACCACCCCTGCCCCCGATCGTCTGTCGTCTTGCCCCATGGATCTGTCGTAGCGGGGCGAAGCCGACGAGGCAAGACGCGCGCAGATCACACTTAATGACAGTCGTACGCGTGCGTCCTGCCCTCGGGTCAGCGGAAAGCGGGGCCGAACTTGTTCGACCGGGGGAACCCCTTGGGCACGGTCTTGCCGGCCTGTGCGCGGGTCCCGACCCACTCGCGCAGGTCCGACCAACCGAGCGTGAAGGTGCGCCCCGCCGCGTCCAGCCACGTGAGGCCTTCCTTCTTATGGAAAACCCGCGCGTCGATCAGCGCACCGTCCTTGAAGCGCTGCAGGATTGTGCCCTTGCCGCGCGTCATCTCGTTCATTTCCGAAAGCGGGAAGACGAGCATCTTGCGGTTTTCGCCGACCGTCGCGACGTGATCGCCATCGACGGGTACGCAAACGCGCGCCTCCTCGTCAGCCGCGACGTTCAAGACCTGCTTGCCCTTGCGGGTGGAGGCGACGACCTCGCTTTCCGGCACGACGAAACCATAACCGCCCGTACTCGCCACCAGCAGACGGCGCTCCGGATCGTGCACGAAGCAGGCTGCGAAGTCCTGGTTCTGCTCCAGGTCGACGATGAGGCGGATGGGCTCGCCGTGGCCGCGTCCGCCCGGAAGCTGGCTCGCCTCCAGCGTGAAGAAGCGGCCGTTGGTGGCGAACAGGATGAGCTTGTCGGTCGTCTGCGCCTTCACCGCGTAGCGCAGGCTATCGCCCTGCTTGAAGTCGAGGCGCGAGAGATCGTCCTGATGGCCTTTGAGCGCGCGGATCCAGCCCTTGTCGGAGACGATGACGGTAATCGGCTCCTTCTCGACGAGGGCGGCGTCGAGATCGACGTCGATCTCGGGTGCGTCTGCAAAGGTCGTGCGGCGGCGGCCGAGCGCCGTCTTCTTCGAATAGCGCTCCCGCGTGGCGCGCACCTCCTCGGAGATCCGCTCCCACTGGAGCGCGTCCGACTTGAGAAGCTCCTGGAGGCCGCGACGCTCCTTCGAGAGACGATCGTGCTCTGCCCTGATCTCCACCTCTTCGAGCTTCGACAAGGCCTTCAAGCGCAGGTTCAGGATGGCGTCGGCCTGCACTTCCGAAAGCTTGAAACGCTCGATCAGCTTGGCTTTCGGATCGTCCTCGAAGCGGACGATGCGGATGACCTCGTCGATGTTGAGGTATGCAACGAGATAGCCGTCGAGCACTTCGAGGCGGTGCTCGATTTTCTTCAGGCGGTACTGCGAACGGCGCACGAGCACGTCGATGCGATGCTCGAGCCACTGGCTCAGAACATCGCGCAGCGAGAGCACGTTCGGGATCTGTCCGGCCGAGAGAACGTTCATGTTGAGGCCGAAACGCACTTCGAGCTCCGTCAGGCGGAACAGGCTCTCCATGAGGATGAGAGGATCGACGGCGCGGGACTTCGGCTCGAGGACGAGGCGCACCTCGTCGGCCGATTCGTCGCGGATGTCGCCGAGCAGCGGCAGCTTCTTCTCGATCAGAAGCTCCGCGATCTTCTCGACCAGCTTCGCCTTCTGCACCTGATAGGGGATCTCGGTCACGACGATCTGATAGCCACCGCGGCCGGTCTCTTCCTTCTCCCACTTCGCGCGCAGGCGGAAACCGCCGCGGCCGGTGCGATAGGCTTCGAGGATCTGCTCGCGCGGCTCGACGAGCACGCCGCCGGTCGGGAAGTCGGGCCCCGGCACCATCTCGACCAGCTTCTCGATCGAGGCGTTCGGATGCTTGATGAGATGGAGCAGCGCTACGCACAGCTCATCGACGTTGTGCGGGGGAATGTTGGTTGCCATGCCGACGGCGATACCGGCCGCGCCGTTGGCGAGCAGGTTCGGGAAGGCGGCAGGCAGCACGGACGGCTCCTGCTCGCGCCCGTCGTAGTTCGGACGGAAGGCGACCGTATCCTCGTCGATGCCGTCGAGCAACTCCGCGGCGACGGTGGTGAGGCGGGCTTCCGTGTAGCGGTCGGCGGCGGGGTTATCGCCGTCGATGTTGCCGAAGTTGCCCTGTCCGTCTACGAGCGGATAGCGCACGGCGAAATCCTGCGCGAGGCGCGCCAGCGCGTCGTAGATCGCCTGGTTGCCGTGCGGATGATAGTTGCCCATCGTCTCGCCGACGATCTTGGCACACTTCCTGTACCCCTTGTCCGGGCCGAGACCCAGCTCGCGCATCGCATAGAGGATGCGCCGGTGCACGGGCTTCAACCCGTCGCGCACGTCGGGCAGCGCGCGATGCATGATCGTGGACAGCGCATAGGCGAGATACCGCTCCTCAAGCGCATCCTTGAGGTTCACGGGCACGGGCTCGGCGGGGGGCAGAATCGATTGCTTGCTCATGATCGTTTCGTACCCCCTCAGGGCGGGCTCTCTCAAGTGCCGGGACGACACAGGTTGTAGTTGCTTGGCTCACGCGCCCTTCGCGTACCTTCATGGCCCGCTGAACCTGAGCCCTGGGACCGATTTTCCACGACTTTTTCGTGTTGGAGGGCCTGCGAGCCGCCTTGCCTTTGCCTCCGTGGACGGCGACCTTTGGGGCGACGCAACCTCACGCCAGCCGAGCCCATGCCCGCTGTTCTTCCCGACATCCCGACCGTCGAAGCCGCCATCATCGAGATGACCAACGTCTACCGGGGGCGGCAGCAGCTCGGGGGGCTCAAGCCCAACGAGGCGCTCTCCGCCGCGGCGCGGGCGTATGCCGTGTTCCTCGCCAAAAGCGGGCAGTTCTCGCACACGGCCGACGGGCGGGGCGCGGGCGAGCGGATCGCGTCCTCCGGCTATACGTGGTGCCAGGTCGGCGAAAACCTCGCCATGCACGCCGACAGCCGCGGGTTCGCGGCCCAGTCGCTCGCCGAGAAGGCGGTCGAAGGCTGGATCAACTCGCCAGGCCACCGCGCCAACATCGTCTCCCCGCATATGACGGAGATCGGCGTCGGCGTCGCGAGCGCGCCGGGGCGCGATCCGAAGTTCATCTCCGTGCAACTGTTCGCGCGGCCGAAATCGCTGCAATACGCGTTCCAGATCTCGAACACGACGCGGCAGGCCGTCTCCTACTCGTTCGGCGGCGAGACGCACGAGGTGCGGCCCTCGTCCGCGATCACGCATACCTCCTGCAATCCCGGCGAGATCTCGTTCGACAGGTTTCGCGCGCGCTACGAAGCGCAGGACGGGCTCGTCTACATGCTGAAGCCGGATACGGAGACGGCCGTGCGCATCGAGGTCAAGCCGCTCGAGCGCATCAGGTAGCGCGCAGGGCTTCGTCGAGCCGGCCCAGGTACGCGAGCATTCTTGCGCGCGCGTCCGGCATCTCTTCGCCGCGCGGCTGCAAAACGCGCGTCTCGAGAAAATGTCCCGTCAAGGCGAAGCCCGCTTCGATGTCGCCGGGGGCGAGCGGCGCCTTGCGGCCGGGCAGAAGAAACGCCGGCAGCGACAGAAGGCGGTCCCGATAGGGCTCGCCCGCAGAGGCCGAGACCGCGCGCCCGGTCTTGGGCGACACGTAGATGAGGCCGTCGTTCGCACCCGTCGCGGCGCATTCGGCGAGGTCGAGGCCGAAGCCCAGCTCGCCCAAAAGCGCCAGCTCCCAGCGCACGAGCAGCGCGGGCCAGACGCTCGCGTCGTCGAGATAAGCGAGGACGAAGAGTGTCACCTCGTAGAGGTTGGGATGAGGATCACGCTCGGGCAGCAACCGCGCCATAGCCGCCATCGAGGTGAGCCCCGAGAGAGCGGCCGGCTCCTCCATGGCCATCGCCGCGTACCCGCGGATCAGTTCCACCTGCATGTGGCCCAGGTGATCGGCAAGGCGCGCTTTCCACGTGATGGCCACGTGGTTGCCGATCTGAAGGACGGGACGTGCCTTGCGCGAGCGCCCGCCGTGCACGAGGCCGAGATGACGGCCGTGCGTACGCGTCAGGAGCTCGACCACAGACGCCGTCTCGCCGTGCGGGCGAACGGACAGCACGATGCCTTCGTCGGACCAGTTCATAGCGGCAGATTAAAGCTCTTTCAGCGAAATGGCGAACGACGGGGCGACGGGACGCCCGGCCTCATATGCCCAGCTCTTCGCGGCCGCCGGGCTCGCGGACGGAGCAGGGACGCGCGGTGATCACGCACTCGAAGCCGCCCTCGCTGCGCGGCCGGCATCGTGTGGCCTTTTCCACGGCAAGGCCCCAGTCCGCGTGGCGGTTGCCGTGCGCTTTCATCGCCTTCATCCGCCAGGCGGTGAGCGCACCGAGGCGTGCGTCGCTTTCCGTCGTCGCGAACGCGGGGCCGCCGGTGATGGGGGCCTCGCAAATCCGCTCGGCCGCCGTGACGGCGGACGTGCCGTGCACAATCAATCCGAGCGCGAGACCCGAGACCGCAGACGTCCGCCTCAGCCGGCCCGCGGGCATGTTTCAGTCCTCCGGGAATTCGAGGCCCATCTCGCGATAACGGGCGGGATCGCGATCCCAGCCTTCGCGCACCTTCACGAACAGGAAGAGATGGACCGGCACGCCGACGATGTCCATGAGCTCTTTGCGCGAGTCTTGCGAAATGCGTTTCACCGTCTGCCCGCCCTTGCCCAGCACCATGGCCTTGTGGCTGTCGCGGGTGACGTAGATCGTCTGCTCCACACGCACCGATTTGTCGCGCAGCTCCTTCCAGGATTCCGTCTCGACGGTCATCTGGTAGGGCAGCTCGTCGTGCAGCAGGTTGTAGATCTTCTCGCGCGTCACCTCGGCGGCGAGCTGGCGCAGCGGAATATCGGACAATTCGTCCTCGGGATAGAGCCACGGCCCCTCCGGCACGCGCTCGGCCAGATAGCGCCTGAGCTCGGCGACGCCATCGCCGGTCAGCGCCGAGATCATGAACACGCGTTCGAGCGAGAGGCGCTTCGAGAGATCTTCCACCAGAGCCAGAAGACGGCTCTTGTCCTCGACGCGGTCGACCTTGTTGAGCACCAGGATGCAGTCTTTCACGTGGTCGGCGAGCCGCGTGACGAGGCTTTCCACCTCCTCGTCCACGCCCTTCGCCGCGTCGACGAGCAGCAGCACGCGGTCGGCATCGGTGGCGCCGGCCCACGCGCTCGCAACCATCGCCCTGTCGAGGCGGCGCTTCGGCGCGAAGATGCCCGGCGTGTCGATCAGGACGAGCTGGCTCGCGCCTTCCATGGCAATGCCGCGGATCTGCACGCGCGTGGTCTGCACCTTGCGCGAGACGATCGTCACCTTGGCGCCGACGAGCGCGTTCACGAGCGTCGACTTGCCGGCGTTGGGCGTGCCGATGATGGCAATGACGCCGCAGCGCGTCGCGGATGGCGCGCCCGATGCGCTCTCTTCGTTCGGCGTCTGCATCAGACTTTGACATCTCCTTTGGCGTACACGCCTTCGCGTTCCAACAGGGCCGTGGCCGCGGCCTGCTCGGCCGCGCGCTTCGAGGCGCCCTCGCCGCGCGCCGGCGCCTTGCCGCGAATGCGGACTTCCGCCGTGAAGTGCGGCGCATGATCGGGGCCGGTGCGGGCAATCTCGACATAGGCCGGGAGCGCGAGGCCGCGCCCCTGCGCCCACTCCTGCAGCGCGGATTTGGGATCGGCGGCGGCTTGGCCCAGCGCGCCCGCGTCGCTCTGCCAAAGCCGGTGCACGACGTCGCGCGCCTTGTTGAAGCCGGCTTCGAGGAAGACGGCGCCGAGCACGGCCTCGACGGCGTCGGCCAGGATCGTGGCCTTGAGGCGGCCGCCGCTGCCGGCCTCGCTCTCCGAGAGCATCAGGTGATCGCCGAGGCCGAGATCGCGCCCCACCTTGGCGCAGGCTTCGCCGCGCACGAGGCGGTTCAGGTGGCGCGCAAGCTCTCCCTCGGTTGCGTCGGGATAAATGCGCTCCAGCATCTCGACGATGGCGAGGCCGAGCACCCGGTCGCCCACGAATTCGAGCCGCTCGTTGTCTTCCCGAACCTTGCGCGTGCCCCTGAGGCTCGAATGCGTGAGCGCGCGGGAGAGCAGCGCTTCATTCTTGAAGCGATACCCGAGCTTCTTCTCAAGCTCCTTGTACTTGCGAGCCTTGAACATCGCGCCGATCGTCCACCAAGCCCCGCTTCGCCTGCCCGCTCTCAGCGGACCAGATTGAAGAACCGGGTCCAACGAATGTCCATGGGCCATGTCCAGGGCGACACCCAGCGCATGCCGTCCGGCTCGTCCACGGCGGCGGAGAAGAAGATGATCTCCGCGCGGCCCACAAGGTTCTCAAGGGGAACGAAGCCAACGGACGCACGGCTATCGGAGGAATTGTCCCGGTTGTCGCCCATCATGAAGTAGTGCCCGTCGGGCACCTTGAAGACTTTGGTGTCGTCGTAGTCGCCGTTCGGCTCGAGGTCGAGCACGGAGTAGCTCACGCCGTTTGGCAGCGTTTCCGTGAAGCGCTTGTAGACCACGCGCCGGCAGTGGCGGAAATAGGGGTCGCACTCGACGTTGGCGAACTCGTCCTTGTATTCGAGCTTCACCGCTTCCCCGTTGATGTGCAGCACGCCGTCGATCATCTGCACCTCGTCGCCGGGCAGGCCGACGACGCGCTTGATGTAGTCGATCTGCTCATCCTGCGGCAGGCGGAACACGGCGACATCGCCACGCTCGGGCTCGGCACCGAAGATGCGCCCCGAGAAAAGGTTCGGGCTGAACGGGAAGGAGAAACGGCTGTAGCCGTAGGACAGCTTCGAGACGAACAGATAATCGCCGATCAGCAGCGTCG
>ENA-UOUJ01001796-UOUJ01001796.1-activated-sludge-metagenome-genome-assembly--contig:-NODE-1796-length-10613-cov-4.949991_pt1 | contig 10613 bp, 8 predicted proteins | sample MGYA00249839_ERZ747224 | MGnify/ENA primary metagenome ERZ747224 (study PRJEB28782, sample SAMN03220277) | activated sludge metagenome | biome: wastewater; feature: sewage sludge; material... | reverse complement strand
AATCTGGATTGGGTGATGGTGGATTATGTACAGTTGCTCGACAATGGCCACGTAGATTTGGAACACCTCGAAGCACTACTGGCGGGTTCCAATCAGAAAACGCTTGTATCGCTTATGCATGCTAACAATGAGATTGGCAATTTGTTGGATTTACAATCGGTAGGTCAATTATGTACGAAGTATAATGCAATTTTTCATAGTGATACGGTGCAAACTGTAGGGCATTTCCCATTTAACCTGCGCGAAACACCGGTGCATTTCATTACCGGATCGGCTCATAAGTTTCATGGGCCTAAAGGTGCAGGGTTATTATACATCAATGAGAACATCCGTATCAAACCGTTTATTCATGGAGGTGGGCAAGAACGCAATATGCGCGCCGGAACCGAAAACGTTTATGGCATCGTTGGTTTTGCCCGTGCCTTGGAACTGGCAACGGAACAGTATGAAACCGACCATGTGCAGATTGGTGCCCTCAAAATGTATATGATGGAGCAATTGCAACAGCATATTCCAAACGTTACTTTCAACGGCGATGTAAACGGAAATAGCCTGTACACCGTACTTAGTACCAGTTTCCCCAAAACTGAAAAGTCAGAGATGTTGCTGATGAACCTTGATATGCAGGGCATTTGCGCCAGCGGAGGCAGCGCGTGTACCTCCGGAGCAGAACAGGGAAGCCATGTAATTCGGGAAGTCAATAATAACCCGAATCGTGTAACCGTCAGGTTTAGTTTCTCCAAATACAATACCCGGGCAGAAATTGATCAGACTATTGAAGCCCTGAAAGGCATCCTTTAACGCGTCTGTCCCTAACCGTTATCTATACCCGAGTTTCTCGGATACACTCTTGGGCAATGAGGGCAATCGGCGGCGTTCTACCAGAAAACTATTCAGTTGGGCCAACTCACGGAAAATGTAGTGCTTATCCATAGCGCCCTGTAAATAACCGGCTCCGGTGCTGCCACCCGTTCCGGTGCGCGTACCAATCATGCGCCTTACCATGTTTAAATGCCTTGACCGCCAGGCACCCAGTTGATTGTCAATTTGAAGCAGTGTATTTAAAAACTGGAAAGGCAATTCCAGCATGGGATACCCACGGTAAGCGTAGATGAATAATGCCGCACGACTTCCATCTTTTGAAAAGCTTCTGGTTCCATCGTTGGGTTGCATCAAAATCTGATCAAAGGCCTGCATGTTATTTTTCTCGCCCTCACCCAAACCGGCTGCGTACAAGGAAGCATAATTTTTCCAGAAGGGATGTTCATTGAAATCGGCATTCGGATACGCCGCATTCCATAGGGTATGGTCATTAAAAATGGGCATTCGTTCTAACCAGGCATTCACCAGTTGAAGCAGATTGGGCGTAGCTTCTGCAGCACGGATGATTTGTACATCTTCATCCCGCAACTGCGAAATGTAATATTGCTGTCCATGACGATGTTCAAAATGTAATCCCAACTTGGCTTCCAAAATTTTAAACTGTATGCTTTGAAATCCGGATGCGGGACGCAACATATCCCTAAAATCAAGGAAATCCATCGGTGTCATGGTCTCCATAATATCCATTTGATGAACCAGTACTTCCAGAATTGTTACTACCCGTTGCAAACGGTGCACCATGGTTTGCAGTTCAGGTCCGTTATCGTTGATGGCCGGTTGATTTAAAATGTCTATCACCGACTGTACTTCAAACAACACTTGCTTGAACCATAGTTCATACGCCTGATGAATCACAACAAACAACATTTCATCATGTGCGGCCGTTTCAGGGTTTTTGAAACTCACTGGATGTTGTGCACCGAGAATTTGCTTCAGTTCAAGATAATCACTGTAATATACCGCAGGATGTTCCATGTGCTAAATGATTTTGGCAAATGTAAAACAATATAGGAGATGAACAGATGCGTTGCCTCACATCCTAAAAGGAATCAACAGTTGCTGGTTACTGTATTTTATTTTTGATTTCCTGCAACTTCAATAATGCCTCCACCGGTGTGAGCCGGTTGATGTCTACGGCCTGCAAGGATGCACGAATGGCTTCAAATGTAGCGGAGTGTGCATCGAATATACTCAACTGAACCTCACGGGCAGGCATAACCTGCAAGGTGGCTGCAACGGATGATTTCCTACCCAGTGTGCCGTCTCCGTGTTGTTGTTCCAGTTGTTGTAACATTTCGTGTGCCCGTTGTATTAAGGCCGGTGGCATGCCTGCCATTCGTGCTACATGGATTCCAAAACTGTGTGTACTGCCACCTGCTGCCAGCTTCCTCAGGAATATAATTTTGTTGCCTTGTTCCTTATGGGTGATATGAAAGTTTTTTATCCGTGGGAAACGATTCTCGAGTTCATTCAACTCGTGATAATGTGTGGCAAATAAAGTTTTGGGTGCAAAAGGGGAATCGTGCAGGTATTCCGCAATGCTCCATGCAATAGAGATGCCGTCATACGTAGAAGTGCCCCTGCCAATTTCATCTAAAATAATCAGGCTTCGGCTCGTGAGGTTATTGATGATGCTGGCCGTTTCATTCATCTCTACCATAAACGTACTCTCTCCGCCACTCAGATTATCAGAAGCACCCACACGTGTGAATATTTTATCGGTGAGTGGAATTTTTGCCTGAGCAGCCGGAACAAAACTTCCCATATGGGCCATTAACGTGATGAGTGCTGTTTGACGCAGCAAAGCGCTCTTACCACTCATATTCGGGCCTGTTAAAATAATGACTTGCTGTGTTTCGGGATTCAAATACGTGTCGTTACTGATATAATCTTCCCCGGGTGGTAAATGCCGTTCAATCACCGGGTGCCTCCCGGATTGAATGCGTAATTCATTGCCCTCATGTACTTCCGGTTTTTTATAATGATAGCTCAGGGCATTGGATGCAAAACAACACAGCACATCCAGCACAGCCATCACATGTCCGTTTACCTGCATTGGCGCTATAAAATCCTGCAAGGCATTCAATAACTCCTGAAAAATTTGTTGTTCAATAGCAGAGATACGGTCTTCTGCACCGGTAATTTTTTCTTCGTACGATTTGAGTTCCGGGGTAATGTAACGCTCTGCATTCGTGAGTGTTTGTTTGCGTATCCAGTTATCAGGAACTTTATCTTTGTGGATATTCGTAACTTCAAGATAATATCCGAACACATTGTTGAAACCTATTTTCAATGAACTAATCCCTGTGGATTGCGCTTCTTTTTGTTGCAATGTGGTCAGGTATTGTTTTCCTCCCGTAGCAATATCCCGCAGTTCATCCAACTCAACATGAATACCGCGTGCAATCACTCCTCCTTTCTGTGTGGTAGCAGGCGGATTTTCAGCAATGGTTTGTTGAATTTTTTCTTTGATAAAATCACAAGGGTTTAATGCCGCCCCCAGCCGTTGCAAATATGGGTCTTCGGCGGTACTGCATGCCGCTTGTATAAGGGCTGTTTGTTCCAGTCCGCGTGCTACCTGTAGCAGTTCACGAGGATTTATTTTTTTGAGTGGAACCTTTGCTGCCAACCGCTCCACATCACCGGCGGCTTTAATACATTGTACAAGTTGCTGACTTAAATCGGTTGACTTTACAAGGTGTTCTACAGTGTTCAATCTTTCCTGAATGGACGTCAGGTTGTTCAGGGGCATCAACATCCATCGCTTCAGTAAACGTGCGCCCATAGGAGAGGAGGTGCGGTCGAGGGTTTTAAGCAAACTGTGACCTTCATGCATACCCGTTAGTTCCAGGTTGCGAATAGTGAATCTGTCCATCCATACATGCTCCTCCCGGTTAATACGCTGAATGGAAGTGATATGTTGGAGATTCGGATGTTCAGTATCCTTTAAATAATGCAGGATAGCACCCGCGGCAATAATGCCTTCGGGTAATGTGGTGATACCAAATCCTTTAAGGCTGTGTGTGCCAAAATGCTTCAATAAGGTTTCTTCAGCATAGGCCGTTGCAAATATCCATTCATCCAGGGCATAGGTAAAAAATTGTGATCCATACTGCTCTCGGAAATGCTTTTGTTTGTTGCGCTGGAAAATAACTTCTGCAGGTTGAAGTCCTTGTAATAATTTATCCGTGTATTCTTTATCTCCTTCTGCTAGAAAAAATTCTCCTGTAGAAATATCCAAGAAAGCAATTCCGTTTCTCTCCTCTGTAAAATGAATCGCGCATAAAAAATTATTGCTGTGGTGGTCGAGCAGTTTTTCACTGGTTGCCACTCCCGGTGTAACCAGTTCCGTTACCCCGCGCTTTACAATGCCTTTGGCCGATTTAGGGTCTTCGAGTTGATCGCAAATGGCAACCCGGTAACCGGCCTTCACCAATTTGTGTAAATAGGTTTCCATGGCATGGTGTGGGAAACCGGCCAGTTCCATGGAATCGGTGTTGTTACCGTTTCTGCGGGTAAGTGTAATACCCAGCACTTCGGCCGTTATCACTGCATCTTTCCCAAAGGTTTCATAAAAGTCACCCACACGAAACAATAAAATAGCATCAGGATATTTAGCCTTGATGGCCATATGCTGTGCCATTAATGGGGTGGATGTGTTTGCTTTTGCCATTCTTTTTTACACGGAGTGCAAATGTAAGGAATGCATCCGGGTTGACTGAATCGTGATGGATTTGGGGATAATTTTCATGTAAGCGCTTCACCCTCAACCCTATTAACACTTTATTAGGTGAATTACCTTAAACGACGGGGTGCATTTTACGTCTATGCGCTATCTTTGCATCCCGCTTTGCGGATTAAATTTTATTGATGAAACATACGATCCTTGCAATTCTTTTACTGTGTACAACTGTTTCGGTATGGGCTCAACCCAAAGGTATGGGTAAGAACGACCCGGAAGCTAAAAAAGTGTTGGACGCGGTGAGTGCCAAGTTTAAAAAGTTCAAAACCATTCAGGCTGTCTTTAATTTGAAAATTGAAAACGCATCAAATAAACTTATCGGCAATAAAAACGGTTCGGTATACATGAAAGGAAGCAAATACCGTGTATCCGTTTCCGGTCAGGAAATATTTTCTGATGGCAGCAATATCTGGACATACGACCATGATGCCAATGAAGTAACCATCAGCAAGTTTGATGTTTCTGCCAACAGCATCACCCCTCAAAAATTATTTACCAACTTTTACGATAAAGATTTCCTCTATCGCCTAAACAACGATGTAACCGTGCAGGGGAAAGTGATGAAAGAAGTTGAATTAACCCCCATTGATAAAACCAAACCCTTCCACAAGGTGTTGATTCACATCAGCAACAATACGATTCAATCTACCAAGATTTTTGAAAAAACCGGGAACCGCTATACCTATAGTGTTACTAGTATGAAAACGGATGTGCCGGTTGGGGATGATGTCTTCATCTTCAATGCGAAAGACTTCCCCGGTGTAGAGATTGTGGATTTACAGTGAGGTTTCTCCTCCCCATCTGAAGGTATCTACGGGTATTCCGGCTAAATCGAGTACACGGTCTACAACTGTTGAGGCTACGTCTTCTACCGTTTGCGGATTGCTGTAAAAGGAAGGAGTTGCAGGGCATACAATGCCACCCGCCAACATAATTTTTTCCATGTTTTGCACATGAATCAGGTTGTAGGGGGTTTCGCGTACCACACAAATCAAACGACGTTTTTCTTTCAATATCACATCGGCTGCACGGGTTACCAGATCATTTGAAATACCCTGTGCAATCCGGCCCATAGTGCCCATGCTGCAGGGGATGATGATCATGGTATCATACTGCCCCGAACCGGACGCAAATGGTGCATTGAAATCATACGATTCATAACGTTGGAAAGGCAAGTTTGCATACCCCTGGTTACCCAATTCTGTTTGCCAAACCGTTTCGGCATTGGCAGACATTACAACCGCAACTTGTTGGATATTTGCCTCCGGACGATTGAGTTTTTTTAATAACAAGGATGCATACACCGAACCGCTGGCACCGGTTATTGCAACAACAATTTTCCTCATTCCGTACATTTGAATGTACTAAACTACAAACAAATCATGCATTGGTTGTATTTATTTTTCTCGGTCTGGCAACTGTATGCAGCACCTGAGTTTACAAGTCAACGTGAACGTATCCATTGGATATCAGCAGAAAACATTGAAAGTGCGGTACAGCGTGAATCCCGACCGGTATTGGCTTATATCCACACCAGCTGGTGCGGTTGGTGCAGAAAAATGGAACGTTCCACTTTTAAAAAGGTCGCACTGGTTAAATATGTGAATGAACACTATCATGCCGTTGCGTTTGATGGGGAGTATAAACACCCCGTTACCTTCAACGGCAAAACATACCGATACTCAGCCGCAGAGCGTGTACATGAACTTACGTTATACCTTACACGAGGCGAACCGGCATTTCCTGTTGTCGTTTTTTTGAATGAACCCAAGGGGGCACCGAACCCTTTGGCAGGCTACCTTACGGCACAGCAACTTGAGCCTGCGCTAAAATATTTTAAAGAACAGCCTCCAGTGTCTTTTGAAAACTATCTCAAAAATTTTAAACCTGTCTGGTAGGCCTTATTGTGTTGGATGTTAAGTGAAATTTTAATACGGTATGTACAAAAAAAACCGGAGCAGTGTCCGGTTTCGTATAGTGTTTAACGTTAGTGCGATTATTTTTCGGCCATGTCGGGGATATCGGCCACTTTATAGTCACCGGCATCCAGTTTTTTCTTCGTGGCTTCAAACGCATCCAATGTTTGATCAATATCTTCAAAACTATGCGCAGCTGTAGGAATCAGCCGGTATATAATATCTCCTTTCGGTATTACAGGGTACACTACAATACTGCAGAAGATGTGGTAGTTTTCGCGCAGGTCCATCACCATGGCGGTAGCCTCAGGTACATCACCTTTCATGTAAATGGGGGTTACCGGACTATTGGTATTACCAATATCGAAACCTCTTTGTTTTAATCCGTCCTGAAGGCGTTTCACATTGGCCCATAATTTTTCGCGGAGTTCCGGCATGGTTTTTACCATATCCATCCGCTTGAGCATGCCATCCACAATAAGGAGTGGGAGGCTTTTTGCAAAAATCTGGCTGCGTACATTATACCGGAGGTATTTCAAAACGTTTTTCGGGCCACTGATAAAGGCACCAATGCTTCCCATACTTTTTACAAAAGTTGAAAAGTAAAGGTCGATATCTTTTTGAACACCCTGCGCCTCATCCGCTCCGGCTCCGGTTGGCCCCATGTATCCGAATCCATGTGCATCATCTATCAATATCCTGAATTCAAATTTTTTCTTCAGTGCTACAATTTCTTTCAGGATGCCCTGTTCGCCATCCATTCCAAACACGCCTTCTGTGATTACGAGAATACCTCCTCCATTTTTGGCAGCCATTTCAGTAGCCCGGTGCATTTGTTTTTCAAAATCTGCAATATCGTTGTGTTTGAAGGCGTAACGATGCCCCATGTGCAAGCGAACACCATCTACAATACAGGCGTGCGATTCGGCATCATATACAATAACATCCCGGCGGTTCACCAAAGCATCAATACAACTCATAATTCCCTGATAGCCGAAATTCAGGAGCATGGTATCTTCCCGGTTTACAAATTCACTGATTACTTTTTCCAGTGCTTCATGATGTGCCGTATTGCCACTCATCATACGGGCGCCCATTGGGTTACCCATGCCATATTGAGCTGCCGCTTCAGTATCTGCCTTGCGAACATCGGGGTGGTTCACCAATCCCAGATAATTATTGAGGCTCCATACAATCATATCCTTTCCCCTGAATTGCATGCGCGGCCCTAACGGTCCGTCTAGTTTGGGAAAAGCAAAATATCCGTGGGCACGATCCATGTGCTGCCCAATGGGGCCGCCATCTTTCACCAGTTTCTCGAAAACATCCATCGCGAAGTGTTTAAACCTGTTCTACAAAGTAACTTGTCAACAAGGGGTTTGATAATAAAAGTGCGCAAATTTATAACAATTTCATCATCTGTTCATCAATACCGAAAGCGGAAGGAAGTCGTGAGTCAATGTATCTTTGTAGGGCAAAACCTTTGAAATGCTTCGTTTTTATCTGACAATAACTTGCCTGTGGGCCATAGGTTGTACCGCCACAGCACAAAATCAATCGATTGAAGTTAAGCGACCCCAACTGGTAGTAGGTGTGGTAGTAGATCAAATGAGATGGGATTACCTGTATCGGTTCCTGCCTTATTTTGGAGAAGGTGGGTTCAAGCGGTTGTTACATCATGGTTATCGCTTTGAACAAACGTACTTCCCTTATACGCCATCTTTAACTGCGGCCGGGCATGCCAGTATTTACACCGGTGCATATCCTGCCTTTCATGGTATTGTTGGAAACTCTTGGTATGAAAGGGCAACTGAAAGCAGGGTGTATTGCACCTCAGATAGTACGGTACAACCCAAAGGCGGTAGCAATGCCGGTGGCAAGATGAGTCCTGTTCATCTGATGTCCAATACGGTAGGAGATGAATTGAGGTTATTTAGCGGATTTAAGAGCCGCGTGTTTGGATTAGCCATTAAAGACCGAGGAGCGATTCTGCCTGCCGGGCGATCAGCCAATGGGGCCTTTTGGTTTGATGATAGTACCGGACACATGGTATCCAGTTCTTACTATTATGACGCATTGCCTGAATGGGTGCAACAGTTCAATCAGCAAAGACTTACCGACTCTTTGATACAACATCCCTGGATACCACTGATCAAAGACTTGGACCTCCCGGTTTCGGCACAGGATGCAAAGCACAAACGCCCGTTAATGAAAGGGATGCCTGCCATTTTTCCTCATACCGTTCAGTACACCTCCAGGGAGGGATACAAAAAATTCAGATACCTGCCCGCAGCGAATACTTACACCGTGCAGTTCGCAGAATGGTTGTTGAAAAACGAACAATTGGGTAAAAAAGGACAAACGGATTTGTTGTGTATCAGTTTTTCTGCAACAGATTATGCAGGGCATGAATTTGGCCCGCAATCACCGGAAGTAGCAGATATGTATATCCGGCTCGATCGTGACCTGGCCCGGTTGTTCGAATTTTTGGATCAGCATGCCGGTGCAGGGGAGTACCTTGTTTTCTTAACAGCAGACCATGCAGCGCCTTACAGCCCGTCTTATTTGTCAGAGAACAACATCAGTGCAGGCGGCATCAATTTTTACGGTATGGACCGCAGGGTTGATCAATTTCTTCAGGAAAAGTTTGGGGTGCCGGGATTGCTGGTTGACTATTATGGATTTCAGTTTTTCCTGAACAACAAAAAAATTGACAGTTTAAAAATTCCACGCGATGAAGTGTATGATGCCCTCATTGATTTTTTACTGCAAATGCCTGAGGTGGTTCATGCCATTCCCCTAAAGCGTTTGCATCAGGCTGTGTTGCCGGGCGTGTATAAAGACATGATTGCAGCGGGATATTACCAGCGTAGAAGTGGCGATATTCAGATTATTTTGAAACCTTCCTACATTGATTATAAACCGGAGGGAACGGAGCATGGTACCCTGTTTAATTATGACACGCGGGTGCCATTGATATGGTATGGCTGGCAGATTCCTGCCGGAAAAACTTTTCGACGAGCCCATGTAACCGACATTGCCCCCACTTTATCACAAATGCTCTATATTGATACACCCGGAGCAGCGGCCGGGGAAGTACTGGCAGAATTAATGCAACCATAATTGCGTTTGTGCATTGTCGTTAGTTTGATAGTATCCCCTAAGTAAAATGATGTACATTCATGATAACCCTGTACCTTTAAGGGAGAATCTATTTAAATTAAACATTCAGGTATGGAAACAAAAGACCTCAGGCTTGCGGTGCTGATAGATGCGGACAATGTACCGTACTCCGGCCTGGTGGAAATGTTTGAAGAAATTGCCAAATACGGCACACCCACATTTAAACGCATTTATGCCGATTGGACAAGACCCAATGCTTCTGGCTGGAAAAAAGTACTGTTAGAACATGCCATTACGCCTGTGCAGCAGTATAGCTATACCACGGGTAAAAACTCATCCGACAGTGCCCTGATTATTGATGCTATGGATATTCTGTATACCGGTAAAGTGGATGGATTTTGTATCGTTTCCAGTGATAGTGATTTTACCCGCCTGGCCACCCGGTTACGAGAGGCCGGAATGATGGTAATTGGCATTGGGGAGAAAAAAGCACCGGCAGCCTTTATTTCTGCTTGTGAAAAATTCATCTACCTCGAAATTTTACAGAAGCCGGGTGCTTCATCCGGCGAAAAACAAAAAGCCAGGAAAACCAAAGATGAAAAAGGAAGCCCCCTGAGCAAAGTGGAACCCGCTCTGATCAAATTATTCAGAGACAGCATTACTGCGTTGGCAGATGAAAACGGTTGGGCATTTCTGGGAGATATCGGCAACCTGATGCTCAAGAAAAAACCCGATTTTGATTCCAGGAATTATGGTTTTCCCAAATTGCTTCCTTTACTGAAAAGCATGAAAAAATTTGAAATCCACGAACGGGAAACCGGTAAGGCCAATATCAAACACATTTATGTGCGGAATCTGTAAGGGCCGACAGGTAAGGACATAAAAAAACCGCTGAATCAGCGGCTTTAGTTGGGTTACTAGGACTCGAACCTAGACAGACAGAATCAAAA
>ENA-UOUJ01001794-UOUJ01001794.1-activated-sludge-metagenome-genome-assembly--contig:-NODE-1794-length-10619-cov-4.045343_pt1 | contig 10619 bp, 10 predicted proteins | sample MGYA00249839_ERZ747224 | MGnify/ENA primary metagenome ERZ747224 (study PRJEB28782, sample SAMN03220277) | activated sludge metagenome | biome: wastewater; feature: sewage sludge; material... | reverse complement strand
CATTCAGCGCATCGTCCGCAAAGGCGAGTTGCGCGTGAACGGCCGGCGCGCCGAGAGCAAGGATCGTCTGGACGAGGGCGACAAGGTTCGCATCCCCCCGCTCAAGCTCGACACGCCGAAGGCCGCGGCCGGTCTCTCCGAGGCGGACACGAAAATCCGCGACGAACTGCGGAAGATGGTGCTGTTCGAGGATGCGGACGTCATGGTGCTGAACAAGCCGGCGGGTCTCGCCGTGCAGGGTGGCTCCGGCCTGTCCCGGCACATCGATGGAATGCTGGAGACGATGCGCGACGCCAAAGGGCAGCGGCCGCGCCTCGTGCACCGGCTGGATCGCGAGACGGCGGGCTGCCTGCTGATCGCCAAGACGCGTTTCGCCGCCACTGCGCTGACGGCATCGTTCCGACACCGCTCGGCGCGCAAGATTTACTGGGCGCTGGTCGCAGGCGTGCCGAAGCCGAAGCAGGGCCGCATCTCGACCTATCTCGCCAAGGAAGAGAATGAAGAGGAGTCGATCATGCGGGTCGCCGCGCATGGCGACGAGGGGGCCAGTCACGCCGTGACCTATTACGCGGTGGTGGAGACCTCCGCCCAGAAGCTGGCGTGGGTGTCGCTGAAGCCGGTGACGGGGCGAACGCATCAACTGCGCGCGCACATGGCGCATATCGGTCATGCCATCATTGGCGACTCAAAGTATTTCAACAAAGAAAACTGGCGGCTGCCGGGAGGTCTTCAGAATCGGCTACATTTGCTGGCGCGCCGTATCGTGATTCCGCATCCGCGCGGCGGCGTTATCGATGCGAGCGCGCCGCTGCCGCCTCACATGCTGCAATCGTGGAATCTGCTCGGTCTTGAAGCGGATCGGTTCGACCCTATCGAAAACGCGCCGGAAGAGTAGGTTGTCGCCGTTACATCAGAAGTTGCTTTATAGCGTTTTCGAGCGAAGCATGTCCTCGGGCTTGACCCGAGGATGGAAACCGGTTCGCGTGAAGAATAACGCGCCAAATGAAAAAGATTCCAGGGGCTCAGCCGCTGCCGGCAACCAAGAGTGTGCGATGCGTGAATCAGGTGAAGGCTCCGGCAAGGCGACGCCGGGCCGCGAGGAAACGGCGCGTGGTTCCTCGCCGGCCGGGCAGCGCAAGCGCTTCTATGCCTGCGTGGGCGTCAACGAGACGCCGGAAGGATTCGCTATCCTGCTCGACGACAGGCCGGTTCGCACGCCGTCGCGCAACGTGCTGGCGGCGCCGGCGCGCGAAATTGCCGAGACCATCGCCGCGGAATGGGAGGCGCAACGGGACTTCATCAGTCCCACGACCATGCCGCTGACGCGGCTCGCCAACAGCGTCATTGATGGCGTGACCGTTCGCGTCGATACCGTTGTCGAGGATATCGCCAAGTATCTCGAAACGGACCTCCTGTTCTACCGCGCCGGCCATCCCGATGCGCTGGTGGCCCGCGAAGCCGCGCATTGGGATCCCGTGCTGCTATGGGCGGCCGAGGCGCTGGGAGCGCGGTTCATCCTGGCCGAGGGCATTGTGCATGTCCGTCAGCCGGATCAGGCGGTTGCAGCCGTCCGCGAGGCGCTGCCGACAGACCCCTGGGTGGTTGGGGCGCTGCATGTCGTGACCACGCTGACCGGTTCCGCGCTGCTTGCGATCGCCTTGATGCGCGGGCGGCTGGACGCGGACGACGTCTGGGCGGCGGCTTACGTCGATGAGGACTGGAACAGCGAGCAATGGGGCGTCGATGAGGAGGCGGCCGTCCAAAGGGCAGCACGCCTGGTCGATTTCCGGGCCGCCGCCGCCGTCCTCCGTGCGCGGGCTGAACCGGCCGGTTAAGGAGAGGTTTAGATACCGAAGCTAGCCTGACGGGTGAAACGAGGCTTCATGGCGATCTCGATCAACCCGATTTTCCCGGTTATCGCGGCGCAAGACGCTGCGTCCGACGCCGTGCTGCAGCCCGGCAGGGTGGTCGATGCCAAAGTTCAGGGAATCCTTGCCGACAACCTCGTCCGTATAGCCATCGCCAATCTGACGATCGAGGCGTTGTCGGAAATTCCGGTTCAGGTCGGCCAGAGTTTGCGGCTTGCGGTCTCGCAGACCGGGCAAGGGATTCGGCTTGCGGTCGTGGGGACTGGCTTGTCGGGTACGCCCGCCGCCGGACCGGCGGACGCGTTGACGCTGACGCCGGATGTCGCGGCGGCTGCGACGAGCGCCAAGACCACTTTGACTTCCGCTTTGACTCCCGTTTTGACTCCGTTGGAGGCTCTCTCCGTCTCGGCCGCGGCGCAAGCGGCGGCGGCGCGGCAAGGCAGCCTCTCGCCGCTCTACGCCAATCTGCTGGTCGCCGCCGGATCCGGCAGTCTGTCCTCCGACATACGACAGGCCCTGCACCAGCTGCTGGCTCTGCGGCCCGGTCTCGATCCGGGCCTCACGGGAAGCGATATCAAGACCGCGTTCCGGACTTCCGGCCTTTTTCTCGAATCGTCGCTGGCGGCTGGCCCGGAGACGGGACAGCCTGCGGCCTCGGCCCATACCAAACTTCCCGATATGAAGGCCGCGCTGCTCGTGCTTCGCGAGGCGCTTTCGATCTCGGTCGGGGACGCCTCTCGCGGCGCGCCGCCTGCCGCAGGCGCGGGATCCCAGCAAGCGCAGCAGACAGCTTCGCCGATGGCGACGGGCGCGCCGCCGCTGTCGCCGGATATCGACGCACAGGATGTCTATCTGCCGCAGGCGCGACCAGCCGTGACGGGCGATCCGGACATTCTTGCGAACCAGACTGTGTTTCCCCGAGCATCGGACGCAGGGCTTCGCGCCGCCGTCACCGGCGCGGCCCTGAACGCCTTGCAAGAGCTGCTTCAGAACAGAGGCATTAATGGTCCCGCCGCGGAACCCGGACAGGGCGGTGATCCCGAGGCCGCTCCGCCGCTCAGGACCGGGCCGGCGAGCGGACCCGCCGGGGACAATGTTTTTGTCGTGCGCACCAGCACGCCGCCGCCACCCTTTGGCGGGGCGCTGCCGGCCGCGCAGCCCGTCGCTCTGCCGGGACTGTCACCGGCTGCATCGCCGGAGGAGATCGCGCGGCGACTGCTTGATGACACGGACGCGGCGATTTCCCGTCAGGTGCTGTTGCAGATCGCCTCGCTTCCGGATCGCGCCGATACGGGGGGAGCGCGGCTCGACCAGATGATGCCGCGCTGGAATTTCGAGATTCCGTTTGCCGTTCCGGCCGGAACGGCCGTTGCGCAGTTTGAGATCTCGCGCGATGCCGCCGGCCACGATACCGAGGCAGCGACGCGGGTCTGGCGCGCTCGTTTTTCAATCGATGTCGAACCCGCGGGCCCGGTTCACGCGCTGGTGTCGCTGGCCGGCGATACCACGGCCGTGCGGCTCTGGGCCGAGCGTCCTTCCACCGCGAGCCGGTTGCGCGCCGGCGCCTCGCAGCTCACCCAGGCATTGAGCCGCGCCGAATTGCAGCCGGGAGATATCATCATCGGTGAAGGCGTGCCGCCGCAGCCGAATCCCGCGCCTGCCGGCCACTTTCTGGATCGCGCCCTATGAGTGTGGAGACCAGGGATCAGGTCGCCGTCGCTCTTCACTACGACAAAGGCAGCGGCGCGCCGCGCGTGGTCGCCAAGGGCAGGGGATCGCTCGGCGCGAAGATCATCGAGGTGGCCAACGAGCACGATATCCCGATCGAGCAGAACGAGGTGCTGGCTGGCGCGCTGTCGCATGTCGAGCTTGGCGATGAGATTCCGGCCGAACTGTACAAGGCGGTCGCGGAGGTTCTGGTGTTCGTACTGCGGATGTCGGGACGGGCACCTTGATTGACGGTGGCTCTTTGCCGCGCCTGTTGGTGGCAGTGCTAAAAGCCGCGTGCTAAAATCGGATCATGATGCAGCGGACCTCGCATAGTCTTCAGGCCGACCGGAGCCGTTTCGCTGCACGCCAAAGCCCGGGCGGCCGGTCATGAAGGACATTCGCGAAACGCTCGATGCCCGGCGGGCGGCCGCGAAGCTCGGCGGCGGCGACAAGCGGATCGAGGCGCAGCATAGGCGCGGCAAGCTGACAGCCCGCGAACGCATCGAGATCCTGCTCGACAAAGGTTCGTTCGAGGAGTTCGACATGTTCGTCGAGCATCGCTCGGTCGAATTCGGCATGGAGAAGTCGAAGGTGCCGGGCGACGGCGTGGTGACGGGATGGGGCACCGTCAACGGCCGCAAGGTTTTCATGTTCGCGAAGGACTTCACCGTGTTCGGCGGCTCGCTGTCGGAAACGCATGCGTTGAAGATCACGAAAATTCAGGACCTGGCGCTGAAGGCGAGGGCGCCGATCATCGGTCTCTATGATGCCGGCGGGGCACGCATTCAGGAAGGCGTGGCGGCGCTGGCCGGCTACTCCTATGTCTTCCGCCGTAATGTGCAGGCCTCCGGTGTGATCCCGCAGATCAGCGTCATCATGGGGCCTTGCGCCGGCGGTGATGTCTATTCGCCCGCGATGACCGACTTCATCTTCATGGTGAAGAACGCGAGCTACATGTTCGTCACCGGTCCCGACGTGGTGAAAACCGTCACAGGCGAGGTGGTGACTTCGGAAGAACTCGGCGGCGCCAGCGTGCATACGACGAAATCGTCGATCGCGGACGGCGCGTTCGAGAACGACGTCGAGGCGCTCTTGCAGATGCGCCGCCTGATCGACTTCCTGCCGGGCAACAACGCGGATGGCGCGCCGGAATGGCCGAGCTTCGATGACATCGAACGCACCGACGACTCGCTCGATACGCTGGTGCCTGATAATCCCAACAAGCCCTACGACATCAAGGAACTGATCCTGAAGGTTGTGGACGAAGGCGATTTCTTCGAGATCGCGGAGACGTTCGCGAAAAACATCGTCATCGGCTTCGGTCGCATCGCCGGACGCACCACCGGTTTCGTCGCCAATCAGCCGATGGTGCTGGCCGGCGTGCTCGACTCGGATGCGTCACGCAAGGCCGCGCGCTTCGTTCGTTTCTGTGACGCCTTCAATATTCCGATCGTCACCTTCGTGGACGTGCCGGGCTTCTTGCCGGGCACAGCGCAGGAATATGGCGGGCTGATCAAGCACGGCGCGAAGCTGCTATTCGCTTATTCGCAATGCACGGTGCCGCTCGTCACCGTCATCACGCGCAAGGCCTATGGCGGCGCGTTCGACGTGATGGCGTCCAAGGAGATCGGCGCGGACATCAACTACGCCTGGCCGACGGCGCAGATCGCGGTGATGGGCGCGAAGGGCGCGGTAGAGATCATCTTTCGCGGCGACATCGGCGACGCCGAGAAGATCGCCGCGCGCACCCGGGAATACGAGGATCGCTTCCTGTCGCCGTTCGTCGCCGCCGAGCGCGGCTACATCGACGACGTCATCATGCCGTCCTCGACGCGAAAACGAATCGCCCGCGCGCTGGCCATGCTGCGCGACAAGCACGTCGCCGCGCCGATGAAGAAGCACGACAACATTCCTCTGTAATCATCTTGTTTGCGTTTAAGGATTCGGTACTGATCAAGCGTGACGTAGGTTACCGCCGGGAACGGCATCGCGGTGCTTGACCACGCATCCATCCTGCGAATCCCGCTACTTCGCGCTCAGCAGCTTGAATAGCGGCTGGAGATAGCTGATCTCCTGGCCCGATGTCGGCGTGGTGCGGCTGATGAAATCGAAGATCTTGCCGTCCTTCAGTCCGTAGTTGGCGAGGCGGGTCACCTGACGGTTATTGTCGAAATAAATCGCGATCACGCGCTGGTCGACGACCGTCTGCTGCATGAAGGCGACCTTCCGCTCCGCGCGCTGCGAGATGTAATAAAACACCTCGCCGTTCAGTGTCGCGACCGTGGACGGGGTGCCCATCACGATCAGCACCTGATCCTGGCTTGCGCCGATTTGGATCTGCTCGAGCGCGCCGGGTGGCAGGATGTAGCCCTTCTGGAAGGTCTCGCCGGTGCAGCCGGCCATGACCGCGCACACCAGCGTGGCGGCGATCGCCGCGCGCAGGCGATGCCGTCGCGTCGCGGAGGTTCCGGACGCCTTCTTCGGGACCGATACTGTCATTCGCGAGCCGCCTTCATCCTCTTGCATCGCGCGCGCGGTTGACGTACCCGGCAATGATCCCCGAGTGCAACAACGGATCGCCCTTGCGGGTTGTCTTCGGTACCCACATGCGCTGGCCGTTCAATCGCTTCAAGAAACAGTCCCCCGCTCCGTCGCGCCGCACCATTGAAGCGATCTATGGCATGATCGTGACGCAAGCGCGAGAGCCCGCGTTTTACCAGGTCTACGGGGTGCCGGACACCGTGGACGGACGCTTCGATATGGTCCTGCTGCATCTGTGGATGATCCTTCGGCGGTTGAGATTGGGACCGGACAAAGCGCTTCCGCAGGCGCTGTTCGATCATTTCTGCAGCGACATGGATGCCAACCTGCGCGAGATGGGGGTTGGCGACCTGAGCGTTCCGAAGCGTATGCAGGCATTCGGCGAAGCCTTTTACGGTCGCTCGGCCGCCTACGATCAGGCCCTGGACGAGGGCCTCGAGCCGCTGGCGCGGGCGCTCGACAAGAATATTTACAATGGCGGGAACGCCGAAGGCGCGCGGCGGCTTGCCGCCTATACGGTGGAGGCGATCGCTACGCTTGCTGATGGTGATTGCGCCTTGCCAACTAAAGATTTGCATTTTCCGGACCTCGCGCAACGGCAACGGGAGTGAAAGAGCAGGCATGACAGCCAAGGACAGGCCGGACACCAACACGATTCCAAATCCCTGGATCTCGCGGGCCACGGTCGCGCAGATTCCGGAAACCGGCCTTCATCGCGATATCGAGGCTGATGAGAGCGTGCGAATGGCGCTGGCCAAAATCGCCGGCGTGCGTGACATCGCATACGCCCGCGCATCGTTCGATCTGATGCCGGAGCGCGACGAGCGCGTGCATGTACAGGGCAGGGTGTCGGCGCGCGTCGGACAGACCTGCGTGGTGTCTCTCGATCCGATCGAGAATGATATTGTCGAGGATATCGACCTCGTCTTTGTGCCGGAAGGCCGGATTCGGGAGTTCGTCGTACCTGTCGATGACGAAGACGGTGTCGGCGGGGAAGTGCCGGAGGCCCCCGAACCTATCGTCAACGGCGTCATTGACCTTGGACGGCTCGCGACCGACGTGCTGTTTCTGGGAATTGATCCGTATCCGCGAAAGCCCGATGCTGTGTTTGTCCCGCCCGCCAGCGCGAAGGATCCGGAGGATCATCCCTTCGCCGCCCTGAAGGACCTGAAAATCCATCCGACCCCGCCAGGCAAGAAGAAACCCGCGCGCGATTGAGGATAACGTGTTGAATTGAATTGATAGGAAGTAGCAGCAATATATTGATACAAGAAGAGTTTTTATCGAGAAGTCGTGTTCCCTTGTTGCGCCGCGGGTCGGCCTCGATCGGGGGTTCGGATATTGTATCAGAGCGGGGACACGTTATTGTCGCGGCCGCACTGATAGATGCACTTGTGCTCAGCCGACATATCTTGTGGCCGTGCGCTTGAGGATTTCACACAATCAGGGTTTCCGGGACTTATGCCGCAGAAGGTTCGAATCGCGCTTGACGCCATGGGTGGCGATATCGGCGCATCGGTGGTCATTCCCGGAGCCGCGATTTCACTGAACCGTCACCCCGACACCGAGTTTCTGCTCTACGGTAAAAGCGCTTTGATCGAAGCTCAGCTCGCCGCTCATCCGGCGATGAAAGCGGTGTCCCGGGTGATCCACACCGACGTTGCCGTCAGCATGGACGACAAGCCGAGCCAGGCATTGCGTCGCGGCCGCAAGACCTCGTCGATGTGGCTTGCGATCGATGCGGTGAAGAAAGGCGAAGCCGACGTTGCGGTGTCGGCCGGCAATACCGGCGCACTGATGGCGATGTCGCGATTCAACCTGCGGACGCTGCCGGGCATCGATCGCCCCGCGATCGCGGCCGTATGGCCCACCTTGCGCGGCGATTCCGTCGTGCTCGATCTTGGCGCGACGATCGGCGGAGATGCGCACCACCTCGCGGCTCTCGCCATCATGGGCAGCGCCATGGCGCGCGTCCTGTTTGATCTCGAACGGCCGACGGTCGGCCTTCTCAACATCGGCGTCGAGGAGGTCAAGGGCGGGGAGGAAATCCGGGAGGCGGCGGAATTGTTGCGGTCGTTGAATCTGCCGCTGCTCGACTTCATCGGTTTCGTCGAAGGCGACGGGATCGGCAGGGGGGCTGCCGACGTCATCGTCACCGAGGGCTTCAGCGGCAACATCGCGCTGAAGGCGGCCGAGGGAACCGCGCGCCAGATCGCCGAATATCTGCGCAGCGCGATGTCGCGCACCCTGCTGTCGCGGATCGGATATCTGTTCGCGCGGGGCGCCTTCAAGGCGCTGCGCGGCAAGATGGATCCTCGCAAATCCAATGGCGGCGTGTTCCTCGGACTGAATGGCATCGTGGTCAAAAGCCACGGCGGAACCGATGCCGAAGGCTTTGCTTACGCGGTCGATGTTGGCTATGAGATGGTTCGATACGATCTCCTCACCAAGATCAACCAAACGCTCAACCGCCACGGCCACACCCTAGCTCCGGCGTCGGCAGTGCAGGAGGCTCTCTCTTGACTGCGATACGTTCGGTCGTGCTCGGCTGCGGCTCCTATCTTCCGCAGAGGGTGCTGACCAATTCCGAGCTGGCGACCAAAGTCGATACTTCCGACGAGTGGATCGTCCAGCGCACCGGCATTCGCCAGCGCCACATTGCCGCGGAGGGGGAATTTACCTCCCATCTCGCCATCCATGCGGCGAATGCGGCTCTTGCCCATGCCGGGATCGATGCGCGGTCGATCGACCTGATCGTGGTGGCGACCTCGACGCCGGATCACACGTTTCCGGCGACGGCGGTTGCGGTCCAGAACGGACTCGGCATCCATCACGGCGCCGCCTTCGATCTTCAGGCGGTCTGTTCCGGCTTCGTCTTTGCTTTGGCCACCGCAGATAATTTCCTTCGTGCCGGGGCCTTCAAGCGCGCGCTGGTGATCGGCGCCGAAACCTTCTCGCGCATTCTGGATTGGACCGATCGCTCGACCTGCGTCCTGTTCGGCGACGGGGCCGGCGCGGTCGTGCTGGAAGCCCAGGAGCAGCCCGGCACGCCGTCGGATCGTGGAATCCTGACGACACACCTGCGCTCCGACGGTCGTCATCAGTCAAAGCTTTACGTCGATGGCGGGCCGTCTTCCACCCGGACCGTGGGCCATCTCCGGATGGAAGGCCGCGAAGTGTTCAAGCACGCCGTTGGCATGATTACAGACGTCATTGTCGACGCATTCAATGCATCCGGCACCAACGCAGACGATATCAAGTGGTTCGTGCCACATCAGGCCAACAAGCGAATCATCGATGCGTCAGCGCATAAACTGCATATCGCGCCCGAAAAAGTGGTGCTGACCGTCGATCGGCACGGCAACACGTCCGCGGCTTCAATCCCGCTGGCATTGTCGGTCGCGGTCGCGGACGGACGCATCAAAAGCGGCGATCTGGTCCTGCTGGAAGCGATGGGCGGCGGCTTCACCTGGGGTTCCGCTCTCGTGCGGTGGTGAGGATTTGAACCAGGCCGCCCGCAGACTGCCGTCGTCTATCATCCGAAAGCATCATGTGATAGGTTGACCCTGGGCCGTTAAACTCTTAATTTCAGTTATAAATTGTTGCCGGGAGCTTGGGGCAGGCGATGACCGGAACCGGAAAAACAGTTACTCGCGTCGATCTCTGCGAAGCCGTCTACAAAAAAGTAGGACTGTCGCGCACCGAGTCGTCCGCGTTTGTCGAACTCGTTCTGAAGGAGATCACCGACTGCCTGGAGAAGGGCGAGACGGTGAAGTTGTCGTCCTTCGGATCGTTCATGGTGCGCAAGAAAGGCCAGCGTATCGGCCGTAATCCCAAGACCGGCACCGAAGTGCCGATCTCTCCGCGTCGCGTGATGGTCTTCAAGCCGTCGGCTATTCTGAAGCAGCGGATCAACAACAACGGCTCCGGCGCAAAAACCGACTAATCCGGCGTTCGGCGCACGATTGGCAGAGGAGCGGGCATTTGGACAAGGCACCGGATGCTTTTCGGACGATTAGCGAGGTCGCCACCGATCTCGATATTCCTCAGCATGTCCTGCGGTTCTGGGAGACCAGGTTTTCGCAGATCAAGCCGATGAAGCGCAGCGGCGGCCGGCGCTACTATCGTCCGGACGACGTCGATCTGCTCCGCGGCATTCGCCATCTGTTATACAGCGAGGGTTACACCATCCGCGGCGTGCAACGGATTCTGAAAGAGCACGGCATCAAATCGGTCCAGGGCCTGACCGAGGGATCGTCCGCCGCGGCTTTCGGCGCGATCGAGGACGACATCCGCAACACTCTCCACGAAATTGATGAGGATGATTCTGACTACGAGACCGCCGAGGACACGGAGGACGATGAGGATGATGGCGACAGCTCACCTCGCGAGCGGGAGCCGGGCGCGCATCGGCCGCTGCGGCACGACCTCGACGAGGTGCTCTGGTCCGGCCCGGACAGTGGTGCGATCCCGGGAGTGGTCGCTACCGCGGTCGATCTG
>ENA-UOUJ01001793-UOUJ01001793.1-activated-sludge-metagenome-genome-assembly--contig:-NODE-1793-length-10623-cov-5.319076_pt1 | contig 10623 bp, 7 predicted proteins | sample MGYA00249839_ERZ747224 | MGnify/ENA primary metagenome ERZ747224 (study PRJEB28782, sample SAMN03220277) | activated sludge metagenome | biome: wastewater; feature: sewage sludge; material... | reverse complement strand
CGCATTCAACTGCGCCGCTGATGCCATCACCTGCGTCGAAGTCGCCTCGGCCAGCTCGCAAACGCAAGGCAGCGTACCCGTCACATTCGGGCAGCCATTCAAGGCGGGCGATTGGCAACCGACAAGCCAGGGCCTGGTGGCCAAAGTGGACGGCACCACCATCCCCCTGCAAACCGACGAACTATCAACACACCGCGATGGATCTGCGCGCTTTGCCGTCTTGAGCGCCCAGTTGACCAACCTGCCGGCAGGCCAGAAACGCATCATCAACCTGTACCGCGGCGCCAAGTCCAACAGCACCCCCAACGTACCCGCCAAACCCGACTGGAACCTGGAGCTGGAAGCCCAGGTATATGACGCCAACGGCAGCGTGACCACACTGGTAGCCCAACCCCAGGCCCAACTGGTGTCCCAGATCGCCAGCGGCAGCGAGCGTCGCCTGGCCGGAGCCATCGCGTCCGAGTACACCGTTACCCTGCCCTTCAAGAACAAGGCCACCGGCGCCACGCACCCACACCTGACAGCACGCCTGCACACGCGCCTGGTGGATGGCGGCCAGCGCATCCGCACTGACGTGGTCATGGAGAACACCCGCACGTGGGCTGCAGCACCCAGCAATATTACCTACTCCCTAGCAATAAAGCGCAACGGGAGCACTCTCCATACCCAGCCACAATTTACGCATTATCACCATGCACGCTGGCATAAGGTGATATGGACAGGGGCTGCCACGGAGCCAATGGCACGGGTGCGCCATAATATGCCTTACTTCATTGCAAGCAAGGCCGTGTGGAACTATGACCTTGGCATAAAGATACCAGAATATATTCTCTCGCAGTTTTACAATCAATATCAAAAGAGTAAGACGGCACAAACCAATCTTGGCCCAATGGCCAATTTGCTGATGACCACCGCATTTCCAAATACAGGCGGGCGTCCAGAGATTGCCCCCTTGCCTCAATGGACTGCCATGTACCTGATTTCACAGGACGACCGAATGAGGGAGGTGATGCTAGCACATGCTGATGTTGCGGCTGCGGTTCCAATTCACTACCGCGACGAATCAACTGTTAATCAACCGCTGGATCTGGATCGCTACCCAAAAGTAGCCACATACCTCGGGACTTCACAACCGGCCTTACCCGCTGTTATTAACGGCATCACCATATGGAAACCCGACACGGCGCATCAAGGGTCATACACCTATGTACCTTACCTGATCACGGGTGACGCATTCTTTCTTGACGAAATGATGTTCTGGGCAAGCTGGAATATGACAAAGAATATTCCTGAGTATCGTGACTTTGGTCAAGGTTTGTTGCGAGACGATCAGGTCCGTGGCCAGGCCTGGGCCCTGCGTGCACTCGGAGAAGTTTCCCGCGCACTTCCAGACTCCCATATTCTTAAGTCATACTTCGAAAATCGCCTCTCCAACAATCTTGAATGGTTCTATAAAAATTGGATAGCTACGCCAATAGGAAACGTCTGGCCGATGGGGTCTCCTGTAAACCCATATTCTTACGATACCGTAGCGCCTTGGCAGAATGACTTCTGGGCAATCGTCATGGCTCAACTTGTCGAAGCAGGGGAGCCGCGCGCGAAAGAGCTACTCACTTGGTCGAGCAAATTTGGAGTTGGCCGCTTTCTGAATGAAGCACAGGGCATGTGCCTCGCCAAGGCTCCTGGATATTTTTTGAAAACCAAGAATTCAAGCAAAAGCTGGGTCAGCAGCTGGACTGAGTTTGCGCAAGTTAACTTCCCGGGTGTTACCTGCACCAGCGATCTAAAGTATGACGGCTATCCTGCATCCGGCACAGGATACGTAGCCACGGCGCGCGCCATGCTTGCCACCGCATCCAGTTTAGATATTCCAGACGCCGCAAAAGCATATGTGCTCTGGAAATCAAAAACACCGCTGGTTGACAAGGATTACCCAAACAACCCCGCCTGGGCGATCATTCCAAGATAATCCAGCAATAAAGGAAATCCTGCAAAACCTCCCCGCCTGTCTGGTAGCTGTCGTGACGCTGTTTGCGCTGTCCAACCTGTGGATGGCACGCCATCAGTTGATGCAAGCGCAAGGAGGGCGGGGATGAGTGCGCCCGAAAACAGGGCGCGGGCCGCCAAAGGTGGCAAAACGCCCTTGATTGGCGGGAAATAGGCGGTGGCAACTGACGGAATCAACCCAAAGTTGCACCATCTGAAAAACACCCCGGGCGTAGCACGTCTGGAAGTGAGTTATTCAGGGCATCCTAAACTCTAAACGCTCGATCGATCAGCCAAATCATCCCCCGCCAAACTCGGGGGATGCTCATCGAAGGTCAGACGCATCCCCACCGATTATTGACACTGCCTCCCGAAAACTGGACTCCAATTCTTCACGGCGACGCTTGATTTTTTCTGTTTGTGCATCAATATTTTCGAGCAACAAAAACACCTTATGCAATAACACTTCGGCATCGAATGAACTGGCATCAATACAGTAGGCCGAAGAATCCATCAACTCAAAAAAACCATGGTGCTTATGATCGTATGCCAACCCGATCGAAGGGGTGCCAGCCGCAGTCGCGAGGATACAAGAGTGCAACATACCTCCGATATGCATATCAATATTCACATATTCATTCGGCAAATCTACCGCACTACTATTCACCACCGTCAGAGGAATGCCAGAATCCTTGATTAATTTTGCCACAAGAACCTCGGCCCCGTAGTGCACGAAGTAATAAAAATCACACCCCACTTTATTTCTAATTATTTTCAGCGTTGCGATCAACTTCTTTAGATTTTTCTTAATCCACTCGGTCGCATTGGGGCCGTGAAATGGGACGTTGACTCCAACTCTTAGACGCCTGCCATTTATTAAACTCCGATCAGTCCGACGCGCGACATCTATGAATAATGCGGGATCACCAATAATTCTTATGGGCTTCGAAGTGAACTGCCGAAGAAATTCTTGTGTATTGCGATCTCTAACCGTTATCGTGGATGATAGCTCAAGCATATCGCGCACTATTGCACTCGAATCAGCAGCAAGTTGCAAGTTTGGCCATTTCAGTAAATAATTAAAGCCAACCCCTAAAAAATGAAGCTCCGTTCCTGATTTTTTTACCCATTCCAAATCATCTGCAACTCTAGCAGACAACCTCCCCTGCGAATTAGGAAAAAAATAGCCACTCCCACATACAACCAATTTATCACAGCCCTCCGGCTTCACCGAATTAACCATCCCCCAATCAACCAAAAAAATCTGTCGATCCGGGAAAGTTTTTTTTACCCACTGCTGGGTCGCAACAACAATCGCATTATCCCCACGGTTAAATGCATTAAATTCTGCGTAATTTTTATAACTTACCCTCCCCATCAATCCAACTTTGTATCTAATCCGATCGAGACACAATTTTAACTGCATTTTTACACCAGACTTTACCAGTTCGGGGCAAGCTGCCACAGCCCCATACAGTAAAAATCGAGAACTTGGTACCGGAATCATAATTAGAAATTCAAATGAATTTTACAGTGGCTATCCCCCGGTAAATCCGGGACTTTCGTTACTAAGTAAGTAATTAATAAATTTAATTCACAAAACCACATTCTGGATGCGCAAAGCAGGGCGGCCAAGTAGCGCCAATTCAGTCAAGCGAACCCCTAGCGGTCAATAGCTCAGACACCCATCTTTGAACCAGCAAATCCACACGCCTACGATAATCATCATGCAAGGAATGATAAGAGCTGCAGGATTTCTTCTCCAGGAAGCAGGCCTCCCAGGTATCAAATTTGAATGTTGTGAACTGACGATTTGAATCTACAAATCCAATTTGCGCAGGTTTTTCCAATGTACCGATATACATGAACTTAGGCCGTGCATCTTCCTTGTGTGCATGACCGGAAAGCGCATCAAGCGCAATATCCCTCAGATCGCTAATCGCCATCGGACTGCCGGATACAACGCCCTTTCTATTTGCAACAAAAAAAGTCGCGTACTGCAAGTCGTTAATTATATGGCCATGCCCAAGGAAGCCTCCCTCAAAGAGTTCCTCCCCATGATCTCCGAGCACCAGCAAAAGCGTGTCATCCCAAACCCCAATTTCCTTGAGCCGGTTCATCAATTTACCCAGCCACGCATCGGAATTAGCAACAGCATTCCAGTAGGTTCGCACAACCTTGTCTTGGTTCGCTTTATTTATTTCCTCCCGAGGTATGGGGGCACCGGCGACCTGTGCAGCAACACCCGGGTGGTCATACGGAAAGTGCGGCGACTGAAAATTGAAGTATAAAAAAACCGGCTGATTCCATTTATCCCTGGAACCAAATTCACGATCAAATGCATCCAGCAGGAACCTTTCATCAATCAACAACGAACCCTTGGCTGCAAAATTGAATGCCCGCTTATCCTTTAGCGTTTCAGCATCAACATAGACATCGGAATTTTTACGCATTTGCAATACTTTAGAAATATCACCAAAATCCTCCGGCTGACCCGACAGCACACCGATCCGATATCCACTTGACTTAAGGTCACTGAACAGTGATGGATCCCCCATGTTTGGCTCAAGCTTCCCTGTGAACATTGATTTAAGAGAATTCGTGGTAAACCCAACATGGCTGTAATTCGGGACTATCACGCTTCCAGTTTTTGCCAACGCCTCCAGGTTTGGCGCCACGACTTTCCCGTCAATGCGTTTGCCTATTACATCCCCTCGCGTACTTTCCATAACCACGACAATGAGATTAGGTGCCCCTTTCGGGATACGCATCGGCCCACGCGCAGCAGGCACATTCTCAATTAATAAATTATCATCAAATCCATCTATTTCAATTTTCCCACCCACAACCTTCACGGCAAAAGGGTGCTTCGTCACGTCAAACGGGTGGCTATCGAATTGCGTACCAAATATTCCATAACCATCCTTATCAAAATCAGTTGCAGCATCCAGAGCATTGGTGGTAATACCCCATATCAACGTTCTTCCAAGACCGTAAGCCGCGTTACTCCATAATCGCGGCACTGCAAACTCCAATACAAGCAAAGTGGCGGCAAGAACCCAGGTGGAACGCATCGGCGTCCAATGCGTCCCCACACTATTTTTAGCGGTATTGCGCTTTAGGAACATCCACAACAGCCAAACGAACAAAGCAGCGCTGACGACACCAAAAGCTGCCGTGACGCCCTCAGTTGCTCCGAAGAGCAGCGCATCCAGCAGGCTGCCGCCCCCAAGTTGCTTGATTAGCGCGAAGCTCACCGCATCACTAAAATAACTGTGGAGCTTATATTGCACGGAGAGGGCCAGCACAAATCCTCCACCCATCAAGACAAGAAGCAAGAAGGCGGCAGCCCAATTGGGTTGCTTTTTTGTCAGGCTAACCGAGATGCGCCACACAATCATGGCCAAAAATAATTGAGCAATGCCATAAGCAACGGCAAATACCAGTACATCCGATGCACTGTCCAGCACTCGAGACTGGCCAAACCCTCCAGAAAAAATACCGTATTTTCTATTAACCAGAAAAATCTCTGCGACGGATACCAGCGCCACTACACCCAGCACGATGGCAATGTCCTTGCACCATGCTGATTTTGATTCTAGATATAACATCAAAGAAAGTCCCATATGGGTAGCTATTGAGTAGTGCCTTGTCAAATTTTACATAAAGAACCGAATATACCATGGCATTGCCTTTATAATTCCTCCTTGAATGCAATGACTGGGTACATAGCCCAGGAGATATTGGGCCTTGCCAATATCCGCTTGACTATGGCGCACATCACCAGAACGAAAATCTCTATATATTGGTTTTTTTGTGTAATACGTTCCATTGGTTGCCAGCACGAATTTCAATTCTTCAAACAACCCATTGAGCGTAGTCCGGCCAGAAATCGCCACGTTATAGACTTGGTTTCGTGCGCTACAATCTTTTACCGTGGCTGCCAGCAGATTGGCCTGCACAGCATTGTCGACAAAGCAAAAATCGCGACTGGTTTCGCCATCGCCGTTGATGAAAACATCCTGTCCCTGAATCATTGCAGCCGTCCATTTTGGAATCACGGCTGCATAGGCACCATCGGGATCCTGGCGCGGGCCGAAGACATTGAAATAGCGCAGTCCTATGGTCTGAAATCCGTAAGTGCGCGCAAACACGTCGGCATACAGTTCGTTGACGTACTTGGTCACGGCGTAGGGGGATAGCGGTTTACCGATCACGTCCTCCACTTTGGGTAGGCCAGGGTGGTCGCCATAGGTACTGCTGCTGGCGGCATAGGTGAAGCTTTGTACCTGGGCGTCGCGTGCGGCCACCAGCATGTTTAGAAAACCGGTGATGTTGGCGTTGTTGGTGGTAATGGGATCTTCGATGCTGCGGGGTACGCTGCCCAGGGCGGCCTGGTGCAGGACGTAATCGACAGGAATCGGATTGGGCTGGCCCCCACCCCTGCCCTCCCCCATAGGGGAAGGGAGGAATTCCAGGGCTCGACGGCAGTCTTCCAGGATGCGGATATCACCTTCGATGAATTGGAAGTTGGCCCATTGCGCGGGGCTGACGAGGGTTTGCACCTCGTCGAGGTTGCGCCGGTGGCCGGTGGCAAAGTTGTCCAGGCCGACAACGCGCTGATCTAGCTTGAGCAGGGTTTCCAGCAGGTTGCTGCCGATGAAGCCGGCCACCCCGGTGATAAGCCAGGTTTTCGACTCTGCCTGCAACTGCGTTTGCACGGCCTGATAGCGGGTACTCATGCTCACAGCCTCCCGTCGGCGGCACCCAGGGGCAGGATGCTTTTTACGTCAAAAAGTACAGCGCCGGATTCGCCCAGCGCCTTAATGCCGGATTCGCCCAACTCCACGAACTGGCGGTGCCCAACGGCCAGAATGATGGCCGCGTATTGCCCAGGCCCCGGTATGGCTTTCAGGCACTGCAGCCCATATTCGTGCTCGGCTTCCCGCGCGTCGATCCAGGGGTCGAATACATCAACCTGAGCGTTATAGCGCTGCAGGGTGCGCACAATGTCCACCACCTTAGTGTTGCGCACGTCGGGGCAGTTCTCTTTGAAGGTCAGGCCCAGCACCAATACCTTGCTGCCGAGCACCGGAATGCCTTTGCGCAGCATGAGCTTGATGGTGGCGTCGGCCACATGGGCGGCCATGTTGTCGTTGACGCGGCGGCCTGCCAGGATGACGTCAGGGTGATAACCGACCTCCTGCGCCTTGTGCGTGAGGTAATACGGATCCACCCCAATGCAATGTCCGCCTACCAGGCCAGGGCGGAAAGGCAGGAAGTTCCACTTGGTGCCGGCTGCCTGTAGCACTTCGAGGGTATCGATGCCTAAGCGTGCAAAGATCAGGCTTAGCTCGTTCATCAGGGCAATATTGATGTCACGCTGGGTGTTCTCGATCACCTTGGCGGCCTCGGCCACCTTGATCGAGCTGGCTTTGTGGGTACCAGCGGTGATGATCTGGGCATACAGCGCGTTGACGGCGTCGGCCACCTCGGGAGTGCTGCCGCTGGTGACTTTCTTGATGCTGGGAAGGCGGTGTTCTTTGTCGCCGGGGTTGATGCGCTCGGGACTGTAGCCACAAAAAAAATCCTGGTTGAACTTGAGGCCGCTGGCGCGCTCGAGCTCGGGCACACAAACTTCCTCGGTGGCTCCAGGAAAGACCGTGGATTCATAGACCACCACGTCACCCCGCTTCAAGGCCGCACCTACGGTCTGACTGGCCTTAATGAGGGGTGTCAGGTCGGGCCGGTTGGCCTGGTCCACCGGAGTGGGTACGGTGACGATAAAAACCTGGCATGCCTTCAGATCCTGCAGCTGGTGGCTGTAGCGCAGGTGACGGGCCGCCCGTAGCTCCTCGGCACTGCATTCCAGGGTGTGGTCGCGTCCGGCCTGCAGCTCCTCGACACGCGCCTGGTTGATGTCGAAGCCCAAAACCGGGCGGTGCTTGCCAAACTCTACGGCCAAGGGTAGGCCAACATAGCCGAGGCCGATGATGGCAATGGTTGAGTCTGAAAAATTCATGGGCAACAAATCGAGGAAGATAGCGTTCGGTGAATCATAGAACCAGTAGCATCCCAATTTGATCCTGTCCTTCACCGCCTGCCACAACCACGCCCAGCCCCTGCCGTCGGCATACATCATCCAGCTGCACAGGCGACGCCCGCCCACCTATCTCACGTGCCCTCCGTTCGTCAAAAAGTCGCCCTGCAGTTCTTCTTCAGCAACCTGGCCACGGCGGCCAACTTTGCGCTGTCGATCGTGTTGGCACGCTTGCTTACGCCGCAGGAAATCGGCATTTTTTCCATGAGCGCGGTGCTCATCGCCGTCGCCCATGTATTTCGCGACTTTGGCGTAACAGCCTTCATCAAGCGCGAGAAGGAGCTCAGGCCCGAGATGCTGCGCAATGCCCTCGGCGTGTTGCTTGCGACCTCTTGGACGGTGGCAGCGTTGATGTTTTTGAGTGCGCGGTACTGGGCTCATTTTTTTCACGAAGATCAGGTGGTACCGGTGGTGCAGGTGCTGGCGCTGGGCTTCATCTTCATACCGTTTGGCGCCATTCCCATGGCCATCCTGACACGCGAGTTGGCCGTCGAAAAAACTGCCTACGTGACGGCAGCAAGCACCGTCGTCTATTTCATCACTTCGATCCTCCTGGCGTTGAATGGCTTTGGCGCCATGACCATGGCCTGGGCCAACCTGGTCAATATCATCGTCGCCGGCGCCATGGCGCGCTGGATGGTGGGGCGCCCACTGCCGTGGCTGCCCGGGCTTGGCCAAGTGCGCGACATCGTCAATTTCGGCCTGGCTCAAGGCGGCAGACAACGCATTGCCCGACGTCATGCTGGGCCGCTGGATGACGCCCGCCGCCGTGGGCCTGTTCAGCCGGGCCAATTCCACCGTGAACATGGCGAATGCGGCGCTGCTGCCAACCGTGAATTATTTCGCACTACCGCATTTGGCCAAGGTGCATCACGCCCAGGGGCCAGTGGGCGGCGAATATCTGCGCGCCAGCTCCCTTATCAATGCAATGATGCTGCCCGCCTTCGCCGCGATTGCGGTACTGGCGCATGACATCGTTAGCCTGCTGTACGGCCAGGCTTGGATGGCAGCAGCTCCGGCCATCCCCTGGCTGTGCCTGTCCTACGCCGTCAGCAGCCTGTTCACATTGAGTACCCCTGCCCTGACTGGCGTTGGCAAGCCTTATGCGGCAATCGGCCCCAACACAGTCGTATTGCTGGCCAAGGCCCTGTTTGCGCTTTGGCTCATGAACGGCAGCCTGCACAACTTCGCGTTGGCCATGGCGCTAGGCCAATTGCTCGGCATACCCTTCTACCTGTGGATCCATAAGCGTCATCTGAATCTGACCTGGACTGCCTGGGGCCGCAGCACCGTGCCCTTGGTGGCTCAGGGCCTGCTGGTGGGCGGCATCTGCCTAGCCACGCGGCAGGCGGTGCCGCAAGACATTGCCCCGTGGGTTGCCATCCTAGTCACCGGTGCCTGTGCGGCACTGGCCTTCTTGGTAGGCTGCTTTGCGCTGTCGCTGCCCATGGCAGGTGAATTGCGACGCATGCGCAAGGCCCTCGCACAACGGAGACAATGCCCATGAAACAAAGCCCGCCGCCCCCCCGCGAGACACCCCGCGTCTCCGTCATCATGCCGGTGCGCAACGGCAAAGATTATTTGCAGGAAGCCCTGGTCAGTGTGCTTCAACAATCGTTTACCGAGCTGGAGCTGCTGCTGGTCAACGACGGCTCCACGGACGACGACTACGACCGCTACGCGCTGCAGGACGCGCGCGTTCGCGTGCTCCACCTCAGTGGTTTGGGCGTCTCGTGCGCCCGCAATGTAGGCATGGCGCAGGCGCGTGGTGAATTCATCGCCTTTCTGGATGCCGACGACATCTGGTTCCCAGGCAAGCTACAAACGCAGGTGACGTACTTTGACCAGCACCCCGATGTTGGCGTCGTCTTCGGCCAGTTCATCCGCTGGCCTGCCTTGGCCAATGGCAGTTTTGCCCCTGCGGCCTCGCTTGTGCAGGACGCAAGCCAGTTCACACGCATGGATCCTGAGCGGTCGGGCTGGCTCTACACCCGCCTCCTTGATGGTTTGCTGGTAGGCATGAACACTGCCGTGGTACGCCGTGGTGTTTACGAAGCGATTGGCGGCTTCAACGAAGCCATGCGCCAGGGCGAGGACTATGACTTCTGGCTCAAGGCGTCACGGGTCGCAGAAATGCATTCGCTCAATGGCCCGGTGGCCCTGTACCGCATCCACGGCGCCAGCGCCATGCACCGGCTTTCGGCCGAAAGCCATTTGGTCAACCTGCTAAAGGCAGCGTCCATGCGCTGGGGGCTGAAGACGCTCGGCGGCCAAAGCCTGGGGTCTGGAGCCTTTCAGAAACGCCTGACCCGCGTTCACTTCGACCATGGCTATGCGCATTATTGGCGCGGAGATCGCACCATCGCCCGCGCTGCCTTCTGGCAGGCGCTGCGCAATGGGCACCGCCCCCTGCGTAGCCTGGTCTATATCTGCCTGTCGTATTGGCGCGCCAAGGCTCCAGGGCAACCACCCGCCACATAATCAAGCCGTGAGGCGCCAGCAGGCACTCTGAACACCGCGCAATGCGTGGCCCCACA
>ENA-UOUJ01001792-UOUJ01001792.1-activated-sludge-metagenome-genome-assembly--contig:-NODE-1792-length-10632-cov-4.793042_pt1 | contig 10632 bp, 5 predicted proteins | sample MGYA00249839_ERZ747224 | MGnify/ENA primary metagenome ERZ747224 (study PRJEB28782, sample SAMN03220277) | activated sludge metagenome | biome: wastewater; feature: sewage sludge; material... | reverse complement strand
GGATCGTTTAAAGGAAAGGTTTGAATACGTGCCTGATTGGCATGCCCGGAGATGTAACCGTCAGGGATTTTTACTGCTACCCATACAGCGCCTTTATTTCCGGTGCCTTTCCCAATCATTTCCATTATCCACACTTCATTAGGATCGGCTATCGAAAAACTCTCTCCACCGCTATGGTATCCGTATTTTGCCACTAATTCCGTCATCACTTTTATTGCTTCACGCGCTGTTTTAGCTCTTTGGAGTGTGATATAAATGAGGCTGCCATAATCAATAATACCGGCATTGTCCACTAACCCTTCGCGACCGCCAAAGGTAGTTTCTCCAATCGCCAGTTGATGCTCGTTCATGTTGCCTACTACATTGTAGGTTTGGGCAGCTTGTTCTATCTGACCCAAATATTTGTAAGTGTCCCATTCAATCACTTTCAGCAAGGCGCCTTTGGGATATTTGGCTGCCGCCCAATAATAAAGTTCGCCATAGAGGGTATGCGAATCGGCAGAATAGGAAATCATGGTAGCGCCATCTTGGCTGGCGCCTTTTGTAACTAAGAAATTGGTGCAGGCAAATACTGCTGACCCTGTAATGGTTGCAAGAAGCAATACGGTAGTTTTAATAAATTTCATATTACTGATTGTTTGAAATTAAGGAGGTAAAAGTAATTAAAGTCCTTCGATTGGCAAACAGGAGAATATACACCCTTCGTTTTTGATAATTTTTGTGTTGGCTGCAAGCCTATTTGACCGGACAACAGACAAAAAACTAACAGTCAGAAAAGCCACCTTATAAATGACACATTTGGTTTTGCCCAACACACAAGCCGGACGAACCCTTCCCAAAACCAAAAGAGTCAATTTTTGCCAACGCTCCAACTAAATTTTGTAATTTTGACAATAGCCAAAAAAAAGAATTTGAGAAATGATATTAAACAGCGAGTATTATCAAAAAATATGGGAGAAATTTGAAAACACCAACACGCTTGGTGTTTTTAATGATAATATTTCGTGTTTGACAACAAAACTGATTTTAGAGCATTACCGCCAAAATAAACCCATTCACTTTAACTTTCAAAATTCAAAAGAAATAATCTTTGAAATTGGTAAACATTTATTCATTGAATTAGCAAACGACATTTATTGCAATCATTATGACTTACCAGATAATTACAATGTTGGCGATAAACTGAAACGGATAAGAGACAATCAATATTATGAAATTGTCAAAGTTGAAAATGATAATTATAGCTTGCGACAAGTTTTAAGAAAAACAAAAGCTGAAATCTCACCTGCCTTATTATCAGGAATAAACTACGACAGACTTACCAAAAACTTTGTAAAAGTTGACGCAGGAAAAGGAATTAGCGAAAAAACAATCAAAAACTATTTTGCTTTTTTTGAAGAACTAAACAAGGAGAAAAACGAGTTTCCGATAACTAACTTTGAAAAGAAAACAGTTTTTATAGCAAAAAAACCTCTTTGGGATAGTTTACCAAATAGAAACAAAATCCCTTGTGCATACTTACCAAACCCAAGAGAAGATAATAACGCTACTGAAACACGTTCAATTTCTGCGTTGCAGGATTGCTTGGCATATTTCACGCCAAAATATGAAGTTTGTTATTCAAACATTCTTACAAAAAATGAAAAAGTCAAAACCATTGTTGTTTTCGACACCGAAGCTGAGAAAATTGAACAAATGATTTCAGACCAAAGCCGTTTTGGTTTTAATCTCATTGTTCTTTCAAATAGTGATTACTCTAAACTCATAAAAAGTCAATCAATTCCATGTTGGAATTGGTTCAAAGAAGAAATGGAAATTGTGAACGCCTTATGATTAACTTCCGAAACATACCGAGCAATGAAATAGATGAACTCATCAATAAACTTGATGAGAAGATTACGTTTGTAAATTCAGAATTTGGTATTGAATTAAAATCTTACGGAAACATTTTGAGAATTGCATTAAATGCAATTCAACAAGAAACAGTTGAAAATCTTATTGAGCGCATTGGTATAAACAGAGAATTAGAAAACGCTTTGGAAAATGCAGGTGGTTATTCGCTTGAATACTTGAATGACAACAATCCGAAAGCAGAATTAGTTTCAATACTTGTTTATCTCAAAGAAAACTTACCGAAGCAAAAAGCATTATTTGACTTTTTAAAAATTGAAACAACAAAAAAAATCATTGCTGTTTTTGACAACAATGATTTAGACTTTGCAACCAAAAACATCAAAAATAGAAAAGTAGAAATTATATCCTTTTCTGCCTTGAAAAAAGCGAACACACAAAACCAAATTTTAGTTTTTCATTCATTCAACGGACAAAAAGATTTTGATTATCTCTACAATTTGAACAATGAAATTAGATTGGTTGTGTACAAGCAGGAAAAGAATTTGTATCACAAATTTCTTGACCAAAGAAAAAAGCTAATTGAAGCAGAAATAAAATCAGAAAGCCGTTTAGCAATTTGTGGGGTTGAATACAAAGAAATGCGAGATAATGTTACTGACATTAGTTCTACGATTAACGGTATCATTTCCCGATTAGACGAAATGAGTGGCAGAGCGTATGACGGCTACAAAAACGAAAGCGATTTATTACTGAATGAAATTGAAGAAAAACTGATTTACAAAGTAAAATCAGACATTACAGAATTGTTTTTGGAAAGTAGCGACACCGTTTTTACCGACAAAGGCGATTTGATGAAATCGTACAAAATAAAAGTTGGCGATAAAATCAGAATTTACCCAAAAGAACAATTAGCAGAAAACTTGTATCAAGTTGCCGTTGAAACAGAACCCGACATCTTCGGAAAAGTGGAAGAACACGCCAATTTTTGGAAGCAACTCATCAATGAATTGCGGAATAAATTAGGCGATAATACACTATACCTAAAACTGAAAGAAAAAGGATTGAAAGTTTTGCCAACTACGTTGGCAACTTACGGTAAAGGGTTTCGGAAATTCCCAATGTACAAAAATGATTTAAGAGCAATTTTCAAATTGTATTTTCAAGAAAAATCTGAAAGCGAAATTGATACCATTTTAAAGCCTATTTTAAAGTCAAAAACAACTTACAACAGTACAATGATTGTTCTTGGCAGAGGTTTGAAACAAGAATTGCGTTTGTTTTTGAAAGAACAAAAAGTTGGCGAAATACTTCAAAAAAGAAACTTAACAGCAATCACTTTACAATCTTTCGTTAATGAAAATATGCAGATACATACTGTTATCAGCAAAGAAATTATCAGCGAAAATATTGAAGCATTAGACGAAGACATTTTAGAACAAATCGAATTATGAGCGTAAAAGAAAACAGAAATATAGTTATTAAGCGTGTCCGAAAAGAAATTATCGGCCCAGGGTCTGACCTTTTCATTTGCAAAGAAGATTTCAGCGATGAAATTATTGAGGGGAAACCTTTGCAACGTTATTTTTCAGGCATTTTGTTTCCAAAACAGTTACAACCAAATGCAAGTGATAATGGCGAGTTGGAAATGAAAGATGAAGATGCTGACGATATAACTGATTTAAGTGCTGATGCGGTTGAAGAAGAAAACAAACCAAAAGAAGTTTTTGAAGAAGACGATGACGAAACTGATAAAACCGATACACAGCCTAAATACACATCAAACACATTTTTTCCTTCACATTTTGGAATTACGTTTGCCGTTGAAAATACTTGCGAAAAATTTAAAACAACTATTCGTTTCGGAAATTATATCAAAGCAAAGCCCGAAGAAATCAAAATTCCTTACAGTGGCGAAGGCGTAAATTTATTGGCAGAACACGGTTTGAATGGGATTGTAAGTTTTGATGAAGAAAACAAAACACTTTCTCAAACCAAAAAATTACAACGAACCAAAGACGGAAAAACAACCGTAGAGTACCAAGCGTTTCAAGACGGTTTAAGAGCATTCGCAAAAGCGACTTCTTACGACCACGCTTTATACAAAACTATTTCAAAGCTGTTTTTCAAGGATAAATACAAACGTAACGACAACAAAATTGAGTTTGAAATAAACATTGCAGATATTATATCTGCCGAAAATCAGCATCTTGAATTAAAGTTATCAGAACAAGCAAACGTAAACACTGAAAATTGGAGCAAAGAGATGAAAGAAAATCTTGTCTTTCATTTTAAACTTTATACCGATTATACAGATAAATACTACATCAAAGCGGTTATAGAAAACAAATCGTTGATTGCAAAAGACAAATTTTCACTTTCAAAAGAAAAGGTAAATCAATTAGCTTGTTTTCAATCAGAAATCAGAATTGAAAGCGAGAAATTACTACCGTTCCGAGATTACAAATCACATCTTTATAAAACCGATGAAGATAGAATGTTGGATTATCTCTATCGTGATAAGTTGGCTTTCGGGATTGGACACAATACGGCTTGCACTTGGGAAAATGCACAATCACCTAACACACCACAATGGATACAATCAACATTTTTACCTGAATACGATGTGAAAAGTCAAAGTTCAGAAACCGATAAAATCAAAGGCGACATTCTGAATATCAAAAAACTTTCTGTTTATAACTCGGATAAAACGAGCATTATTTCAAACTTAAATCAAGTTGCCGAAGCATATAAAAATTGGATTGAAGAAGAACGAAAATCGGCAAACGGAAATGAATTAGGTTTAAAAAACATTGCAAAATGCGAGCAGATTTACAAACGAATTAGCAACGGAATAAAATTGCTTTCAGAAAACGAAAATGCGTTGCGTGCGTTTCAGTTGGCAAACACAGCAATTTATTTGCAAATGTTCCAAACAGCACAGCATTTTAGCAAGAAAAAAGAAGGTTTTGAAGTTTGGGAACGAAACGAAATGTTGCAACACAATTTTGATGATTACGCAAATTTAGATTTTCCGTCAAGCAGAATACCCGAATGGCGACCGTTTCAGTTGGCTTTTATTCTGCAATGTTTGACTTCGTTTGTAGATGAAAACAGCACTGAAAAAGAGTTGATTGATTTGTTGTATTTCCCAACAGGTGGTGGCAAAACAGAAGCATATTTAGCTGTTTCGGCTTTCCTGATTTTTTGGAGAAGAATAAACAATCCCGATAGCTATGACGGAGTAAATATCATCATTCGTTACACTTTACGTTTACTTTCTGCACAGCAGTTTGAACGAGCTTCAAAAATGATTTTGGCTTGTGAGTTTATCAGAAATAGTTATAACGCTTTAGGAGACAAACCTGTTTCTATCGGTTTTTGGGTTGGAGGTCAAACTATTCCCAATAAACTCAAAAAGGATAATGGACGAGATGCAGAAACCAAACTAAAAAAGGCACAAGAAAAACTAAACAAAGGCGATAACTATGTTGTCAATCCTTTTCAGTTGTCCAATTGCCAATGGTGCAATACAAAAATCATTTCCAAACTAAAACAAGACGACAAAGTTTTACAAATCGGACACAGAGTTGGAAAAACAAATTTGCAAAGTTATTGTTTGAATGAAGCCTGTCATTTTTCAGAAACCAAAGGAGGTTTACCTATTGTGCTGATTGATGAAGATATTTACGATAAACCACCGACTATTCTTTTTGCAACGGTAGATAAATTTGCAATGATTGCTTGGAATGGTGACTCAACTAAATTCTTTAATAACGGAACAAACAGAAAACCCGAATTGATTATTCAGGACGAATTGCACCTATTGAACGGAACTTTGGGGAGTTTAGTCGGTCTGTTTGAAAACGCTTTATTGAAACTTTGCGACAATCCAAAAATCATTGCTTCAACCGCAACTGTAAAAAATGTGGACAAACAAATTCTAGGTTTGTACGGACGAGAAGCAAGAGTTTTTCCGCAATACGCAACAAATGCAGACGATACGTTTTTCTCAAAAGTTATTGAAGAAAGCAAACGTAAATATATCGGGATTTTGCCAACAGGAAAAACAACCGTTGTAACCAATTTGCAACTTTTGGCATCATTGCTTTTTGCAAGATTTGAAATTTGGAGACAATCAAACGAGAAGAAAGATGCGGACAGTTTTTGGACAATACTTTCCTACTTCAAAAGTTTGAAAGAAATTGGGCGTTTTTCAAACAAAATCAACTCTGAATTAAAGCCAATCATCAAGCAATTACAAGTTCGTTATTTGAGTGATGATTTTAATTCTGCCAATAATTACAATAAACTTTCTTACCGAAACATTGAATTGACAAGCCGTATTCCGAATGAGAAAATCAAAAAGAATTTGGACTTGTTAGAAAGAGAATTTGACGGAAACATCAAAGAACATACGGCTTACGATTTAGTTTTGGCAACCAATATGATAAGCGTTGGTCTTGATGTTGGTAGATTGGGCCTAATGGTAATGAACGGAATGCCACCAAATACAGCTGAGTATATTCAAGCAAGTAGTCGTGTAGCAAGGAAAAACGAAGGATTGGTCATCACACTTTACGACCCTTTCAATAGCCGTGATTTATCGTACTATGAGGATTTTGTTCAATTCCACAAAACTTTTTACAAGCAAGTTGAACCGTTAAGTGTAACTCCATTTGCGGAAAATGCTTTGGATAAGATGTTGTTTACACTTGTGCTAGCATACTTCCGCCATACTACACCATATACAGCAAATGATATGGCAAACGCTTTAATCGATGATAAGGTAAAAAACGAATTACGAAGTAATTTAATTCAACTTTTTATTGAGCACAAGTTTGCTCAAAATGATATTCAACTTGTCACAGAAAAGATAGATGACATTTTGAGAGATTGGAAATATAAAATTGATGCACAAAAAGACTTGAAATATTTTTGGAGAGACCACCCGAAAGAATCGTTGATTGTGCCAATGCAAGAAAAGAAAAATGACGGTGATACATTAACAGCAATGCAATCTATGCGTAGTGTAGAGCCAAGTGCAGAAATTTTAATCAAACAATATTAGATCCTATGCCAAACGATAAAATAAAACACGGAAGAAGCAAACATATTTCAAATTATGGCGGTGTAGGTTCATTGATTGAAACAACCGACAATTCCATAATTATAGAAACCTTTGATGAATGGGGTTATGGCGATTTAAACGAAAAATTAGCTCATTACATCATAAAAGACGATCGTTTATTACAGCGATTAAAAAATCGTTTTCCGAATTTGAAAAATTTGGTTGCAATTCCAACCGATAGGGATTCGTTTTTACATAACGTAAGCCCCAAAGCAAGTTATTTTCCGAAATGGTTTTATTGCACACGTTGTAATCGTTTTGCAAATTATAGTGAATGGAAAAAACGTTGGACAGCTTCCGGAAAAAAGACTGATTTTTTCAATCCACCAAAATGCAGTAACAGAGATTGCAAGGAAAATCATTTGGAACAAATTCGTTTTGTAATGACTTGCAGAAACGGACATATTCACGATTTGCCCTGGGAGTTTTGGAACAATCGTTTGCTAAGCGACAGAAGCCAACAAACTGATGAAGAAAACGAAGACATAAATGAAAAATCAAGCGGTCCTCAATTAGACTTTTCAAAACCTTGTTGTGAAAGTCAAGATTTGATTTACAAAATAAGCCGTGAGAACACGGAACTTTCGGGTATTTGGGTTGAATGCAAAAGCTGTAAGAAGAAAGCCAATTTAAAAGGTATTTTCAATTTTGAACAAACTTGTTTAGGTAAAAAGTATTGGTTAAAACCCGATAACGGCAAGTTTCACGAAGAAATATGTAATGCTAAAACAAGCGTAAAACTCAAAACAAGCAACAGTGTTTATTATGCAAATTCATTAGGGAGCTTATACATTCCTGAAATGCAAAATCCGCTTTCTACGGAAATCAGAATTGATATTGATAATATGGTTGAATGTGGTCAATTCACAACCGAACAAATTGTTCAATTAGTAAGTATTCAGAAAAAAATTGACAAGAAACTTATTGAACAGTATTTGGAAACAGGAGAAATCAAATACATTCCTGACAATATTTACAGAGAAACCGAATACAAATACTTTTTAGAAAAAGAGCAACCTGACAATAAACAAATTAAGTTTTGTGTAATTGATTGTAGTGAACAAATACACGGTTTTTCCAAATTAGTTAAAATTGATAAACTAAAACGAACAACCGTTCAAACTTCGTTTACCCGAAACGAACCGATTGATGTAGATTCAATTTTGCAAAATTCAACTGATTATGAATACACAGTTCAAAGGCAATCCGTTTCTAAAAACAATTTTGACACAAAAACTTTACCTGCCTTAGAAAGTTATGGCGAAGGAATTTTGTTTGTTTTAGATGAACCGAAATTAAAACAATGGGAGCAACAGCAAGAAATAATTGAACGAACTGAAAAGATAAAATCAAATGCAGAAAATGCAGATTGGAAATCGCACCAAATTATTGCAAAATCCTTAACACCAAGAAAAGTTTTAATTCATACGCTTTCGCATTTACTGATGCGTGAATTGGAATATGTATGTGGTTATCCTGCATCTTCCCTATCGGAAAGATTATTCGTTAGTGAAACAATGCACGGATTTTTAATTTCCGCTTTTGACGGAACGGTCGGTTATTTAGGTGGTCTTTCAAATTTATGTAACGATTTAGAAAACCTGAATAACATTATCAACAGTGCCATTTTCAGAGCAACAGACTGTTCTTCTGACCCGATTTGTATTGAATCAGAAGGACAAGGCGTTGGACAACTCAATTTAGCCGCTTGTCATTCCTGCACATTGACACCCGAAACAACTTGCGAACTTTCCAATTTATATCTTGACAGAAAATTAGTTGTGAGCAAAGAATATGGATTTTTTAAAAGTAATTTTGTGGTCGAATAAATTATGCCCGAACAACAAAACATAGAATATAACCAAAGTTGGCACGTTGACTACCTGAAATGGGTATGTGGTTTTGCAAACGCACAAGGTGGAGTTATTTTCATTGGCAAAGATGATAACGGAAATGTTGTCGGAATTGACGACAGCAAAAAGCTAATGGGCGACATACCCAATAAAGTCCGTAATGCAATGGGAATAACTGTTGAAGTGAATTTGCACGAAGAAAACGGAAACCAGTTTATTGAAATTGTTACGCTTCCTTATACTGTTCCTGTTTCTTTGCGTGGAAGATATTATTACCGTAGCGGAAGTACGAAACAGGAATTGACAGGCAATTCACTTAACGAATTTTTACTTCGTAAATCGGGTAAAACGTGGGATGATGTAATTGAACCACGAGCAACGTTTGACGATATTGACGAAAATACGTTTTCGGCTTTCTTAAAAATGTCGGAAGAAAAGGGACGTTTGCCTGATGTTGTTGGTTTGACAACTCAACATATTTTTGAAAAACTATTGCTTACCGAAAAAGGTCAGTTAAAGCGTGGTGCATTGGTCTTGTTCGGGAAAAATCCCGAACGTTTTTACCCAACCACTTTTGTGAAAATTGGTCGTTGGGAAGGCAACAATATTTTATTTCACGATGTAGAAGAAGGTAATTTGTTTACGCTCTTACGAAACGTAACCAACAAACTCAACAATGATTATCTGAAACAAAAAATTCATTTTGAGGGGTTATATCGAATAGAAACAGGCGAATATCCACGAGAAGCAATGCGAGAAGTGTTACTGAACGCATTGGTACATCGTAATTATATGGGAGCTCCTATTCAAATTCGTGTTTATGATGACAAAATGAATATTTGGAATGACGGAGGTTTGCCGACAGGGATTAGTTTGGAATCGCTAAAACGACCACATTCATCAAACCCACGAAACCCGATTATTGCGGGAGTTTGTTTCAAAGGTGGTTTGATTGATGCTTGGGGAAGTGGAACGGTAAAAATTATTGAAACTTGCCTACAAGCTGGACTTCCAGAACCCGAACTTATCGAACAAGATGGTGGTTTTTTTGTAACGCTTTTCAAAAACAACTTGACAAAAGAACAACTTACCAAGCTTGGATTGAACGAACGACAATTAAAAGCGGTTGAATATGTGAAGGAGAAAGGCAAGATTACGAATAAGGAGTATCAATCATTGAATACAATTAGTGAACGAACAGCATCAAGAGAACTTTCTGATTTAGTTGAAAAACAAGTATTTAACAGTTCTGAAACAAAGGGAGCAGGTTCTTATTTTTATTTGACAGGAACAATAACGCCATAATAACGCCAATAACGCCATAGATGAAGCCACAATAACGCCAACGCTATTTGCAAGCAATTACTCACGTTGTTTATTATTTATTTTATTGGTGTTCGTGAATGCTCTGCATTTGTTAAAGTCGCACAAGCCAACCGCACAAAACCAAACTTTGCCAAAGAACTTGTAAAGCCAATGTAGAAAAACTGGTTTAAGAATTTCCCAACGCTTCAAAAAAATATAAAAAACGGACAGATCAACACCTGCAACCCAACAGCTCGCTTGGCAAAAGCAGCAGGAAACGACTTTGAATTAAAGTTTCTTCTTAGTTTTAGGGTTTCGTCTTCGGTCGAAAGTTAGCACCAAAAATGCCGCGACTCCAAACTGCTCAAACGTTGGAAGAGAGTGAAAAGAAAGTTTTCGGTATTAATCTAATTCTTTCAATATCTCATCTGCTTTTTCAGCATCAGCAGCAAAAATTTTTATGTCAATACCGGCGGTAGGCGTAAGCCCCAT
>ENA-UOUJ01001791-UOUJ01001791.1-activated-sludge-metagenome-genome-assembly--contig:-NODE-1791-length-10634-cov-9.109179_pt1 | contig 10634 bp, 7 predicted proteins | sample MGYA00249839_ERZ747224 | MGnify/ENA primary metagenome ERZ747224 (study PRJEB28782, sample SAMN03220277) | activated sludge metagenome | biome: wastewater; feature: sewage sludge; material... | reverse complement strand
TCGCCGAGGACACGGTGGCGAAGTTCGAGGCGGAGACCGGGATCAAGGTCGTCTATGACGTCTACGATTCAAACGAGGTCCTCGAGGCGAAGCTTCTCGCCGGCAATTCCGGCTATGACGTGGTGGTGCCGACCTCGAGCTTCCTGCAGCGGCAGGTCGCGGCCGGCGTCTACATGCCGCTCGACAAGTCGAAGCTGCCGAATCTCAAGAACATGGACCCCGAGCTGATGGAGAAGGCCGAGGCCTACGATCCCGGCAACGAGCATTCCGTAATCTACATGTGGGGCACGGTCGGCATCGGCTACAACAAGGCGAAGGTCGCCGAGCGGCTGGGCGCGGATGTGCCGGTCGACAGCTGGGATCTCGTGTTCAATCCCGAGTTTGCGGCGAAGCTGGCCGACTGCGGGATCACCATGCTCGACAGTTCGACCGACATGCTGCAGGTCGCCGCGGCCTACCTCGGGCTCGATCCGCTGACCACCGATCCGGCGGACATGGAGAAGGCGGCGGACCTGCTGATGAAGGTCAGGCCGTACATCCGCTACTTCAACTCGTCGCAGTATATCTCCGATCTCGCGAACGGCGAGATCTGCGTGGCGGTCGGCTTCTCGGGCGACGTCTACATCGCCGCGGCGCGCGCCGAGGAGGCGGAGAACGGCATCGAGATCGCCTACAGCCTGCCGGTCGAGGGCACGCAGCTCTGGTTCGACATGATGGCGATCCCGGCCGACGCGCCGAACCCGGACGCGGCCCACAAGTGGATCAACTTCATCATGGAGCCGCAGATCACCGCCGACATCACCGACTATGTCTCCTATGCCAACGCCAACACGGCGTCGCTGCCGCTGGTCGACGAGGCGGTGCGCAACGACCCGTCGATCTTCCCGCCGGCCGACGTGATGGCGAAGCTCTTCCCGACCGTCACCTACGGCGGGCAGCTCGACCGGGTGATGACCCGGCTTTGGACCAAGGTCCGGACGGGCCAGTGATGAGGGGCCAGTGATGAGGGGCCAGTGATGCGGCCGGTCCTGATCGCTGCGGGTCTCGCCTGGCTCGCCGCGCCCGTGATCGCCGAGGAGATCCACGTCTACAACTGGGCCGACTACATCGGCCCGGAGACGGTCCGCGCGTTCGAGGCCGAGACGGGGATCAAGGTCGTCTACGACGTCTACGATTCGAACGAGGTGCTCGAGGCGAAGCTGCTCGCGGGCAACTCGGGCTACGACCTGGTGGTGCCGACCTCGACCTTCCTGCGCCGGCAGATCCCGGCCGAGGTCTACCAGCCGCTCGACCGGGAGAAGCTGCCGCACTGGAAGAACCTCGATCCGGAGCTGCTGGCCGACGCCGAGGCGGACGATCCCGGCAACGCCTATGCCGCCATCTATCTCTGGGGCACCAACGGCATCGGCTACAACGTCGAGAAGGTGGCGGAGCGGCTCGGGCCGGAGGCGCCGGTCGACAGCTGGGCGCTGGTCTTCGATCCCGGGAATGCCGCGAAGCTGGCCGACTGCGGGATCACCATGCTCGACACGGCCTCGGAGATGGTGCCGCTCGCGCTCGCCTATCTGGGGCTGCCGCCCGATTCGACGCGCGCCGAGGATCTCGAGAAGGTCGCCGCGCTCTTCGAGGCGGTGCGGCCCTACGTGCGCTATTTCAACGCCGTGCAGTACAACAACGATCTCGCATCGGGCGAGGTCTGCGTCTCGGTCGGCTTCTCGGGCGACGTCTTCATGGCCGCCGACAATGCGGCCCAGGGGATCGAGATCGCCTATTCGGTGCCGAAGGAAGGCGCGATGCTCTGGTTCGACATGCTGGCGGTCCCGGCCGACGCCCCGAACCCGGCCGGCGCGCATGCCTTCATCGACTTCCTGCTGCGCCCGGAGGTGATCGGCGAGGTGACGAACGCGGTCTTCTATCCCAACGCCAATGCGGAGGCGGCGCCCTTCGTCGATCCGGAGATCCTCGCCGACCCCGCGATCTATCCGACGGCCGAGGTGATGGAGCGGCTGTTCCCGCAGCCGGTGCACGACCCGCGGGACGACCGCGCGCTGACCCGTCTCTGGACCAGGGTGCGAACCGGACAATAGTCCCTTCCGCCGGCTACCCCGCCGAATTGCACGGCGGATCGCGATTGTGATGCTATTTCAGGTTGAGTAAAGGAAGCTCCCGTACATAGCGGTGGCAGCGTAGTCAGCAGGGACATGAGCGCCGGCATGGGGAAGGTCGCGGGAGCTGGGCGCTCGGTCATGCGGCTCGCCGGCGTCGCGGCCGCCCTGGTGCTGCTCGGGGTGCTGGTGGTCGCCGGCGCCTACGAGAAGCGCTGCCGCGAGGCGATGCTGCAGGCGGCGCGGGCGGAGGTGCAGGAGCGGCTGGTGCTCCTGCGCTCCGATCTCGAGGGGGCGCTCAACGCGCCGCTCGAGACGGCGCGGGCGTTCGCGGCGGTGGTGCGCTACCGGCCGGAGATGGATCAGGCGGAGTTCCACCGGCTGGGCGAGCAGCTCCTCGCGGGCCTGCCCTCGATCCGCAACGTGTCGCTGGCGCCGGATCTCGTGGTGCGGCAGGTCTATCCGCTCGTCGGAAACGAACGCCTGCCGGGCGTCGACTTCCGCACCATGCCCGCCGAGATGGGCTCGGTGGAGCGGGCGCGGGAGACCGGGGAGTCGCTGCTGGCTGGACCGCTCGATTTGATGCAGGGCGGCCGCGGCTTCATCATCCGCACGCCGATCTTCGTCGATGGCGCGGGGGAGGGCGGGCGGCGGTTCTTCGGGATCCTCTCGACCGTCGTCGACGAGGCGGGGCTCTACCGCGCCGCCGGGCTGGAGGAGCCCGGTCTCGGGCTCGAGGTGGCGTTGAGCGGCCGGAACGGGCTGGCCGACGGCGGCGGGCCGTTCTTCGGCGATCCGGCGGTTCTGGCGCGGCAGCCCGTCACCGCCGAGGTCCGGGTGCCGCTCGGCACCTGGCAGATCGCCGCGGTGCCCGTGGGGGGCTGGCAGCAGCCGCCGCCGCTCTGGGGGACGCGCGCCCTCTTCGCGCTCGGCGGGCTGCTGATCGCGGCGCCGATCGTCGGGGCGGCGCAGTTCGTGACTGCGCGCCAGGCCAAGATGGCGCTGATCCGCGAGCGGGAGGCGGAGCTCTCGCGGCTGTCCTGGCGGCTCGAGTTCGCGCTCGCGGCCTCGGAGATCGGGGTCTGGGACGTCGATCTCGCGACCGACCGGCTGATCTGGGACGAGCGGACCAAGCGGCTCTTCGGCCGCGAGGGGGAGGAGGGGCCGTTCAGCGAGGCCGACTGGATCGGGGTGCTGCATCCCGACGACCGCGAACGCGCGGTGGCGGCGGCCAACGCCGCGGTGCACGGCGGCGGGCGGTATGCGGTCGACTATCGCGTGCAGCTGCCGGATGGCGCGGTGCGGCACGTGCGCGACGTCGCGAAGCGCTACGAGGGCCCGGACGGGTCGCGCCGGCTGGTCGGGCTCGTCTGGGACATGACCGCCGACGTCGAGCGGCAGGAGGAGCTGAACCTGCGCCGCCTCGAAGCCGAGGCGGCGACGATGGCGAAGTCCCGCTTCCTCGCCGCCATGAGCCACGAGATCCGGACACCGCTGAGCGGAGTGCTCGGGCTGCTCGGGCTGATGCTCGACGATCCGCTGCCCACGCGCCAGCAGGAGCGGGCGAAGATCGCGCTCGCCTCGGCGCAGAGCCTGCTGCAGATCCTGAACGACATCCTCGACTTCTCGAAGCTCGAGGCCGGGCAGATCCGCATCAGCGAGGAGAGCGTCGACCTCCGCCGGCTGCTCGGCGAGGTGGTGGAGCTGATGGCGCCGCCGGCCGAGGAGAAGGGCCTGAGCCTCGGGGCGGAGGTGGACGACTCGGTCCCCGAGTGGATCGTCACCGACCCGATGCGGCTGCGGCAGGTGCTGACCAATCTCCTCTCGAACGCCACGAAGTTCACCGAGCGCGGCGAGGTCCGCGTCAAGGTGAGCTACGCGCCCGAGGGCGAGGCGGGCGTGCTGGCGGTCTCGGTCGAGGATACCGGCATCGGCATCGCCGCGGCGCAGATCGAGCGGATCTTCCAGGACTTCGTGCAGGCGGACGATTCCCTCAGCCGCCGGGCCGGCGGAACCGGGCTGGGGCTGGCGATCTGCCGCCAGCTGGTGGGGCTGATGGGCGGCGAGGTCAGCGTGCGCAGCGTCCCGGAAATGGGCTCGACCTTCCACTTCACCATACGCACCCGCCCGGGCGCCAGGACGGAGGCCGGAACCGCCGAGGCCGGCGGCGGCGCCCGCCGGCTGCCGCCGATGCGCGTGCTGCTCGCCGAGGACCATGCCACCAACCAGTATCTGATCAGCGCCTACCTGAATGCCGCCGGCCACCAGGTGGTGGTGGCGCAGAACGGCGCCGAGGCGCTCGAGGCGGCGGCCGCCGGCGGCTTCGACATCGTGCTGATGGACGTGCAGATGCCCGAGGTGGACGGCCACGAGGCGACCCGGCGCATCCGCACGCTGCCCGGGCCCGCAGGCAAGGTGCCGATCATCGCGCTGACCGCCAACGCGCTGCTCGGCGACCAGGAGGGCTGCCTCGCGGCCGGGATGGACGGCTATCTCGCCAAGCCGATCGACGTCCTCGCGTTGCACGCGGTGCTGCGCCGCTTCGCGCCGGAGCCGCCGCGACGCCCGGTGGCGGCGTCCTGAGGCGCCACCGCGCGGAGTCTCTAGACAGGGGCGGCGGGCGAACTCTAAGGTCGGGCGGGTCACGAGCGGAGCCCTGATGAACGAGACCCTGACCGTCGCGGCGGCCAAGCCCTGGGCAACCGGCAGCGAGCGGCCATTCGTCCGTATCGAGAAGATCACCAAGAAGTTCGGCGACTTCTATGCCGTGGACGATGTGAGCCTCGACATCTGGAAGGGCGAGCTCTTCTGCCTGCTCGGCGGTTCCGGCTGCGGCAAGTCCACGCTCCTGCGCATGCTCGCCGGCTTCGAGACGCCGACGAGCGGCCGGATCGAGATCGACGGGCAGGACATGACGGGCATCCCGCCCTACGCGCGCCCGACGAACATGATGTTCCAGTCCTACGCGCTCTTCCCGCACATGACGGTGGAGAAGAACGTCGCCTACGGCCTGCATCGCGACGGGATGAAGGGCGATGAGGTGCGCGACCGCGTCGCCGACATCCTGCGCCTCGTCAAGCTCGACGCCTTCGCCCGGCGCAAGCCGCACCAGCTGTCCGGCGGCCAGCGGCAGCGGGTGGCGCTGGCGCGGAGCCTCGTCAAGCGGCCGAAGCTCCTGCTGCTCGACGAGCCGCTCGGCGCGCTCGACAAGAAGCTGCGCGAGGAGACCCAGTTCGAGCTCATCAAGATCCAGGAGACGCTCGGCGTCACCTTCATCGTCGTCACCCACGACCAGGAGGAGGCGATGACGCTCTCCACCCGCATCGGGGTGATGAACGCCGGCGTCATCGTCCAGGTCGGCGAGCCGTCCCAGGTCTACGAATATCCGAACTCGCGCTTCGTGGCCGACTTCGTCGGCACGGTGAACATGTTCGAGGGGCGCGTGTCCGAGGACGAGCCGGACTATATCTCGATCACGAGCCCCGAGGTCGGGGGCGAGATCTATGTCGGGCACGGGGTCTCCTGCGTGCTGAACCAGCAGCTCTGGTTCGCCATCCGGCCGGAGAAGCTCCGGGTCAGCCGCGAGCGGCCGGAGAAGGAGCACAACGTCCTGCCGGCCGTCGTGGAGGAGGTGGCCTATTTCGGCAACCTCTCGGTCTACCGGCTGCGGCTCGACACCGGCAAGCTGGTGCAGGCGACCAAGGTCAACCTCTCGCGCTCGGAGGAGGACGCGATCTCCTGGGACGAGCGCGTCTGGGTGACCTGGGGCGACACCGCCGGAGTGGTGCTGACGCAATGAGCGGATTGATCGAGCGGCTGCCGCCGCTGCGCTGGACCGCCGCGCTGCTGCGCCGGCTCGGGCTGCGCGGGCGGAGCGTCGTCATCGCGGTGCCCTTCCTCTGGCTGCTCGTCTTCTTCCTCGTGCCCTTCCTCGTGGTGGCGAAGATCAGCCTGAGCGAGGCGGCGATCGCGCGTCCGCCCTTCACGCCGCTGCTCGAGTGGGACGGGCTCCGGGCGATCGTCACGCTCAACTTCGGCAACTTCGCCTTCCTCTTCGACGACCCGCTCTATCTCAACGCCTATGTGTCCTCGCTCAGGATCGCCTTCGTCTCGGCGGTCATCACGCTCTTCGTCGGCTATCCAATCGCCTACTATATCGCGCGGAGCCCGGAGGGGCGGCGCTCGATCCTGCTGACGCTGGTGATCCTGCCGTTCTGGACCTCGTTCCTGCTGCGCGTCTACGCTTGGCAGGGGTTCCTGCGCTCGAACGGGGTCATCAACAACTTCCTGCTCTGGGCCGGGATCATCGACCAGCCGCTGGTGATGCTGCAGACGAACTTCGCCGTCTATCTCGGCATCGTCTATACCTATCTGCCGTTCATGATCCTGCCGCTCTACGCCAACCTCGTGAAGCTCGACGAGAGCCTGCTCGAAGCCTCGGCCGATCTCGGCGGGCGGCCGGCGGCGACCTTCTTCCACGTGACGCTGCCGCTCTCGATGCCGGGTGTCATCGCCGGCTTCATGCTCGTCTTCGTGCCGGCGATCGGCGAGTTCGTCATCCCCGAGCTCCTCGGCGGGCCGAACACGCTGATGATCGGCCGGGTGCTCTGGAACGAGTTCTTCTCCAACCGCGACTGGCCGGTGGCGAGCGCCGTGGCGATCGCGATGCTGGTGATCCTCGTCGTGCCGATCATGATCCTCAGGAACGCCCAAGCGAAGACGGAGGAGAGCTGATGCCGCGCGCCTCGACCATCCTTCTCGTTGTCTGCATCCTGGGCTTCGTCTTCCTCTACGCGCCGATCCTGTCGCTGATCATCTTCAGCTTCAACGAGAGCAAGCTGGTCACGGTCTGGGGCGGCTTCTCGACCAAATGGTACCGGGCGCTGCTCGAGGATCCGCAGATCCTCGGCTCGGCCTGGATCAGCCTCAAGGTGGCGGTGGTGACGGCGACGCTCTCGGTCGTGCTCGGCACGCTGGCCGCCTACGTCTTGACGCGCTTCGGGCGGTTTCGCGGGCGGGCGCTGCTGACCGGCATGTCGACGGCGCCCCTCGTCATGCCGGACGTCATCACCGGGCTGTCGCTGCTCCTTCTCTTCGTCTCGATGGAGCAGCTGATCGGCTGGCCGGCCGGGCGGGGGATGACGACGATCATCATCGCGCACGTCACCTTCTGCATGGCCTATGTGGCGGTCGTGGTGCAGTCGCGGCTCGCCGACATGGACGAGAGCCTCGAGGAGGCGGCGATGGATCTCGGCGCGCGGCCGGTCAGGGTCTTCTTCGACGTGACGGTGCCGGTCATCGCGCCGGCGCTCGTCGCCGGGTGGCTTCTCGCCTTCACGCTCTCGCTCGACGACCTCGTGGTCGCGAGCTTCGTCACCGGGCCGGGGGCCTCGACACTGCCGATGGTGATCTTCTCCAAGGTCAGGCTCGGGGTCAGCCCGGACATCAACGCGCTCGCCACGATCATCATCGCCATCGTGGCGCTCGGGGTCTTCATCGCCTCCTGGCAGATGCGGCGGGCGGCGCGCCATGGATAGCGGCGATCAGGCGTTCCGCGCCGCCGGCACGCGCGAGCACTGGGCGGAGATGACCTATGGCGGGGCGCTCTCCTTCCTGCGCCGGCGCTACAGCCGCGATCTCGCGGGCGTGGACGTGGCGGTGATGGGCTTTCCCTACGACGCGGCGGTGACCTACCGGCCGGGCTGCCGGCTCGGGCCGCGGGCGATCCGGGCGGCGTCGGTGCAGCTCGCCGAGCTCAAGGCCTTCCCCTTCGGGTTCGATCTTCTCGCCTCGCTGGCGGTGGTCGACTGTGGCGACGCGATGCTCGACCCGCACCATCCCGAGACGGTGGCACCGGCGATCGAGGCGGCGGCGGCCGAGGTGATCGCCTCCGGGGCGCGGCTGCTCTCGCTCGGGGGCGACCATTTCATCAGCTGGCCGCTGCTGCGGGCGCATGCCGCGCGGCACGGGCCGCTCGCGCTCCTGCAGGTCGACGCGCACGGCGACCTCTGGCCGGACGATCCGGGGCGGATCGACCATGGCACGATGATGGGGCGGGCGATCCGCGAGGGGGTGGTGGACGCCAGCCGCTCGACGCAGATCGGCATCCGCACCTTCCACGAGTCGACCGAGGGGCTCGAGGTGCTGACCGCGCCCTGGCTGCACCGCAACGGCGTCGAGGCGGCGCTCGCGCTGGTGCGGGAGCGGGCGGGGGACGCGCCCTTCTATCTCTCGTTCGACATCGACGCGCTCGACCCGGCCTTCGCGCCGGGAACCGGCACGCCGGTGCCGGGCGGGCTCGCGAGCTGGCAGGCGCTCGAGCTGATGCGCGGGCTCGGGGGGCTCAATCTCGTCGGCATGGACATCGTCGAGGTCTCGCCGCCGTTCGATCATGCCGAGATCACCGCGCTCGCGGCGGCGCACCTCGCGCACGACTGGCTCTGCCTGCTGGCCGGGCAGGCGGGCGCCGTGCCCGCGCCGGTCGGGCGGCTTTAGGAAGGACGCGAAGAAAATGCCTGCCGATTCGGCCATCCAGTTCCTCGACCGCCTGCCCGAGACCTTCCGCGAGTGGCTCGCCGGGCGGCGCATCGAGGAGGTGGAATGCGTGATCGCCGACATCGCCGGGGTCTCGCGCGGCAAGGCGATGCCCTATGCCAAGTTCGTGCGCGAGGACCGGATGTTCCTGCCGACCTCGATCTTCCACCAGACGATCGCCGGCGACTATGTCGACATGGACATCGCCAACCAGTGGACCGAGTCCGACATGGTGCTGAAGCCGGACTACGATACGGCGACGGCGAGTCCCTGGGCCGAGGACGTGACGCTGCAGGTGATCCACAACGTCGAGGATCTCGCCGGCCGGCCGATCTCGGTGGCGCCGCGGAACGTGCTGAAGCGGGTGGTGGAGCTCTACGAGGAGGAGGGCTGGCGGCCGGTCGTCGCGCCGGAGATGGAATTCTACCTGATCAAGCCGAACCTCAACCCGAACGAGCCGATCGAGCCGCCGGTCGGGCGGACGGGGCGGCAGATGGTGTCGCGGCAGGCCTACTCGATGAGCGCGGTCGACGAATACGGCAAGGTGATCGACGATATCTACGAGTTCGCCGAGGCGCAGGGGTTCGAGATCGACACGATCATCCAGGAGGGCGGCGCCGGGCAGGTGGAGATCAACCTGCTTCACGGCGACCCGATCAAGCTCGCCGACCAGGTCTTCTTCTTCAAACGGACGATCCGCGAGGCGGCGCTGCGCAACAACTGCTTCGCGACCTTCATGGCCAAGCCGATGCAGGAGGAGCCGGGCTCGGCGATGCACATCCACCAGTCGGTGGTCGACATCAGGACGGGGAGGAACATCTTCTCCGACGCCAAGGGCGAGCCGACCAAGGCCTTCTACTCGTTCCTGGCCGGGCAGCAGCGGCACATCCCGACCGTCGTCTGCATGCTCGCGCCCTACGTCAACAGCTACCGCCGCTACGTGCCGCACGGCTCGGCGCCGATCAATCTCGAGTGGGGGCCGGACAACCGCACGACCGGGCTGCGCGTGCCGATCTCGGAGCCGCACGCGCGGCGGATCGAGAACCGGGTGGTGGGGATGGACTGCAACCCCTATCTCGCGCTCGCCGCCTCGCTCGCCTGCGGCTATCTCGGGATGAAGTCGAAGCTGAAGCCGCGCGAGCCGGTCGCGGGCGAGGCCTATCACCGGCCGCGCGCGCTGCCGCGCGACCTGCTCGCCGCGCTCGATCTCTTCGAGGAATGCCCGGAGATCACCGCCGTGCTCGGGGCCGAGTTCTGCAGCCTCTACAAGGCGATCAAGCGGGACGAGGTGGAGACCTTCCTCAGGGTGATCTCGCCCTGGGAGCGCGACCATCTCCTGCTGAACGTATGAGACGGCGGGCGGCGCGGGCCGCAGTTGCGGCCATTTCGTGCGCGCAGGTGCGCGCATTGTTTTCTTTGCTTGTCTTTCCGCCTGTTGGCGGAAAGACGACTGCTCTCCAGGTTAGCTAACCTGTATGAAAGCCTTGGTTTCCCGTGCCGCGGCTTGATCTCCTGACGGCGAACGACCGCGACGGGGCGTATCCCGAGAGCTGGTATGCGGCGACGGCCGCGCTGTTGCCGCCTTTCCCGCCGCTCGTCGGCCGCGCGGAGGCGGACGTCTGCGTGGTGGGGGGCGGCTATACCGGGCTTTCGGCGGCGCTGCATCTCGCCGAGGCGGGGATGCGGGTCGTGCTCCTCGAGGCGCAGCGCGTGGGCTGGGGTGCCTCGGGGCGGAACGGCGGGCAGATCGGCTCGGGGCAGCGGCGGGACCAGGCGTGGCTGGAGGCGCGGCTCGGGCGGGCGCGGGCGCATGTCCTCTGGGAGATGGCCGAGGAGGGCAAGGCGCTGCTGCGGGGGCTGGTGGCGCGGCACGGCATCGACTGCGACCTGCGGCCGGGGGTGATCTCGGCCGCCTGCCGCGCCGGCGAGGTGGCCGGCTGGCACGCGGAGGCGGAGACGCTGGCGCGCGACTACGGCTACCGGGAGCTCGAGCCG
>ENA-UOUJ01001790-UOUJ01001790.1-activated-sludge-metagenome-genome-assembly--contig:-NODE-1790-length-10635-cov-3.882987_pt1 | contig 10635 bp, 11 predicted proteins | sample MGYA00249839_ERZ747224 | MGnify/ENA primary metagenome ERZ747224 (study PRJEB28782, sample SAMN03220277) | activated sludge metagenome | biome: wastewater; feature: sewage sludge; material... | reverse complement strand
GTTGCGCCTGGCGAGCAGCGGCGGCGCCAGATGGAAGCTCAGACTGAAGTCGCCGTCGAACTGCCGGTTCAACTGCTCGAGGAAGCGGCCGTCGGTGTACAGCCGGGCGACCTCGTACTCGTCCTTGTAGGCCATGAGCTTGGAGAAGTACCGCGCCACTGCCTCGGTGAGCTTCGGCGGCTCATTGCCCGCGACACGCTTCTCGGCCTCGCGCACCTTCGCGACGAAGTCGGTATAGCGCTTCGCGTAGGCGGCGTTCTGGTAGCCGGTCAGGAACTCGGCGCGGTGCGTCACCAGTTCGTCGAGCGAGACCTTCGGCGGCTTGCGCACCAGCGTGATCGCGGACACCGGCGCGGCGGCCTTCTCGACCCGCTCGAGGTCGACTGCGGCGACTCGGCCCCAGGCGAAGGCCTGCTTGTTCTGCTCGATCGCGACCTCGTTCAGTTCGATCGCGCGCTCGATCGCCTCGGCCGACACCGGGACCAGGCCGCGCTGCCAGGCGTAGCCGAGCATGAACAGGTTCGTCGCGATCGCATCGCCGAGCAGCGCCGTGGCCAGCCGGCTGGCGTCGATGAAACTGACCGCCGACCGGTCGCCGATGGCCGCGACGATCGCCGCCTCCATCTCGCCGACCGGGAACTTCCAATCGGGGTTGCGAGTGAAGTCGGCAGTCGGCGTCGACGAAAGGTTCGCGACGACGCGGGTGCGCCCCGGCGCCATCCGGGCCAGCGCCTCGCGCCCGGCAGTGACGAGCACGTCGCAGCCGAGCACCGCGTCGGCCGAGGCCGAGCCGATGCGCGGCGCGTACAGCGGCTCGCCCGGATTGGCGAAGCGCACGAAACTCATGACCGCACCGTTCTTCTGCGCCAGGCCGGTCACGTCGAGCACGGTCACGGTCTTGCCTTCGAGGTGCGCGGCCATGCCGAGCAACTGGCCGATCGTGACGACGCCGGTGCCGCCGATGCCGGTGATCATCAGCGCGTAGGAGCCGTCGATGGCGGGCAGCGTCGCACCGGGCAGGCCCTGGGCGATCGATGCGGCGATCGAAGTCTTGCGCGTCGCCGGAACCTCGCCGGCCGCTCCGGCAGCGCCGGCTACAGCGGCGACCGCCGCCGTGCCTTGCTCCTTTGCCGGGCTCGTGCGGCCACTGCGCAGCTTGCCGCCGTGCACGGTCACGAAGCTCGGGCAGAAGCCGTTGACGCACGAATAGTCCTTGTTGCACGAAGACTGGTTGATCGCGCGCTTGCGGCCGAACTCGGTTTCGACCGGCTCGACCGCCACGCAGTTCGATTGCACGCCGCAGTCGCCGCAACCTTCGCAGACCGCCTCGTTGATGAACACGCGCTTCTGCGGATCGGGGAAGGCGCCGCGCTTGCGCCGGCGGCGCTTCTCGGCCGCACAGGTCTGGTCGTAGATCAGCACCGACACGCCGGGATATTCGCGCAGGTCACGCTGGACCTCGTCGAGCGCGCTGCGATGATGGACGGTGATCGACGGATCGAAGTAGCCGCCCGGATACTTGTCGGGCTCGTCGGTCACGACGACGATCTTCTCGACCCCTTCGGCGGCCACCTGGCGTGCGATCGCGCGCGGCGTCAACGGCCCGTCGTGCTGCTGGCCGCCGGTCATCGCGACCGCGTCGTTGAACAGGATCTTGTAGGTGATCGGCGTCTTCGTCGCCACGGCCAGCCGGATCGCCAGCGAGCCCGAGTGGAAGTAGGTGCCGTCGCCCAGGTTCTGGAAGACGTGCTTCGTCTCGGTGAACGGCGCCTGCCCGACCCAGCTCGCCCCTTCGGCACCCATGTGCGTGAAGGTGGCGGTGTCGCGGTCCATCCACATCGACATGTAGTGGCAGCCGATGCCGGCCAGCGCTCGCGAGCCCTCGGGCACGCGCGTGGACGTGTTGTGCGGACAGCCCGAGCAGAAATACGGGATCCGGTCGCCGGCCGGCACCAGCTCGGCCGTCGCCTTGTCCTTCGCATCGAGCAACGCGAGGCGCGTCTCGCAGCGCGCGAGCACCGCGTCGAGCGGCCCGCCGCGTGCATCGTCGACCCCCGCCCCGGCGCCTGCTCGCAGCCGAAGCCGAAGCCGATTCTGCGAAGCGGCGCAAGCGCGCCACGATCGTGCGCGCACACAGCGCCGGCGTCAGCTCGCCCCACTCCGGCAACAGCATCGCGCCGTCACCGTCGGTCTTGCCGGTGACCAGCGGGCGCTGCGCCAGCGGATACAGCGCCTCCTTCAGCTGCGCCTCGATCAGCGAGCGCTTCTCCTCGATGACCAGCACCTCGTCGCAACCGGAACAGAATTCGCGGATGCCCTCGGGCTCGAGCGGCCAAGGCATCGCGACCTTGTAGACGCGCAATCCGATCGCCTTCGCCGTCGCGTCGTCGATGCCGAGGTCGGCCAATGCCTGCATCGTGTCGAGCCAGCTCTTGCCGGTGCTGACGATGCCCAGCCGCGCCGGTTCGCCGTCGGCACGGCCGAACACGTTGCGGTCGAGCCGGTTCGCACGCGCCCAGGCCAGCGCGGCCGGCATTTTCCAGCGCGTCAGCCGCTCTTCGAGCTGCGGAAACGTGACCTCGGGCCAACGGATGTTCAAGCCGCCCTCTGGCATCGGCACGTTCTCGGGCGTGACCATCGACAGCCGCTGCGGCGATACGTCGACGATGCCTGCGACCTCGATCGTGTCGGTGACGGCCTTCAGCGCGACCCACAGGCCGGTGAAGCGCGACATCGCGAAACCCTGCAGCCCGTAGTCGATATAGTCCTGCACCGTCGCCGGCGCCAGCACCGGCATCGACACGGCGCTGAAGATGAAGTCGGTCTGCGCGGCCATCGTCGACGACTTCGCGCCGTGGTCGTCGCCGGCCACCGCGAGCACGCCGCCATGCGGTGCGGTGCCGGCCTGGTTCGCATGCCGCAGCACGTCGCCGCTGCGGTCGACGCCCGGCCCCTTGCCGTACCAGATCGAGAAGACGCCGTCGTACTTGCCGCCCGGGAACAGGTTCGCCTGCTGCGTGCCCCAGATCGCCGTGGCGGCCAGGTCCTCGTTGACGCCGGGCACGAACTTCACGTGATGCTTGTCGAGCTGGCGGCGCGCCTTCGTCAATGCGAGATCGTAGCCGCCGACCGGCGAACCGCGGTAGCCGGTGATGTAGCCGGCCGTGTTCAGGCCAGCGGCCAGGTCGCGCTGGCGCTGCATCAGCGGCAGGCGCACCAGTGCCTGCGTGCCGGTCAGGTAGACGAGGCCCTCGCCGGCTTCGTACTTGTCGTCGAGCGTGGCCTTGCGCAGGGCCCGTTCCATCGGTGCATTCATCGGAAGCTTCTCCTGTTGGTCACGTTTCGATGTAGCCAAGGCTTCTGGACACGCGCAGCGCGGCGCCCCGCACCATGTCCACGTAGGTCTGTTCGCCACCGGCAAACCGGTAACTCGGAATCGATACGCTGATGCCGGCGATCGGCTTGCCTTCGTCGTTGCGGATCGGCGCCGCGACGCAGGTCAACCCCGGCACGATTTCTTCTCGGTCGTAGGCGATGCCCGCTTCGCGGATCGTCGCCAGTTCGGTTTTCAGCCGGTCGAAATCGATGATCGTCGCCGGCGTAAACGGCTTCAGTTCGACATCGTCGAACAAGATCGGAAGCTCGTCCGGCGGACTCAGCGCGAGCAGCAACTTGCCGCAGGCCGAGCAGTGAGCCGGCAAGCGCAGCCCGACGCGCGACATCAGGATCTGCATCGCCAGCGAAGCCTGCACTTTCTCGACGATCACTGCCTGATGGCGCTCGAGCACCATCAGGTGACTGGATTCGCCGTGCCGCTCGACCAGTTCCTGCATCGCCCGCCGGCTTTCGCGCACCAGCGGCGTCGATTCGAGCAGCACCTGGTTCAATTCGAAGAATCGCCAGCCCAGACGGAAGCGCCCGCGCCGCGTTCGTTCGAGAAACCCCTGTCGAGCCAGGCTGGTCAGGATCTCGCTGACCGTCGATTTCGGCCACGACAGTTCGCCCGACAGCTCGGTCACGCCGAGTTCCGGCCTCTCGAAGGAATACAGCGCGAGGATCGTACCGATCTTGTCGACGATCTGGCGCATCAGCGGGTTCGATCGATGATCACCCCGCCAGTATCCCCCGTCGGTTCGACAGCAACAAGAGTCTTGTTCGGCAACGCCGAACAGACCCGTTTCGAAAGCCGCTATCCGATCTCGGCGCCGAGTTCGCGCGTGCCCTGCTCGAGCCGGGCGAAAGCGGGTCCGAGCAGGTGCTCCGGTCCCTTGACGCCGAGTTCGATATGCCGCCGCTCGCCGTTCTCCCCCACGGACGGCAGGCTGAACACCTTGATCCCGGGAAAATCGCGTTCGATCTGCTCGAGCAGCGGCGTGACTTTCGACTCGGGCAACTCGTAGGCCAGGAACGAAGACTCGCCCTCGCGATTGCGATGGAACAAGTCGGCGAATCGGTGGTCGAGCACCCATTCGATCATCGGCCAGGCCATCACCGGAAAGCCCGGCATGAAGAAGTGATTGCGGATTTCGAAACCGGGAATCTTGTTGAACGGATTCGGCACGATGCCGGCACCGACCGGAAACTCGCCCATCTTCAGGCGCTGGCGGTTCTCGGGCGTGCTCATGTCGGCGCTGCCACCACGCCCTTCGGCTGCCATCTCGGCCGTGCGCTGCGCGATCAGCCGTTCGGCCTCCGGGTGCAATTCCAGATCGAGTCCGAGCGCGAGGCCCGCCGCCTGCCGCGTATGGTCGTCAGGCGTGGCGCCGATGCCGCCGCAGGAGAACACCGCATCGCCGCTGGCGAAGCTGCGCCGCAGCGTCTCGACCAGCCGGTCGCGGTCGTCGCCCAGGTACTCGGCCCATGACAGCTTCAGGCCGCGCGCGTTCAGCAGCTCGACGACCTTGGGAAAGTGCTTGTCCTGCCGCTTGCCGGACAGGATTTCGTCGCCGATGATGATCAGGCCGAAGTTCATCGAATCCTCGTAGTCAAGTCCTGATTGCCCGCCTGTCCGCCCGGCTGTCGATGATCGCCGGGCTCTGCAGCCGCCGGTCGCGCAGCAGCGCCAGCGAATAGTGCCCGTAGGCGAGCGCCGACAGCACCGGCGTCACCAGGAACAGCGGCGGCACGTAGTTCAGCGCGCTGACCACCATGCCGAGCAGCAGGTACTCGCGCCGGTGTTGCTTTACGAGCAAGCGGCGCTCGTCGGCGCCCGCGTATTCGACGAGGCTGTCCAGCCGCATCACGCGTGCCGTGAGCCAGCTCCACCAGAGCCAGGGCACGACCAGCGCCAGCGGCGGGATCAACCACAATGGCAGGCTCAGCAGGTAGCCGAGAGCGAAGACGAGCAGCGCGATGATCGCATTCAGCACGCCGGGGACCGGCGACATCGTGCCGAGCGCCGCGATGCCGGGGTAGTTGCGCGAGACAAGGAAACGCATGACCAGCGGCATCGCGAAGACGGCGACCAGGATCGTCGCCGTGACCCAGGCAGCCGGCACCACGAGCAGCAGCGCGATCAGCGCCGGAATCCAGTCGCGTATACCGCCGAGGCCGACGCCCTCGGCCCAGGTGTAAGCCCTGCCGAACCAGCCGTCGAACAGGACGACTGCGAGCCAGTCGGTCAGCGGCGTCCAGACGAGCCAGGCCGTCGCGATCCAGAACAGGATCGACACGACGAAGGGCACGAGCAGCAAGGCCAGCATCTTCGGATGCAGCTGGCTCAAGACCGCGCGCCCGAAGGCTTTCATGACTCGTTCCATCGTGCGGATCATACTCGCGCGCTTTCCCCGACTACACTGCCGGCCCATGCTCGCCGTCCTCGAAGTCACGCTGCCGGTTTTCGCGCTGGTCCTGTGCGGCCACGTCGCGTCCGGGCGCCGGCTGCTGCCCGACAGGGCGGTCGAGGGCATCAATGCCTTCGTGTTCCATTTCGCGTTGCCGGCCATGCTGTTTCGCGTCGTCGCGCAGCGCCCGATCGCCGAACTGCTCGACTGGCGCTACATCTTCGGCTACCTGGCCGCGGGGCTGGCCGCCTACCTGCTCGTCTGGCGCTCGGCGTCGCGCGGCCGCTTCGGGCTGCCGCAAGCTGCGGATCGCACGCGGGCGGCCGCGCTGGCGCTGCATGCCACGCACGGCAATATCGGCTACCTCGGCCTGGCGCTGGTCGCCGAGCTCGATCCGATGGCGCTGCCGACCGTCGCGCTGACGATCATCTGCGACATCTTCGTCTTCATCGCGTTGTCGATGGTGCTGATGGAACTGGGCGCCATGCGCCAGGACGACCGGCCCGCCGTGAGCTCGCGTTCGCCCTGGCTGCCGGTGGCAAGGAGCCTCGGCCGCTCGCCTCTGGTGCTGTCGATCGGCGCCGGCCTGCTCGTCTCGATCGCAGACCTGCCCGTGCCGGCGGCCATCGACAACTTCACGCGCATGCTTGCCGGCGCTGCCGGCCCCGCCGCGCTGTTCGCGATCGGCGCGGCGCTCGGCGCGCAGCCGCTGCGCATCGACCGCCAGGTTGCCGCGCTCGTTTTCGCCAAGCTGGTGCTCTACCCGGTCGCGGTCGCCGCCTCGCTGTTCCTGCTGTTCCGCCCCGACCCGATGGTCGCCGCCGTCGGCGTGCTCTGTGCGGCGCTGCCGGCTGCGAGCAACAGCTTCATCATCGCGCAGCGCTACCGCGTGCCGACCGAGGCGATCGGGGCGGCAACCGCGGTCGGCACCGTGCTGTCGGTCCTGTCGATCACCGTCACGATCTGGTTGCTCGGCCTGCGCTGAACGGGGCGCCTCCGAGCAAAGGCACCCCGCTCATGCCGACGGCCGCAGCGCGGCCGTCGCGTCCTGGCGCCGTATTTCAACGGCCATGCTCTCCGCGGGCGAACTGCTGGCGGTGTGTGCGCGCCATCATCGGCGGCTCCCAACTGATCTCGTTCTGCGTGCTCAGTTCGCCGGCAGCCTGCGCGCGGGCCAGTTCGGCCTTGACCTGCGCGCGCGTCAGCATCGAACGCGGCGCCGGATCCCCCGGATACGTGATGATTTCGCCCTGCGTGTAGAGGTGGCCGGCGGCGGCCGCCGCCGCGACTTCGGACATCACCTCGGCGCGCGTGCGGGTCGAGACAAAATGGTCGTCGAAAGGAACGATCTCCCCGGCGACGGCCGGCAGCGCAGTCGTCACGAGCAGGGCCGACAAGGAAAGTGCGATCGATTTCATGATAATCCCCGGTGGTTATGGCACTCGACATCCAGCGCGCCCGGGTCCGGGATCGTGCTGCCGTCACTTCGTTGGACGCAGCCAACCCCGATTACGTGACAACACGAGTTCCTCCCTTCTTGGTAGAAGGTCGCGGTCCGCGTTCTTCAGCGGATGTTCAAGGGCACGAACGACTTGACCAGCTCGTCGATCGCCTTGATCTGCGCGAGGAAGTCTTCGAGTCGATCCAGCGGCAAGGCGCTCGGGCCGTCGCACTTCGCCGAATCGGGATCGGGGTGCGCCTCGAGGAACAGCCCGGCCAGCCCGACCGCCATGCCGGCGCGCGCGAGTTCGGCGACCTGCGCGCGACGCCCGCCCGAAGCCGCACCGCCGGGGTCGCGCTGCTGCAACGCGTGCGTCACGTCGAAGATCACCGGCAGGTCGCCGCAGCTCTGCTTCATGACGCCGAAACCGAGCATGTCGACGACGAGGTTGTCGTAGCCGAAGCAGGTGCCGCGATCGCAGATCAGGATCCGATCGTTGCCGGCCTCGCGGAACTTCTCGACGATATGGACGACCTGGCCCGGACTCACGAACTGCGGCTTCTTGATATTGACCACCCGCCCCGTCTTCGCCAGCGCCGTCACCAGGTCGGTCTGCCGCGCGAGAAAGGCCGGCAACTGCAGCACGTCGACGACTTCGGCGACCGACTGCGCCTGCCAGGGCTCGTGCACGTCGGTCAGCAGCGGCACGCCGAATGCGGACTTGACGTCCTCGAAAATCCGCAGCCCTTCTTCCAGGCCGGGCCCCCGGTACGAATGGATCGACGAGCGGTTGGCCTTGTCGAAGCTGGCCTTGAACACGTAGGGGATGCCGAGCTTGCCGGTCACCCGCACGTACTCCTCGCAACTGCGCAGCGCCAGGTCGCGCGATTCGAGGACGTTGATGCCGCCGAACAGCACGAGGGGTGCGGCGTTGTCGACTTCGATGGCTTCGTTGATCTTGACCACTTCCGGCTCCAGGACTCAGTGCGGTACAGAACGGGGCAGACCGACTGCATGCTTCATCTCTACGAGCTATCTGGCCTTCTCAGCCTCGAAACCGGCCGTCTTGAAGAAGACGTTCGGCTTGCGATACACGGCGAGCAGCGTGCAGCCGGTCTCCGAGCGCGTCTCGTGCATCGAGCCCGGGCGGCGCCAGACGAACTGGCCGGCGTGACAGGTTCCATCGTGGTCCGAGAAAGATCCCTCCAGCACCCAGCTCTGCTCGATCTCCGGATGCCTGTGGAACGGCAGCACGGCGCCGGGCTCCCATTTGAGCAGCACCGTCATCTCCCCCGCCTCGTCGTTGCGATACAAGACCTTCATCTTGATCTTCGGAAACTGCGAGGGTTGCCACTCGAGCTTCTCCGGATCGACGTAGACCGATCCGCCCTGGGTCGGTTCGAGCTTTCCGACCAGACGCTCCTTGAAAGCTGCGGACATGACTGCTCCTTTGGTTTGAACTCAAGACATCCGGACATCCGTCCGGCCACCGGGCAAGATGTTGCGGTCAATTCTCGCCGACCCGTTCGAGGACAGTCCGGATGACCTGAGACGAAATCCTGAAGTCCGAGCCGTGCAAGGTCTCGAAGGCCTGTCGTGCCGACGTCACCAGCCCTCTCGCCTTGGCCATGCCGATCAGTGCGGCGGTGCCGGCGAGCGTCACGCCGAGCTCCGTGGCGACCGCGCGCCCGGCACGCTCGTCGATCAGCAACAGCGCATCCTTGCCGTGCGCGACGGCGATCCGGATGCAGGCCGACTCGCCTTCGTCGAGATCGGGCAGCTCGATCTGCGGCACCGGCTGCGACCAGGCACGCAGCCATCCCTGATCCAGGGCGCGGCGGATGTCCGCTTCGCCACGCACGACCTGCCCCGACAGGACCTCGTCCAGAACCTGCGCCGGCACCCATACTTCGCCGAATAGGGACGGCAGCCATGACAGGCCTTCGACGATGGACAACCCGATCAGCGGGCTGGCATCGCTCAGGACGAGGCGAGCCATTCTTCGAGAGTGTCCATGTCGCGGGCCGCTTCTTCCGCACTGAGGTCGACAACGGCGATGCCGAGACGCGAAACGTGGGCGATGAAATCCCGCAGCGGCATCTGCGCGAGCCGCGCGGACCGCGCCAACGACAAGTGACCGTCCTTGAACAAGGCAGTGGCCAGCGCCGCCCGGACTCCCGGGCCCTCCAGGCCACCAACGGATTCGATGCCCACCATCAGGGCGTCGGGTTTGTCACGGTTCATTACCAGCACGAGGGCCTTGCGGGCCTTTCGCAGCGCCTCTGTCGGATTGTTCTTCAAGCCGCTCACATTGACGATTTCCATTCCCATCTCCAAAGGGAAGATGACATAGGAAGATTGTACATGGCATCACCGTCGACGGCGCAGACACCGAATCTCAGCCCCGCAGCGCCTCCAGTGCCTTCTGCAGCCGCTTGACCGACACCGGCGTCGGCGTGCGCAGCTCCTGCGCGAACAGCGACACGCGCAGTTCCTCCAGCAGCCAGCGGAACTCCTCGAGCCTGGGATCGACCTGGCCGCGACGCTGTCCGGCGAGCCGGCGCCAGGCCTGCAGCAGCGGCGCCATCTCGGCCATCTTCGCGGCGTCGCGCGCCGGATCGCTGCGCAGCTTGTCGAGCCGCACCGAGATCGCCTTCAGGTAGCGCGGCAGGTGCCGCCAGCGTTCGGCGGGAGTGGTGGCGACGAAGCGCTTCGGCAGCAGTTCTTCGAGTTGCTGGCCGATGTCGGCGACCGCCGCCGCATGCGCGCGGGCTGCCTGCAACTTGCGCTGGATCGCCTGGTGCTCGTCGAGCACGCCGGCCAGCGTGCGCGCCAGCTCCTGTCCGATCAGGTTGATGCGCGGCCGGGCCTCGGCCAGCCGCGCGGCGAAGCTCGCGGCATCGTCGGGCAGCGGATCGGCCAGGCACGCGCGCTCGAGCAGCGCGGCGACCAGGTCGCGCTTCAGTTCGTCGCCGCCGCCGCCGAAGGAAGCGAACTGCAGCGACATCTTCTGGAAGTCGGGGATGTTGCGCTCGAAGAACTTCAGCGGCTCCTTCAGCGCCAACGCGAACAGGCGGACGAGCCCGCCCTGTCCCGCCGCCTTCGCGGCCTCGGGTTCGTCGAACAGCTGAAGTTCGACCGAATCGCCGCGATCGACGAGCGCCGGGAAGCCGATCAAGGTCTGGCGCTTGCCGCCGCTGCGACGCTCGATCTCGAGCAGTTCGGGCAGCTTGCCGAAGGACCAGTCGGTGAAGCGCTGGCCCGGGACGAGATTCCCTTCGGCAGCCTCGGCGTCGATGGCGTTCGGCTGATCGGCGCTCGACACATCGACGTTCGGCCCGCCGCTGGCACTCGGGTCCTCGGCGGCAGACCCGCCTGCCCCGTTCGTCGCACCCGCCGGCACCCTGAGCC
>ENA-UOUJ01001789-UOUJ01001789.1-activated-sludge-metagenome-genome-assembly--contig:-NODE-1789-length-10637-cov-3.269136_pt1 | contig 10637 bp, 11 predicted proteins | sample MGYA00249839_ERZ747224 | MGnify/ENA primary metagenome ERZ747224 (study PRJEB28782, sample SAMN03220277) | activated sludge metagenome | biome: wastewater; feature: sewage sludge; material... | reverse complement strand
CAGCAGGTTGTTCGGCGATGGCGCGCGCAGCGCGCGGCGCAGCAGGACCAAGGCGGCGATGCCGAAGAACAGCAAGTCGGCGTAGACGGCGTAGTGCGCCAGCGGCAGCGGCGACAAGGACAGCGCGCGTGCCGCCAGCCAGGTGCCGACGAGCGACCAGGCCAGCGCGCCGCGGTCTTCCGGCCAGCGTCTCAGCGGAGCAATCAGGAACGAGACGATGACGGCGCCGGCGAAGCCGGTGACCATCGCGCGAGCGTGCCAGTCGATCGAGCGGGCGGCTTCCGGCCAGCCTGCGCCGGGCCAGAACCAGACAGCCGCCATCCAGAAAGGGATTGCCAGAGCTGCCCACAGGGCCGCGAGTCGGTACATGTTGTTCTGTTCTTGCGTCGATTCGAAACGGCCGGAGACCACTGCGCGGCGGCCGCGTCACCTGTCTTCCGCTTGCCGTGGGGTGCATCAGCAGTTTAACATTCACCGCTGATACATCTTTTAAAAGAGCGACCATGCCAGTATCCCGGACGACCGTCTCAATGTCCGAGATCGAGATTCGCCGGCCGGGGGCCGGGCGAGGTTCCGACACCCAGCCGCCGGGCACCGAGGCGCCGCGAGGCTTCGCGCTATGGGCGCTCGGCTTTCGCCCGCTCTATCTGCTCGCAGCAGCCTTCGCCGCGCTCGGCGTGCCGCTGTGGCTGGCCGTGCATGCCGGCCTGATCGCCGGACCGTCCCATATGCCGGCGATGCTGTGGCACGCGCACGAAATGGTCTACGGCTTCGCGATCGCCGTGATCGCCGGCTTTCTGTTCACGGCCGGCCAGGTCTGGACCGGCCTGCCCACACCGAAAGGCTGGCGTCTGGCCGCGATCTGCCTGCTGTGGACGGCGGCGCGCATCGCGAACTGGGTCGCCGTCCCGATGTTGGCGATGGCGCTCGACGCGGCATTCCTGATCGCGGTGATGCTGCCGCTCGGCTCGGTGCTCTGGCGCAGCAACAACACGCGCAACCTGTTCGTGCTCGCCGTGCTGACCGCGTTCCTTGTGGCCAGTTCGCTGTTCCATCTCGCGCTGCCCGGGCGCCTGCCGTTCGCTCCGATGACGCCGCTGCACTTCGCCGTCTTCGTCGTCATCATTCTCGAATCAGTGATCGCTGGTCGCGTCGTTCCCATGTTCACCGCGAACGCGGTGCGCGGCGTGCGGCAATGGAGCAACCCGCAACTGGACGCGCTGGCGATCGGCGCCACGGCCTGCGCATTGCTGCTGGTACTCGGCCAGGCCGGCCCGGGCATCACTGCTGCCACCTGCGCGGTGGCCGCGGCGCTGCAGGGAGCACGGCTCGCCGGCTGGAACCCCTGGGCGACACGCCACAATCCGTTGCTGTGGATCCTGCACGTGTCGTATGCGTGGATTCCGGTGGGCCTGCTGCTGCTGGCCTTCGCCGCGCTCGGCAAGCTGCCGCAGAGTGCGGGCATCCATGCACTGACCATCGGCTCGATAGGCGGCCTGATCATCGGAATGATCACGCGCACCGCGCTCGGCCACACCGGCCGCACACTGGCTGCCGGACGCACCGAAACCGCGATGTACCTGCTCGTGCAGGCCGCCCTCATCCAGCGCCTGGCGCCGATGCTGATGCCGGCGCTACCGTGGATGGCCCTGTCGACGCTTGCCGCGCTGGCCTGGTCAGGCGCCTTCGTGCTGTACCTGATCAAGTACGGGCCGATGCTGTTCGCGCCACGCATCGACGGCCGTCCGGGCTAGATCGCCGGCGAGCGGCCGCCACGGCGAGCGGCCGCTGCGACGAGCGGCCGCCACGACAAGCGGCCGACGCGGCGGCCGTCTCGCCGCCCGTCTGTGGCTGGCCCCGAATCGGGGTCTGGCGCCGCCAGATGTGAATCGTTCAGGCGATCACGATCTCGAATTCGGCCAGCAGCGCGCCGGCCTCGATGCGGTCGGCGGGATCGAAGCGGGCGATCAGCCGCTCGCGCGCACGCGGGTCGCGCACGGCATTCAGCAGGAAATCGCGCTCGTTGCCGGGCTCGCCGGCCACGTAGAGCTGTGTGATCAGCTGCCGGCCGTCGAGAGTGCGCACCTGGAAGTGGATATGCGGCGTGCGGCCTGGATAGGGCACGGGCCGGATCGTGCGAAACGCCCAGCCACCGTCGTCACCGGCCCGGGCTTGCCCGCGCCCCTGGAAACCAGGGTCGCGCCGCGCCTGCCCTTGGTCACGCGGATGGCGATAGATGCCGTTCGCATCGCACTGCCAGATCTCGACGAAGGCTCCGGCCAGCGGCTGTCCGTCGATGTCGACGACGCGTCCGCGCACATGCGCGACGGTCCCCAGCGCACTCGCCGCCTCGCCGCGCACGACGACGAGATCGGCGTCGGCGTCGCCGTCCCAGTCGACCGGGTAGAAGGGGCCGAGGCTCTGGCTCGGCGTCGCGATGCGCGCCGGCGCGGCCACCGCCGACTGCCAGGGCATGGCGAGCCCGCTACCGCCGAGCGCCGCGAGACCCGCGCCTTCGAGGATCCGGCGTCGCAGCCGCCGACGAGCCTCCGATCCCTGCTTCCCCATCGATCGCCTCCACATCCAGAACGCCTGCGCGCGCAGTCGCGCGAAGGGCAGGTACAGCCTCAATGGTCCGCTGGCATCGGCCTGCCTGACAAGCACCGCAGCCGCGCCGCGGCTGACGCTCAACCCGCGCGCGACCCTTCAAGCGAGCGCGACCCTTCAAGCGAAGATGGCATCAGCCGATGCTCGAGAGATGAGGGCATCAGCCGGCGTTTCCAGGCACGCCACGCGACGCCGACGAGACCCGGGACGCCGACAGGCCGACCGAGGCCGGCATCGCCGCCACGATGCGTTCGAACAGTTGCCGGTATTCGTCCTCCGGGGTCTCGCCTGCCAGCGCGTCGCGGTTCTCGGCGAAGGCGGCGTCGAGTTCGCGCCAGTCCTCGTCGTTCAGCACGCGGGCGGCCAGCGACAGCGCCTCGGATTCCTCGAGCAGCAGATGCGCGGTGTAGAAGTCGGCGAAACGCTCGCAGGCCTCGACGAAGTCTGCTCGACGGGACTCCCCGAGCTGCTCCCAGCCCAGCAGCCGATGCACGAGCTCGTGGGCCATCCGTTCGCCGCGCGCGTGCTCGGCGTCGAGCTGGCCGAGCACGTAGTCGGCTTCGCGCGAGCGCGCCCGCATCCGCGGGAACAGCAGCCCCGACTCCTTGCGGTGATGCCGCAACTCGGGGAACTCGTACAGGTAAAAGACGATCGCGCGCAGCAGCGCAAAGTCGGCGGGATCGGGCGCAGCCTGCAAGACGAGTCGGCGCAGCGCATGCAGCAGCGCTGCCAGCGCGACGTGTTCGTCGCGAATGATCTTCAGCGCCTGCCGCATTCGAACCTCCGTCGGCTGTCGATGCAGCCTGACACGTCGGAGCCTGCATGCTCATGATGCAGCGCAAACAACGAGGGCGCCGCTCGTGCCTGCGCACGAAACGGCGCCTTCGCCGGTGCAGCGACGCCCTCGACGACGCGGTGGAACCGGCCCCGACCGAAACCGGTTCCGCAGGCGAGCCTTATTCGACGGTCAGTCGCTTCGACGACGGCGCCGCCTTCTTCGGCAGCGTCAGCGAGAGCACGCCATTGTCGAACCTGGCGGTGGCCTTGGCATCGTCGACTTCGTTGGCCAGCGTGAAGCTGCGGGCGACCGAGCCGTAGTAGCGCTCGCTGCGCAGCACCCGCTCGCCTTCCTTCTGTTCGGATTCGCGCTTGACCTCGGCCTGGATCGCGACGCGGTTGCCGTCGATCTGGACGTGGATGTCCTCTTTCTTCACACCGGGCATTTCCGCCTGCACCGTGTATGCGGCGTCATTCTCCTTGACCTCGAGCTTGATCTCGAGCGCCTCGCTGCCGGTGCCAGCGCGCATCGGCTGCAGCACGCTGCGGAACAGCTCGGGGAACACTTCGGCAAAGGGGTCGTAGACAGACAAACGTGCCATGGCACTTCACTCCATTCGATTCGGTTTGATGACACACCGGAGCGGCTCGGGGTCTTCGGAACCCGTCGCCGTCCGTCATTCCATGTCGAACAGATATGCGCCGGCGAGCGTATTTCAAGCCTCCCCGGCGACTGAGGCCGGTATCGGCGTCGACTGCCAGGAAACCATCTCCCACCGATCGCCGCGCTTCGCCCAGACCTGCAGGTAGCGCGTGACGAAGTCCTTGGCATTGCCGTTGACGAGCACTTCGATGCGCTGGTCGCCGTTCACGAGCACGACGTTGCCCAGCACGCGATAGTCGCGCGCGAGCACCGTCAGACCCGTGTAGCGGTAGTAGCCGTCGCGCAGGCGCTCGAAGTACAGCGGCCGGGTCTCGTCGGTCGCGCTCGAATGCACGTAGCGCAGGTCCTCGCCGATCAGCTCCTCGAGCGCGGCGATGTCGGCATCGATCGTCGCCTGGCAGCGGCGGGCGTCGGCGGCCTCGATCTCGGCAACGACGGTCTGGTGGTCATCCATCGTCGGCATGCGCTCAGACCCGCTCGATCAACGTGGCGATGCCCTGCCCGACACCGATGCACATCGTCGCTACGGCGAGCTTGCCGCCGCTGCGATGCAACTGGTTCACGGACGTGATCACCAGCCGGGCGCCCGACATGCCCAGCGGATGGCCGAGCGCGATCGCGCCGCCGTTCGGGTTCACGTGCTCGGCGTCGTCGGGCACCCCGAGTTCGCGCAGCACGGCCAGTCCCTGGGCCGCGAAGGCCTCGTTCAGCTCGATCAGGTCGATGTCGCCGATCTTGCGGCCGGTCTTTTCGAGCAGCTTCTTCGTGGCCGGCGCCGGGCCGATGCCCATGATGCGCGGTGCAACGCCGGCCGTGGCCATCGCGACGAGCCGGGCTCGCGGCGTGAGCCCGTGGCGCTTGGCGGCCTCTTCGCTGGCCAGGATCAGCGCGGCGGCGCCGTCGTTGACGCCGGACGCGTTGCCGGCGGTGATCGTGCCGTCGGGCTTCACGATCGGCTTCAGCTTCGCCAGCGCCTCGGCAGTGGTTTCGCGCGGATGCTCGTCGCGGCTGACGACGACCGGATCGCCCTTGCGCTGCGGGATCGTGACCGGAACGATCTCGGCCTCGAAGAAGCCGTTCTTCTGCGCGGCCAGCGCGCGCTGCTGGCTACGCAGCGCCATCGCGTCCTGGTCGGCACGCGAGACGCCGAAATCGGTAGCGACGTTCTCGGCCGTCTCGGGCATGGAGTCGATCCCGTATTCCTTCTTCATCAGCGGGTTGACGAAGCGCCAGCCGATCGTCGTGTCGTAGACGGCATTGGCGCGCGCGAATGCGCTTTCGGCCTTCGGCATCACGAAGGGCGCGCGCGACATGCTCTCGACGCCGCCGGCGACCGCCAGGTCCATCTCGCCGGTGCGGATCGCACGGGCGATCGTGCCGACGGCATCCATGCCCGAGCCGCACAGCCGGTTCACCGTGCCGCCCGGCACCTCGACCGGATAACCGGCCAGCAGCAGCGACATCCGTGCGACGTTGCGGTTGTCCTCGCCGGCCTGGTTCGCGCAACCGAAGATCACTTCCTCGATGGCTTTCGGATCGAGCTTCGGATTGCGCTGAAGCAGCGCGCGCAGCGGGATCGCACCGAGATCGTCGGTGCGCACGGACGACAGCGAACCGCCGTAGCGTCCGATCGGGGTCCTGACCGCGTCGCAGATGAAGACTTCTCTCATGATCGCTTTCCTTTTTCAGTTGCCTGTCTTGTCGCCTCGCCGCAGCGGCGCCGCGGTGAGCCTGGCCAGTTCGTCGAAGTCGAGACCCTCGACCCATTCGGTCGCGACCAGGCCCTCGGGCGTGACGTCGATGACCGCGAGATCAGTGTAGACCCGGCTGACGCAGCCGATGCCGGTCAGCGGATAAGTGCAGCGCTCGACGAGCTTGCTTTCGCCGCCCTTGGTCAGGTGCTCCATCATCACGAACACCTGCCGCGCGCCGATCGCCAGGTCCATTGCGCCGCCGACGGCCGGGATCGCGTCCGGGGCGCCGGTATGCCAGTTCGCCAGGTCGCCGCTGGCCGACACCTGGAAAGCGCCGAGCACGCAGAAGTCGAGATGGCCGCCGCGCATCATCGCGAACGAGTCGGCGTGGTGGAAATAGGCGCAGCCAGGCAGTTGCGTGACCGGCTGCTTGCCGGCGTTGATCAGGTCCCAGTCTTCCTGGCCCTGTTCCGGAGCCGGACCCATGCCGAGGATGCCGTTCTCGCTTTGCAGGACGATCTCGCGTCCTTCCGGCAGGTGATTGGCGACCAGCGTGGGCAGGCCGATGCCGAGGTTCACGTAGGCGCCCTCGGGGATGTCGCGCGCCACACGGGCGGCCATCTGGGCTCGAGTCAGTTTGTTCATCACGTGCTTGTCCGTGTTCGTTGCAGACCTGTTCAGGCGGCGGCTTCGGTCGTGCCGTGGCTGGCCGCCGCGGCGGCCGGCGTCTGGCTGACCTGGACCACGCGCTTGACGAAGATGCCCGGCGTGACGACGACTTCGGGATCGAGTGCGCCCAGCTCGACGATCTCCGACACCTGCGCGATCGCGCATTTCGCCGCGCTGGCCATGATCGGACCGAAGTTGCGCGCAGTCTTGCGGTAGACGAGATTGCCCCAGCGATCGCCCTTGTCGGCCTTGATCAGCGCAAAGTCGGCGTGGATCGGATATTCGAGCACGTAGTCGCGCCCGCCGATGTTGCGCGTTTCCTTGCCTTCGGCGAGCTGCGTGCCGAATCCGGTCGGCGTGAAGAAGGCGCCGATGCCGGCGCCGGCGGCGCGGATGCGCTCGGCGAGGTTGCCCTGCGGCACGAGTTCCAGCTCGATCCTGCCGCTGCGGTACAGCTCGTCGAAGACCCAGGAATCGGCCTGGCGCGGGAACGAGCACAGGATCCTGCGCACGCGGCCGGCTTTCAGCAGCGCGGCCAGTCCGGTGTCGCCGTTGCCGGCATTGTTGTTGACGATCGTGAGGTCGGTGGCGCCCTGCGCGATCAGCGCGTCGATCAGCTCGGCCGGCATGCCGGCCCCACCGAAGCCGCCGATCATGATCGTGGCTCCGTCATGGATACCGGCTACGGCCGCTTCGAGGCTGGCCACTGTCTTGTCGATCATCGAGAGTTCTCCCTGCGGCGAGGCGAAACGCCCGGGTTCCGCCGATTGGATTTGGAGTTGTGCGCTATGCGCACAGATGTTCTAATTACGAACATGAACCCGCAATTAGAAGCCGAGGCCGCGTCGCTGTCAACCTTGCCTTCGGCTGCCGACGGCGACGAACGAAGCAGCTTCGTCCAGTCCTTCGCGCGCGGACTCGCCGTCATCGAAGCCTTCGACAACGACCACCCGGCGATGACGCTGTCGCAGGTGGCGCAGCGCACCGGGCTCACGCGCGCCGGCGCGCGCCGGCTGCTGCTGACACTGTGCGAACTCGGCTACGCCGAGACCGACGGCCGGCTCTTCCGGTTGCGGCCACGCGTACTGAAGCTCGGCTTCGCCTACCTGCATGCGCAGGGCGTCTGGCACCTGGCGCAGCCGTACATGGTCGAGCTGGTCGAGAAGATCCACGAGAGCTGCTCGGCTGCGGTGCTCGACGGCCAGGAGATCGTCTACGTCGCGCGCGTGCCGACGCAGACGCGCATCATGTCGATCAACCTGGGCATCGGCTCGCGCCTGCCGGCGCATGCCACTTCACTGGGCCGCGTGCTGCTGGCCGGGCTGCCCGACGCCGGACTCGAGCGCGCGATCGCCGACGCGCTGCCGCTACGCTCCCATACCGATCGCAGCGTGACCGATCCGGCCGAACTGAAGCGCCGGATCCTGCAGGCGCGTCGCGACGGCTACTGCATCCTCGACCAGGAACTCGAAAGCGGGCTGCGCTCGATCGCCGTGCCGCTGCGCGGCCCGGGCAACGAGGTGGTCGCGGCACTGAACGTGGGCGTGCAAGCTTCGGGCACGGGGCTCGATGCGATGCGCAAGCGGATCCTGCCGGCACTGCAGCACAGCGCCGCACAGATCTCGGAGGCGCTCGGCGCGCCGCGCGGTTGACAGCGGCCGGCGTTCCGACCGATTCGCGCGCTCCAGTCAGACGCCTCGCGGCCTGGCCTCGGCAGCGCCCCCGCCCTGGTCGACCCGCTCATCGGCCGGCGATCGCGCACCGCGATCGAGCGCGACCACTTGTGGCCGCAGCCAGGCCAGCAGCAGCAGCCCCGGCAGCGCAGCCACGACACTGAACACGAAGAAGGCGGGCCAGCCGAAGGCCGCCACCATGACTCCGGAGACCGGGCCGACGTAGACCCGGCCGACGGCGGCCAGTGCCGACAGCAGCGCGTATTGCGCGGCCGAGAAGCGCCGGTCGGTCAGCGCCATCAGGAACGCGACGAAAGCCGCCGTGCCCATGCCGCCGCACAGGTTCTCGAAGCCGATCGCGGTCGCCATCAGCGTGTAGTTCTTCGGCAGCACCGAGATCAGCCAGTAGCCGAAATTCGACACTGCCTGCAGCAGCCCGAACAGCATCAGCGAGTGGTACAGCGGCCGTTTCGCGAGCCAGGCGCCGCCGGCCAGCGCACCGACGATCGTGGCCAGCAGCCCCAGCACCTTGTTGACCGCACCGACCTCGGTCGGCGAGAAGCCCGCGCCGCGGATCAGAAAGCTCGTGGACAGACTGCCGGCGAAGGCGTCGCCGAGCTTGTACAGCACGATCAGCGCGAGCAGCCAGGCGGCGCGCTCGCGCGAGAAGAACGCATCCCAGGGCGCCAGAAACGACGGGAAGCCGGCCCGGCGCGCGGCCTGCAAAGCCAGCACGAGCGCGATCACGAGCGCAATCGTGTTTGCCGCGAGGTCGGCGAAACGGCCGCTGCCCAGCCAGTGCCACGGCAACTGGCGCAGCAGCCAGAAGCTCGCCACGCCGGCGCCGATCATCGCGGCGAAGCCGATCAGTTCGCGCCGCACGTCGCTGCGCAGCGCTTCGGCTGGCGCCGGTTTCGGCGACCACAAGGTGACCACCGCCATCAGCCCGAACAGCGCGGCCATCAGACGGAACATGTTCGGCCAGCCGAGCCATTGGTCGGCGATGATCAGCGCCAGCCCACCGGAGACCAGCATCGCCAGCCGGTAGCCGAGCACGGAGACGGCCGCGCCGGCGCCACGTTCGCGCTCGTCGAGCAGGTCGGTGCGGTAGGCGTCGAAGACGATGTCCTGCGAGGCCGACAGGAACGCGATCGCGACTGCGCAGGCGCCGACGGCGGCGACCGAGGTCTTCGGGTCGAGCGTGGCCATCGCCATGCAAAGCACGGCGAGCCCGAGCTGCGTGACCAGCAGCCAGCTGCGCCTTCGACCGCGCAGCAGCGGCGGCTCGAAGCGATCGGCCAGCGGCGCCCAGACGAACTTGAACGTGTACGGCAGCCCGGCCAGCGCGAAGAAGCCGATCGTCGTGATGTCGAGCCCTTCGACGGTCAGCCAGGCCTGCAGCGTGCCCGAGGACAGTGCAAGCGGCAGCCCGCTGGCGAAGCCCAGAAGCAGCATCGCCGCGATGCGACGGCTGCCGAAAACCTGAAGGATCGGGCGCGAGGAAGTCGCGGTCACGTGGCCTGCCGATGAAGACGAGGGTGAAGTCGCGAGCCGGCGGCTATTTGCGCGAACGCAGCCGATAGCCCTTGACGAGAAATGAAACGCCGAGCCAGCTGCCGATCAGCGCCAGCGGAAACATGGCGACGCGTGGCCACAGCAGCGCGACGCCGGACAGCAGCAGCAGCAGGGCACCCGCGACGTTCATCATCCCCGCCTCGGCGGGTCCGAGGATGCGCCGGTTCGTGATTGCGGCGCCCACGGTGTTGCCGATCCGCAGCGCCCCGGCGGCCGCGCGCCCGGCGCTGCCGCGCGAACCGGGCGGGCCATCGCGTCGCTGGTGCCGGCGCGGACGAGGCCGCGTCGTCTGCACGCGCCGCTTGCCGCTCAACAGGATCTCGGTGGAGTTTTCGAGGTCCTCCTCGAACATCCGTTCCATGTCTTCGGCGAAATCCCGGTCCTCTATCGCGACGTCGAGCTCGTAGTTCCCGATCCAGCTCGCAAGGTTCAGGTTGCTCGATCCGATCCGCGCCCACTTGCCGTCAGCCACCGCGGTCTTCGCGTGCAGCATCGGGCCGTTCCATTCGAAGACCCGCACGCCGGCCTCGAGCAACGGCCGGTAGCCGGTGCGTGAGAACGAGGCCACGATCGGCAGGTCGCTTGCACCCGGGACCAGCAGCCTGACGTCGACGCCGTCGGCGGCCGCCGCGCGCAGCGCCTGCACGTACGGCGGAATGCCGACGAAATACGCATCCGTCAGCCACAGCGTTTCGTTGGCCATCGAAGCGATCAGTTGATCCAGCCGATAGACGGCGGCGACGTTCGGCACCGTGGCGAGCACGCGCAGCGAGACATTGCCGACCGGGGCGGACACCCCTTCCTCGCCATCGGGCTCGCCGGGCGGCAGCGGCGCACCGATTTCGGCCCAGGTCTCGGCGAACGCGCGGTCGATGTCGGCAACTGCCGGCCCGCGGATCTCGACGCCGGTGTCGCGCCAGGGATCGCGTCCGGACGCGGGATCGGCGGCCCACTTCGCACTGACGCACAGCCCGCTGA
>ENA-UOUJ01001787-UOUJ01001787.1-activated-sludge-metagenome-genome-assembly--contig:-NODE-1787-length-10657-cov-7.369836_pt1 | contig 10657 bp, 7 predicted proteins | sample MGYA00249839_ERZ747224 | MGnify/ENA primary metagenome ERZ747224 (study PRJEB28782, sample SAMN03220277) | activated sludge metagenome | biome: wastewater; feature: sewage sludge; material... | reverse complement strand
CGACCAGGCGGCGCAGCGCCTCCTCGTCCAGCAGGCCGTTCTTGAACGGCGTCACAAGCGCCGTGATGGAGCCTCTGAACATGCCCTCTCCCGCTTAATCTCTCGTTCTCTGACGAGACCGAATGATCCACGCTTCAGGCTGATAGGGCCTGAAACGATCATGGTCTCTTTCGTTAGACCGATGATTCACGCTTCAGGCTGATAGGGCCTAAAGCGATCATGGTCTAGCATCTCCCGGCGGCGATCAACGCCTGCCGGGCCTTTCCGCGCGGACACTCACCTTGGGACAGGCACCTTGAATGCCTGCGCTCGAGTTTGTACCCTCTTGGCGTTGCGTTCGCCCGTTCATGGCCTCAAATGCGGCTGGGAACGTGGACATTATGCGCTCAGGCGACAGCCTGCAAGAACACGACGTGGTACCAGCCCGCTCCACGAGACCGCCCGGCAGAGCCCCGAGAGAGCAGTTGCACCTCTGGCCGCCGGCCAAAGCAATCGGTGCCGGGGTCCGGCACTCATTCGAGGACGAGCGTGACAGGACAGAGGCCGAGAGCCGTTTCGCCCCGCCGACACCTGGCCTTCGCAGCCGGCGGCCTTGCCCTCGCTCTCCTGGCGGTGGGGCTCGCGCCGGTTTCCGCCCTGGCCCAGAAACTCCCGGAACTGCCCGCCCCGGCCAATCCCACCCAGGCCGAGCGCGCGTTCATGGCGCGGATGGACGAGGCCATCAAGCCGCTCGTCTCGCTCGACCTCAGCGACGCTGACAAAGAGCGGGTGAAAAGCGCGTTTCGCGCGCTCGGCGCCGGTCAGGACGATGTGGAGAAAGCCCAGGCCCTGAAGGACCAGATCTCCGATCCCGTGGCGCGGAAGCTCGTGCAATGGTGGAGACTGCGCCGGGGACACGGCACGTCGGACGAGTACCGCGCCTTTCTCGACGCCAATCCAGCGTGGGCCAACCGCAACCTTCTGACGCAGCGCCGCGACGAAACGCTTTTCACCGCGGGCGGCACCTCGGCAGACATCAAGGCGCATTTCGCGGACAGCGCGCTCGAGAGCGCAGCCGGGTTCGCGGCCCTCGCGTCCGCGCACCTCGCGGAGGGAAACACCGACGAAGCGCGCCGCCTCGCCGCGCACGCCTGGCGCACTCACGATCTCCCCGCACGGCTCGAAGCCGGCTTTCTCGACCGCTTCGGCTCGCTGCTCACGCAAGCGGACCACAAGTGGCGCCTCGACCGCCTCATCATCAGCGACGCACGCTGGAAGACCGAGAAGGACGCGCAGGCGACCATGGCGCGGCGTGTGCTGCCGCTGTTGCCGGCCGCGGAGCACAAAAAGGCCGAGGCGCGGATTTCGGTGCTGTTCGGCAACAAGAACGCGAGGGCCGCCGTCGATGCACTGCCGGCGGAGAGCGTGCCGGACTGGGGTCTCGTCTTCCATCGCATCCAGGCGCTGAGGCGCGCGGGCAAGGTGGAAGAGGCCGCGCGCATGATGCTGTCCGCGCCCACCGAAGAGGCGCTCACCGTGGTGCCGGATGTGTGGTGGACCGAGCGGCGCACCACCGCCTATGCCGCGCTCCGGATCGGCAAGCCGAAGCTCGCCTACGAGCTTGTGCGCGAGGCCGGGCCGCTCGGCGAGAACGCAATCAAGGATCAGGCCTTCATGGCCGGATGGATCGCGCAACAGAACCTCAACGACCCGAAGGCGGCCGAGCCGCATTTCCGCGCGCTCTACAAGTCGGCTGACGGCCCCTTGAGCCGCGCCCGGGCGCGCTACTGGATGGGGCGCAACGCGGAGGCGCGCGGCGATACGTCCGAGGCGCAGCGCTTCTATCAGGAAGCCACGGCCGACCCCGATACCTTCCACGCGCTTCTCGCGCGCCAGAAGCTCGAGCCGGGGACGCTCGCCGTCACCATTGAGCCGCCGCAGCCGCCAACCGACGCGGAGGCGCGCGCGTTCATCGATCTCGACGCGGCGCGCGCCGTCGTGATCGCACACAAGGCCGGGCTCGATGCCAGCATCCCGCGCGCGTTCCTGCTGTCGCTGCGCCAGCACCTCAGGACCGAGCCCGAGGCCGCGATGATCGCGCACCTCGCGGAAGCCATCGGCGACACGCAATCGGCGGTGCGCACCGCCAAGACCGCGATCGCGCGCGGGCAGAACCTTTACTACTATAGCTACCCCGTGCACCCGTTCCCGGCCTACACGCCGCTGCGCAAGCCGCCCGAGACGGCGTTCCTGCTCGGGCTCGCACGCCAGGAGACGGAGTTCAATACGCAGATCGTCTCGGGTGCCGGCGCCAAGGGCATCCTGCAGGTGATGGCGGTGACCGCAAAGCACGTCTGCCGCGACTACAAGATCAAGTGCGAGCTCGACCGGCTGCTCAAGGACCCGTCGTACAACACGATGCTGGCGTCCGCTTACGTCGGCGACCGGATGCGGGACGTGCGCGGCTCGTACATTCTGACGCTCACGAGCTATAATGCGGGACCGGGGCGCACGCGGCAGTGGATCCGCGAGTTCGGCGATCCGCGGGAGGCCGGCATCGATCCCATCGACTGGATCGAGCGGATTCCGATCCAGGAGACGCGCGAGTACGTGGGCAAGGTGCTGGCCAATATTCAAATCTATCGCGCGCGCCTCGGCGAAGAGGACGCCGCGCTCAGGCTCGAAGAGGATCTCAACCGGGCAAGCGTCGCAGGGCGCGCGTCGTCGACGCGCTCGGACGGGTGACACGGGGCTTGCGTTTTCGGCTCCGTTGAGGTGGGCGCCTCGGTGGAGATCAACAGTGGGGGTAAAAGTATGACGCGTTCTGTCGAGACGTTCCGGGAAATCCGCTTCACGGCCCGCGACGGGCTTCGGCTCTATGGCCGTCATTATCCGGCCTCTGCTGCCCCGCGCGACGGCGCCATTCGCCGACCGCTCGTTTGTCTCGCAGGACTGACGCGCAACAGCCGCGACTTCCACACCATCGCCGAGGCGCTTTCCCGGCGCAGCAGCGCCCCGCGCGACGTCTACACCCTCGACTATCGCGGACGCGGGCTTTCCGACTCCGATCCCGAATGGCGCAATTACAATGTGCCGTTCGAGGCGATGGACGTGCTCGACTTCCTGACCGTGACGGGACTGCACGGCGCGGCCATTCTCGGCACCTCGCGCGGCGGCATCATCGCCATGGTGATGGCGGCGATGCAGCCGAAAGCCCTGGGGCCCGTCGTTCTCAACGACATCGGGCCCGTCATCGATGCGAAGGGGCTTCAGCGGATCTCGGCCTACGTGGGACGCATTCCGCTGCCGGCCTCGTGGGCGGACGCCGGCCTGCTCGTCCACGACATGGGCAAGCGCGCCTTCCCGAACCTCCCGCAGGAGGAATGCGTCGAGATCGCACGTCAATGGTTCAACGAGCACAAGGGACGCCCCGCTCCCGGATACGACCCTGCGCTCTCCAACGCGCTTTCGGTTCTGGACGGGCCAATCCCCGCGCTCTGGCCGCAGTTCGATGCCCTGAAGCGCGTGCCGGTTCTCGTTCTGCGGGGCGAAAACTCGGACATTCTCGCGGAAACCACCGTAACGGAGATGTCGCGCCGCCATCCGGCGCTCTCCTCGTTCACGGTGCCTGCTCAGGGCCACGCGCCCCTGCTCCGGGACGACGAGACCATCGGCGTGGCCGCCGAATTCCTCTCGGCAACGGAAGCCAACGCGTGGCAGCCGCGCCTCGCCTACGGTTGAGCGGATCGCCGCCGAGACGGCGTGACGAGACTCACGACGATCAGGACCAAAATGCCCGCGAGCGCGCCGAAGATGCCGGACGACGCGCCGTCTATGCCTGCCCAGTTGGCGAGGCCCACACGGGTGGCGCTGCCGCGTGCGAGATCATCGAGCGCGGCAGCGGCTTCGGCACGCTCCTCCTCGGTTTCGGCTTCGCGGGCTTCCACGGTCAGCCTGTCGAATTCCTCGACGGCGTACTCGCTCGCGCTCGATAGGGGAGACCACGTCGCGTAGAAGCTGGCCGGGACGAGCTGCGTTCCGGCCATGTAATAGCCGGTGACGCCGGCGCCTGCGATCATCGCCACGATCACGCCCACCGCTGTCGCGCGTCGCCATGCGAGGCCGAGGGCAAGCACGGGAAAAAGCCCAGCGGCCGCGATGGCCAGCGCAGAGACGACGAGCGGCACGAGATCGATGCGGCCGAACACGGCAACACCTGCGGCGGCCGCGCTCACCGCAACCGCCAGCACGATACCCGCAGAGGTTCGCTCCCTCTCATCGGATCGCGCCGGGAGGACGTTCGCCACGGCGCGAACGAGGCTCGCGGACACCGCCAAAGCCGCGACGGTGAACGCCAGCGCCATCAGGAGCGCGACGGGTCCCGGAACTCCGGTGAGGCCAGGGACGATCAGCAGGAGGCCGAGGGGGTTCATGGCCAGGCCGGATTGCGTGAGAACGGCTGCGTCGTTTCCTGCCGCGGCAGCGGCGGCCGGCAGCACCGTTCCGCGATAGATCTCCCACGCGGAGGCGGCGTTCGGATCGAGGAGGTGCTGCGCGGCGGCCGCAAACATCACCTGCTGAACGTCCGGATCGAGGGCCTGCCATTGGGCTCTGGAAGCGCCCGCTCCGAGAGCATCTGCGATTGCGGCCGTCGTCTGGCTGCCTCCCCGAACGCCAGCCACGACCTGTTCGAAGAGATCAAGCGACGTGCCGTGGATCTGAGCAGCGCCCGCCGCGAGCGGCGCTTCGAGCCACGGCGGAAGAGACGCGAGCGGCGTGGCATTCAAAATCGTGGTGTAGATCGCGTGCTTTGCGTAGACGGCGAGCGCGGGCACGCTGATCAGAAGGATCATCACGAACAGCGCCGCCCACGCTCCGGCGAAGCGCGCCTGAGCGGGGTTACGCGTTTGCGCCAGCGTGCTCGCGAGATGCGGAAGCGCGGCCACGCCCAGCGCGAGCGTGACGACGAGCGCGAACACGTCGCGCTCGATGAGACGGATGAACGGCGCAGCGTGCGCGCTGAACGTATCGAAGTCGACGAGGCCGCGCTCGATCAGCGTTTCCTCGATGCCTTGCAGATCCTGCAACAGCAGACCGTAAGCGGTGACGGGAACGGTGGCGCCGCCCTCGATGGCGAATGCAATCAGCGTCAATGGGACGAGAAGGCTCGCGGCCAGAAGGAGCCACGCAAGCGCGGAGAGAAGCGCGAGCGGGCGCGCATCTCGCATCGACCCGACAAGAACGACCGCGACGAGCATCGCTGCCACTGCCCAGACGGGCGCGATGGCGAACCCGCGCTCAAACAGGAGGCCGACGAACGTGAAATCGGCGACGAGAAGAGGAAGCGCGACGACGACGACCAGGACGGCCGCGACCGAAGCCGCGACGGCGCCGAATTTTTCGCCGATGGCCGAGGCGATCGCCGGAGAGGCCGCCTGCGCCAGACGCGGCGCGATCAAGAGCCCTGCAAGCACGACGCCCGCCAGGAGCCCGACGCCATACGCCAGATGGTCGTAGCCGGCGGCGAACACGAGACCGGGAAGTGCGGCGAGGAGTGCGGCCGGAAGCGCGGATCCCGCTGCCGATCCTCCCCGCAAAGCGGTGCCGCTCATGATCCCTGCTCCTCGGCATCGATGCGGTTTTGACGGGCCGCCCACCAGAACGCGAGGATCACGAGCCCGATCAGCCCGCCTTGCGCGGCGAGATAGTAGCCGGCGGGGAAACCACCGATCCGAAGGAGGTTGAAGGGGCCGGGCGAGAGCGGCAGGGCAATCGCGAGGCCGGCGACCAGGAGAAGGGCGACAATCGTGAGGCGCGTCGATCTCAGCGTGTGCCGGCGCTCGGGATGACGGGCGATGGCGCGCCGCGTTCGCCCAGCCGCCACCAGCAGGAGACCCGCCGTCAGAACAAGCCCTGTGCCGACGACACCGAAGAGCGGGAACAGATCCACGCCCGCGGGCGCGGCCACGATCCCGAACGCTCCCGCGACGAGCGCGAGCGCACCGGCCACGAGCAAAACTCCGATCCCGATTTCGATCACGCTCGCCCCCCAGCCCTCACACGCGTGGCAGCATTATCCGTTGGGATATTGGCCTTGCGCAATCTGTTTGGGCAGGTGGACGAGGAGTGGGGCGGATCCGTGACGGCGCGGGATTTACGAGCCACACGCATCACCCGGTGAGCATGGGCGCCGACGGGCATGGCAAACGTCCCGTGGGCATCGCAACGACGCCATAAACGAAATTCGGAGCGGCACCACAGGCGTGCCGCCCCGAAACTCCTCCCTAGACTTGGGCCTTTGTTCTTTTTTGCCGGTAAGGACTGGCCCGTCATCATACCGATCATAGGCACAATGAAAGCCTGCCGAGGGGGAGTCAAGAACCCACCCGATCAGGCGACGGGCTTCTCCGCACGCGTGATGCGTTCGAGCAAGCTCGGCCGCCGTTGGGACTTGCCGGAGGCGTCCGCGGAGGTGCTCCCCTCCCCGTCCGATCTCGCGCCGTTCTGGCCCTCTTGCGGCGGGGACGATGCCGCGGCACCGTCCAACGCCCTGAGGAAGCCGTTCACGCGCGCACGGTCTCCGGTGTCGCGCGGGTCCGTCGCGGCCTGCGCATAGGGAGCGGTTTCGCGCGGCGGGCGAGGCGCGCTGATGCGGTCGACGAGCGGCGCTTTCGGACGCACGGTCGCTTCGCGCCGCGGGCCGGTCGGCAGCGTGCCCGCGCCGAGACGGCGCATCTCATCCATGAAGTGCGCCGCCTGCCTCGCAAGCTTTTCGTTCGCGGCTGCGATCTCGGCGCGCAGCCTCTGGATCGTGTTCCCGTGCTCGGCAGCCTCCGCTTCGAGCGCGCTCAGGCGTGCGCGCATCGCGACCTTGCTTTCCTTTACCGCGCGGTCTCCTCCGTCTTCGGCCTCGTAGGTCGCGAGGGCCGCCTTCAGCCGCGCGATCTCGGCCATCTGGTCCTGATTGGCCGTCTTCATCTGGCGGACTTCCGTCTCCAGGGCGGCCTGGCCGGCGTGCCCGGCCTCGGCCATGCCGCGCGCGGACCTGAGCGCGTTCTCGGCTTCGATGAGACTCTTGCGAAGGCGGTTGACCTCGGCGACGTGATCCACGCCGGCAAGGGCCGGCCCGCCCGCAGCATCCGGCAACGGCGCCCCTTGTGCGGTCTCGTCGGCGCGCGGAATGAACCCCGGGACTCGATCCGTCCGGGCGGCGGCGCCCGCCTTGGACAGCTCGCCCTGCAAGCGCGCGATGACGGCTGCCTGATCGCGCGTTTTGGCGCGCAAGGCCTCGATCTCCGATCTCAGCGCAACCTCGCCGTCGAAGCGTGGATCGGCCAGCGTCTCGCGGTTGCGGGCCGCGCGGGCGGCAAGCGTCGCGTTGAGGCGATGCAGGTCGTCGCGCTGCTGGGTGTTGATCTGGGTCGCTTCCTCGAGCGCATGCTTCTGGCGTTCGGAGGATTGGGTGAGGGTCGAGATCTCGCGGTCGCGCTCGAACAGCAGCTTTTTTGCCTCGTTCAGCCGGAACTCCACCTTCGGCATCCGGTCGGCAATGGTCTGCTCCAGGACTCGGCGGGCGTTCTCGTGCTCCTCGAGCGTGGCGCGCAGGCGCTCCACCTCGCCTTCGAGTTCGCTAATGCCTGCGTCGCGGCGGTTGATCTCCACCCGCTGGCGGGCAGCGGCGTAAACGCCCTTTTCGAGCTTCTGCTCGAGCTTGTGGATCGTGAGCGCATATCTGGCTCTGAGGCGGTCCTTGTCGGCGGCGATCTCGGCAGAGCTCAGCGGCATGGTCGCGCGCAGCTTGTCGGCTGCGATACGCGCCGAGCGCCGGCCATAGAGGGGCGCCAGCAGAAAGCCGATCAGCCCCGCCGTGAAAAATCCGAGCGCAACCAGCATGGCCGCCTGGATGGTGATCACCGACGCATCCCCCGGGCCACTCCTCTCACGTTTCGTTTCCGACGCTTGGTCATTGGTGTCATCGGGCCATTGACGAACCCGAGCCTCTATACCGGCGCCCGGCGAGGCCGGCTCGCGCTCCGCCGCGGACGACATCCTCGCGAGCGACTAAAGCCGTCTCCCGAGCATGGCGCAACCGTCTTGCGCCGACCTCACGCTGCCTCCTTATAGAGGATTCCAGGTCGGCGTGCGGGTATACTTCAAATAGCCGACGTTCGCTCCGAGGCGGAGACCAACGCCCGAGCGAATGAGCGCCAGCGTGACGTCGCCATATTTCTGGAATTGCACGCTGAGCCCGCCGACGACGTAGACCGCGCCCTGCACGCCTCCAAATCTATTATAGATTTCCGAGGGATCGCGCATGTTGTAAACCAGAACCATGGTCTTCGATCCTTCGGCCCCGGCATCGTAGCCGACGGACGGGCCCTGCCAGAACACTTTGTGATCTCCGGCATCTTTGGTGTAGAGGCGGCCCTCGCCGTAGCGCAGGCCGACCACGAAGGCGCCGCCCGCATCCTCGCCGAGGATGTAGCCGTTCGGACGGCCCTGACTCTTGAAGGCATACTCGACGGCGGACGCGAGGTTCTGGCTGATCGCGCCGAAAAAGCCGTGGCCGGCAGAGATGATTTCGTTCTCCGAATACGTGCCGCCGCGATCCTGCGGCGCGGCCGTATCATAGGGCGCATCGCCCGCCCCTGCCGGCGGAGGAGCATAAGGCTGCCCGTAGCCTTCGCCTTCGTAAGGCTGGCCCGGATCGCCGTAGCCGCCATCGCGCTGCCCGCCGCCATACGCTCCCTGGCGCGGAGAATAGGCGTCGCTGCCGCCGTAGGTGTCGCCCCGGGACGAATAGGCGTCGTCCGCTCCATAGGCGTTGTCGCGCGGCGTGTAGGCGTCATTCCCGCGGTAGGAGTCGCCGCCGCGCTGCGAATAGCTTTCGTTGCCGCCGTACGATCCGCCCCGCTCCGAATAGCCGTCGTTTCCGCGCGGACTGGTCTCGTGCGAATAGCTTTCTCGCGTGCCGGCGCTCCCGTTCTGCGGCGAGTAGGATGGCGACGAATAGGAATTGTTGTTGTAGCCGCCGGGTGGCGGGTACTTGTCGCCGCGCGGAACATAGACGTTGTCGCCGCTGCCGTAGCCGCGCTGCGCGGGGGCGGCGGCGCTGTCATTGCCCGAATATCCCTGAGAGCCGCCATAGCTTTCGTCGGCGTACTGCGCGATCGCGGGCGGCGCAGCCAGAAGGACAAATGCCGCGCCGGCAAAGACGGTCCAGCGGCGCAGGCGGAACATGGCGGTCATGGGCTTTCGATATCCTTGGATCTCGCAAGACGAATGCGTGCGTGAAAAGACGAACCGAACCCCGCCAGACTCTTCCTGCAAAGTGTTACAAAAGTGTGGCCGCGCGGCCGCACGCGTGACATCCGCGCGCGCGAAAGGCGAGCAAGCCGCAGAGATGATTCGCGAAATTTCCGATGAAGGATTTTTCGCGCATTCGCGCGACGCTCTCCCGATCCTGTGGCCGTCTGCGCGAGACGACGCGATCAGCGCTTCGGCGCGATGGGCTCGCGCGCCCAGGCCACGAATGGCGGGTTGATCATGTCGCGCGTGTGGCCATAGGTCAGAGGCGCACCATCCAACAGCGTCACACAGCCGCCGGCGGCGGTGAGGATGGCCTGGCCGGCGGCCGTATCCCACTCGTTCGTGGGCCCAAGGCGCACGTAAAGATCCGCGTCTCCGCGTGCGATCCGACAGAACTTGAGCGAGGACCCGCCGCGCTCGATCCTTGCGACGGCATACCCTGCAAGAAACGCCTCGACGCTCGACGCGCGATGCGAGCGGCTGGTGACGACGGTGAGCGCGTCGAGATCGGGCGCGCGTGTCGCGAGGTCGTTCAGCGGCCGGTCAGCGAGGCTCGGCGCGCGCTCGTCGGCGGCGATTGCGGCCTCGACCGCCCGTCCGGCGCCGAGCGTGACGAACAGCGCGCCGATCACGGGCGCGTAGATCATGCCGAACACGGGCACCCCATCGATGACGAGGCCGACATTGACCGTGAACTCGCCCGATCCCCTGATGAACTCGCGCGTTCCGTCGAGCGGATCGACGAGAAAGTAAGCCGAGCCTCTCGTCGGCACGTTCCCGGCCGCGGCGCACTCCTCGGCCACCACCGGCACCTCCGGCGCGGCGGCGCGGAGCCCTTCGAGCACCAGGGCCTCGGCCTCGCGATCCGCGGCCGTGACGGGAGAGGAATCGGCCTTCGTCTCGACGGCGACACCGGCCGCATGGTGGCGCAGCTCGACGGCCCCCGCGGCGATGACCGAAGGCAGAATCGCTTCCGCCAGTGCCGGAAAATCGAACGTCCTCATCGCGCCCTGATTCGCTTTCTCTACTCTCAGTGTTGCACACACCGCTGTCCCGCGTGGCGGTCTAGCGCCGTTCGAAGCCCGAAAAACCAGCGCTTTGATGCGCAAGGGCGGCCAGCCTTTGCAGACGCGCGAGGCGCGTGTATCAGAGTCCATCCACGGCGCCCGAGCAAGGGGGCCGCGCCGAGGCCGCGAAGGACGCGCGCCCGGCGCCGCCATGCCGGATCATTCGACGGTCGATCATTCGACGGTTCCAGGGGGCACTTTCATGACCGAGCAGACCGAGTGGGTCCATCCCACGGATCTCGAGCTGGCCGCACTGATCTCGAGCAAGATCTGCCATGACGTGATCGGCCCTGTCGGCGCCA
>ENA-UOUJ01001786-UOUJ01001786.1-activated-sludge-metagenome-genome-assembly--contig:-NODE-1786-length-10661-cov-7.543089_pt1 | contig 10661 bp, 10 predicted proteins | sample MGYA00249839_ERZ747224 | MGnify/ENA primary metagenome ERZ747224 (study PRJEB28782, sample SAMN03220277) | activated sludge metagenome | biome: wastewater; feature: sewage sludge; material... | reverse complement strand
AACGAATGGTCGGAGCGGGGAGATTCGAACTCCCGACCCCTTGCTCCCGAAGCAAGTGCGCTACCAGGCTGCGCTACGCTCCGCCCGACCTTCGTTCCGTCCCAATGTGAAATGAGACCCGCGCTGCCGCAGCAGGGCGCGAGGCGGCTTTATAGCGGCGAGGCCGGGACTGGGCAAGCCGATCCGTACGTGATTTTCACGCGGGGGCGAATACGGCCTGAATTGCCGCCCCCTGCTCCGCCGCGCCTGCCTCCGAGGGCGCCTGCGATCCTCACAGAAAACCGAGGGCCGGCAGCCCGCGGGCCCCGGCCCTCCGGCCTCGGATATGGACTTTGCAGCGCGTCTTCGACCGACGGTCCGGGCGCGATCCCGGCTTAGCGCTGGGGCTTCTGCAGGTTCTGCATGGCTTCCGTCACCAGGCGGCCAAGCTCCTGGGCCTGCAGCGCGTAGGCCTGCATTTGAGACTGGGCGAAGCGGCTCTGATGGGCGAGGATTTCCTGGATGTCCTTGGCGCTCGCAAGGTCGCTCGCCAGGGCGAAGGCCGCTTCCGCGTTCTGCTTGGCGAATTTGGTGGCGCGTTCCTGAACGGCACGGAATCCCGAGGAGACATCGTTTGCGGGCAGCGACTTCGACCAGAAGGTCATGGCCTGCGTCATGGCGTCGATGAACTGGCCGTAGGCCTGCCGAGCCTGCTCGACGTTCTGCTCCGCCATATCGCGCACTTGCTGAGGAATCTCGAACGGGTTCTGGGACATTGGGTTCTCCGGCGTTTCGGGGGGTCAAAGCTCTTTTAGTGGTAACGTTTCGCGTGGGTCTGGAAAAGCGCTTTCCCATGACCCGCCCATGACATGGCGCCACGCGCCGGATTGGCGCAGACTTTCCGGCGCGGTCCGTTGTCTCATCGCGGGTCAGTCCGGCAACGGGATGAACTCCGCATCGTCGGTCGGCACAGGGGCGAACCGCCCCGCTTTCGTCTGCTTTTGCCGCGTCTATTCTATCTTTTGATGACGAGACACGGAACGTTCGATGCGCCGCCAAAGATCCAGGGTAAAGATTTCTTGGCCGGGCGCGGGCATGCCGCTACGCTCCCACAGTAGGATCAACTCCCGAGGTTGAACAAGACCACATGGCGACGGACACACCCGGAGCGGCTGCCAACGCGCCGGCACGCGAGACAGAGGCGTTCATCGACGCCAACGCGGCCGTGCTCGGTCTCACCATCGCGCCCGAGTGGAAGGCCAACGTCGCGATGTTCGTCGAGGTTGCGCGCGCCATGGCGGCGCGGATCGAAGCGACAGGGGCCGCCGCCGCGTCGGAGGCCGCACCCGTGTTCACGCCTCGCCCCTTGACACCTCACGCACCGCAATGACTGCTCAGACCTTGCCTCAGGGCGCGCGCAAGACCGCCCGCGCCATTCATCGCGGCGACGTTTCGGCCGAGGAGATCGCGCGCGCGGCCCTCGACCGCATCGCGGAACGCGACGCCGAGATCGGCGCCTTCACCGACGTGACGGCGGAGCGCGCGATTGCGGAAGCGCGCGCCGTCGACAGCGCGCGCGCGAAGGGTGGCACGCTCGGCCCCCTCGCAGGTGTGCCGTACGCGGTGAAGAACCTCTACGACGTCGCCGGACTTTCGACGCGCGCAGGCTCGAAGATCAATGCCGCCGATCCGCCGAAGACCACCGATGCGCTCATCGTCTCGCGCATGGCGGCGGCGGGCGCCGTGCTGACGGGCGCGCTCAACATGGGCGAATACGCCTACGACTTCACGGGCGAGAACGCGCATTACGGGCCGTCGCGCAATCCGCTCGACGCCGCGCGCATGACGGGCGGATCGTCGGGCGGCTCGGCCGCAGCCGTGGCCGCCGGTTTCGTTCCGGTCTCGCTCGGCTCCGATACCAATGGCTCGATCCGCGTGCCGGCGGCGTTCTGCGGGCTTTATGGCCTGAAGCCGACGTATGGACGCCTGCCACGCACGGGCACCTTTCCGTTCTGCGACAGCCTCGATCATCTGGGGCCGTTTGCGCGCTCGGTGGACGACGTCGCGTTCGTCTACGATGCGCTGCAGGGGTACGATCCTTCCGATCCAGTCTGTGCCGCGCGTCCTGTCGAGCCCGTCACGGGCGAGATCGCGAAAGATCTCGACGGGCTGAGGATCGGGGTCGCGACGGGGTATTTCCGCGTCGATGCGGACGCGGGCGCGCTCGAAGCGCTCGCGCGCGCGGCCGATGCGGTGGGCGCCGCGCAAGAGATCGATATTCCGGGTGTCGCGGAGGCACGGGCGGCCGCCTTCCTCATCACCAACGCCGAGGGAAGCGCGCTTCATCTGGAGCGGCTCCGGCGCCAGGCGGCCGACTTCGATCCCGAGACGCGCGATCGCTTTCTCGCGGGCGCGTTGCTCCCCGCAAGCTGGGCCATCTCGGCCCAGCGCTTCCGGCGCATGTTCGAAGAGACGATGCGGGGCGCGTTCGCGCAGGTGGACGTGATCCTGGCGCCTGCCGCACCGACGCATGCGCCGCTGCTCGGACAGAAGACGATCGTGCTCGGCGGGCGCGAGGTGCCGCTGCGCGCGAACATGGGGATCTATACGCAGCCGATCTCGTTTGTCGGGTTGCCTGTCGCTGCCGTGCCGGTGTGCGAGCCAGGGCAGCTTCCGTACGGCATCCAGGTGATCGCGGCCCCCTGGCGCGAGGACCTTTGCCTGCGCGTTGCCGCGGCCCTCGAAGCGGCAGGCGTCGACCGGCGCGGCTGAACGCTCGTTCCGCGGAGACCTACGAACGCAGCTTGGCGAGACTGGGCGAAGCGGGCGCGCCGAACGTGCGGCGGAAGGTGTGGGCAAAGTGGGCCTGGTCGGAAAAGCCCGCCGCGTGGGCCGCGCTCGTAAAGCTCGATCCGGCGACGATCTCGCCGATGGCGTGGCGCAGTCTCTGCCAGCTCCGGAAGCGGCGGAACGGCACGCCGACCTCACGCGCGAAGAGATGCTGAAAGCGCGACGACGAGAGCCCGGCGTGGCGGGCCGCATCCGCGGCGGACAAGGCGTCGTCGAGGTTCTCCGAAATCAGCCGCACGGCGCCCGCGATGCGCGGATCGAGACTGCGGTGCGCGCGTGGCGTCGCGAAGCCGAGCAGGCTGTCGAGCGCATCGCCGACCCAGCGCGGGCTGTCGGCTGCCTCGTAGATGCTGCGGAACTCGGACAGCTCGCCATGGGAGCCTATGACCGCGCCGGCGACCTCGCGGCCGTTCGTGACGAGCGGGACGAGCGCGTCGCTCCCCGCCTCGCTGGGCTCCAGATAGAACACGGCCAGCGGCTGGCCTTCGAGGCGCAGGGCGTACGTCACGCCGGCCGGGATGACCGCCGTCCGGCATTGCGTCCAGGGCTCCGCACCGATTTTCACCTCGAAGGGCGCGTAAAGCCCTGCGAGATAGACCGGCACGCTGTGCGCGTGCGGCGCGTTGTACGTCAGTGGGCCAACGAAGAGCGCGCGTCCGGCATCCAGGTGCCAGATCGGCTTCAGCTCCGTCTCGGTCATGGCAGCACGTTCGTACAAGTTTGCCTCTTTTCTCAAGGCTAGGCTTGCCGCGCCTTAGCAGTTCAAAGGAACGATCTCAATGTCCACCTTCGACGTCCGCCCGAGCCGCCGCAACCTTCTGGCCTCCGCCGCCGCTCTCGCCGCCGTGCCGCTTGCCGCCCGCGGATTGAGCGGCCTGGCCGAGGCCGCCGCGCCCAAGCTCGGAACGTCGCAGCCCAGGCACTGGCGCTACAAGATCGGCGCGTTCGAGCTGACGACGATTGCGGATACCGAGATTTTCATTGACGGGCCCTATCCCCTCATCGGGGGGAATGCGTCGGAAGAGGAGGTCGCCGTGCTGATGCGCGACAACCTTCTGCCAACGGATGCCTATCAAGCCGGTTTTTCGCCGACGATCGTCAACACCGGTCGCGAGGTGGTGCTGTTCGATACGGGCAACGGCGAGAACGGCTTCGTCTCGCGCCCCAACGGCGGCTGGCTGGCGGCCGGCCTCGCGCCCGCAGGCTTCAAGCCGGAAGAGATCGACGTGGTCGTCATCACGCATGGGCATTCGGATCATATCGGCGGCCTGATCGAGGGCGGCAAGCCTCTGTTCCCCAACGCGCGCTATGTGATCGGCGCGGTCGAGCACGACTTCTGGGCGCCGGAAGGAAAGCACTCGGGCGACCTCGAAGGCCTGGCCGCCGTCTATCGCGCCAACACGGCGCCCATCGCGGACCGGTTCACGTTCGTCAAGCCGGGCGACGAGGTGGTGTCCGGCATTCACGCCGTGGAAGCCTACGGGCATACGCCGGGCCATCTCAACTTCATGATCGAGAGCGAGGGCAAGCAGCTCTACATCTGGGCCGACTGCGCGCACCATCAGGTGGCGTCGCTCGCGCGGCCCGACTGGCACTGCGTGTTCGACATCGACAAGGAGCAGGCGGCGGCCACGCGGAAGCGCGTGTTCGACATGCTGGCGACGGACCGGATCCCCGTGGTCGGCTATCACATGCCGTTCCCGTCGGTGGGCTACGTCGAGCGGCTCGACGCCTCGGGCTATCGCTGGCTCGCGCATACCTACCAGCTCAACCGCTGACGACGGCGGACGCAGGCGGCTTGGCGTCGGTTGGGAGGCCGGTTAGGCTCCCAGCCGGAGTTTGCCGCCACCGCCTGAGCCGAGATGCCCGTCTCCGTCCTTCTCGCGAGCGGGATCATGATCCTGCTCCCCGTCGCACTGGCGTGGATCGTTATCCAACGCTTGCGCACGCCGGCGAGGCTTCTGGCTTGGGGCGCGGCAACGTTTCTCTTCGCGCAAGCGCTGCGCCTGGCCTTTCTGCAGGGGCTCACATCGGTCTTTCAGGCCGGTATGCTGCCGGCACCCGCGGCGGCGTATCTCGGCCTGTTCAACATCGCGATCCTCGCGCTGACGGCGGGCGTGTTCGAGGAAGGCGCCCGCTATCTGGCCTATCGCCACGCCATCCCGGACGCGCGTTCCTGGAGCGCGGCGGTCACGTTCGGCATCGGGCATGGCGGCATCGAATCCATCCTGCTCGGCGGCATGATGGCGTGGCAGCTTGCAGCGCTGCCCGCCGGGGGCGAGACGCTGCCCTGGTTCATGCCGTTTCTCGGCGCGATCGAGCGCGTGTTCGCGCTGTGCCTCCACATGATGTTGGCGGTGGTGGTTCTGCAGGCGATCACACGCGGCAATCTCTGGTGGCTCGCCGCCGCGATCGCGGGTCACGCGGCAGCCAACGCCCTCGCGGCCGCTGTCCTGATCGGCTATGGACCGATTGCGGCGGAAACGGTGCTCGCACTCGTGGCCGCTCTCGCACTCGCCGCGATGTTTCGCCTCCGCGCGACTGGTTAAGAAAGTGTACGAGGCGTCCGCTCAGCGCGAGTGGCTCTCGGCAAGCGACCCCATGCCGCTTCTATCCGCGCCGGAAACCCCTTAAGTTCAGCGGCTCGCGGCAGTTCCGAGGGCCGATGGCGCACGATCTTACCTTCAAGACGAGCATGAGCTTCGCTTACGGCGTGCCCGCCCCCGTGAGCCCAGGCGTCGTGCGTCTGGTTGCGAACAACCCGAGCCCGCTCACGTTCAAGGGGACGAATACATACCTCGTCGGGATGACGGAGCTCGCCGTCATCGATCCCGGTCCCGCCGACGATGCGCACCGCACGGCGATCCTGAAGGCGGCTGCCGGCCGCCCCATCCGCCAGATCATCGTCACGCACGCGCATCGCGATCACGTGGACGGCGCATCGGCGCTCAAGGAGACAACGGGCGCTGCGATCTACGGCTACGGGCGCGAAGAGATCGCGGCGGAAGGTCCCGCCATCCAGCCGCAGGGCTCCGAGTTCATCGATTACGTGTTCGCCCCCGACGTGCGGGTCGACCATCACGACATCATCGAAGGCCCCGAGTGGGCGCTCGAGGCGGTCCACACGCCGGGCCATGCACCGGACCATCTCTGCTTCGCGCTCGCGGGGCGCAATATCCTCTTTTCCGGCGATCACGTGATGGCCTGGAACACGACGCTCGTCGCGCCGCCCGAGGGGCACATGGGCGACTACGTGGCTTCGCTCCAGCTTCTGCTCGCACGGCGCGAGACGATCTACCTGCCGGGCCATGGCGACCGGCTGGAGGAGCCGCAGCGGTCGGTGCGCGCCTATCTCCTGCATCGGCGATGGCGCGAGGAGCAGGTGCTCGACGCGATCCGCAGCGGACGCGAGAACGTGGAAGCGATCGTGCCCGTCGTCTATCCTTCGATCGACGACAAACTCGCCCGCGCCGCCGCGCTCTCGGTGCAGGCGCACGTGGAGCATCTCATCGCGCGCGGACTCGTCACCTGCGACGGCGGTCAGACGCTGAGCGGCTTCCTCTCTCCCGCTTAGCGGCGGGCGCTTCCTCTTTCGCCTCCTGCGCCATCGGCACCGATGCGTCGATGCGGGCGTGGATCTCCTTGATCAGCTCCCGCACGCGCTCCGCGTTGCGGCCCATGTCGCCGGTGGCGAAGCGCTGGGCCGAGCGAATGTCCACACGGGCCGTCTCCGCATTGCCGGAAACGCGGATCGCGACATCGTCGTAAAGCCCCGTGATCAGGGTACGATCGACAGCCTCGATCATTCCGGGCGTACCGGCTTCGAGATCGGGCGGCTCTTCGCGCTCGGGCGTCATCCTGAGGCGCTTCACCGCGTCGACGGCCGCGGCGTACACATCCTCGCTCGAACGGTCGATGCGGATCGGAAGGATGTCTGCGTAAGCGCGCTGCTGCTCGTCCGCGAAGCGCGCCCGATCGTAGACGGGCGAATTGCTGCCCGGCCCGCGCAAGCGCATGACGGCGGAGAAGCGCGGTGGGTTGTCGAAGTCGGTGGTGATGTCGCTCACGAGCGGATGCTCGCGCACCCACGCGATCCCGACGAGCGGAAGGGCGATCAAGGCGAGGCTCAGCGTCACGGCGAAGAGCACGCGCGCGGTGCCGGGGCGGCCGGTGCGCCAGATGATCAAGGCCGCCACGATCGCAGCGAGGATCGAGAGAACGGCGATCCCGAGCGCGACGACGACGAGGTTGAAGGCGACGGGCGTCGCCATGCCCACTACGCGATGAAGGAACGCCGCGGCAGCCACGAGCCCGAAGGCGAACAGCGCTGCCCGGGTCGCCCAGCGGCTTGCAGCCGGCTCTCTTTCGAGTTCAGCGCGCATGGTCGTGGGGTGCCTTGCCAGTTGTCAGATTCGAGCGAGAATACCCTCGGAATTGGACGAATTGTAGCGCCGTGTCGCCAAGCGGACCCTTCGGAACCGCCGCAACGGCCAGGGACGACCGCGGGCGTCATATTTACCTCGTTTTGTCATCGTGCGCGGCGGCCCTGGCCCTCTCGCCACGCGTTCTCGCGCTGCGGAAGGCGTTTTCGGCGCTCGGACGCGTTGCATTTCCCAGCCATGGGGCGGAAGGTAAGCCTTTGGCGCGAATCGCTACTAAACTGATTGTTTCCCAACTCTTTCGCGCGTCGCGGAACTGTCACGTCCCGTCGCTAATCTTGCTCTTGTCTCCATTCCGCATTCTTCCCGACAGAGCGTTCTCCTGCCATGGCCTTTCGTTTCAGGCTCCACGAGCCGATCGCAAAAGATTTTCGCCGGATCGGCGCCGAGCAGATCGAGCGCGCGCTCGGCCAGCTTTCGGCCGGCATCGATGGCGCCAAGGAAGTGCACGAGGCGCGCAAGTGCCTGAAGCGGCTTCGCGCGCTTTTGCGGCTCGGGCGCGAAGGACTCGGCGAAGAGGTGTTCCAAGCCGAGAACGCGCGCTTCCGTGACATCGCGGGCCGGCTGTCGTCGGTGCGCGACGATCACGTCGTGATCGAAACGCTGGTGGGGCTCGAAGCAACGACCGACGACGAGGAGACGCGCGTGGCGCTGCGTCGCGCGCGGGCCGCCTGCGTCGAAGCCCGCGCGGCGGAGGATGCGGCCGGGGACGCAGTGGATGCGGCCACCCTCTCGGAGGTTCGGGCCGAGTTTGCCGACGCCCTCAAGAGCTTTCGCGATCTCAAGCTCAGCCCCAAAGGCACGCCGACACTGGTCGCGGGCCTCGTTCGCGTCTATCGGCGCGGGCGCAAAAGCCTCGTCACCGCCTATGCGACCGGCGACGACGAGGACTTCCACACCCTGCGCAAGGCGGTGCAGGCCCATTGGCGGCACATGGGGCTTCTCACACGGCTTTGGCCGGCGATGTTCAGCGCGCGCGTGGAAGCGGCCCGCGAACTCTCCCAGATCCTCGGGGACGACCACGATCTCGCGCTGCTCAAGACGCGGATCGGGGGGCTCGATGCGAAAACAACGCTCGCGGACGGGGAGAAAGACGCTCTCCTGGCCCTGATCTCGGCCCGCCAGGGCATGCTCCGGAGGCTGGCGGAGCCACGCGGGGACATGCTCTTCGCCGCATCGCCCAAGGCCCACGGCCGCTGGATCGCGGCGCTCTGGGACGCGGCGATCGTGAAGGCCAAGATCGACAACGACTCCGAAAAGGCTGGATTTGCCCGGCCGGACTCCTCGAAAAAGCAAGCATTTTCCCGCTCCTGACCCCCTCCTCGGGGTCTCCCGGGCTTGCCTCGGCGCCGAGAAACGCGCATCTCACCTTTCAGGATGTGCGTAGAACGTCCATGCGGGATGACGGACGCGGGAGCAAGCTTCGAGATGTTGACGAAACCTGACAACGGCTTTCAGCCGGATCGCAGCCACTGGCCGAAGGATCATCCGGATGTCAGGCACGGTCGGGTGGGCGTGCTTCTCCTGAACCTCGGGACGCCGGACGGGACCGACTATTGGGCCATGCGCCGCTACCTGAAGGAATTCCTGTCGGATCGGCGCGTGATCGAGGAGCCGCGCTGGAAGTGGTGGCCGATCCTCAACCTCATCATCCTCACCGTCCGCCCCGGGCGGAAGGGGCAGGACTACGCGACCATCTGGAACAACGAGAAGGACGAAGGCCCGCTCAAGAGCATCACCCGGTCGCAGGCGGAAAAGCTCGCGGACCGGCTTGCAGATGCCCCGCACGTCATCGTCGACTGGGCGATGCGCTACGCCAACCCCACGACCGAGAGCCGGATCGAGGCGCTGTTCGCGGCGGGCTGCGAGCGCATCCTGCTGGTTCCGCTCTATCCGCAGTATGCAGCGGCCACGTCCGCCACCGCCTGCGACCATGCCTTTCGCGCGCTCATGAAGATGCGCTGGCAGCCGGCGGTCCGCGTGGCGCCCGCCTACCACGACGACCCGACCTACATCGACCGCCTCGCCCGCTCGATGAAAGCGAGCCTCGCAAAGCTCGACTTCGAACCGGAGCGCATCATCGCGACCTTCCACGGCATGCCGGTCAAATACTTCGAGCAGGGCGACCCCTACTACTGCCAGTGCCAGAAGACGTCGCGGCTCTTGCGCGAGGCGCTGGGCTGGCCGGAGGAGCGCTGGCTCACGACCTTCCAGTCGCGGTTTGGGTCCGATCCCTGGCTCGAGCCCTACACCGACAAGACGGTAGAGCGGCTGGCCGCCGAAGGCATCAAGCGGCTCGCGCTCGTGGCGCCCGGCTTCTCGGCCGACTGCCTGGAGACGCTCGAAGAGCTCGACGGCGAGAACCGGCACATCTTCGAGGGCGGCGGGGGCGAGAAGTTCGCCTATCTGCCGGCCCTCAACGACAGCGACGATGGGGTCGACGTGATCGAGGCCATCGTGCGGCGCGAGATTTCCGGCTGGGTCTGAGGGCCGCCACAAAGATAACCGACAGAGTAAGGATCAATCGACGACGGCGCTGACGGCGGCTCGAAACGAGCCTATGCTGCGGCGCTTTCGTCTACGGCAACGCGTGTTCATTCGCCTCCGGGAGAGGACCCCTTATGTTCAATGGCTTCGAGGTTTTCGGTATTCTTCTCATCGTCCTGGCCGCGGCGGTGCTGTGGTCCACGGTCAAGATCATTCCCCAGGGTTTCAACTACACCGTCGAAAGTTTCGGCCGTTACACGCGGACGCTGACGCCCGGCCTCCATTTCCTCGTGCCGGTCATGGAGCGCATCGGCCACCACGTGAACGTCAAGGAGCAGGTGCTCGAAATTCCGAGCCAGGACGTGATCACGCGCGACAACGCGATGGTACGGGTGGACGGCGTCTCGTTCTTCCAGGTGCTGAACGCAGCCAAGTCCGCCTACGAGGTCGATCATCTCGAAAACGCGATCGTGAATCTCACCATGACCAACATCCGCACCGTCATGGGCTCGATGGATCTCGACGAGCTGCTCTCGAACCGCGACATCATCAACGCCAAGCTGCTCGACGTGGTGGACCACGCGACCGAGAGCTGGGGCGTGAAGGTGACGCGCATCGAGATCAAGGACATCGCGCCGCCGCGCGATCTCATCGACGCCATGGCGCGGCAGATGAAGGCCGAACGCGAGAAGCGTGCGCAGATCCTCGAAAGCGAAGGCTTGCGGGCGGCCGCGATCCTCAAGGCCGAAGGCGAGAAGCAGGCCGTCGTGCTGGAAGCCGAGGGCCGGCGCGAAGCCGCGTTCAAGGATGCGGAAGCGCGCGAGCGTGAGGCCGAAGCCGAAGCGAAAGCGACGCAGATGGTGTCGGACGCCATCGCATCGGGCAGCGTGCAGGCGATCAACTACT
>ENA-UOUJ01001785-UOUJ01001785.1-activated-sludge-metagenome-genome-assembly--contig:-NODE-1785-length-10666-cov-4.518990_pt1 | contig 10666 bp, 11 predicted proteins | sample MGYA00249839_ERZ747224 | MGnify/ENA primary metagenome ERZ747224 (study PRJEB28782, sample SAMN03220277) | activated sludge metagenome | biome: wastewater; feature: sewage sludge; material... | reverse complement strand
GAAGCCGCGTTCGCATCCGGATGTCGCGATCGCAAGCTGGTGCAGCGCGACCAGGATCGGTTCGGCGGCGGTATTGTCCTTTGGCCGCGCCGGCCGATCGATCTCGACCCACCACGGGCTGCCGTCCGGCTTGACGCCGAGGCCCCGCAATTCGCCGCCGATCTCCACCAGCGCGTTGTGGATCCCGAGCCCGCGCAAGGTTTCCACCACCAGATCGACCGCAAATCCCTTGGCGATGCCACAGAGATCGAGCAGTCCGTGACTGGATCGCCGCAGGCGGTAGGCGGCGGCATTCAGGTCGAGCCGCCGCCATCCGCACTCCCGGCGGCGTCCGTCAATCTCATCCGGCGATGGCGGCGAGGCGCGAGCGCCGCTCGGACCAAAACCCCAGAGATCGACCAGCGCTCCCATGGTGGGATCATAAGCGCCGCCGGATTCCGCCGCGATGCGCAGCGCGCTCACCATGACCCGGCCGAACTCCGGCGGCAGATCCTGCCATTGGTTCAACGTGAGGCGGTTGAACCGGCTGATGTCGGACTGGTCTTCCCACGGGCTCATCTGCGCGATCACGCGCTCAAGGGCTCGCGGAATCATCCGCTGCACCGTTTGCGCGCTGGCGGACGATCCGACAAACCTGACCGACCACGTCGTGCCCATGGTCGTGCCGGCGAACTCCCGGATGCGCTCCGCCGAAGGTACGGCGTGCGGCATCTCCGGGATGATCGGGATGGCCACACGCCGCGTGACCGGCGCGGTCATCGCGTTACTGCGGCAGCACTTCGACCGTGGTGATGTACGTGCTGCGGCGCTGCTGCGCGTCCTTGATCGTGCTCTTGTCGTCCTGCACCGATGCTTTCACCCAGTAGAAGCCGGGATCCGGGAATGTGACGCTGAAAGTGCCGGACTCGTCGGTGGTGGCCTTGCTGTCGTTCAGTGTGTCGCGATAGCGGATCCCGCCCGGAACGATCTCGACCGCGACATTGCCGGCAGGCTTGCCGTCCAGCACGAGGCGGAACGTTGCCTTCTCTCCCACCGCCAGATTGTTGGGATGGGTCACCGGAATCATCTCAAGTCCAACGCCGGTCGGTTTCAGCGTGTTGGACGAAGGCTTGCCCGATGTGACGAAAGTTTCGATCCGGCTGCGGTTTTCCGTGACCTTCACATCAGTCGCCTTGGCGGGAATGGCCTTGGCCAGTTCGTCGGGCTTGCCGCGCCAGCGCTTGTTTTCGCCGTCCAGTTTATAACTCGCGAACAGGCCCTGGTGCGTCAGGCTCAGTTTGTAGGTGCCGGGTTGCGCCAGCTTGAAATCGACGGTGCTGCGGAAGCGGCCTTTAGCCAGGTTCTCCGGGGTGACGGCCTTGCCGTCGGGACCTTCGATCGCCAGCTTGTCGAGCGGCAACGGGTTATGCTCGAAATAGAACAGGTCGTTAGAGATGGCGCCGTCGACCGTGACCCAGAGGTCGGAGCCGGACAGGACGGTGGCGGATGGCAGCAGCCAGGCGCGATGAGCCTGCGCAGGCGGGGCAAGCAGCGAAACCGTCGCCGCGATCAATGCGAGCTTGAGATGGTTGGTCATGGCGAAATCCTTTCCATGAAAGCTGTGAGGCGATTAATGCACGGTGGGTTCGAGTGCGCGGACCAAGGCGTTTTCGAACGATAAGTATCGGCTCCCGAGAAAAGCGCGTCAGATCGACTCGTGGCGTTCTGTTCCTGATGTCATCGGAAGCGACGCTCTAGGGCGTCAATTTCAATGTGACCGCGCCAAGCTCACGCTCCCCCTTGGCTTCGCTGGTCGCGGGAGCCTTCGGCGGCCATTCGAAGGGGATCTTCAGCAACTCACGGCCGCCGACTTCGCGAGCAGCCTCGATGACGAGCTGGTATTTGCCCGGCGTCAGTCCTTCGAGCGGTTTGCTGGCGCTATCAAACTTGACCTGATGGGTGCCGGGCGCGCGGGTCGGGCTGGATAATCCATCGACGGGCAGCGCGAGTTCACGGCCGGTGCGGCGCCACCACTGCCGCACGTCCTTGAGCCACTTCGTACCCTCGTTCTTCTTGTGGTTGACGTCGTACCACACGGCTAGATTGGTGATCTTGCCGCCGTCGGCCTGTTCCACCCACATCGCGACGTAAGGCTTGTGGTACTCGGCGACGTCGAGCTGGGGAACATCGATGCTGATTGTCGCCTCGGAAGCCAGCGACGAACTTGCGGCAAGGGTCGTGAGTGCGGCGGAAATCAAAAGGCGCATTGTTTACCTTCTAGCCATGGATGAGAAGAACAGCGAGCAGGGTTGGAATCATCAACCCCAGAGTCACGACGGGCCAGGTAGCCGGTCGCCGCCTGGCATGAAGCTGCAGGAGCAACAGGCCGGTGAGACAGAAGGTGATCGCGGCGGCCGCGAACACGTCGATGAACCAGCTCCACGCCTTGCCGGTGTGACGGCCCTTGTGCAGATCATTGAGATAGGCGATCCAGCCGCGGTCGGTCACCTCATACGACACAGCGCCACTGCCGTCGCGCTGGATGCTGAGCCATGCGTCGCCGCCAGGCCGGGGCAGAGCGACATAGACCTCGTCGGACGCCCATTCGGTGTCGCGTCCCGCGGTGCTGACGCCGATCTCGCGCCGCAGCCACTCGCTGATGCCGGGTGGCAGAGCCGCCTTGGCGTTGCCTGGATCAGACGTCAGGTCGGCGATCAGAGCCTGCGGCAGTTGTGCCTGACGCATCGTCACCGCGGGCTTGGATTCGATCTGACCGGCGTTGTTCAGCGTAATTCCGGTCAGGGCGAACAGCAGCATGCCGATCAAACACAGGCCTGAGCTGATCCAGTGCCATTGATAGAGCTGATTGATGAAGAAGGCGCGGCGCTTCTTTCGCTGCCAGAGTTCGTCGCCATCGACTGTCAATCTATCCGGATTGTCCATTTGTCTCGTCGCCGGGTCAGTATTTTGCAGAATCCAGGAGGCGCGGGCGGTACCCTTCAAGATCGTTGCAACGTGTTTAGCGAAGCGGGCTTCGCATTACTACCGCACGAGATTAGGTTTATTCTAAATGACTCGCCGGTGCCGGGCTGGCGACCACGCATTTTTCCGGGGGCGCGGCAGGCGCAACGCACTGGAATGACACGCGGATGGCTTCTATATCATCCCGGCGCGGGGAACTCCGGTTCCCGGATTCGCGTGTCCATTGCGAACCTGATGCAAACACCTGATGCAAACATCAGAATCCAGGCCGTACCGGCGTCTTGTCGTGCGGGCAGGCTCGGAGGCTAGCTTGACCGGACCCGTCGGGACGAGAAGGTAAACTTCTGAATCGCACTGAGTTTTTGCGTCAAGTTGATCAAGGGTAGAAGATATGACCTCGACAATCGACAAGAACGGCGCGGCCGAAAGCCGGGTGTTTGAGGCGGATGTGGCCAAGCTGCTCCAGATGATGGTGCACTCGGTCTATTCCGACAAGGACGTATTCTTGCGGGAGCTGATTTCGAATGCCGCGGACGCCTGCGAGCGTCTGCGTTATGAGGCGATCAGCGATCCCGCGTTGCTGGCGGACGAGACCAGGCCGCAGATCTCCATCGCCATCGATGCGGAACGGCGGCAACTGACGGTCGAGGACAACGGCATCGGCATGGGCCGGGACGAACTGGTCGACGCGCTGGGAACCATCGCACGGTCGGGCACCAAGGCCTTCATCGAGCAGGCTCAGGCCGCGGAGTCGGGCGACGGCGTCTCTTTGATCGGTCAGTTCGGGGTCGGATTCTATTCGGCCTTCATGGTGGCCGATCAGGTCGATGTGGTCTCGCGGCGCGCGGGCGCCAGGGAGGCGTGGCGCTGGTCATCGGACGGGAAGGGGACTTTCACGGTCACGCCCGTGGATGAGAGTGAAGCTCCCGCGAGAGGAACCCGCGTGACGCTTCATCTGACCGAAGACGCCACGGGGTATGCCGATCGGGTCAAGCTGGAGCAGATGATCAGGGAGCAATCGGGGCATGTGCCGGTTCCGATCGCTCTCATCGAGAAGCCCGGAGCCGAGCCGGCCGAGATCGCCGATGGCGCGGCGCTCTGGACCCGGCCGCGCGGCGAGATCAGCGTTTCCGAATACGCCGATTTCTACCGAAGCGTCGCGGGCCAGTTCGACGAACCCGCGCTGACGGTGCATTTCCGCGCCGAGGGACGGCAGGAGTTCACGGCGCTGCTGTTCGTACCGCAGAACCGGCCTTTCGATCTGTTCGAACCGGACAAGAAGCATCAGCTCAAGCTTTATGTGAGGCGGGTCTTCATCACCGAGGATGCTGATCTGTTGCCCCGCTATCTGCGATTCGTGCGCGGTGTCGTCGACTCGGCGGACCTTCCGCTCAATATCTCGCGCGAAATGATTCAGGAAAGCCAGATCCTGGCCGCGATCAAGAAGAGCATCACCGGCCGTATCCTCGGCGAGCTTGAGAAGCTGGCTGACAAGGACGCGCAGGCCTACGGGAAAATCTGGGAAGCCTTCGGTCCGATGTTCAAGGAAGGCATCTACGATGCCGCCGATCGGCGCGACACCGTTCTTCGGCTCTCCCGCTTCAAGACAACGGCCGGATCGTTGCGGAGTCTCAAGGACTATGCCGGCTCCCTGAAGGAGAATCAGACCTCGATCTACTATCTCGCCGGGCAGGATGCCTCCCGTCTCGAAGCCTCGCCGCATCTGGAAGGGTTTCGCGCTCGCGGCGTGGAGGTTCTCCTGCTGTCCGATCCCGTCGACAGCTTCTGGGTCACGTCCGGACCGAGCTTCGAGGGAAAGCCGTTCAAATCGGTGACGCAGGGCGCGGCTGATCTGGCCGCGATCCCGCGCCTCGACGCCGGCACGGAGCCATCACCGGACCTCAGCGAGGGCGTCACGGAGTTTCTCGCCTTCCTCAAGACAACGCTTTCGGACCTGGTCTCGGACGTCCGCTCGTCGGACCGTCTCACCGATAGCCCGGTTTGCCTCGTCGCAGCCGAGTCGGGACCCGACCGGCAGCTGGAAAAAATCCTCCTCGGAGTCGGACAATTGGCGGGCGCATCCAAGCCGGTGCTCGAGGTGAATCCGGGGCATCCCCTGATCGCTTCGCTGGCAGCGCTCGGGCAGGATGATCGCGAGTTCAGGGAGGACGCCGCGCGGATGCTGCTCGACGATGCGCGCGTGCTCGATGGAGACCGCCCCAGTGATGCGCTTGAGTTTTCCAGGCGCCTTGCCCGTCTCGTCGAGCGGGGACTGCGCCGCTCGACCGCGGGCGGCGGCGATTGATGGCGCCCTGACAGGTCGAGCCTTGCTACAGCGTTTTCGAGCGAAGCATGTCCTCGGGCTTGATCCGAGGATGGCTACCGGTTCGCGTGAAGAAAACGCGTTAAAACAATAATCCAGAGCTTTGCTTCTGATTCAGTCAGAAGCAAAAATGCTCTAATGATCGGCAGAAACGGCTGTCGCGCTTTTGAGCGCAGCCGGCCCTCCGGGATGGAGCGGTTCAGCTGGCGCGGCCCAGAAGAACGTCTCTCAGGACGACCGCGCTGTTGTGTGCTTCATCATGGGCCGCAAACACCAGCGTGATCCGTCCCGTTCTCGCGCGGGTCCGCAGTTCGTCGAGTTGTTCGGGGTGCCGTTCAATCTCTTCCACATACCGCTGCCGGAACTCCGGCCAGCGGGCGGGATCATGCCCGAACCATTTGCGCAGCCCGGTGCTGGGCGCGATATCCTTTATCCAGAGATCGATGGCGGCATCCGTCTTGCGGAGACCCCTGGGCCATAGGCGATCGACCAGTATCCGCGCGCCATCGTCAGCGGCGGGGGCCTCATAGGCTCGCTTCACACTGATGTTCCTGGCCGCAAGCCGCGTCACCAGAGTTTCTGCCGCTTCGATGGGATCGCTCAGTCGCCTTGACCGGGATTCGCCGAAAAATACTGCTCCAGCTTGCCGGCGACGCCGTCGAACGTTTTCGCGTCGGCGGGAGCATCGCGCTTGATGGTGATGTTCGGCCAGGCCGCGGAATATTCGGCGTTCAGCTTGAGCCAGTTTTCGAGGTCCGGCTCGGAGTCAGGCTTGATGGCCTCGGCCGGACATTCAGGCTCGCACACGCCGCAGTCGATGCACTCGTCGGGATTGATGACGAGCATATTGTCGCCTTCGTAGAAGCAGTCGACCGGACATACCTCCACACAATCCATGTATTTGCACTTGATACAATTTTCGGTGACAACGAAGGTCATCTCGAAGACTCCGCGAAGGCAGATAGGAAACGCGACGAACACCGGCGCAAACCCTCGCGTAAGCGCGGCTCCGCGATGCCCGTTCTCGATATAGGCCGTATATATCAACAAACGCCTTAGCCAAGGCGTTATATCACATACCAGTGCGGAAACGCCGGGCGGGGACCGGGAACATCCGTTTATAAGATACATCGTAAATAGCTCTTATATGCTCAATCCCGGCCGGAAGCAACATTTCATGGGATTCTTCGGGGTCGGCAGGCTCCGCTTCGCCCCTAAAACACGCCAATGTGAACCTGGCTGACCATAGCCTGTTCCCAACCTGCGAAAGGAGACAAACATGGTGGAGCGATTATCGGATGAAGCACGAAGCAGAGCGCTCAACGAACTGCCGGGCTGGTCGCCGGTCGCCGGTCGCGAGGCCATCACGCGAACTTTCACGTTCCGGGACTTCAACGAGGCTTTCGGCTTCATGGCCCGCGTCGCGCTGGTCGCCGAAAAGAATGACCACCACCCGGAGTGGCGCAATGTCTACAGAACGGTGGAGGTCGTGCTCGCGACCCACGATGCCGGCGGCGTCACCGAGCGCGACATCAGGCTGGCGGAAGCGATGAACGCGATCGCGGGACAGTGCGGCGGGATCTGAGCGAGTCGATCCTGTGATTTTTCCTGTGATCTTGCAGCGGAAAAACATAGCTCCCACTTTGTAGGTGCGGCGGCATTGACGAGCCGCGACATACGTTCGGGAACCTTGATGGCGGCATCGAAACACAGCGTGGGATTTGAGCCGGCCGATCGGCTGGCGCAGGACCGCGACAATGTGCGCCGGCGGTTCTGGAGCAAGCTGAAGCGCGTCGTTGCTCACGTGCCCTTCGCCGAAGATCTGTTGGCTGCCTACTACTGCGCATTCGACAAGCAAACGCCGCGTCATGTGCAGGCGTCGCTGCTCGGCGCCATCGCCTACTTCGTCCTGCCGCTTGATTTCGTTCCCGACATGCTGCCGGTGCTCGGCTTCACCGACGACGCCGCGGTGCTCGCGACGGCGATCAGGATCGTCGCCGCGCATATCACGCCGGAGCATCGCGAGGCCGCGCACGCGGCATTAAAGCGCGGGATAGAGAACGAAGCCGCCTAAGCGCATCAAGCTGCTGATACCCTCAACTTCATGATGAAGGCGTGGCTCCTGTCGCGATCGCTATGGATGCATGACTTCGTCACGCGATCGTGCGCGGCGTCATCGTGTGCCGATGCGGGAAGAGAACTTGCGAATCGTGCCGCGAGCCGCAAGGATGGGCCGCCTTCACAAATCAGGCGTTTCCAGTTATTCCCGGTGATGTGTGATCCGCGCACGTCAAGCCATCTTCCAGCACAAATGATGAAGGACGAGATTTGATGATGTCTATGCGGCAATTGCTGACAGTTCTGGTGGGAAGTCTGCTCGCAGGTGGGCTCGGCCTTGCTCCCGCATTCAGCGCACCGACAGCCGGCAGTTCCGAGCCGACGCTGATGGGACAGTTCGGCGCATGGGGCGCCTACACCGCTTCGCCGAATGGCAAGAAAGTGTGTTTCGCTCTCTCCAAGCCGACGTCTTCAAAGACCAATCCGCCGAATCGGCCGCGCGATACGGCCTACGCCTTCGTTTCCACCCGGCCGGCGGAGAAAGTGACGAACGAAGTATCAGTCACAATGGGCTATCCGCTCAAGCCCGGCTCGGAAGCTACGGTCGAGGTCAGCGGCGCGAGCTACGCGATGTATACCCAGGGCGACGGCATCTGGATCAAGAACGCCGCCGATGAGGATCGGCTGATCGATGCCATGCGCAAGGGCTCCGAAGCGACCGTCAAGGGTGTGTCGTCGAGGGGGACGCAAACCACCGACGTGTTTTCCCTCAAGGGACTGTCCCAGGCGCTGGACAAGGTCGCGCAGGATTGCAAGCGCTAGAGCATGATCCCGAAAAGTGGAAACCGGTTTTCGGAAAAGATCATGCTCAAACATAAAGATAAGCGACGAGTCTGGTTCAACGCAGTTGAAACAGACTCTAGCATATGATCCCGACCCGAAGGGCCGCGCCAGCGCAAAGTGGAAACCGGCTTTCGAAACAGGATTGTGCTCGGTCGAAAGAAGGGGGTTGAGTCTGGTTCAACGCAGTTGAATCAGCCCCCGTCATCGCTGCCCTTGCCGTGTTTACCGGCTTTTCAGCGGGCGCTGGAAAGCCTATGTCATGCTGCATGACTGAGACGCCCGGCAACCTGAGCACCATATCGACCGAGACATCCGTCGCGGCGAACAGGACGGCTGCGTCCGAAATGGCTGATGGCGGCGCTCCCCTTGAGAAAGTCGCGCTGGCAACCTACATGCCGCCGGCGAAGCCTTCGCTGATAGGCTTGTCGCGCGCGGCGATCGCCGAGCGGCTCGCCGCGATCGGCATCCCGCGGGAGCAACGCAGGATGCGGGTGCAGCAGCTCTGGCACTGGATGTATGTTCGCGGGGCCCAAACCTTCGCCGAAATGACCAGCGTGTCGAAAGACATGCGTGCCGAGCTCGAAAAGCACGTCACGGTCGATCGCCCCGAAGTGGTCGCCGAACAGGTTTCCAGCGATGGAACACGTAAATGGCTGCTGCGGCTGCCGAGCGGTGACGATCTCGAAAAGCCGCACGAAGTCGAATGCGTCTACATTCCCGAGACCGACCGCGGCACGCTGTGCGTCTCGTCGCAGGTCGGCTGCACGCTGAACTGTTCCTTCTGCCACACCGGAACCCAGCGCCTGGTGCGCAATCTCACGGCGGGCGAGATCGTCGGCCAGATCATGGTTGCGCGCGATCGCTTGAACGACTGGGCCGACCGCGAGACGCCGCATGGCAACCGCCTTGTCACCAACATCGTGATGATGGGGATGGGTGAACCGCTTTACAATTTCGACGCGGTTCGCGATGGGCTTCTGATTGTCGCCGACAATGAAGGCATCGGCATCTCGAAGCGTCGGATCACGTTGTCGACGTCGGGTGTGGTTCCGAACATCGTTCGCGCCGGTGAGGAGATCGGCGTCATGCTGGCGATCTCGCTGCATGCGGTGCGTGACGAACTGCGCGATGAGCTGGTGCCGTTGAACCGCAAATATCCGATCGCCGAACTGATGCAGGCGTGCCGTGATTATCCGGCGGCCTCCAACGCAAAACGGATCACATTCGAATACGTGATGCTCAAGGGCGTCAACGATTCGCTCGAAGACGCCAGGCGGCTGGTGAAGCTGCTCAAGGGCGTCCACGCCAAGATCAATCTGATTCCATTCAATCCGTGGCCGGGGACCCGCTATGAATGCTCCGACTGGGATCAGATCGAGAAATTTTCCGAATACGTTTTCAATGCGGGCTACTCCTCTCCGGTGCGCACGCCGCGCGGCCGCGACATTCTGGCCGCCTGCGGACAACTCAAGTCAGAGACCGAGAAGCTGTCCGCTCGTGAGCGTCAGGCTCTCCGCGCGATGGCGATGACGGATTGAGGACATGAGAGGCGTCATCGCCGATGGATTGCAGTCATGGCCATGATCGGCCGGCTGTTCGCGATCCTGTTCGGGCTCCTGGCGGCGTGCTTCGTTGCGGGGACGATTGTGGTGGTGGCGCTGCTGTATCCCGAGTTCAGCGATCTCGACGTCGCGCTGCCGGACCCGGATACGCTGGATGTCGTTCTCGGCTTCGGCTTCATCTTCGTGAGCGGCTTTGCGCTGCTGCCGGCGATGATCGTGATCCTTCTCACCGAAGCCTTGTCGATCCGGGGCATACTCGCCTACGCCGTTGGCGGCGCGATTTGCGGCGCGGCCTGCTATCTTGGCCTGGTTCCGTTCGATCCCGAGACCATGCGTTTTGATGGCATCGTGCGCCGCCACCTCGAAATCATGACCGGAGCCGGCGTCGTCGCCGGCCTCACTTACTGGCTGATCGCCGGGCGCAATGCCGGCGCCTGGCGTGAAGCTCCACGCGGTCCGCGGCCTCCCGATCCGCCGTCGCGGACCTGAGCCGTCCTCGGCCTTTTCATGCCTGCAGTCATAAACTTTTGATCGACCACGATCTTATCCGAAAACCGGTTTCCACTTCGCTCGAAAACGCTATAAACCGCGCTCCATGAACCGCGCCGGCTTATTCATTGCGCTTGGACTTGCCCTCGTGATCGGGGCCGTGTTCGGGATCCATCCCGAATACGATCTCCGTCTCGCGGCGCTGTTCTATGATTCCGCGACCGGGACTTTTCCGCTCAAGTCCGATGCGCTCGCCTCGTTCGCGCGCAATGCCGCGATGTGGGTGGCGTGGGGTTTCGCGGTCCCCGCGATCGTCGCGCTGGCGGTCAAGATGTTTCGTCCGGATCGCCCGTTGATGATGTCGGGCCGGGCCGTTGCGTTTCTGCTGATCACGATGCTGCTCAGCGCGGGAATTCTCACCAACCTGACG
>ENA-UOUJ01001784-UOUJ01001784.1-activated-sludge-metagenome-genome-assembly--contig:-NODE-1784-length-10668-cov-4.319796_pt1 | contig 10668 bp, 7 predicted proteins | sample MGYA00249839_ERZ747224 | MGnify/ENA primary metagenome ERZ747224 (study PRJEB28782, sample SAMN03220277) | activated sludge metagenome | biome: wastewater; feature: sewage sludge; material... | reverse complement strand
CGATCCGTCGGGTCGCGGCCAGTTCAACCTGGGAAGCTACAGCAACGCGCGCGTCGACGAGCTGACCAAGCTCGTGCAGTCGGAAACCGACGAGACCAAGCGCAACGCGATGATCCACGAAGCCTTCAAGATCCACCAGGACGAGGTCGGTCACCTGCCGCTGCACCAGCAGGCGCTGGCCTGGGGCACGCGCAAGAACGTGTCGCTGGTCCAGCTGGCCGACAACTTCAACCCGTACAAGTGGGTCGTCATCAGTGGTGATTGAGGCCGGCGCGCTGCGCCGATTCTTCGGCAGCGACCTGTGGTTCGGCTTTCGCACGAACCCGGTCGCGATCGGCGCGGCGCTCGTTGCTTTCGTGATGATCTTCGGCGCGCTGTTCGCGCCATTGGTCGCACCGCACAGGCCCTTCGACCTCGCATCGCTGTCGCTGATGGATTCGCTGCTGCCGCCGGCCTGGATGGCCGAAGGCCAGTGGACCTACCCGCTGGGCACCGACGACCAGGGCCGCGACGTGCTGTCGACGATCCTCTACGGCTCGCGAATCTCGCTGCTGGTCGGCGTAGCCTCGGTGCTTCTGGCAATGACCTTGGGCGTCGGGCTCGGCCTGCTGTCGGGCTACCTCGGCGGGCGGGTCGACGCGTTCATCATGCGCGTGGCCGACGTCCAGTTGTCGTTTCCGGCGATCCTCATTGCGCTGCTGATCGATGGCACGGCGCGCGCGATGCTGCCCGGTGCGCACAGCGAATGGCTGGCGATCGCCGTACTGGTCGGCTCGATCGGGCTCGCCAACTGGGTCCAGTACGCGCGCACGGTGCGCGGCTCGACGATGGTCGAGAAGAACCGCGAGTACGTGCAGGCGGCTCGCGTGATCGGCGTACGTCCGTGGCAGATCATGCGGCGCCATGTGCTGCCCAACGTGCTCGGCCCGGTGCTGGTGATCGCCACGATCAACGTCGCGCAGGCAATCATCACCGAAGCCACCTTGTCCTTCCTCGGCGTCGGCGTGCCGCCGACTTCGCCCTCGCTCGGCACGATGATCAACAGCGGCAACAACTTCCTGTTCTCGGGCGAATGGTGGCTGGTCGTGTTCCCCGGGCTGGCGCTGGTGCTGCTGTGCATGTCGGTGAACCTGCTCGGCGACTGGCTGCGCGACGCGCTGAACCCGAAGCTGCGCTAGCGCTGCCGGATCGCCAACGGATCAGCCGGATACCGCCCATGTCCATCGACGCCGCCCGCCCTGCTCCGACCGCGGGCGCTGTTGCCGGATCCGCAGCCGGGTCCGCTCGCCTACTCGCTGGCGCGCAGGCCGGCGTGGGCGCGGCGAGCACACCGCTGCTATCGGTCGAGCGACTGCGCGTCGAGTTCCCGACGCGGCACGGCACGCTGCTCGCGCTCGACGAGGTCTCATTCGCGATCGCACCTGGCGAGGTGCTCGGTGTCGTCGGCGAATCGGGGGCCGGCAAGTCGCTGACCGGCGCCGCGATCATCGGGCTGCTGGAACCGCCTGGTCGCGTCGCCGGAGGGGAGATCCACCTGTCCGGACGCCGGATCGACGGCCTGCCGGCGGCCGCGATGCGCAAGATCCGCGGCCGCGAGATCGGCGCGATCTTCCAGGATCCGCTGACCTCGCTGAACCCGCTGTATACGGTCGGCCGGCAACTGGTCGAGACGATCCGCGAACACCTGCCGCTGAGCGGCGCACAGGCACGCGAACGCGCGATCGCGCTGCTGAACGCCACCGGGATTCCGGCGGCCGAAACGCGGATCGACCACTACCCGCACCAGTTCTCCGGCGGCATGCGCCAGCGCGTCGTCATCGCACTCGCGCTGGCAGCCGACCCGAAGCTTGTCGTCGCCGACGAACCGACGACGGCGCTCGACGTCTCGATCCAGGCGCAGATCATCACGCTGCTGAAGACGCTGTGCCGCGAGCAGGGCACGGCGGTGATGCTGATCACGCATGACATGGGCGTGATCGCCGAGACCGCCGACCGCGTCGCCGTCATGTACGCCGGCCGCATTGCCGAGATCGGGCCGGTCGCCGAGTTGATCCATCGGCCGAAGCATCCGTACACGATCGGCCTGATGGGATCGATCCCCTCGGTGATCGACGAACGCGAACGGCTGACCCAGATCGACGGCGCGATGCCACGGCTGAACGCGATTCCGCCGGGCTGCGCCTTCAACCCGCGCTGTCCGCACGCGATGCCGGTATGCCGCGAACGACGGCCGGAGCTGATCGACACCGGCAGTTCACTGGCAGCCTGCTGGCTGCACGACGCGAGCGTGGCAGGCACGGCCGCCCTGGGAAGGCAGCGATGAACACGATCGCGACACCTGCCTGTACGCTCTCGACGCCACTCGCGCAGAACGGCCGCCCGCTCGTCGAGGTCGACGGCATCACCAAGGTCTTCGATGTCTCGGCCCCTTGGCTGAACCGCGTGCTCGAGCGCAAGCCCAGGCTGCTGCTGCATGCGGTCGACGGCGTGTCGTTCACGATCGAGCGCGGCGAAACACTGGCGCTGGTCGGCGAATCCGGCTGCGGCAAATCGACCGTTGCGCGAATGCTGGTCGGGCTGTATCGGCCCACACGCGGGCGCGTCAGCATCGACGGCTACGACCTGGCCGAACTGTCCGGGCCGGCCGGCCAGGCGCTGCGGCGACGCATCCAGATGATTTTCCAGGATCCCTACGCGAGCCTCAATCCGCGCTGGAAGGTCGCCGATATCATCGCCGAACCGATCCGTGTTCATCGTCTGCTCGCCGGCGAACCGGCGATCCGCGAGCGCGTCGGCGAACTGCTGCGGCATGTCGGCCTCGCCTCGACCGACGCCGCGCGTTTTCCGCACCAGTTCTCGGGCGGGCAAAGGCAGCGGATCTCGATCGCGAGGGCGCTGGCCTCGCAGCCCGAGTTCCTCGTCTGCGACGAACCGACCTCGGCGCTCGACGTCTCGGTGCAGGCCCAGGTGCTGAACCTGATGCGCGAGCTGCAGAAGCAGGACCGGCTGACCTACCTGTTCATCTCGCACAACCTGGCCGTCGTCCATCACGTCGCCGACCGCGTCGGCGTCATGTACCTGGGCCGCATCGTCGAGCTTGCCCCGAAGCGAACGCTGTTCGCAACACCCCAGCACCCATACACCCGGATGCTGCTGGACGCGATCCCCGACGTCGGCATGACCGGCCGGTCGCGAACTCCGGTCGCCGGCGAAGTGCCGAACCCGCTGAATCCGCCTTCGGGCTGCACCTTCCATCCCCGATGCCCTCACGCCAACGAGCGCTGTCGCGTCGAGCAACCGCTTCTGCAGCGCGCACCGGGCGGCGGCCAGGCCGCATGCCACGCGGTCGAGGAAGGACGGATCTGAGGAGCGCGCAGCTTCGGGCTAGGGCGGCCCAACTAGAGCGGGACCAGCCGATACCCGACCGATTCGCTCCCCGCCTCCGGCCCTCGATGAGCGCACTCGAACCCTGCCCCGGCCCGCTGGTCAGCGCACTCGAGCCGGTAATTGCGTCCGACGCCGAGCACCGACCGCTGCCGGATATGCCCGAACGGCAGGCCGTCGATCACCGGAACGCCGATCCGATCCTCGAGGTGGCGGGCGACCGTACCCAGATCGAAGCCGTTGTCGTGCGGCGACGGTTTCCAGTCGGTGAAACTGCCGAAAAGGATCGCCCGTTGCCGCGCAAGCAGTCCGGTATGCAGCAGCTGCAGCAACATGCGCTCGATCCGGTACGGATGCTCGGCAACGTCTTCGACGAACAGCAAGCCCTCCTCGACTTCGGGCATCCAGCGGGTTCCGGCCAAGCTGGCGATCATCGTGAGGTTGCCGCCCCACAGCATGCCTTCCACCGATCCGGAACCCAAGGCCCCGCTCGGAGCCTGGCCGATGTTGCCGGACACCTCGCCCCGAGCCTGCCCGGTGTTGGCGGACGCCTCGCCCCGGGCCACGCGGTGCCACTCGACCAGCGGCGCATGGCCGTCGAGCAGATGGCGGAACTGGGCCAATGTGTACGGATCGGGCTCGCTCGCACCGAAGTCGCCATAGACGGCCGGCCCGGCCCAGCTTTCCGCCCCGGTCGTCGCAAGGAGTGCCAACTGAAACGCGGTGAAGTCGCTGAAACCGACCCAGCGCACGCCCCGGCGCACCGATGCGGTAACCAGCGGCCAGTCGATCCGGTCGAGCAGACGGGACAGACCATAGCCGCCGCGCGCGATCATCACCAGATCGACGTCGTCGGCGCGCGCCGCATCGTGGATCTGAGCCAGCCGCCCCTCGTCGGTATCGGAAAAACGAAGCCAGGAGGTCGACGGCAGCCGGCTGCGCACGACGCAGCCCAGCAAGCGCAGTCGCGTCAGTGCCGCCTCGAAAACTTCTTCCGACAACACCGCCCCGGACGGGGCGATGACGTCGATGCGCGGCGCACTCGGGCTGGCCGGTCCGGCGACGCGATGGCCCCCGTTCACGATCCCTTGCCTTCGCCGCGAGTCCTCGCCTCGCGCGCAGCGGCGAATTCGACAAACCAGTCGATGGAATCGGGATTCGCCATCGAATCGCGATTCACCGATTTCTCGATCGGCTGGCCTAGCAAGATCCGCTTGACCGGCACTTCGAGCTTCTTGCCGGACATCGTCCGCGGCACTTCTGGAATCGCATAGACCTCGTTCGGCACGTGCCGCGCCGACAGTTTCGTGCGGATCGCAGCCAGCAGACGCGTGCGCAATTCGACAGGCACGCCGGTATCGGCGCTGGCAGCGCTCGAGCCGTCGGGAGCAGGTCCTTTGGCGCCGATGCCCATCGCCCGCCCCGGCTCGTGCAGCACGATGAAAAGTGCCAGGAAGGACTCGCGCCCCAGGTACTCGAGATCCACGACCAGCGAGTCGGCGACTTCGTCGAAGTCCTCGACGACCCGGTACAACTCGCTGGTCCCCATCCGGATTCCGTAACGGTTGATCGTGGAATCCGAGCGGCCGAAGATCACGCCGGTCACCGATTCCGGACGAGGAATCAGCTTCAGCCAATCGCCGTGTCGCCAGACGTTCGGCGGCCCGGGCCAGGTATCGAAATAGCTCTCGAAATAGCGTCGACCGTCGTCGTCGCCCCAGAAGAACAGCGGCATCGACGGCACCGTCTGCTTGCAGACCAGTTCGCCGACTTCGCCGAGCAGCGACTCGCCGGCGTCGTTCCAGGCGTCGACGTCGACGCCGAGGCAACGGCACTGCATCTCGCCGGCGTAGATCGGCAGGATCGGGCACGAAGTCAGGAACGCGGTCCCGGGATCGGTGCCTCCGGAGATCGATGCGATCAGCAGATCGGTTCCGACATTTGCGTAGAGCCAGCGATAGGCCTCTTCCGGCAGCGGCGAGCCGGTCGAGCCGATCGTGCGCAGCGCCGACAGGTCGAACTGCTCGCGCGGCTTCATGCCTGCCTTCATGCACATCGCGATGAACGCCGGGCTGATGCCCATGAAAGTCAGCTTCTCACGCTCGGCCAGCCGCCACAGCGTTCCCAGGTCAGGATGGCCCGGGTTGCCGTCGAACTGCAACAGCGTCGCCCCGGTACCCAGCGTGGACACCCAGAGGTTCCACATGATCCAGTTCGTCGACGAGAACCAGAAGAATCGATCGTTCGGCTGCACGTCGAGGTGCAGCATGTTCGACTTGAGCAACTCGAGTGTCGTTCCGCCGTGGCCGTGCACGATCGGTTTCGGCATCCCCGTCGTCCCCGACGAGTAGACGATCCACAGCGGGTGCGAGAACGGGACTGGCGTGAACGCCGGCTCTTGGGGTGTGTCCACAATGTCTCGAAATCGCAACTGCCGCGGCGGGCCGGCGATGCTGCCCGCACGGTCGGCAAGTCCACCCAGGTCCAGCGTCGCGTCGCAATCCAGATACGGGACGAAACCAACGAGCTCCAGTGTGGGCAGCTCGGCGATCAGTTCGCGGACGATATGCCGGCGATCGAAATTCTTGTCGCCGTAGCGGTAGCCGTCGACGGCAAACAGGACCTTCGGTGCGATCTGACGGAACCGATCGAGAACGCTGACCGAGCCCAGGTCGGGCGCGGTGCTCGACCAGATGGCGCCAACGCCGGTCGCCGCCAGCAGTGCAACGACGGTCTCCGGAATGTTCGGCATGTAGGCGACACAGCGGTCACCGGCTTGCAAGCCGGCGCTGCGCAACGCTGCTGCCAGTGCGCCGACTTCTCCGCGCAGCGTCGCCCACGAGATTTCCGTCCGTTCGCGAAGTTCCGATTCGAAAACGATCGCCGGCTTGACTGCGACCTCGGGTTGCAGCCCCGGCGAGAGCATCTGTTCGGCGTAGTTCAGCGTCGCGCCGAAGAACCAGTCGGCACCGGGCATCCGGTTCTCGACCAGCACGGTCTCGGCCGGCGAATGCAACGCGATGTTCGAAAACTCGCGAAAGGACTCCCAGAAGCCCGCGATGTCGTCGACCGACCAACGCCACAGCGCCTCATAATCCTGGAACTGGAGGCCGCGATGCGTCTGTAGCCAGCGCAGGAACCGGGTGATCCCGGCGTTCTCTATGCGGTCTGCCGAAGGGCGCCACAAGGGTTCCGGAATCGCCGAATCCATCAGACAGGTCTCTCCTTCGTTCAAGCTGCGTGGCATCGCCAGGTCCGCATCAGCGCCAAGCTGAGCGCGGATCGCGGATCGCACTATATCGCAGCGAAATATCGGAGCGAAAAAAAACCCGAACCTTGCGGTTCGGGTTTAATCCACCTTTGGGGTGGAGGAGGAGACACCGGGTAGACGTCGGCAAGGCCGCCGTCCAGAAACTCTCATGCAGCAATTCGCAGGCCCAGGCGACTTCGGAACTTTTGTCCGGCCGGCGAACGCGCGGTTCGCTTTCCCTGGATGATGCTGCGCTGCACCACACCGCTATTATCGACGTTTTCCACCATATTTCCAATGGATGTTTGGCATGATATCCATAACCTCCATGAATGATACGGCGACCCCACTTCTCCCATGAACTTCCGCACCCTCGATCTGAATCTGCTTCGCGTCTTCGACGAGATCATGGCCGAGCGCAACCTCACGAAAGCAGCGCGCAACCTGGCGATGTCTCAGCCAGCTGTCAGCAACGCGCTTCGCCGACTCCGAGACGCCCTTGGCGACGAGCTGCTGGTGCGCTCCGGGCACGGCGTCGAGCCGACCCCCGCGGCGCTCGCCTGGTGGCCATCGGTGCGGGAAGCACTATCCCAGTTGCGACAGACTTTCGCACCCGCAAATTTCGATCCCGGCGAATCGCGAACCAGCTTCACGATGGCAATGGCCGATGCCACCGCCGCGCTGCTTATTCCGATGATGATCGACATCGTGCAGCGCGAAGCACCCGGCGTGTCGCTGAGAGTGCTACCGCTGACCACCCGCGACCCACGCAATCTGCTGGACTCGCAGGACATCGACCTTGCAGCCGGATACTTTCCGGCCACGATCGCAGCGGTCGATTCGGCCGAGAGCAATGAGCAGCCGGGAACCCAATTCGCTTACCAACAGCTCTACAGCAGCGACTACCTGTGCGTCATGCGGCGCGACCATCCGCTTGCAAAGGGAGAGTTGAGCGTCGACGCGTACTGCGACGCCTCCCACCTGCTCGTCAGCTTCTCCGGGCGCCCGTTCGGATTCGTCGACGAAGCGCTCGCCGCACTCGGCCGGCGCCGACGGGTTGTTCTGACGGTCAACCAGTTCTTCACCGCCGGCATGGTCGTCGCGAACTCCGACCTGCTTACAGTGCTGCCGGGCCATTTCGTCGCATCGACCGGCATGGCGTCCGCAATGACCGTTCGCTCCGTACCTTTTGCGCTGCCCCGAGTCAACGTCGCCGCTCTATGGCGGCGAACGCGTGAAGATCGCTCCGGGCATGCCTGGTTACGCGAAACGATCGTGCGCGCAGCCGCCAACAGCCAGACGCCGGGAGCGCAGGCGGCCGCTCCGCGAATCTGAGCAAGCCGAATCTGAGCGAGCGCAAGGCTGAGCCCCGGAGTTCGACAGTTAATCGCGTAACTGTCTGATTTCACTGAGAGCGGTTTGCAAACGCTCCCCTACAACAGGGCCAGTTGTTCGCAGGCGACCGGTTTCTTGACGTTCAGCGCGCCGAGCACCTCGGCTTGCTGCGCGCTGATCGACGACACTCCGGTGACCGGCTCGGCGCCGTTCAGGCGAACGCGGTGGTGCTGGACGCGACGCAACGTTTCGAGGGCGCGTTCGGGCGACAGCGCACTGTCGGCCGCCTTCAGCCGCCAGCGCATTACCCGATGCAGGACCAACGCCATGAAGCAGATCGCCGCGTGCGCGCGAATCCGCTGCGGCAAGCGGTGATACACCGGTCCAATCTCGAGTTCGGACTTCAGCACCTTGAATCCACGCTCGATATCGGCAAGCGACTTGTAGCGCGCAACGACCTGCCGGTCGTCGAGATCGATTGCGTTCGTGACCAGCAGCAGCTTGCCGTCCATCATTTCGGCCAGCGCGCGTGCGCGCTCGTCGATGTCGTAGCTGAACAGATCATTTTTCAAGTTGACCTTGATGATCTGCGACAGGTGCGCTTCGCTCACCGCATGGAAGAACCGTGCCTTGGCGCCGCTGTCCGAGAGCTTGCGCCCGCGGTGTTTGACGCCGGCCTCCTGGGCGTCGAGTTTGCCGGCCCACTGCTCGGCTTGCGCCATGAGCGCGGCGATCAGCTCGTCGCGCTGCTGCGTCTGCTGCGCTGCGCGCAGCGGATCGTGCGCGGCGACCAGCCGCAAGCCGTTCCAGGCGAGCTCTCCGATAACCTCTTCGGCGGCTTCGCGACAGCGAGCGCGGTGAAACGGTGCCAGCACGTCGGCGAACTCCGCATAGCGCCGATCCGGCACCGCGAGGATGAATTCGAGCGCCTGGCCGCCGGCGAGCCGCACTTCGTTCAACTGCGCCAGGTTGTCCAGGCTGAGCAGCCCCCGATCGGCCACCAAGATCAGGCGGCGCACGCTGGGAAAGCGTGCAAGCACGGTCTTCAGTGTCGGCAGCAGCGTCTTGGTCTCCGCCACGTTGCCATCGAACACCTCGTGATAGATCGGCAGCCCCTCGGCCGTTTGCACTACGCCAAGCATGAACTGGCGGGCGATCAGCCCTTCCTTGGCCATGCCGAAGCGGCGCACATCGTCGGCCTGAATGCTCAGGCCCTCGGTACGGATCGTTGTCAAGTCGTAGAACACCACCGACAGATCCTGATCGATCATCGGCCGCAGCAGATCGGCGACTACCGCATCGACCGCCTCGCCCTGATCGACGAGCGCATCCATCGCGCGCAGTAAATGTTGATGGGTGATGTTGGCGACGTTGACCTGGGGCAAGGCCACCGTTTCGAGCCAGCGCAGCACGCCGAGCTTGGACTCCGGATCGCAAAGTCGGTTGAAGACCATCACGCGGATCAAGGCCTCGACGTCGATCGTGTGGCGCGTGCGGCGAAACACGCGCCGCAGCGCCGAGAAGCCCAGCGAATTCCACAACTCCGTGAGTGCCCAGACGTCGCCGAAGGCGCGCGCCGATTCAAAGGTAATGGCCGGTGGTGCGGCTGCCGCCGCCGCGGGCTCGCGACCGGCCACCTTCATTAGTCCGTTGATCACCGAATCAAGCTCGCCGCCCAGCTGATCGAGCCGCCCGAGTGTCGCGACGGTACGCTTTTTCACCCGCCCGGCGTCGTCGCGATACGACTCGACCAGTTGCACGTAGCGACGACTACCGGAGGCGGTGATCTTGACGAACATGCCGCCACTGTATCAGCCGATACGGCTAAGTCAACAATGCCTATTGTCGGTCCAAACGTGCCACCACACGAATTCTCGACTGATCGGCCGCAAACCCGCATGGATGCGGGAGCGCTTACCCGGAAAGGCGCGTTTTCGCGGCCGAACTGTCGAACTCGGGTGAGCCAGCGCGAGGCGCGCCCGGAATGCAAAAAAGCCACCCCGAAGGGTGGCTTTTTTGCGTCGGACTTGCCTGACGATGTCCTACTTTCACGAGCGCGGGCTCACTATCATCGGCGCAACGGCGTTTCACGGTCCTGTTCGGGATGGGAAGGGGTGGTTCCACCGCGCTATGGTCATCAGACATAACTTTTTGCCCTCTCGCCACGCAGCGAACCGCGTAACGCAAGAGCCAATTCGATCGAAGATTCGTAGCAGTCTTTTTAGCGACCGCGAGGCGGTCGCGTTGCGTGCGGGTACACGCAGAGAGTTGTGAGTTGCACCACCATCACATTGCAGCTCATATGCTGGCTAGCTTGCAAAGTTATAGGGTCAAGCCTCACGGGCAATTAGTACTGGTTAGCTTAACGCATTACTGCGCTTCCACACCCAGCCTATCAACGTCCTGGTCTCGAACGACCCTTCAGGGGGATCAAGTCCCCAGGGAAATCTAATCTTCAGGCGAGTTTCCCGCTTAGATGCTTTCAGCGGTTATCTCTTCCGCACTTAGCTACCCTGCAATGCCACTGGCGTGACAACAGGTACACCAGAGGTGCGTCCACTCCGGTCCTCTCGTACTAGGAGCAGGCCCCGTCAAATTTCCAGCGCCCACAGCAGATAGGGACCAAACTGTCTCACGACGTTTTGAACCCAGCTCACGTACCTCTTTAAATGGCGAACAGCCATACCCTTGGGACCGGC
>ENA-UOUJ01001783-UOUJ01001783.1-activated-sludge-metagenome-genome-assembly--contig:-NODE-1783-length-10671-cov-4.284476_pt1 | contig 10671 bp, 11 predicted proteins | sample MGYA00249839_ERZ747224 | MGnify/ENA primary metagenome ERZ747224 (study PRJEB28782, sample SAMN03220277) | activated sludge metagenome | biome: wastewater; feature: sewage sludge; material... | reverse complement strand
GACTGCGTAACGCCCAGGCGCTGGGCCGCGCCGGTGACCGAGCCGGCCTCGAGGGTCGCCACGAGCATGCGCAGCAGTCGCGCGTCGAGATCCAACCAATCGAAATCGCTCATGCATCGAATGATCGGCGATCGGTTTATCGGCCGCAACGAATCGCGGAAACTGGGCGGATCGGAGCGGCATTCACCGGGCATGCATCTGCCCGAGCCCGCCACCGGACACAGCACGAAGGAGGAAACGTCGATGAGCACGCCCCTGCCCGAGATCCCCGGCACCACGTTGTTCGACAGCGCGCAGGCCCGAAAAGGCTACGCGCTGAACAAGATGTGCTTTTCGTTCAACGAGCAGGCCAATCGGCAGGCGTTCCAGGCCGACGAGGAGGCCTACATGGACCGCTACGGCCTGAACGATCGACAGAAGGCGGCGATCCGCGCGCGCAACGTGCTGCAACTGATCGCGGCCGGCGGCAACGCCTACTACCTGGCCAAGTTCGCCGGCATCTTCGGGCTCGACATGCAGGACATCGGTGCGCAGCAGACCGGCATGAGCAAGGAAGAGTTCAAGGCGAAGCTGCGCGCGGCCAATCACTGAACGACGCCGCGCAGGCATCGCAACGCGCAGCCATCGCAACCCACACGAGCAGACAAGCGGGGCACATCATCATGGCCAGACTCATCGGCGGCATCGGCACTTCCCATATCCCGGCCATCGGCGGCGCGATCGCGCGCGGGCTGCAGCAGGAACCGTACTGGAAACCCTTCTTCGACGGCTTCCCGCCGATCCGCGAATGGCTCGCCGCCACGCGGCCCGACGTCATGGTCATGTTCTACAACGACCATGGGCTGAACTTCTTTCTCGACAAGATGCCGACCTTTGCGGTCGGCGCAGCTGCCGAGTACCACAATGCCGACGAAGGCTGGGGCATTCCGACGCTGACGCCGCTTGCCGGCGACGTGGACCTGTCGTGGCACCTGATCGAATCGCTGGTGGACAAGGAGTTCGACATCGTGAGCTGCCAGGAGATGCTGGTCGACCACGCCTGTTCGCTGCCGATGAAGCTGTTCTATCCGGACGGTGAGTACCCGGTGAAGGTCGTCCCGGTATGCATCAACACGGTCCAGTTTCCGCTGCCCAAGCCGGGGCGCGTCTACGCGATGGGCAAGGCCGTGGGCGAGGCGATCCGGAGCTGGGACAGCGACAGCAAGGTCGTCGTCGTCGCATCGGGCGGGCTGTCGCACCAGCTCGACGGTGAACGCGCCGGCTTCATCAACAAGCGCTTCGATCTGCGGTTCCTCGACAGCCTCGAATCCGACCCCGAATGGGCGACACGGTTCAGCATCCACGAACTCGTCGAGCAGACCGGCACGCAGGGCGTCGAGCTGCTGATGTGGCTGGCGATGCGCGGCGCGCTTGCCGCGACCACACCGCGCGTGCAGCGGCTGCACAGCAACTACCATATTCCGATCTCGAATACGGCGACGGCGGTGATGGCGCTCGAGGCGGCCTGACGCGCGGCGGTGTCACGCTTCGTCACCCGCAACTCTGGCTGGCCAGACCGATAGAGAACACCGGTAGTGACCACCAGCTCGTCTCCAGGCAGCGCGTCTTTCAGCGCCTCGACCTCGGGCTCGTTTACATCATGATCACGCCGCAGCGCCACAGACCAGACGCTGGTATCGACCAGGATCGTCATTTTCGACGTGAGCGCTCGGCCTTGTAGTCGTACGAATCGTCCCAGTCGAATTTTCCGAGCAGTTCGGTGATCCGGCGCTGCTCGCGCCGCGCGATGAACTCCTGCAGCGCCTTGGTCACGGCAGCCCTCTTGGTGCGTTCTCCGCTGACTTCGAGCGCACGTTCCAGCAGTTCGGGATCGATGGCGAGATTCGTGGCCATGTGTGACTCCTTGTGCGAGGCTTTACACACGACTGCGGGGTACGCCAACCATCCAATGGACCCCGGGCGCCCGCTGGAGGTCAGCGGGCGTCCGGGTTGCCGGCCGCCGCCCCGGCTTCGAACAGCGCGCCGATTTCCTTCTCCGGGTATCCGAGCTCGCCGAGGATCTCGACGCTGTGCTGCCCGAGCAGGGGCGCCGGCCGGCGGATCGCCGTCAGTTCGCCGGTCGACTTGATCGGCAGACCCAGCGTCTTCATGCGTCCGATCTTCGGGTGCTCGACCTCGACGATCATCCGGCGCGCGGCGATGTGCGGGTCGGCGAGGATCTGCTCGTAGCCGTAGACGGGTCCGCCCGGGACCTTGGCTGCATCGAGCTTTTCGACCCAATGCGCGGTCGGCCGGCTGGCGAAGACCGCCTCGATGTCGCGTTCGAGTTCGTCGACGTGGGCTAGCCGCGCCGCCGGCGTGACGTATCGCGGGTCTTCGAGCCATTCGGGCTTGCCGCAGACCTTCAGGCAGAAGCTGCGCCACAGATTGTCGGCGCCCGCACCGACCGTCACGTAGCCGTCCTGCGTCCTGTACGCCTGGTACGGCGACGCACGACGATGGCGTGTGCCGGTCGGCGTCGGTATCTCGCCGGCGCCGGCCCAGGCGCCGAACTCCCACGGCGTCCACGCCAGGCCCGCCTCGAGCAGCGAGGTTTCCAGGTACTGGCCCTTGCCTGTGCGCAGGCGTCCGATGTAGGCACCGAGGATTCCGTACAGCGCGGTCACGCCGCTGGCGATGTCGTTCATCGCGATGCCGACCTTGGCGGGCCGCCCGCCCGGGTGGCCGGTCATCATCATGATCCCGGACATGCCCTGGGCGATGATGTCGAAGCCGCCCTTGTTGCCGTAGGGTCCGGTCTGCCCGAAACCCGACATCGACGCATAGACGAGCGCCGGGTTCAGCGCCAGCAGGCTTTCGGGGTCGATGCCGAGCCGGCGCACGACGCCCGGCCGGAAATTCTCCAGCACGATGTCGGCGCCGGCTGCCAGCTTCAGGAAGACTTCCTTGCCGCGCGGTGCCTTCAGGTCCAGCGCGATGCTGCGCTTGTTGCGGTTCAGCACGGCGAAGCAGTACGACTCGCCGTTGACCTTCGGGTCGAATCGGCGCGAGGCATCGCCGTCGGGGAAGCTTTCGATCTTGATCACGTCGGCGCCGAGGTCGCCGAGCACCATTGCGCAGTACGGGCCGGCCATGACGTTCGTCAGGTCGACCACCTTCACGCCTTCGAGCGGCAGGGTCACGGTTCGGGTCCCTCCATCTGCAGTGCGCCGCGGGCGCGGCGGTTCAATCGATGACCGTCACTTGCGTCGTGTCGATCTCGGCGAAGACTTCGTCGTCGACCTCGAAGACTTCCTGGGGGCGCGCTGCGACGCGCAGCGGTTCCTGCAGGCCGGGCAGACCGACGTGGTAGTCCCAGGATTCGCCGAGATAGGCGCGCCGTTCGATGCGCGCCGGCACGCAGAAGCGGTCGTCGGCGGCCGAGGGCTGTGTCCGGTGCAACTGGATGCACTGCGGGCGCACCGAGACTCTTATCCGAGTGCTCGATCCTCCCGATCCGCTCGTCGTACCCGGAGCGCCTGAACCCTCCGGCTTGATCGGCACACCCGAGCGCGCGTCGCGCCCCAGCGTCGTTGCCGGCAGCGCGAAGCCCCCGAAATCGACTTGGTCGCCGCGCCGGGCGCCTTCGAGGAAATTGGTGCGGCCGATGAAGCCGGCCACGAAGCTGGTCTTCGGCCGGCAATACAGCTCGTAGGGCGAGTCGATCTGCTCGATGCGCCCTTTGTTCATGACGGCGATCCGGTCCGACGTGACCATCGCCTCGGCCTGGTCGTGCGTGACGTAGACCATCGTGATCCGGAATTCGTCGTGCAGCCGGCGGATCTCGAAGCGCATCTCCTCGCGCAGGTTCGCATCGAGGTTCGACAGCGGTTCGTCGAGAAGCAGCACGGCCGGCTTGACGACGATCGAGCGGGCCAGCGCCACGCGCTGCTGCTGGCCGCCGCTGAGCTCGGCCGGGTAGCGGTCGCGCAGCGCGCCGAGCTGGACGATCTCGAGGATCTCGTCGACGCGGCGGCGCATCTCGGCAGCCGGCGTCTTGCGGATCTTCAGGCCGAAGCCGACGTTCTCGGCGACTGTCATGTTCGGCCAGATGGCGTAGCTCTGGAAGATCATCGACATGTTGCGCCGCTCCGGCGGCAGGCTCGACCCCGGCGACGAGACGATCTTGCCGGCGACCTCGATCGTGCCGTCGGTGGGCGACAGGAAGCCGGCCATCATCCGCAGCGTCGTCGTCTTGCCGCAGCCCGAAGGCCCGAGCAGCGAGACGAGTTCGCCTTCCTCGATCGTCAGGTTCAGGTCGTTGACCGCGGCGAAATCGCCGAAGCTGCGGGAGACATTGCGAAGCACCAGCTTGCTCATGCAGCGGTTCTCCTGAGCATGAAGTCGCGGCCCATCAGGCGGAAGCCGATCAGGATCAATGCGACGGTGATGAAGACGAGGATCAGGCCGATCGATGCGAGCGCCTCGAAGTTGCCTTCGTCGCTCTTGTCGAACAGCAGCACCGACAACACCTGCGTGTCGATCGAGTACAGGAAGATCGCCGTGCTCAGTTCGCGCGTCGCCGGGATGAACACCAGGATGAACGCGCCGGCGAGGCTGCGCTTGAGCAGAGGCATCACGACCTTGGCGATCGCCGTGAAGCGGCTGCCGCCGAGGATGCGCACCGCGTCTTCGAGCTCCGGGTTGATGCTGCGGATCGCGGCGTTCGCGTTGGTGAACGCAATCGGCAGGAAGCGCGTGGCGAAGGCCAGGATCAGGATCCAGGCCGTGCCGTAGAGCAGGAACGGCGGGTTCGCGTAGGCCGCGTAGAAGCCGATCGCCAGCACGATGCCGGGGATCACGAAGGGCGCCATCGTGAGGAAGGACAGCGTGTTGCCGAGCCGCCGCCCGACCAGGTTGCGGTTCACCGCGTAGGCGATGCACAGCGACAGCCCGATCGCGATCAGCGAGGCGCCGCCCGCATAGGTGAAGGTGTTGATCGTCGCATCGCGGGTCAGGTTGTTCTCGAACAGCGTGAAACGCAGGTTGTCGAGCGTGAAGTTGTCCAGCGAGAAGCCGCGGCCCCAGGCCTTCGCCGTTGCTGCCTGCAGGATGACCAGCATCGGCATGAAGAAGGACAGCGTGCAGACGAACAGACAGAAACCCAGCATCGGCCAGCGCCAGGCGCCCAGCGCAACCGGGCGGCGCTCACCGCCCTTGCCGGTCAGCGCCACGTAGCCCTTGCGCATCGTGATCCGACGCTGCAGCCAGAACAGCAGGATCGTCACGCCCAACAGAGGCATCGCATAGGCGGCGGCCACGCCGACGCGCGGTGGAAACTCGAAGAACTGCCACAACTGCGTGGTGACGACGTGGAATCGCCCGGGCAGCGCCAGCAGCGCCGGCGAGCCGAACAGCGCGATTGCCTCGAGGAACACGAGGATGAAGGCGCCGATGATCGCCGGCGCCACCATCGGCAGCGTGATCGACAGCGTCGTGCGCAGGTTCCCGGCGCCGAGGATGTTGGCCGCGTCCTCCATCTCCGAGGACACCAGGTCGAGCGCCGACTTGGTGAACACGAATACGTAGGGAAAGCTGTAGCAGGCCACGACCAGCACGAGCCCCGGCATGCTGTAGATGTTGAACGGGCCGGAGTCCGCGCCGGTCAGCGCGGCGAAGGCGCGGTTCAGCCAGCCGGCATTCGGGCCTGCGAGCAGGATCCATCCGACCGCACCGAGGTAGGGCGGGATCACGAAGGTGCCGAGGATCGAGATCCAGATCAGGCCCTTGAACGGCATGTCGGTGCGCGACAGTGCCCAGGCCATCGGCACGCCGAACAGCAGGCACAGGCTCGCTGCCGACATGCCGAGGATCAGCGAATTGACGAGCGCGTCGAGATGGCGCGTGCGTCCGTAGGCCGCAATGTAGTTGGCCAGCGTGAAGCCTCCGCCGTCGTCCTGGAAACTGACGATCAGCAGCCGCAGCAGCGGATTGACGACGAGTACGGCCAGCACCAGGATCGCGAACGCCCACAACCAGTACGAGCGGTCGAGATTGCGCCAGCGCTGGGCGAAGACGGGCTTGCCCGCCGCGGCCGCGGCGGAGGGATTCACGGTACTCATGGGCGGCGCTTCAGATGCCGAAGGTGTCGCGGAACTGTTCCTTCACTTCCGGAATGCCCTTGGCGATCTCCTCTTCGCTCGGGCGCACGATCTTGATTTCCTCGAGCGGCTTCTTGCCCGGGCCGACCGCGATGCCCTTGATCACCGGCAGCGAATGGCTCTTGACCTGCGTTTCCGCGGCCTCGCGGTCGAGCAGGAACTCGATGTACAGCTTGGCTGCGTTCGGCGACGGCGCATTGGCGGTCACCGAGCTCGGCGACACCATCAGCAGCGCACCGTCGGTCGGGTAGGCAACGGCCAGCGGATTGCCCTTGTCGCGGCTGAGCAGTGTCGTGGCCTCGGGCCCGGCGGCGACCCAGCGCTCCTTGGCGTTGAGCATCGTGACCGTGTCGTTCACCGAGCGGCCGATCTGCGGGCTGTTCTTCTCGAGCTTCTCGAAGAATTCCCAGCCGTACAGCTTGCGCATCTGAACGACCCAGGTGCCGACGTAGCCGCTGAAGGCCGGGTGCCCGATCGACACCTTGTCCTTCCACTTCGGATCGAGCAGGTCGGTCCAGTTCTTCGGCGCGTCCTTTTCGTCGACGAGCTCGGTGTTGTAGGTGATCAGCATCAGCGCTGCCGCCGTTACGACCGAGTAGTGCTCGGGATCGGTGTAGTCCTTCAGCGAATCGACCATCTTGTCGAGGTTGTTGGGCTTGTACTGCATCAGGGCGCCCATCTTGCGCAGCGCCGGGTAGTGGCTGACGTCGGTGCTGCTGAACACCGAGGCTACCGGCCGCCTTGCCTGCATGTCCTGGTTCAGGCGCTGGAACGCGACCTGTGCGGTAGTGCGAACGAAGTTGCACTTGACGCCCGGGTATTTCGCTTCGAAGACCGAGCACAGTGCGGCCGCCTCCTCGGTGTTGTAGTGCGAGGTGTAGACGGTGAACTCCTTCTCCTTCTTTGCGGCTTCGTAGAGTTCGGCCTCCCAGGGCGCCATCTGCGCGGCGGCCGGCGCTGCGGCGAAGCCGAATGCCACGCACAGCGATGCGAGTGCGGAACGGATTCCAACTGCTCTCATGACTTCTCCTCCTTCGTTGAACGGTGGAACTCTCGGTGGTTCCTGAAGCCGTCGGTGAGACGCTATCGGCCCGTGAAGGCCGGCTGGCGTTTTTCCATGAAGGCGCGGCGGCCCTCGACGTAGTCCTCGCTGTCGAAACACTGGTCGACCAGGCGCTGGCACAGCGCTTCGTCGCGTACGGCATCGTCCTTCAGCAGTTCGCCGACGATCGTCTTGATCGACGCGACGGTCAGCGGCGCATTGGCTGCGATCGATGCCGCGTATTCCTGCACATGCACTTCGAGTTGCCCGTCGGGCACGGCGCGATTGATCAGGCCCATCGCCAGCGCTTCGTCGGCGCTGAACTGGCGGGCCGTGAAGAAGATCTCCTTCGCGAACGCCGGGCCGACCACGTCGACGAGCTTGCGCACGCCGGGCAGTTCGTAGCCCAGGCCGAGCCGGGCTGCAGGCACGCCGAAGCGGGCGCTTTCAGCGGCGATGCGCAGGTCGCAGGACAGCGCCAGCGAGACGCCGCCGCCGATGCAGTAGCCCTCGATCATCGCGATCGTCGGCTTGCCGACGTGTTGCAGAGCCAGCGTGGCGCGATCGGCCAGTTGCCGGTAGGCCTCGGTCGACTCCGGCGTCGAGCGCTTCTGCTCGAACTCGGAGATGTCTGCGCCGGAAACGAAGGCCTTGCCGCCTGCGCCGCGCAGCACGATCACGCGGATCGCGTCGTCGCGCGCGTAGTCGGCGACGATCTCGGCCAGCGCCTCCCACATGTCGGTCGACACCGCGTTGCGCCGCGCCGGATTGTTGAAGACGATCCAGCCGATCGGGCCGTCCTTCGTCGCGACCATCCGGTCGGTGCGGGACAGAGGGGGCGTCGTCATCGTTTCGTGTCTCCCGTTTTTCGCCCGGCGAGCCGGGCCGAGTCGTATCGGCTAACCCAGGAGTTCCCTGGGCAGGTTCATGATCAGGTCCTTGACTCCCGGCAGCCCCTCGCCCGGATTCAGGTGGCCGAACGCGGCCCGGGCCGCGGCTTCGCGGTCGCCGGCGAGGATCGCTTCGACGATCAGGCCGTGGTGGTGATAGGACACCGGCAGGCGGCCGATCGCGCCGAACGCATGCTTGCGATAGGCCTGCGTGCGCGTGCGCATGCGCAGGATCTCCTGGCGCAGATAGGGATTGCGCGAGCCGGTGTACAGGCACTCGTGGAAATCGCGGTTGACCTGCTGCCAGGCGATCTCGTCGTCGCGCGCGACGACCGATTTGGCAGCGCGATGCAGTGCGGCCAGGTTCTCGCGTTCGGCGGTGGTCATCCGTTCGCAGGCGTAGCGGGCGCACAAGCCTTCGAGTTCGGCCAGCAACTCGCAGATCGCAAGCAGCTGAGTGACGTCCATCTTCGCGACGATGGCGCCGCCGCGCGGCAGGCCGTCGACCAGGCCGACGGTCTTCAGTTGCAGCAGCGCCTCGCGGACCGGCGTGCGGGAAACGCCGAACTGGGCCATCAGCTCTTCCTCGTCGACCGGATCGCCGGGCAGCAGTGCGCCCTCTGAAATTCCGGACTCGATGCTGCGGTAGATACGCTCGCTCGCCTTCATCTCACGAGACGGTGCTTGTCGGGCCGTATTGCCAAGCGTCATAAATATATTTATAACGTCGTTCGAATATATCCACAAGGGTGAAGGAGCGTCGATGTCGAAGATTTCTGCCTCGCGGGCGCTGCAGGGCCTTCGCGTACTCGACCTGTCGCGCGTGCGTGCCGGGCCGACTTGCGTGCGGATGCTCGCGGACTTCGGTGCCGACGTGATCCGGATCGAACCGCCGCCCGGCGTCGATCCGAACGAGGCCATGTTCGCGGGCAACCGGCTCGGCGGCGATTTCCAGAACCTGAACCGCAACAAGCGCTCGCTGACGCTGAACCTGAAGAAGCCCGAGGGGCTGGCGGTTCTCAAGCGCCTGATCGCCGACGCCGACGTCGTCGTCGAGAACTGGCGCCCGGACGTCAAGCAGCGGCTCGGCGTCGACTACGAATCGCTGAAGGCGATCAACCCGCGCATCATCCTGGCGAGCATCTCCGGTTTCGGCCAGGACGGCCCGTACGCGTCGCGCCCGGGCTTCGACCAGATCGTCCAGGGCATGGGCGGGCTGATGTCGGTGACCGGCTTCCCCGATTCGGGGCCGATCCGCGCCGGCATCGCGGTCGCCGACTCGAGCACCGGGCTCTACGCGGCAATCGGGATCCTGGTTGCGCTGCGCGAGCGCGAGCAATCGGGCGAAGGGCAGTGGGTCCATGCATCGCTGCTGCACTCGCAGGTCGCGATGATGGATTTCCAGGTTGCGCGCTACCTGAACGAGGGCGACGTGCCGAAGCCCGCCGGCAACGATCATCCAACCAGCGCACCGATGGGGCTGTTCCGGGCATCCGACGGCGACTTCAATATCGGCGCCTCCGGGCAGGGCACTTGGGAGCGGCTGTGCAAGGTGCTCGATCGGCCGAGCTGGATCGCCGATCCGGCCTACGCGAACGAGAAGCAGCGCGTGGCGAATCGCGCGAAGCTGAACGCGACGCTCGCCGAGGTCTTCGCCACGCAGACGGTCGCTCACTGGGTCGAGCTGCTGAACGAAGCCGGCGTGCCCAGCGGCCCGGTCTACACGGTGCCTCAGCTCGTCGAGGATCCGCAGATCCGCCACCTCGGCGTCGTCCATGAAACGCAGACCAGCGACGGCAAGCCGATCCGCGTGATCAGCCAGCCGGTCACGCTGTCGCGCACGCCGGCCAGCGTGGTGACCGCGGCTCCCTACTGGGGCGAGCAGAGCGACGAGATCCTGCGCGAGGCCGGATTCAGCGACGACGAGATCGGCCAGCTGCGCAGCGACGGCATCGTCTGAGCGATGCGCGACGCGAAACCGGAAGAGAGAGGAGCGGAACCGTGAAGGCAGCAGCACTCGCAGTGGGGCTGGCGCTTGCCGTGCCGGCCGGGGTCGGCATCGCCCAGGAATGGCCGACGAAGACGATCAGGCTGATCATCGCATTTCCGCCGGGCGGCGGCGCCGACGCCGTTGCGCGACCGATCGCCGAGGCCTTGTCGCAGGAGCTCGGGCAGCCGGTGATCGTGGACAACCGGCCGGGAGGGGGCACGACGATTGCCGCCGCCGCAGCCGCGACCGCCGTGCCCGACGGCTACACGCTGTTCATGCACAACGAGAGCGCGTACGGCAGCCTGCAGGTCATGTACAAGGACTTCAAGTTCAGCGGCAAGGACTACGCGCCGATCACGCGCTGGACGACGGCGCCGCTGCTGGTGACCGTCTCGAACGAGGTCGGCGTGAACAGCGTACCGGAGCTGATCGCGCGCGCGAAGGCCGAACCGGGCAAGCTGAACTACGCGTCGTCGGGCGTGGGCGGCGGCACGCATCTGCCGGGCCTGATGTTCACGAGCATGGCCGGCCTCGACATCGTGCACGTGCCGTACAAGGGCGGTGCGCCGGCGTTGCAGGGCATCGTCGTCGGCGAGACGCAGTTGAGCT
>ENA-UOUJ01001781-UOUJ01001781.1-activated-sludge-metagenome-genome-assembly--contig:-NODE-1781-length-10672-cov-10.409155_pt1 | contig 10672 bp, 9 predicted proteins | sample MGYA00249839_ERZ747224 | MGnify/ENA primary metagenome ERZ747224 (study PRJEB28782, sample SAMN03220277) | activated sludge metagenome | biome: wastewater; feature: sewage sludge; material... | reverse complement strand
CCGATCGAGCGAGCCCCGGCATCGAAAGCACCGCGATTGGCTGCCTCCATGATGCCTGGCCCGCCACCGGTGATGACGACGAAATCGCACCGCTCCTGTTGCTGGAAGCGCTTGGAAATCAGGTGGGCGAAGCGCTGTGCCTCTTCGTAGTAGCGCGCCTGTTCCACGCGGCGGCGGGCTCGGGAGAGCTCTTGTGTCAGCTTGGAATTCTGCGGCGTGGTGCGCGCCTGCTGCTCCAGCGCGTCAAGGCGGGCGGTGGCCGTCTCGGCGTCGCTGACGCGTGCACTGCCGAAGACCACCACCGTCGAATGGACGCCTTGTTCGTGCAGGATGCGCTCGGGCTTGAGCAGCTCAAGCTGCAGGCGCAATGGCCGAAGCTCTTCCTGGCCAAGCAAATCGATGTCTTCGTACGCAAGACGGTACGTAGGTGAATCGAGGATGGCGCGCAGGCGCTCGTCAGGATCAGCGGATGGGGTCATCGCTCGATCGCCAGAAAATCCGGCCAGGGCACCACCTGGCCATGTTCAGGCACCGAGACCTGCCAGCCAAGCTGCTGTTGCAGGAGTTCCGCAAAATTCTGCGCAGCGGACGGCTCCCCATGCACCACGAAGGTTTGCTCCGGGGCTTGCTTGAAGCCGCGGGCCCAGGCCATCAGGGCCGGTTGGTCGGCGTGCGCCGAGAGCCCATCGACACTGTGGATCGCCGCGCGCACCGGAATGTCGTCGCCGAAGATGCGCACGCGTTGAGCGCCATCGACCAGTTGACGGCCAAGTGTTCCCTGCGCCTGGAAGCCGGAGAACAGGACACTGCATTCCTTGCGCGGCAAATTGTGGCGCAGGTGGTGCCGGATGCGCCCCGCATCGCACATGCCGCTGGCGGAAATGATGATGGCGCCCGAACGAATCTGGTTCAGCGCCATGGACTCTTCGGCACTTTCCGTGAAATGCAGATACGGCAGGTTTTCGCCGCGCGCGTGCCATCCTGCCAGGCGCTTTGCCTGCTCATCGAACAGCTCAAGGTGCTCGCGTGTGATGCGCGTGGCTTCCGTGGCCATAGGCGAATCAACGAATACCTTCGGTTGCCGCAGTCGCCCCTCGCTGGTGAGACGGTGCAGGTGGTAGAGGACTTCCTGGGTTCGACCGACCGCGAAGGCCGGCACGATGACGTTGCCACCGCGCTCGAACAGGGTTTTCTCGACGATGCCGATCATCTCCTCTTCGGTGGCCGAGAGGTCCTTGTGCTGGCGGTTGCCATAGGTGGACTCGATGACGAGGATGTCGGCGTCCTCGATGGGTGTCGGGTCGCGCAATATCGGGCGTCCCGGCTGGCCAAGGTCGCCACTGAATACCAGTTTCGTCGGGTAGCCATACTCGGTGACCCAGACTTCGATAATGGCCGATCCGAGGATGTGTCCGGCATCGCGAAAGCGTGCGCGCACCCCGACACGGGGCGCGAACTCCCGGTCGTATTCGATGCCTCGTACTTGTTGCAGGCATTCGCGCGCATCCTGCAGCGTGTACAGCGGCGGCAGCGCATCCTCTCCACGGGATCTTTTGGCACTGCGTTTTGCATCGCTCTCCTGGATGTGTGCGCTATCGGGCAGCATCACGCCCAGCAGATCAACCGTAGCGGGAGTGGCGTAGATGGCTCCTTTGAACCCAGCGCGCGTGAGTTTGGGCAACAGTCCGCTATGGTCGATATGGGCATGGGTCAGGAGCACGAAGTCGATCGACGCCGGATCGAACGTGAACGGCTCGCGATTGCGCGCCGCCGCCGTGCGCCCGCCCTGAACCATGCCGCAATCCACCAGGAAGCGCAGGTTGAGCGCCTCCACCAGGAAGCACGATCCGGTGACTTCACGCGCAGCGCCCAGAAAGTTCAGTTTCATAGGATGCTCACTCGGGTTATTTCTTTTGCATCGGGCAGGTGCTCACGCCGAGCAGGCGGTAACCTAGGCAGCGACCCGCCAGGCCGGTGATCAACGGCATGATTCCAATGAGCCCCAGCCAGCGCCACGGTGAATCCAGCCACAACGGCAAGCTGAGCAGGATCAGGCCGATGACGACGCGCGCGATGCGGTCGAGATTTCCTACGTTGATTTGCATGGTGATCTCCTTTCGTTGAATCAAGGAACTGAGGGTGCTGCGAGCACAGTTGCGATCGGCTTCAGGGCTGGATTCGTGGTTTGCGATGTCATTGCAGGTGCATCCCAGCCACCACCAAGCGCCTTGTACAGCGCCACCAACTGCACCGCGGCGCTGGTATGCGCGCGGGCGGCCGCGGTCTCGGCGTCGTGCAAGCTGCGCTGGGCGGCCAGCAGTTCCACCAGTGCAACATCGCCCGCGGCGTAGCGGGCCTTGGCGTAGCCGTAGCTGGTTCGTGCCGCGTCCAAGGCCATGGCGCGGCGCTCCAATGTGTCCAGCCCGCCGTGATAGTCGCCAAGCGCACGCTCGGCGTCGCCCAGCGCCGCCAGCACCGCCTGCTCATAGGCCAGCGCAGCCTGCTGCTCGGCTGCCTCACGTGCCCGGATTTCAGCGCGCACGCGGCCGCCGTCGAACAGGCGCCAGGAAATCAGCGGCAGGATGGAAAAACGTGAGCTGGATGCATCGAACCAATCGCCCGTGCTGAGCGCCTGAAACCCGCCGCCGACACCGATGGAGAGCTTGGGGAAGAGCTCGGCCGTGGCCACGCCGATGTCAGCGGAACTTGCTGCCAGTCGCCGTTCCGCAGCCAGCACGTCAGGGCGTCGGCGCAGCAGGTCGGCACGCTCGCCCACCGGCAAGGCACGCAGCGTGCACGGTGCCAATGGGCCGTCGAGCAATGCCAGTTCACGCTCGGGCGGGGAGCCTAGCAGCACACCCAGGCCAAGCACCGCGGCGCGCTGGCGTGCCTGGATGTCCGGCAGCAGCGCGTTGACGGCGGTCCACTGCGCGTAGGCCGCCTCTACATCGGCGGCGGATGCGTCGCCCAATGCATGCCGCAGGCGCACCAACTCCAAGGTCTGCTGCAGCGTGTCCAGCGTGGCTTGTTGTGCATGCAGCTCGTATCCAGCGCCAACGGCAGTGAACCAGGTGCGCGCAACCTCGGCCGCGACGCGCATGCGCACACCCTGTGCTTCGACTTCGGTGGCTTGCAGGCGGGCGCTGGCGCCTTCCAGGGCGCGCCGCTTGGCGCCGAACAGATCGGCCTCCCATGCCGCGTCGAAGCCCGCGTCGTAAATGGTCTGGGTGGCGTCAAGGCCAGGGATGGAGCCAACGGGTAAGGGGCCGTTCTCGCTTTGACGGCGCCGGTTGACGCTGGCCCCAGCGCCGACGGTGGGAAGACGCTCCCCGGCCACGCGATCGCGCAGGGCACGCGCTTCATCGATGCGTGCAGCGGCCTGACGCAGATCCAGGTTCTGTGCCAGCGCCGTATTCATCAGGCGATCGAGAATCGGATCGTCCAGCACGGACCACCAGCGGGCCAGATCCGCAGACTGCGATTCACTTGCCAAAGGCAGAGTCCAACCGCTGCCAATATCGACCGGTGGCGGTTCGCGGTAGTCGGGGCCCACAGTCGCACAGGCAGTCAGCAGCACGCAGGACATGGCCAGCGCGACCGGGCGCAAGCCCTTGGACGTCGGCTTCGCGGCTAGCGTGCACGAGGAGAGGTGGTGGGGTTTTGTCTTCATTGCAGGCGTCCTCGGACAAATACGGTGGCCATCGTCAGCGTGGCCAGGGCAATGACCGCCAGCGGCCACAGGCTGGAAAGAATGTCGCTGGGCGGCATGGCCTTGAGAAAGCTGCCTTCGACGATGATCAGAAAGTGGGTCAGCGGAATGGCCTGGGCCAGCCATTGCAGGACGACCGGCATGTTCTCCACCGGCGTGGCAAAGCCCGACATCAACACCGCCGGCACGCCGATGGCGAACGCACCCAGAATGGCCTGCTGCTGCGTCATGCTGACTGCGGAAATCATCAGGCCGATGCCGACCACCGACAGGATGAACAGCACCAGGCTGGCGAGCAGCAGTGCGAACGAGCCGGTGAACGGAATGCCGAACAGGAACACGCCTGCGCTGATCATGAACAGGCCGAGTAGCGTGCCGATCGCCAGTGCCGGCAACGACTTGGAAATAATGATTTCCGGCGTGGAGGTGGGCGACACCAGCAGCTGGTCGAAGGTTCCAAGCTCGCGCTCGCGCGCGATCGACAGCGAGGTGATGAGTAGCGCGCTGAACAGTGCCAGGATGCCGGTCAAGCCGGGCACGATGAACCAGCGGTAGACCAGGTTCGGGTTGAACCAGTGGCGCACGACCACCGGCGTCGGTGCCTGCGCGTCGGGCACGACCTCGGCCCCAACGTCGGCGGCAATGGTGGACAGGTAGGCCACGGTGATCTGGCCCGAGTTGCTGCGGCGGCCATCGACCACCACCTGTGCCTTGCCACTGCCACCGGCGGCGATGGTGCGCGAGAAGTCCACCGGAATGGCGAGCGCGGCGATGACCTCTCCCCGGTCGATCATCTCGTGCAACTGCCGCTGGCTGTCCACATGCCGGACGTGGGTGACAAAGCGGGCGCTGTCCAGGCGCTGCACCAGTTCGTGCGACCAGCGTCCGGCGTCCTGGTTGTAGACGGCGATGTCGACGTTGCGCACTTCCAGCGTCGCGGCAAAGGCGAATACCAGCAATTGCAGGATGGGCGGCACGAACACCACCATGCGGCTGCGCGGGTCGCGCAGCACGCTCAGCACTTCCTTGATGAATTGGGCGCGCAGGCGGGTGAACGAGAAGGCGGAGGTCAACATGGCTTCACTCCAGGTTCTTGCGCGTGGCGCGCTTGGCGATCATGAAGAACACAGCCCCGATCGCCGCCATGGCTGCCAGATTGGGCAGGAATACGGCCCAGATGTCGCCGGCGAGAAACACGGTTTTGAGCGAGTCGACGAAGTAGCGCGCCGGAACCGCTCGGGTGATGGCGCGGATCGGCGCCGGCATGGCATCGATCTCGTACAAAAAGCCCGACAGCATGAAAGCCGGCAGAAAGCCCGTGAACAGCGCAATCTGCGCCGCCAGGAACTGGTTACGCGCCAGCGACGAGATCAGCAGACCCTGGCCCAGCGCCGGCACCATGAACACGGCGGACAAAAGCAGCAGCGCCGCCAGCGAGCCACGCATCGGGACGCCGAACACGAACACGGCCAGTGCGGCCGCGCCCAGTGTGGACAGCATGCCGAGCACGAAGTACGGCAGCAGCTTGCCGATCAATATCTCCGCCACCGAGGCCGGCGTGGAGAGCACCGCCTCCATGGTGCCGCGCTCCCATTCGCGCGCCACCACCAGCGCGGTCAACATGGTGCCGATGATGGTCATGACGATGGCAATCGCGCCCGGAATCAGCGCGCGCCGGCTTTCCAGCTCGGGGTTGAACCAGTAGCGCGGCTCCAGCACGACGGACTGCGCGGGTGCTGCGACATCCAGCCCGGCGCGCCACGTTTGCACCACGCCGCGGGCGTAGTTTTCGACATAGTTGGCGGTGTTTGGGTAGGAGCCATCGGTGACGATCTGCACCAGCGGTTCGCTGCCGCGCTGAGCCAAGCGTTGTTCGAAATCCTGCGGGATGACGACGTAGCCGCGCAGTGCACCGGAGACGAGCTGTTCGGCCACTTCGCGGCGGTCATGGGCGAAGTGCGTATTCAGGAAGCGGGTACCCGAAAAGGCGGCGGCCAGCGACTGAGCCGACGCACCGGGCGACTCCAGTACGACACCGACACGAACCTCCTTGGCGTCCAGCGACACCGCATAAGCGAACAGCAGCAGCAACACCACCGGCAGCACGAAGGCGATCAACAACGTCGATGGGTCACGCAACGCCTGGTAACTTTCTTTGGTGACCAAGGCCACCAGGCGCCGCAGGTCAAAACGGCGCAAGTCGCCCTGCATCGGGCCAGCGCCGTCCTTGTGTTTCTCAACGGCGTTCATGCGGCAACCTCCATCTCCCGGTCGGCAGACTCCACCAGGTGAATGAAGGCGTCCTCCATGGTCGGGTCGGGGTGTTCGGCATTCGCGGCGGCACGCTTGAGCGCATCGGGCGTGTCGAGCGCGATCAGGCGCGCGCGCGAGAGCATGGCGACGCGGTCGCAGTATTCGGCCTCGTCCATGAAGTGGGTGGTGACCATGATGGTCACGCCCTTGCGCGCCAGGCCGTTGATGTGGGTCCAGAATTCGCGCCGGGTGATCGGATCCACGCCCGAAGTAGGCTCATCCAGGAACAACACGGGAGGCCGATGCATGAGCGAGCAGGCCAGCGCCAGGCGCTGTTTGTGCCCCAGCGGCAGGGAATCTGGCGTGGCGGACAACCAGTCGCCCAGATCGAAGGTTTCGATCATTTCCGCTATGCGCTCGCGCCGGGTGTCGCCCTCCAACCCGTAGACGCCGGCCGAGAACTCCAGGTTCTGCTGCACCGACAGCAGGCCGTAGAGCGAGAATTTCTGCGCCATGTAGCCGAGCCGGCTCTTGGCCGCGCCGGTGGCGCGGCGCAGATCGTGCCCCACCACGTGCGCCTCGCCCGCAGTGGGTTTCAACAGGCCGCACAGCATCTTGAAGGTGGTGGACTTGCCGGCGCCATTGGGGCCGAGCAGACCGAAGATTTCGCCTTTGCGCACCTCGAAGCTGACCTGGTCGGTGGCGGTGAACTCGCCGAAGCGCTTGGTGAGATTGCGGCAGGAGACGGCAATGTCCGAGCCCAGTTCGACCGGTGACAGGCGCTCGGCCAGTGTCGAAGTGCCGCCGGGGCCGCCACCGAGGAGATCGATGAAGGCATCTTCAAAGCGGGCGGGTACCGGCGCCAGCGCTACTCGCGCCCGATCAGCCAGCGACTGGATTTGGCTGACCTGCGCACCTTCGCGCAGCACCACCCGCACCCCGGCGCCCTGGATCACTCCGTCGCTCACGCTCTCCAGATCGAGTGCCTCGGTCAGAACCGCCCGGCGCTCGGCGCCGACGTTTTCCAGGCGGAAGCTGCGGCCTTCGAGCTGCGCGGTCAGTGCTTGCGGCGGGCCATCGAACAAGAGCTGCCCCTGGTTCAGCAACAGCACACTCGCGCAGCGCTCGGCCTCGTCCAGATAGGCGGTAGACCAGACCACGGCCATGCCCTCATCGGTCAGTGCCTGCACCATGCGCCACAAATCCTGCCGGCTGACCGGATCGACGCCCACGCCGGGCTCGTCCAGCAGCAGCACCTTGGGCCGCGCCATCAGCGCACAGGCCAGCCCCAACTTTTGCTTCATGCCGCCGGAGAGCTTGCCGGCCAAGCGTTTGGTAAAGGGCCCAAGCCGCGTGAAGTCCAGCAACTCGGCAAACAGATCGGCATTGCGATCCGCGTCCATGCCGCGCAGCTGCGCATACAGGCGCATGTTCTCCATCACCGACAGGTCTTCGTACAGGCCGAAGCGCTGCGGCATATAACCGCTGGCGACATGGATGGCGTCGTTGTCCTTGACCACGTCAAAGCCAGCCAGGGTGACGCGACCGGCGTTGGGCACCAGCAGGCCGGTCAGAATCCGCATCAGCGTCGTCTTACCGGCTCCGTCCGGGCCGACCAGACCCGTCAGCCGCCCATAGTGGATATGCGCGCTCAAACTCCGCAGGGCTTGCACCTTGCCGAAATGCTTGTCCACGCCTTCGATGACGACGGCAGCGGCATCGGCGCTCGCGCTTGTCGGCGTGGCAGTCATGGCTGCGTTTGCCTGCATCTCAACGCTCCCCCACGCGCGTGCTGGAGGCTGGTTTGGCATCGACCGCGATCGTCACCGGCATGCCCTGGCGCAGGGCGGCATCGCTGTCGGCCTCGTCGATGACGATGCGCAGGCGGTACACCAGATCCGTGCGCAAGTCCGTTGTCTCCACCGTCTTTGGCGTGAACTCGGCGCGCGGCGAGATGAAGCCGACCTGGCCGCGATAGACCTTTTCCCCGGAATCGCTCCTGACGTGCACCACGGTGCCCGGTGCGATGCGGCCCAGATCCCGTTCGCCCACGTAGGCGCGCACGTACACGGGCTTGTCCAGACTCAGGCTGTAGACCGTGCTCTGGCTGGCCACCATGCTGCCGGGCTCGCGCACCCGCGCGATGATGGTGCCGTTGCTGGGTGCCGTCAGTTCGGTGTCCGCCAGGGAAGTGGTGGCTTGCGCCGCGGCTGCCTGCGCGGCTGCAAGGCGAGCCTGCGCTGCCTCAATGTCTTCCTTGCGAAAGCCTTCGGATGCCTGCGACAGGGCGGCCTTGGCGGATTCGACACCCGCGGCCGCCTGATCCCTGGCAGTGCGTGCGGCATCGACCGTGCGCTGGCTGCTGGCGCCCGACGCCAACAGGCTGCTCTGGCGCTGGAAGTTGCGCTCGGCGTCAAGCGCCTGCGCCTGCGCTTGTCTGAGCGCCTCGCGTGCCTGGGTGATTTCCTGCGGCCGCAGGCCGCGGCGCAGCTTGGCCAGCTCGGCCTGGGCCACCTGCACCTGGGCTTGCGCGGCTGCAAGGGCGTCTTGATATGGCTGCGCGTCGAGCGTGGCCAGGCGCGCGCCGGCGGTGACGACATCACCCTCATCGAAAGTCATTTGCGTGATGCGCCCGGGCTGGCGGAAAGCCAGTTGAACCTCGCGGATGTCGACGTTGCCATAGAGGCGCAATGCATCCTGGTTGTCATGGCCGCGCGTGAACCAGAACGCCAGTGCACCGCCAAGGGCGAGCAGGGCAACAATGATCACGGCCCAACGGGCTTTTCTTGTAGGGAGGTTCGGAGTTGTCATTGATGGGTTTCCACTGGAAAGAGATGCTCAGTGCTCGCGCGTGGTCGGTGCATGCGCTGTTGATCGACGCCAAGCCATGGCCGCAATGCCAACCCACACCAACGTACGCAGCGTCATGGCAATGAGCGTGCGCCGCTCCCAAGCGCCGTCCAGCGCCACATGCACTCCGAAGGCCAGGAATACGAGCGCCGTTGCCACCGCGATAGCCATCGACATCCATGCGGCCCAGCGCCGGCGCATCCACAATCCGGCGCCAGCGATGACGTAGGCAAACCCGGCCAGGAAGTTGAACCAGAGCACGAACGGCACGTAGCTTCCGGCTGCGGCACGCGCCGCGCCGTCAAAAAACAGAACGGCGCCGCCTTCCCTGATGGTCAGCAGACCAAATGCGATGGCAATCAGGGCGATCACACGCATCCAGATTCCGCGCCCGCTGTGTGCAGTCATGTTCATGGCTCCCGGTTCTTTGGAGGGTTTGCTGGATCGTCGTGCCGCTTGTGGACTGGACGGGCGCTTCATGTGCCGCTTTCGATGCCACGGCGATAGATGGCGAACACGGCGGGCGCATCGCGACGAATCCGGCTGACCTTGCCGGCCAGCAAGGACTGCATGACCAGTCCCTGGATCGTGCCGATGAACAGCACGGCGGCGGCGTCCACGTCCAGCTCCGCGCTCAGCTCGCCCTGCGCCTTGCCCGCTTCCATCAGGCGACGCAGGCGCTGCTCGTACTGGCGGATCAGGGTTTGCACCATGCGCTTGGCGAGCGTTTCGCCAGAGCGCTGCAACTCTCCGAACAACATGCGTGGCACGCCCGGGTGCTTGGACACGAAGTCGATGTGCGTGATGAACATCGCTTCGAGCGCTGCGGCGGGAGATGCGGCGCCCTCGGCCGCCTTGTCCACGCTGACCAGAAGACGTTCGCCGACCCACGACATCGTGGCTTCCACGATGGCTTCCTTGGTGGGGAAGTGGCGAAAAAGCGCGCCCTGTGTCAGGCCCATTCGGTCGGCAATCGCCGTGGTCGTGATCTCGGCCGGGTTCTGCTCGGCTGCCAGATCAACCACGGCTTGCACTGTGGCCGCACGCCGATCTTCGGCGGACAGGTATTGGGGGCGTTGACTCACGATTCGGACTCCATGTAGTTAGTGACTTATTACTATCGTAACACGCAAAATGACCATGATGCAAGATCGGAAACTTGTCGGGTGAGGCAGGACTGTGGGCCCTTTCCTGGGGAGAGCGGATCGGTCAACTTGATGCAACTCAAGAAGCTGTATGGCCTTCCAGACAGATCGAAAAGTGCTTGATCGCCGGACTGCAGCATCAGCAGCGGTAGTGATTGAGCTTTGGGTGGCTGAAAAATTTGGCGCCCCTGCGGAAGGCTTGCAACTTTTCCTGTAAGCGATAAGATAGTAATATGTTACTCGCTAAATGAAGGGTTGGAGATGAGCAACGTCGCAACACACGGCAAGGCCGATCTGGCGCAGCCCGAAGCCTGTCGCCCTGACACCCTGGATACGCTTGCGAACGCCTGGCGGGCGCGCAGCACGGGTGGGCTGTCACCGGCGGCCGGCCTGCTGGCCTGGTACGACTGGGCGTTGCACCTGAGCCTTTCACCAGGCAAGCAACGCAGCTTGATCGAAAAGGGTTTGCACAAGCAGCAGCGCCTTGCGCGCTATGCCTTGCGCGTTGCCAGTGCGCACGACTGCCCGACCTGCATCGAACCGCTGGAGCAGGATCGGCGCTTTGCCGCCCCGGCTTGGCAGCAGTGGCCCTTCAACGTGATTCACCAGGGCTTTTTGCTGCAGCAGCAGTGGTGGCACAACGCCACCACGGGCGTGCGTGGCGTGTCGCGCCATCACGAGAACATGGTCACTTTCGCCGGGCGGCAGTGGCTGG